>Ga0068877_10003606_pt1 | contig 12258 bp, 7 predicted proteins | sample NOAtaG_FD_66437 | JGI IMG/M metagenome (GOLD analysis project Ga0068877, IMG submission 66437) | Freshwater lake microbial communities from Lake Erie, under a cyanobacterial bloom - NOAA_Erie_Diel6S_1000h metaG | ecosystem: Environmental > Aquatic > Freshwater > Lake | place: USA: Ohio, Lake... | reverse complement strand
CTTGCTGGTAGTCCTTTCGACCGAAGTACCCCACATGCGCCGGTAGGATCTGAAAGAGCTTGAGCACGATCGTTGCGACCCCTCGGAAATGCCCGGGCCGTATCTGCCCCTCCCAAGCTTGAGAGACTCTGGGCGGTTCGACGAACGTCGAATGGTCTTGGGGGTACATCTGCGCGTCGGTGGGTGTGAAGACCACATCACAGCCGTTCGCAGAGAGCAGCTCCAAGTCGTTTTGGAGCGTCCGGGGGTATTTCTGAAGATCTTCGTTCGGGCCGAATTGGGTAGGATTGACGAAAATCGTCGCGATCGCCACATCGCACTGCTGCTTGGCCTTGTGGACCAAGGACAAGTGTCCTTCGTGCAACGCGCCCATGGTTGGGACGATTCCGATGCGTTTGCCTTGCATGCGCATCTGGTCGACAAGACGGTAGGTCTCCTCGGAGGATGAGAGGACTTTCATGAGGGCTCGCTCAAGCGAAGTATTCGACGGCGTTGGTGAAGATCTTGAGCCCATCGCCGTGCTTGGGCAGCGACGATTGGCGGGTCCACGAGGGGTGGTTCGTCGGATCGAGGAATCGCTCGGGGTGTGGCATCAGGCCAAAGATCCGACCGGACGGATCGCAGATACCGGCGATGTTCCATCGGGCACCGTTGGGGTTGGTGGGAAACCCAAGCCCTTCGTCCCCGGTATGACCCTCGGGTGTGCAATAGCGCACCGCGATTTGCTTGCGGTCGACGATTTCCTTGCTCGCCTGTTGGTCGCGGATCAGCAAGCGTCCTTCGGCATGCGCCATGGGCAAGTAGATCTTTTCGATCCCTCGGAGAAAAACGCAATGATCGGATTCCGGCTTGAGATGAACCCATCGGGTCTCGAAACGCCCTTGGGTGTTCCATGTCAGCGTTGCTGGTGGTGTCTGCTCGTCGGAGTCAAAAAAGATCCCAAGCCGCATCATGATCTGAAAGCCGTTGCAGATACCCAACACCAATCGATCCTGGTTTTGAAACATACTGACCACCTCGGCCAGCCGTGTCTGCCACTGCACAGCCGCGATCCGCCCCGCAGCGATGTCATCGCCATAGCTGAATCCACCCGGAAAGCAGAGGATCTGAAAGGAGTCGGCAAGGCCAGGGTTCTCGATGAGCTGATTGACGTGGACCCGAACCGATTCCCCACCAGCCAATTCAAAGGCATAAGCCGTCTCGATGTCGCAATTGGTTCCTGGTGCTCTGACAATGAGCGCTTTTGGCTTGGCCATCCCGATCGTGTCTCCGCCCTATAGGACTAAATGCTGATGTATTTGTTGAAGTGATTTCAGAACTGATTGCTGGCAGTACTACTTGCTGGCAGTACTACTGCACTTGGAAATTGAAAGCCCAAATCCTATCGTTTCGCCTGCAATCTGTGCAGCAGACCGAGCCGATCAACCGCCGCTTCCAAGCTCTTTTTCGAAGACCGCTTCGAGTCGCTCGAGCCGTTGGCTCAGCATTGCAACGGTTTCTTTTAAGGCTTGGACCTCGGCGGCCAGTTGCGAACCACCCGATGGGTTTGCTTTGGTATCGAACCGAGTGTTTGCAGCTTGGGCGTCATCGGAATCTTCCGTCGCATCGCCGTTTATAAGTCCACTGGAAAGACCTGCCGCGACGCTCTTGACGACCGCTGCGAGTTCCCATTCGGGATAAAGGTTGTGCGTGACGATTTGCCCGCGTCCTGGGGGAGTCAATTCGACCATCAAGTTTTTGCTGACCAAACCATCGACGAGTCGTTTGAGTTCGTCAAGATCGTTGATCGGCTCCATGCGCGCAGCGCGTGTGCGGAGTTCACCGAGCGTCTGCTCGCCCCTCAGGAGCAGTTCGGTCATGATGGCGGCCTCGACTTTTTCCAATCCCATCCAATGGTAGGCATAATGCCGAACCTTGGTCACCCGCCCGCTTCCTTGGATCATCGCTGCGGCCCCTAGGGCCCTAAGTTCATCGACGATCGTTTCGATCTGTTCGGAAGTGTAGTTGGTGATCGGGGCCCGATTGCTCTTTTGGTTGCAGCCGGTTGTTAGTCCGGCGTAAGACATCGGGTAGACATCGGGGGTGGTTTTGGATTTCTCCATCAGCGTACCGAGTACCCGACGCTGCTTGGCAGTCAAAGGCTTCCAAGCAGGTTCGGAGTTAGCAGCGGCCGGTTGCTCGTTACTTGACACCTTCGGATTGCGTTCCTTCCTCGATGCAGAACAGGCGGTTGCGGTTGGCGATGTAGATTCGCCCGTTGGCAGCAATGGGGGTGGTATAGACAGCCGAACCGACGTTGATCTCGGCGATTTCCTTCTTTTCGGGAGAAAGCTCGAAGGTCAAGATATCGCCATCTTCGTCGCCGATATAGATCTTGTTGTCGGCGATCAGTGGAGAGGCCCAGGAGGCGGCCAGCATGTCATGGGTCCAGTGGGCCGTCCCGGTCTTGGAATCCAAGCAGTGGATAACTCCGGAAAAATCGGCGATGACCAAGAGGTCGTTTTTGATCGCCACGGTACCGCAGGTCCGGTGCATGGTTTGCTCGAAGTCTTTGGGGTTCGAGCCGATGTAGTGCCAGATGGCTGCCGAGTTCGGGTTGTCGCGTTCCAGATCGCCCTCGGTGGCGACCAAGGCTTGCTTGCGCTTCGGGGCGATCGTCACCGTCGGATCCTTGGCGTTGTACACGAGGGTCGGGCTGACGTCTCCACGTTTGGTCGGATCGATGCACCAGAGGTGGCCACCGCCCTCGCCGTGTTCGGGGTCTTCGCCGACAGCTACAAAGACGTTCCCGTCGTAGATGACTGGGGTGGCGATGATGTGGTTGCGGGTCGCCCCGTTGAGCTTGTAGACCGAATCCTTGGGGTTGCAATCGAACTTCCACAAGAGCTTTGCTTTTCCGTTTTCTCCTTTGGCATCGAAGCTGTAGAGCCAACCATCCCCCCCGCCAAAAATGACCTGTTCGACATCGCCCAGAACTCCATAAGCTGGCGAGGACCACTGTCCGTGGAGAATGTTCGGGCCCGGGGTGTTGTCGGTCCAGAGCACCTCTCCGGTGAATCGGTTCAAGCAGATAAAGCTAGGTGCTTTTTCCTCCGGCACGGTGATGTGACCATCATCGACACCGTTGGATGTGTTGACAAAGAGTAGATCGCCGACGCAGGTGACCGAGCAACTGCACATGTTGTGCTGAGAGACACCCAGCTTGGACATCATGTCGAGCTTCCAAATCACATCGGCTTCGTCTTGGTTTTCATTGGGCTCTTCTTTGAAGGGGCCATCGTTTTCTCCGTCGATGAAGCCTTCGGTGTCCAGGCAAGCGACTTCGCCGCGGCTTGTGACATACCAGAGTCGGTCTCCATCGATCAGGGGTGCACAGCAAATGCCTTGGTTAGGCCAATCGTGAACGCGGCCCGTAGGGAGCTTTTCGCTGCTGTGCTGCCAAAGGAACTTGCCGGTCGAATCGTCGAAGCAGATCAGGCAACCCAAGTCGACGGTCGCCGGATAACGCTTGACGTAACCCGACCCATTGTTTGTGCCGACGTACGCCTTGCCGTTGGCTACGACTGGATTTCCGTAAGTTTCCGAACCCAAAGCGGCCGACCAACGGATGTTCTTGCCCGTTTTGACATCGTAAGCGACGGGCAAAGGTCCAGAGTCCGGAACATTGTTTCGCTCGGCCGATCCGCCCCACTGGGGCCAATCCTTAGCTTTGACCTTCAGTTTGGAGATCCCCTGACTTGCAACGGCCGTCGCATCAAATTTGTCCTGGGCCTCTAAGCTCCCGGGAAAAATCGAGGCGGAAAAACTCGCCGCTGCCAAAAGTGAGAACCAAACCCTGTTTTTGGAAATCGTTCGTCGCATGCCTAATTCGCCTTGATCGAAGTTGGAAGGAGGTACTGTTGGCCAACAGAAACCATCCTATTGAGTCGGTAGGAGGAAAGCTATCGGAGTTCGATTATAGCCGACCTGGAAAGTTTTCGTAGACGCTAAGAGGTTTCCAAATCCAGGCTAATGCCCTAAACTGATTCGTGGGGTGGAGCGTGTTCCAACCCAAACTGATTTATCAAGAGTAGGAGATTTGATCCATGTCTGTAACAATTCGGCTCGCTAGCTTGCTCACTCTATCGGCCAGCCTCTTGGTTTTCCCAGGTTGCGAATCCTCCTGCAACCAGCCACTTTCGGCCAACCCAAGCGCTTCGGCCGGCGACAAGGCGGCTCCAGGGGCTGAAACTGCCGAAACGAAATTGGTTTCCTTCAAAGTCGAGGGAATGACCTGCCCGAGCGGTTGTTACCCCAGTGTCAAGTCGGCGATCGCCAAGCAGAAAGGTGTCATCGGCATCGAACTGGCCCCGCAAAAGGAGGCCGATTCGATCGACAACCCGATCGTTTTCGTCAAGTACAAGGGCGACTTGGACTTGGATTCGACTCTCAAGGCGATCTCCCGGGCGGGATTTGAAGCCCAAGAAGTAGCCAACTAAGGGTCGGTACGCAAAAGGAGTTCAAGGAGGCCGAGCGGATGGATCAGGTATCAGGGACGCTCGATCGGCCATTTGTTCACCTTCATTGCCACAGCCATTACTCCCTTCTCGACGGAGCAGGGACGATCGATCGCTTGGTCGAACGGGCCAAAAATCTCGGGATGAACTCCTTGGCACTTACCGACCACGGTAATTTGCACGGGGCCTTGGAGTTCTACAAAAAGGCCAAAGCATCGGGAATCAACCCGATCATTGGCTATGAGGCTTACGTCGCCCCGGGGAGTCGATACACGCGCGACGCGGACTCCGCGAAAGAAGCTTCCTACCACCTGACGCTTCTTGCTCAGAATAAGACCGGCTTTCGCAATCTGATCCGCCTTGCTTCTCGCGCCCACCTCGAGGGCTTCTACTACAAGCCTCGGATCGACAAGGAGTTGCTCGAACTCTACAGCGAGGGGATTATCTGCTTGAGCGGATGCGTGTCGAGCGAATTTTCAAGGCTCATACTTCGAGGCTCCGATACCGCAGGATCGATCGAACAAGCTCAAGACGTCGCGGCTTGGTTTTCCAAGCTCTTCAAAGACCGGTACTTCATCGAGATCATGAACAATGGGATACCGATCCAGCGAGAGCAACTGCTCGGAGCGGTCGACATCGCCAACCGGATGGGTTTGCCCTTGGTGGCCACCAACGACGCCCACTACCCCGAACGCCAGGACGCCGAGGTCCAAGATGTGTTGATGTGCATCAGCACGGGTAAATTCCGGACGGATAGCAACCGCATGCGGATGGACAACGACCAGTTCTTCCTTCGGTCCCAGGCGGAAATGTACGAGAGCTTCCAAGGCCTCGAACATGCCGTAGCGCGCAGCCAACAGATCGCCGACTCGGTCGATATCCAGTTGGATCTCGGAAGCAGGAATTTCCCGTCGTTCGAAATCCCCAAAGAACAAACCAACACCGACGAGTACCTAAGGACTTTATGCATCCAGGGTCTCTTCGAGCGCTACGAAGGGGATACCGAGATGATCCCCCAGGGGCAATTGGCCCAAGTCGTCTTGGATCGCTTGGACCGCGAATTGGGCGTGATCCAAAAACTTGGTTTTTCCAACTATTTTCTCATCGTTTGGGACTTTGTCCGCCACGCTCGCGAAATCGGAGTCCCAGCAACCGCCCGCGGTAGCGGTGTCGGTGCCTTGGTCTGCTACGCACTGTATTTGTCCCACGTGTGCCCCATCAAGTACGATTTGCTCTTCGAACGCTTCCTCGACGAGAGTCGCTTGGAAGCCCCGGACATCGACATCGATTTTTGTCAGGATCGGCGCGGCGAAATCATTCGCTATGTCAAAGATAAATACGGCGAGGACAACGTCGCACAGATCGGAACTTTCGGCACCCTCAAAGCCCGAGGAGCCATCAAGGACGTCGGTCGGACCATCAATATCGCGCTGAGCCGTGTCGCGGAAATCAGCGAGATGATTCCCGAGGACGGTAAGACCTCCCTCAAGGAAGCCATCGAATCGAGCGAGGATCTGAGAAAGGCCGCGTTGAATCCCGAGATTGGCGAAATGCTCGACCTTGCGCAGAGAGTCGAGGGGATGGCCAGAAACATCGGAACCCACGCGGCCGCAGTCGTCATCGCCGATAAACCCCTGACCGAATACGTCCCGCTGATGCGAGGCTCGGGCAAGGACGATGTGATCACCCAATGGTCGATGGGTGACGTCGAAGCCGCAGGCCTCCTGAAAATGGACTTCCTGGGACTTCGGAACCTGACGATCCTCTCGAAAGCCGTCGAGATGATCGAAAAAACCCGAGGCATCCATGTCGATCCGATGAAGTTCCCTCTCGATGACGAGAAGGCCTTCGAACTGCTCCGACGCGGCGAAACCAAAGGGGTCTTTCAGTTGGAAAGCGGAGGTATCCGCGATCTGCTCCAACGCATGAAACCCGACCATTTTCGCGACATCATCGCCACCAACGCCTTGTACCGTCCAGGGCCGCTCGAAGGGGGGATGGTCGACGAATACATCGCCGTCAAGCTCAAGAAGAAATCCGCCACCTACCTGCACCCGGTGCTTAAGGAAATCCTCGAAGAAACCCACGGTGTGATGGTTTACCAAGAGCAGGTCATGCGGATCCTCAACCGACTCGGTGGGATCGAATTGGCCAAAGCCTACACGTGCATCAAGGCGATCAGCAAGAAGAAGGAGTCGATCATCGCGGCCAACCAGGAGAAATTCCTCCAAGGAGCCGTCGATTTGGGTCTGGCGAAAAAGGATGCCGAAGACTTCTGGAATAAGATTCTGAAATTTGCAGGCTACGGTTTCAATAAAAGCCACTCGACAGCCTACGCATTTATCGCCTATCAAACCGCTTATCTCAAAGCCCACTTCAAAGTGGAATTCATGGCTGCGTTGCTGACCGGGGATATCGCAAACCGAAATTTCAAACGCAAGGACCCATTGGTCGAGCACCTCGAGGACTGCCAGCGGATGGGGATCCCAGTCGAGCAACCGAGCATCAATTCCTCGCGCGGAGAGTTCGGAGTCCACGACGGCAAGATTCTCTTTGGTCTCTCGGCGATCAAAGGGTGCAGCAAATCCGTCGGCGATGCACTGGCCGAGGAACGAGAGCGACGCGGGCCATTCAAAAGCATCTTCGATTTTTGCAACCGCATCGACTCCACGCAATGCGGACGAGGATCGATGGAGTCGCTGATCATGGCGGGAGCTTTAGACTGTCTAGGCGGAACCCGCGCCCAGCATTTGGCGATCCTCGATAAAGCCATCCAAGGGGGTATCGCGGCGGCCAAGGACAAAAAGAGCGGCCAACTGAGCCTCTTTGGCGACCTAGCCGAGGAATCCGAAACCACGATCCAAAGCTTACCCAACATCCCCGAATTCCCGGAAAAAGAGAAACTTGCCAAGGAAAAAGAGGTCCTAGGATACTACCTCTCCTCGCACCCCTTAGCCGAATACGAATCGACCCTTAAGTCCTGCTGTACAAGCCATTCGATCGGTGCAAAATCCCTTGCGCATCGGACCGAGGTCTGGATGGGGGGAGTCGTCTCCTCGATCAAGATCGCACACACGCGAAACCCCAAGCCCGATTCACCGACGAAGTATGCGAACTTTGATCTTGAGGATCTCGAAGGCATCACACGTTCGATCGCTTGGCCAAACACTTACGAACGCTACGCGCCATGGATCGTCGCCGATGCGATCGTTTTGGTACGAGGTCGTATCGATAAACGGGGCGAGGAAGAAATCAATTTCATCGTCGATGAGGTCATTCCCATCGCGGAAGTCGAAGCCCGCTTCACCTCAGGCTTGACGATCCTGTTCGACGAATCCAAACATTCGCAAGAAACCGTCAACCGACTTGCCGAAGTCCTTCGCGGATATCCCGGTGATCGGGAACTTCAATTCGAGGTCAAGATGGCATCTGGTAGTCTCGTGTACATGACCAGCACCAAACATAAAGTCAGCATCACCCCAGAGCTTCGCAGTCGCTTGGACGATCTGCTAGGTGAATCAAGCCATCGGCTGCGTATGAACAAGCCTTCGGTCAACAACGACAGTGGCAATGGTGGATACCCCAAACGTCGGCAGGGCTAGTTCGTGCAACCTCTCCCGGTCGACGATCATCTTGAGTCCATCGCACAGACCGTAAGCTCCCATGGCATAACGGCCATCGAAGCTCCCCCCGGGTCTGGGAAAACGACCCGGATCGCACCATCGCTTCTTCGTTTGAGCGCGCAGAACCAGAGAATCTATTTGGTTCAACCGCGTCGCATTGCCGCCCGGTCCGTCGCCGAGCGCATCGCCAGCGAATCGAATCAAAATGTTGGGCAACAGATCGGATACGCCGTTCGCTTCGATCAAAAAATCTCCCAGCAAACACAGCTTGTGGTCGTCACCGAAGGCATTTTGATCCGCAAACTGCAGGAGGATCCGACGCTCCAGGAAACAAAAATCGTCATTCTCGATGAGTTCCACGAACGGTCGATCGATGGAGACCTGCTCCTGGGAATGCTCAGGCGAGTCCAGTCGGAAGTGAGAGACGATCTGAGGATCGTGATCATGTCGGCGACGCTCGACAAACAGTGGCTGGCCAATGCATTGCCCAGTGCGCCTTGGATCCAAATCTCTACGCCGAGTTTTCCGGTCACAATCCAATATGCACCGGCCGAGGCAAGGCAGGACATCGTCGAGCACGCGGCCAACGTGGCCTTGCGGGTCGCTCAAAGTCGGCCCGGGGACCTGTTGATTTTTCTTCCCGGAGCCGCAGAGATCCAACGCTGCTGCCAGTTGCTAAGAAATCACCGATTTAGCGATCCCATCGATGTCCTACCACTGTATGGCTCGATGCGAATCGAAGAGCAATCGCAAGCCATCCAGGTCGGTCCTCGGCGGCGGATCATCGTTGCGACGAATATCGCAGAAACCTCACTGACGATCCCCGGGGTCCAGACCGTCATCGACAGCGGGCTTGCTAGGGTCTTGCGATTCGCACCGGATGTCGGGCTCGACCGATTGGAATTGGAAAACATATCGAGTGCCTCGGCGACCCAGCGCGCGGGGCGCGCCGGGCGAGTTGGACCAGGGGTGTGCATTCGGCTTTGGTCGGAGGCATCCGACCGAGCGAGGTCCGCTTTTTTGGATCCCGAAATTCGCCGTGTGGATCTGTGCAATGCAAGGCTCCAATTGCACGCTTGGGGCGAAGGGGACCGCCAGGATTTTCCATGGGTCGAACCCCCTCGTGAGGAGTCCTGGGATGCGGCAGGTAGGTTGCTGACTCAACTCGGCGCCATCGATCGAGGCCAAATCACCAAACTCGGATTGCAGATGGGGCGGATTCCCCTCCATCCTCGACTCGCACGCCTTTGCATCGAAGCCCATGGCTATGGGTGCCTCGAACGGGCCGTTTGGCTCGCAGCGATGCTCAGCGAACGCGATCCGTTCGATCGACGCGGGCCTTCAAAGGCCATCGGCCAGCAAACTGCGACGGGTGCAAGGCAGATCCCGACTCGAAGCGCAAACGCTTGGCAGAGCGACTCGGTCGAGCGAGCCCGTTGGCTGCAACTTGGCCAAGCGGATCGGCAGACCCCCTTTGGGTGGTTGCACTCAGGAGGACTCCAGGCGATCAAGCAATCGGCTCAGCAGATCGAACAAGTTTGCAAGGGATTGCTTAGCGGCACTAGGCCAACGGCACGCGATGGCTCCGAGCCTCAAGCACCTGACGAAGGCCTTCAGCGCGCACTGCTTGCAGGATTTCCCGATCGGTTGGCCAAACGACGCGCCATGGGCAAGCCCCAGGGGCTGATGGTAGGAGGGAAAGGAGTTCAATTAAGCCCTGACTCTGGAGTGCGGGACTCGGAGTTGTTTTTGTGCGTCGAGGCGCAGGGAGCCTCGGGAGAAGCCTTCGTGCAACAAGCAAGCGGCGTGCGGCTTGAGTGGTTGCAGGGCGAGGCCCTTGCAACTCGGGATGAAATGTTCTTTCATCCAACACAGAAACAGGTCGTAGGCAGGCGACGTACCTACTGGTTGGATTTGTGCCTGGCCGAGACGCCCGTTGCCATCGCCGACGAAGAAGCTTGTACTGAGTGTTTGTTTGCGGCGGTCCAATCGAATTGGGAGAGTGTATTTCCCAAAGAGGATCCGAGCGTCATGCAGTGGGTCGAGCGCGTCGGGGCACTTGGAAAGTGGGTGCCTGAGTTGGGGCTGCCCCAACTCGACCTTCCTACCCTTCAAAAGGCGGCTTGGGAGCTCTGTCGTGGCAAGCGAGGTTTGGACCAAGTCCGCAACGGAGCATGGATCGACTGGCTTGAAAATCTATTGTCCCCCGAGCAGCGGCGCAGTTTATCCATGGAGGCACCCGAGAGGATTCAGGTCCCCTCGGGCAGTTCGATCAAAATCGAATATGCAGACGGCAAGCCACCGGTTTTGGCCGTGAAAATCCAAGAGGTGTTTTCGTGGAAGCAGACCCCGAGGATCGCGCGCGGTCGAGTTCCCTTGCTGTTGCATTTGCTCGCACCCAGTGGACGCCCCCAGCAGATCACCAACGATCTTGCTTCGTTCTGGACCAGCGGATACGCCGAGGTCAAAAAGGAGCTCAAGCGTCGTTATCCCAAGCATTCTTGGCCTGATGACCCATGGACGGCAAGTCCCACACGGCGCTGAGGCGAGGCGAGCTTGAGCTAGAGGCAAGCTTGCTCGGAACCGAGTTGCCGCGTGGGTTACTATAAAAAATCCGGGTTTCGCGGTAGAATCTTCAGGACGGCTGGTCCAATTTTTCTCTCTGTCCTGGAAACCGAATGCAACATGAACGACGAAACCCTGCAACGCATCTCGAGAACTTACGGAATTGAAAATTGGTCTGCAGGGTACTTTGGCGTCAACAACCAAGGGAACATGATAGCCCGCCCGGCGGCGAACGATCCTCGAAGCGTCGACCTAAAGTCCGTTGTCGACTACTTGCAAAAGGAAAAGAAACTTCAGTTGCCGATCCTATTGCGGTTTCCTCAGGTGCTTACCAATCAACTCAAGCTCTTGAGCGGATCGTACAAAGAAGCGATCGAGCAGTTTGGATACAAGGGCAAGCACTACCCCGTCTTCCCGATGAAGGTCAATCCGAGACGCGAAGTGGTCGAGGAGTTCCTCAAGGACACCGGCAGGTACCGCGTGGGGCTCGAATGCGGATCCAAGGCCGAGTTGTATGCGGCCATCGCCCAAGACCAGAACCCCGAATCGCTTTTGATTTGCAACGGTTTTAAAGACGAATCCTTTTGCCGTCTGGCTCTGCTGGCCGTCCAATCTGGCAAACGGGTGGTCATCGTCATCGAGAAGCTCAACGAGTTGAAGATTTTGCTCCGCGTTTGCACCGAGGCGAACATCTATCCCTGGATCGGGTTGCGGGCCAAGCTTTACACCAAGGGGAGCGGGAAATGGGCAAGCTCCGGCGGGGATTCGGCCAAGTTCGGATTGACCACATCGGAACTCTTGGAGTGTTTGCGGCTGATGTCTGAGCACGGCAAAAAGGATTTGCTCCATCTGCTTCATTTCCATATCGGAAGCCAAATCACCGACATCAAGCGGGTCAAGAACGCCATGAAGGAAGCGGCCCGGGTCTATGCCAAAATTCTTCAACTCGGTTATCCGGTCGAGTTTCTCGACATCGGTGGTGGCTTGGGTGTCGATTACGATGGATCGAAGACGCGCACCGAATCGTCGATGAACTACACCGTCGAAGAGTTTGCCAACGATGTCGTCTACACCGTGCAGACCGTCTGCGACCACGAGAATGTTCCACATCCGAACTTGGTGACCGAAAGCGGCCGAATGATGACGGCTTACCATACCGTTTTGGTCACATCGATCCGCGAGGAAATCGAGACGTTCGCCGACGATTTGCCTGAGGTGACGATCGACGAAGACGATCCACAAGTGATCACGGAGATGAAGTGGCTACTCGATGAAATCAATGGAAAAAACTACTTCGAGTACTACCACGATGCCGTCGAACACAAAGACGAGCTCTACACGCAGTTCAACCTCGGAATGGTATCGCTCGAGGACCGAGCCAAGGGGGAGGTCCTCTATTGGGAAATCTGTGCCCGAGCGTTGAAGGAATCCGAGCAGGCGCGAAATCCCAACGAAGAGTTCGAGGATGTCAAAAAGGTACTGGCTGCGAAGTACCTCTGCAATTTCTCGTTATTCCGCTCGGCTCCTGATTCCTGGGCCATCGGGCAACTCTTCCCGGTCGTGCCACTGCATCG
>Ga0068877_10003605_pt1 | contig 12259 bp, 10 predicted proteins | sample NOAtaG_FD_66437 | JGI IMG/M metagenome (GOLD analysis project Ga0068877, IMG submission 66437) | Freshwater lake microbial communities from Lake Erie, under a cyanobacterial bloom - NOAA_Erie_Diel6S_1000h metaG | ecosystem: Environmental > Aquatic > Freshwater > Lake | place: USA: Ohio, Lake... | reverse complement strand
GCGCAATCCGCTGGCCGAGGATGAGCCGTACCTCCGATCGAGTCTGCTCGATTCGCTGGCCCGGCGTGCCGAGTTCAATCTGGCCCGGATGCAGGGAAACCTGCGTCTCTTCGAGGTGGGCAACGCGTTCATTCCGACCGGTGGTCGCCTGCCGCGCGAAGAGGTGCGGGTCGGAGCCCTGCTGATGGGCGCCCGTCGCCCACCCCACTTCACCGAACCGCAGCCCCCGGCGTTCGACGCCTGGGACGCCAAGGGCATCGCCGAGCGCTTGGTGGCCGTCGCGTTTCCGGGTCGAGCCATGGCCTGCATTCCGGTCGACGGTTCGGTGGGATGGACGGTGCAGGATGCCGATGGTGAATCGGTTGGTGTGGTCCGCGAGGTTGTGCTCGATCGCCCGGTCTGGGCCTCGACCGCGTGGGGGATCGAACTGACGCTCGGTGTACTCGCCTCTGATGAGGTGGCACCCCGGGGGCAGCACGCCCATGCGCCGGATGCGCGGGTGTCGGGGGCGGCGACGGCGTTCCGGGTGTCCGCACTTCCCACCACACCGGCGGCCGAGTTCGATCTGGCCCTCGTGGTGCCCGATGCTCTCGCCGCGAGTGCCGTGGAAGCGGCCATGCGGGCGGCCTCCGGGGAGCTGTTGGAACGTGTCCACCTCTTCGATGAGTTCCGCGGCCCCGGGATCCCCGAGGGCGCGCGAAGTCTGGCGTGGCGGTTGACGTTCCGGCATCCGGAGCGCACCCTGCGGGACAAGGAAATCGAGGGCCGGCGCGCGCGCCTGCTCGACATTCTGGCCAAGGAACTGGGGATCCAGCCGCGTGCGTCCTGACGTTGCCGCCTTCCGGGAGCTTGACGCTCTCGTCCGGAACTTGGGGGACCAGCTGGCCGCCTATCGACGGCGCGCGCTGGTTGCCGAGACGCGCGCACGTGAACTGGAGCAGCAGACGGCGGCGGCCACGGGCGCCTTGACGGAGCTGCGCGAACATCTGGAGCAGGTGCAGGCGTCCCGAGATGGGGCGCTGGGGCGTGTTGCCGCGCTCGAGCGGGAAGTCGAACAGCTGCGGACCGTCTCGCCGTCCTCGCGCTCGGCGGAGGCCCCCGGGGCGTCCAGCCGAGCACCGATGGCGGACGCATCGGAGCTCGTGGAGGAGAACGAGGCGCTGCGGGCCCGGTTGGGCGAGGTGCGCATTCGGGTCTCCCAGTTGGGAGAACGCGTCCGGTTTCTCCGGCAGCAGGCGAATCTCGGGGGCGACCGATGATCGACCAGCGGGCGCTGGTGCGTGTCCGGATCCTCGGAGAGGAGTATGCCCTGAGAACGGAGGCCACCCCCGAGCACACCAAGGCGGTGGCTGACCACGTGGACCGGACCATCCGGGCCATCATCGGGTCCAGTACCGGCGTAGAGCCTCACAAGGCGGCCATCCTGGCGGCGCTGCAGATCACCGATGAGCTGTTCAGGGAGCGGGGATCCACGGAGGAGCTGGCGGTCGACCTGCGGCAGCTGGCCTCCGACATCCGGCCGCTGTTGCCGCCGGCCATGCGGGGCGACGAGCCGGTCGGCTGACCCGGTCCCGGTCTCCCGCCTGTTGCGGGGGGTTTCCGCGGCTCGTACGTTCTCAGGGTCGGTTGGAGGGGCGCGCCATCTGCCTGCGCCCCCATCCCGACTGCGGCGATAGATCCGGACTTCACGAACACGCTCGCGCTTGGCGCGGTGGGGTATACAACAGATGGGTGAGTTCTCCCTGGCGGCGCTGGTCGGCGGCCTGGGCGCGCTTGCGGCGGTGGCTTCGTTTGCGGTCGGTCGCTCCATGGGCCGACGAGCCGAGGTGGCCGAGCAGCGGCGTGCCAAGGCGACGGCCGAGGAAACGGCGGCGCGTGTCCTCGACGAGGCCCGTCGAGAGGCGGACAGCGTCCGGAAGGACGCGCTGCTGTCGGGCAAGGAGGAGCTGTTGCAGCTCCGCGAAAACCAGGAGCAGGAGGTGCGCCGTCGTCGCGCGGAGGTTGAGCGCGAGGAGAAGCGCGTGGCCGATCGCGAGGGGCAGCTGGACCGGACGCGCGACTCGCTGGACGCCCGCGACCGCGAGCTGGTGGGCCGGCAGGCCGAGTTGCAGCGTCGCGAGGAGGCCACGCGGTCGCGGGACGACGAGCTGCAGCGGCTGCTGGGCGAGGAGCGGCGCCGGCTCGAACAGCTCGCTGGTCTGACGGCCGAGGAGGCCAAGGCCGAGCTCGTCCGCCGGCTCGAGGACGAAGCGCATGCGGATGCCGCCAACCGGGTGCGCGAAATTCGGGAGACGGCGAGGCGCAACGCGGAGCGCGAGGCGAAGAAAATCGTCGCGCTCGCGGTCCAGCGCGTCGCCGCCGAGACGACGGCGGAGTCCACCGTGTCGGCGGTGGCCCTCCCCAACGACGAGATGAAGGGGCGCATCATCGGGCGCGAGGGGCGCAACATCCGCGCCTTCGAGCTGGCCACCGGCGTGGACGTGATCATCGACGACACCCCCGATACGGTGGTGGTGTCCTGCTTCGATCCGGTGCGCCGCGAAACGGCCCGGCTGGCCCTCGAGAAGCTGGTCGCCGATGGCCGCATTCATCCGGGGCGCATCGAAGAGGTGGTCGCGAAGGCCCGGAAGGAAGTGGATACGGCGATCATCGAGACCGGCGAGCAGGCCGCATACGAAGTGGGGGTGGCCGGGCTGCATCCGGAGCTGATCCGGCTGATCGGGCGGATGCGGTGGCGTACCAGCTACGGCCAGAACATCCTGGCGCACAGCAAGGAAGTGGCCTGGCTGGCCGGGATGATGGCGGCGGAGCTCGGGCTCGATGTGGCGCTGGCCAAGCGCGGGGCCCTGCTGCACGACGTGGGGAAGGTGCTCACGCACGAACACGAGGGCACGCATGTCCAGCTCGGGGTCGAGGTGGCCACGCGGTACGGCGAGAATCCGCTGGTCGTCAATTGCATTGCCGCCCACCATGACGACGTGCCGCACGAAAGCGAGGTCTCGGTGCTGGTGCAGGCGGCCGACGCCATCTCCGGGTCGCGCCCCGGCGCACGGCGCGAGGCGTTCGAGACCTACGTCAAGCGGCTGGAAGGGCTGGAGCGGATCGCGTCGGGATATCGCGGGGTGGAGCGGGTCTTTGCCATCCAGGCCGGCCGTGAGGTGCGCATCGTGGTGACGCCGGATCAGGTGGACGACGCGCGCATGGCGGCGCTCTCCGAGGAGATCGCGCGTCGCATTGAGTCGGAGCTGCAATACCCCGGGCAGATCAAGGTGGTCGTCATTCGCGAGAGCCGGGCGGTCGACTATGCCCGCTGACCTGATCGACGGCAAGGCGATCGCGGCCACCATCCGGGGTGAGGTCGCCGCCGAGGTGGCCCAGCTTGCCGCCCGCGGGATGGTGCCCGGCCTCACGGTCGTGCTGGTGGGGGACGACGTGGCCAGCGCCACCTACGTCGGAGCGAAGGAGAAGGCGTCACGCGAGGTGGGCATGCGGGGCGAGACCATCCGCCTGCCAGTCACGACGACGCAGGCCGAGCTGCTGGCGCTCGTGGAGCGGCTCAACGCCGATCCCGCCGTGCATGGCATCCTGGTGCAGATGCCGCTGCCGAAGCAGATCGACCCCGATACGGTGATCCGCCATATCCGCCCGGACAAGGACGTGGACGGATTCCATCCGGTCAATGTGGGCAAGCTGCTGATCGGCCACACGGACGGCTTCGTGTCCTGTACGCCTGCCGGCGTGATCGAGCTGCTGGTGCGCAGCGGGGTGGAGACGCGGGGTGCCGAGGCGGTGATCGTGGGGCGCAGCAACATCGTCGGCAAGCCGATGGCCGCGCTGCTCGTGCAGGGGCGGGCCGGCGGCGATGCCACGGTGACCGTCTGCCACAGCCGGACGCGCGACCTGGCCTCCCATACCCGACGGGCCGACATCCTGATTGCGGCCATCGGCCGTGCCGAGATGATCACGGGCGACATGATCAAGCCCGGCGCCGTCGTGATCGATGTGGGCATGAACAGCGTGCCGGATGCCTCCCGCCCGTCAGGCAAGCGCCTGTGCGGTGACGTGCACTTTGCGAGCGCGGCCGCCGTGGCCTCGCGGATCACGCCGGTCCCCGGCGGCGTCGGGCCGATGACCATCGCCCTGCTGCTGCGCAACACGGTGCTGTCGGCGTCGCGGGCCCTCGCGTCGACGTGACCCCATCCTACGGGCGCGCCACGACGGTCGAGGTACCGGGCGCTTCGCCCGAGTCGGCCGTGCCGGTGCGTCTGCTGACCACCTCCGCCAAGGAGGTGATCGAGGGCGGGATCCCCCCACTCTGGGTGCGGGGCGAGGTCTCCGGATTCAAGGCGCACCGGAACGGGCACTGGTATTTCGCCCTGCGCGATGCCGACGCCCAGGTGAACTGCGTGGTGTGGAGCGCGATGACCCGCCGCATCCCGGCACCGCCGGATGACGGCATGGCGGTGACCGCGCTGGGCCAGCTGACCGTGTGGCCCGTGCGAGGCGATCTGCAGTTCACCGTGCGCCAACTCGAGGCGGCGGGGGACGGGCTCTGGCGCAAGGCGCTGGAACGGACGCGCGCCAATCTGGAACGGGATGGCCTCCTCGATCCGGCCCGCAAGCGACCGCTGCCGCCGCATCCCCGGCGGATCGCCGTCATCACGAGTCCCGATGGGGCCGCCCTGCACGACATCATCACCGTGGCGCGTCACCGGAGCCCTGATGTGGAGCTGGTGGTGGTCCCGGCCCGCGTGCAGGGCGAGGGGGCCGTGGAGTCGCTCGTGGCGGCGCTGGATCAGGTGGGGCGCTGGCGCCAGGCGGACGTGGTGATCATCGGCCGTGGAGGGGGCTCCCGGGAGGACCTCTGGGCCTTCAACGAGGAGCCGGTCGCGCGTGCCCTCGCTGCCTGTCCGCTCCCCACCATTTCCGCGGTTGGTCACGAAGTGGACGTGTCGATCTGCGATCTGGTGGCCGATTGCCGGGCAGCAACGCCCTCGGCGGCGGCCGAGCTGGCGGTCCCCTCCCGACGGGAGGTGATTGCCCGGGTGGCCGGCCTGGCCAAGCGGCTGGCCGGGTCGGCCCAGCGTCGCGAGGAGCGTTCGCGGACGGCCCTCCGGCAGGGGAGCGCGCGCCTCGCTTCGGCGGCTGGCCGGCTGGTGGAGCGGCGGCAGGCCCGCTTGGCCGGGGTGGCCGGTGCCCTGCAGGCGCTGTCGCCCTTGGCGACCCTCGAGCGCGGATTTGCGGTGGCGCGGACGCCCGGGGGCGCTAGTTTGAGCAGCAGGCACCACTTCACGGACGGCCTCCCCTTCGACCTCTGGTTGCGAGACGGGGTGGTGCAGGCCGTGGCCGGTGCGGCGCGCCCCCTGCCGGAAGGCTTCGGCACCCCGGGATCGACGGAGGAGACGTGACGTTCGAACAATCGCTGGCTCGGCTCGAGGAGATCGTGCGGGAGCTCGAGCGCACGGACGTCGACCTGGACTCCGCCCTGCGCCTCTTCGAAGAGGGGATCGGCCACCTGCGCGCGGCCGGTGCATCGCTGCAGGCGGTGGATGCCCGGGTGCAGCAGCTCGTCGAAGCGGCGGATGGGGCCTTCACGCTGGCCGACTTCCCGGGCTGAGGCCAATGAGTGCATCCGGTACGGCCCCGGCTCCGGAGGCCACACGATCCTTCGCCGCCGAGCGTGCCACGGTGCAGCGGGCGCTCGACGGGTTCTGTGCGCGCTGGCTCGGCGACGTGGCGCCGCTCACCGCCGAGGCCATCCGCTATTCGCTGCTTGGCGAGGGGAAACGGCTCCGGGCCATTCTCCTGCTGGAAGCGTATCGGGCATGCGGCGGTACCGGGGACGCGTCCGATCTCGCCGCGTCCGTGGAAGTAGTCCACGCCTATTCGCTCGTTCATGATGATCTCCCGTGCATGGACGACGATGACGTCCGGCGCGGCCGTCCAACGGTGCACAAGGTGTACGGCGTGCCGGTGGCCACCGTGGCCGGCCTGGCCATGGTGCCGCTGGCGGCGCGCAGTGCCTGGCAGGCCGCCCGTCAGCTCGGGCTCCCGCCGGCCGTGGCGGGCGACATCGTGCGCGATCTCATGCGCGCCTCCGGCGCCGGCGGCATGATCGGCGGACAGCTCCTCGATCTCGAGGCCGAAGGGCTCCGCCTGTCGCTGGATGCGCTCGAGCAGGTGCATCGCCTCAAGACCGGCGCGCTCATCATGTCGTCCGTGACGGTCGGCGCGCGCGCGGCGCTGGCCCCCACGGAACGGGTGGAGGCGCTGGCCCGATATGGGGCGGCCATCGGTCTGGCGTTCCAGATTGCCGATGATGTGCTGGATGTCACCGCCACGACCGACGAGCTTGGCAAGACGGCCGGCCGCGATCTGGACCTGCACAAGAGTACCTACCCGGCCCTCCTCGGCATCGAAGGTGCCACGGCGCGAGCGGTCGCGTTGATCGATGAGGCGTGCGCGTCGCTGTCCCGCGAGGGACTGCTCACGCCCACGCTCGAACAGTTGGCCCGATTCATCGTGGAGCGGCGGTCCTGATGGCCCGCCCCGCCGCTTCCGTCCTGCAGTTTCCCTGACCGGCCCGGACGTCTCCCGGCCCGAGCCCCCCTGCCATGTCCCTTCTCGATCGCATTGCCTCTCCGGCGGATCTCCGCCAGCTCTCGCGCGATGAGCTCCGCACGCTCGCCGACGACATGCGGACCCGCCTCATCGACGTCTGCTCGCGTACCGGCGGACATATCGGAGCCGGACTCGGCGTCGTGGAGCTCACCATCGCGCTTCATACCGTCTTCGAGACGCCGCGCGACCAGCTGGTCTGGGACGTGGGACACCAGGCCTATCCGCACAAGCTGCTCACCGGGCGGAACGACCGGATGGAAACGCTGCGGCAGGAGGGCGGCCTCTCCGGATTCCTCAAGCGGACCGAGAGCGAATACGACACGTTCGGTGCCGGGCATGCCGCGACCGCCATTTCGGCGGCCCTTGGCATGGCAGCCGGGCGTGACGTGATGGGCGAGCAGTTCAAGGTCGCGGCCATCATTGGTGACGGCTCCCTCGGATCGGGGCTCGCCTACGAGGGGCTGAACAACGCCGGCCACTCGGAGCGGGACATCATCGTGGTCCTCAACGACAACGAGATGTCCATCGCGCCGAACGTCGGCGCGATGCACAAGTACCTCACGAGCATCCAGCGCAATCCGCTCTACAACCGGTTGCGCTCGCGCATCGGTGAGCTGGTGGACAACGCGCCCGCGCCGTTCACCGGTGTCTCCACCCTGGTGCGGAAGTGGGAGGAGAGCGTCAAGTCGTTCCTCACCCCGGGCGTGCTCTTCGAGGAGCTCGGGTTCCGCTACTTCGGACCCATCGACGGCCACGACCTCGACGCGCTGCTGGAGACCTTCAGCGCGGTGCGCGACATGAACACGCCCCGGCTCGTGCACGTGATCACGCAGAAGGGGCGCGGCTTCCCGGCCGGTGAGCACGGCGAGAAGTGGCATGCGCTCCCGCCCGGCCACGATCCGGCCACCGGCAAGGTGCGCTCCTCGTCGGCGGGCAACCCGGCGTACACGGCGGTCTACGGGCAGGGGCTCGTGGAGCTGGGAGCTGAGCGGCCGGATCTCGCGGTCATCACCGCGGCGATGCCGAGTGGGACCGGGACCGGGGCGTTTGCCAAGGCCTATCCCTCCCGCTTTTTCGATGTCGGGATCGCCGAGGGACATGGCGTCACGTTTGCCTCCGGACTGGCCACGCGCGGCGTCCGGCCGGTGGTCACGATCTACTCCACGTTCCTCCAGCGCGGTTACGACAACATCATCCACGACGCCGCGCTGCAGCGCCTCCCCGTCGTCTTCGCGATGGATCGGGCCGGATTGGTTGGCGAGGATGGCGAGACCCACATGGGCCTCTACGACATCCCGTACATGCTGGCTGTGCCGCACATGACCGTGGCGGCACCGAAGGACGGCACGGAGATGCTGGGGCTGCTGCGGGCCGGCGTCGAGCAGACGGAGGGCCCGTTCTGTTTCCGGTATCCGCGCGATGCCTCGCCGGATGTCCCCGGCCCGATCTCCGGGATTCCCGCGGTTCCGATCGGCAGCTGGGAGGTCCTGCGCCAGGGGCGCGAGGTGGCCATCCTCGCCGTCGGCACGATGGTTGGGCCGTCGCTTGCGGCCGCCGATGCGCTGGCGGCGGAGGGACTCGAGGTCACGGTCGTGAACTGTCGCTACCTCAAGCCGTACGACGCCGCGACGCTCGAGGGCGTGCTCGCCTCGCATGGGCACGTGCTCACGGTGGAGGAGGGGGTGGTCGTCAACGGGTTCGGGGCCTTCATGAGCAGCGTGATCGCCGCTCGGGCACCACACGTGCGCACCATGGTGCACGGGGTCCCCGACGAGATCGTCTATGCGGCCCCTCGCAAGAAGCAGCTCGCCCGGCTTGGCCTTGACGCGGCGGGAATCGCCGACCGGGTCCGCGCCCTGCGGGAGACCGAGGCGATCGCCGGCTGATGCGCGTCGGCGTCATCGGTCACCCGGGGTACGCCGGGCTGCCGGCCGTTCTGCATCGGCTGCTCGAGATCGCGCCCTCGCTCGGGCTGACGTTGGCGCTGGACGACCGACTCTGCGAGGCCACCGGGCATGATGATCGGCTGACGTCGCCGGATGATCTGCAGGCCATGGTGACGCTGGGTGGCGACGGCACGTTGCTGCGCGGGGCCCGGTTTCTGGCCGGCCGCGACGTGCCGGTGCTCGGCATCAACTTCGGACGGCTCGGATTCCTGACCGCCTGCAGTGCCGAAGAGTTCGAGCTGGGGATCCGGCGCTTCGCCTCCGGAGACTTCGTGGCCGAGCGGCGCATGGGGCTGCAGTCGTGCGCGCTGAATCCGGACGGTGGCGAGCGCTGCTGGTGGATGGCGCTCAATGACGTGGTGCTCCACAAGGGGGGCTTTGCCCGCCTCGTGCGTCTCACGGTGTTCGTGGATGACGAAGCCATCGGATCGTATTCCGCCGATGGGCTCATCCTGTCCACGCCCACCGGATCCACCGGCTATTCGCTCAGTGCCGGTGGCCCCATCGTGGATCCGACGCTCGAGAGCATCGTCCTGACCCCGGTTTCGCCGCACACCCTGGCCATGCGGCCGCTGGTACTCCCGGCCGACGTGGAGGTGAAGGTGCGTGCAGATGATACCCCGGATGAACTTCTGGTGACGGTGGATGGACAGGTCGGTACCACCTTCACGGGTGGCGAGCTGCTGGTCGTGCGGCGCGCGCCGACGCCCGTGCAGCTCGTGCGCTTCCCGGGGACCACCTTCTACACCCGACTGCGGCACAAGCTCGGGTGGGGCGGCCTCTCCGAGCGCGACGGCCGCACGGCCTGACCGGTCCATCGCGTTCCTCCACTCCGTTCGCAGGGCACATGCTGGTCGAACTGCGCATCCGTAACGTCGCCGTCATCGAGGCGGTCACCCTGCCGCTGGCCCGCGGGCTGAATGTGCTCACCGGGGAGACCGGGGCCGGCAAGTCGCTGATCATCGGCGCCCTCGGGCTGCTGTTGGGGGAGCGGGCGGCCGCCGATCGCATCCGGAGCGGTGCCGAGAAGGCCGTGGTGGAAGGGGTCTTCGATCTCTCGGGTCTGCCCGCAGTGCGGGCGCTGCTGGACGAGCGCGGCATTGACGGGGATGAAGAGCTGCTGGTGCTCAAGCGGGAAGTCGCCATCACCGGCCGCTCTCGGGCGTGGGTCAATGGGACCACGGTCACGGCAACGGTGCTAGCCGAGATCGGGAGTCGCCTCGTGAGTGTGCTGGGACAGCATGATGCCCGGCAGCTCCTCGACCCGGAGCTCCAGCGCGACATGCTGGATGCCTACGTGGGGGCCGGATCCCTTCGGGAGCGGGTGGCCGCTACGCATGCCCACCTCGTCGCGTTGCGTGCCCGCGAGACCGAGCTGGAGCGGCGGCGTCAGGAGGCCTCGCGACGGGCCGATTACCTCCGGTTTGTCGTGCGGGAAATCGAGGACGTGAAGCCGGTGACTGGCGAGGATGAGGGGCTCGAAGCCGACATCCGGCGATTGACGCACGCCGAGGAGTTGCAGTCGCTGGCGGCGCAGGCGGCATCAGCCATCAGCGGGGACGGGACGGCGGTGTTGTCCCGTTTGGCCGGGGTGCGCCGGGCGCTTGGTGCCCTGATGCGGATCGATCCGGCGATGGAGCGGTTGCAGGTCGGGGTGGATACCGCGAGCTATGCGCTCGAGGAGCTGGCGCGTGAGCTGGAGGGCTACGCGGAAGGGATCGAGGTCGATCCCGCCCGCCTGCGGCAGCTCGAGCGCCGTCGGGAACAGCTGCTCCAGCTGCAGCGGAAGTATGGCCCCACCATCGAGCAGGTACAGGCTGCGGTGGCCGATGCGCGGAGTGAGCTGGCCCTGGTGGACGACGCCACGCTCGATCAGGAGGCGTTGGCGGCAGCGCGTGCGGTGGCCGAGGGGGAGCTGGTGGAGGCCGCCGCGGCACTCACGCGGGCCCGGCACGGAGGGGCACGCCAGTTCGCGACGGCGGTCAGTGGGTTGCTCCCGGCCCTCGGCATGGCCGAAGGTCGGCTTGCGGTCCAGCTGGAACCCCTGCCGGCCATCTCCGCCGAGGGAGCGGAGACCGTGGCCTTTCTGGCGGTGCTGAATGCCGGTACGGATCCGAGACCGCTGGCGCGACTCGCCTCGGGGGGTGAGCTCTCCCGGGTGATGCTGGCGCTCAGTACCGTGCTGGCGCGGTTGCAGCAGGTCCCCACCCTCGTATTCGATGAGGTGGATGCCGGGATCGGCGGGGCCGTGGCGTGGCAGGTGGGGGCCCTCATGCGGGCGGTGGCTCGTCACCATCAGGTGCTGGCCATCTCGCACCTGGCGCAGATCGCCGCTCGCGCCGATCACCACATCGTGGTGCGCAAAGGGGCCATCGGGACGGTTACCACCGCCGACACCACGGTGGTCACCGACGACGCCCGTGTGGTGGAGATTGCCCGCATGCTGGGCGGCGATGCCGATCGCGAAGTCAGCCGGGCCCATGCACGCGAGCTCCTCGCGCGGGGCGACGAGGCGCCCTCGGCGGGCGACGAGGGCGCGGCGGCAGGTGGGGCGGGGACCGCGCGCAGCCGCTCGACTCAGCGGCGCGGGAAACCGGTGTAGACGCGGAGCTCGAGCCGGTCCGTCTTCACGGCAGCCACGCTGCCCTCGCCACCGGCAGCCACCGGCTCGAGATGGGTGAAGAGCACCTCGAGCGCCAGCCGTGAGCGACCACGCGCGTAACTCGCCAGCGTCGAGAACGAGACGCCCACCGCGGCTGAGGTCAGCGACCGCCCGGGGAGCTCGAGCGGCTCGGAGAGGACCGTGGACGGCTCCACGGCGGCATACCGATCCGCTCCCCAGCGCCGGTGCAACAGGGCACCGGAGACGCCGAAGAACTCCCCGATGGCGTATCGCGGGGCCAGCTCCAGATCGATACGGCTCCCGAGGGTCCGCGTCGTCTGCACCACCTCGAAGGGAACGAAGGGTGACGGGCTCTGCACCGTCGGTACGCCGAGCGCCATCCGGTCGGGGCGAGGAAGAGTCGCCCGAATGGTGGCGCTCATCCAGAGCGACCGGGAGGCCATCAGGTCGGTGGTGCTGCGCACGAGCAGGGCGTTCGCGCCCTCTCCGATCGGGACGTCGAACGCGTCTTCCGTCCGATCGGCCCCGGCCACACCGAATCGCCACCCCATGGTGAAACCGCTCCGGATCCCGCGACGGCCAGTGAGCAAGCGCCCCACCGGATCGGAGGCAAAGGTGTCGAGGAGAAGGAACGAGGCCGAGAGGTCGATATCTCCCAGGCCGGCACGCCGGGTGTTGCCAAGGGTGGCGTAGCCGATCCCGAAGCTGGAGTCGGTCCCGATGCGGGTGATGCCGCCCGGGCCCATCACCAACGTGGCGCCGGCCGGGGCTGCATTGGCCGGAATGGCGGTGATGCCCAGCGAGGAGAAATCGCTTCGCAGGGCGGCCACGGTACTCACGACCGCCTGATGGGCCGTCGACGAGGTCAGGGGGACGACGGGAGACGCCCCGCGGTTGGCTGTTCCGTAGACCTGCTGCAGTGCGGTGCGCATGTCGAGCGCGCGAGCGAGCAGCGCCTGGGCGCCGCTGCCATTGGCCCGGAGGGTGGTGCAGTTGGCTGCCGTGGGCGCAGCACACCGCGCGAGTTCAGCGGTCAGCTGGGACCGTGCCGCGTCGATCTGCCCGAGCA
>Ga0068877_10003604_pt1 | contig 12260 bp, 15 predicted proteins | sample NOAtaG_FD_66437 | JGI IMG/M metagenome (GOLD analysis project Ga0068877, IMG submission 66437) | Freshwater lake microbial communities from Lake Erie, under a cyanobacterial bloom - NOAA_Erie_Diel6S_1000h metaG | ecosystem: Environmental > Aquatic > Freshwater > Lake | place: USA: Ohio, Lake... | reverse complement strand
CGCCTGGTCGAGGGCATCGGCGCCGAGGTGAACATGGTGTTCCCGCTCGGCAGCCACCTGGCCGACGTGCAGAAGCTGGCCGATGCCGACGTCAACGTCGTCATGTACCGCGAGTACGGGCGCGCCCTGGCCGAGGCGCTGGAGCGGCCCTACCTGCAGGCGCCGATCGGGCTGCACAGCACGACGGCCTTCCTGCGCGAGCTCGGTCGCCTGCTCGAGCTCGACCCCGAGCCCTTCATCGAGCGTGAGAAGCACACGACGATCAAGCCGGTGTGGGACCTGTGGCGCTCGGTGACGCAGGACTTCTTCGGCACCGCGAGCTTCGGCATCGTCGCCGGCGAGACCTACGCGCGCGGCGTGCGGCACTTCCTCGAAGACGAGCTCGGCATCCCGTGCCACTTCGCGGTGGCGCGCCGCCCGGGCGCCAAGACGGATCACGAGGCGGTGCGGGCGCAGATCCACGCGCGACCGCCACTGGTGCTGCTCGGAAGCTACAACGAACGCATGTACCTGGCCGAGCTCGGCACCGGACCGGGCCTGAAGCCGACCTACATCCCGGCCTCGTTCCCGGGGGCGATCATCCGCCGCGCGACCGGCACCCCCTTCATGGGTTACGCCGGCGCCACCTACCTCGTGCAGGAGTTCTGCAACGCGCTGTTCGACGCGCTGTTCCACGTGCTGCCGCTGGCGCCCGACCTCGACCGGATCGAGGCCACGCCGACCCGCGACGGGCGCAGCCTGCCATGGCAGGACGAAGCACAGCAGCTGCTCTCGCGCCTGGTGCAGTCCGAGCCGGTGCTGGTGCAGATCTCGGCGGCCAAGCGGCTGCGCGATCGCGCCGAGCTCGAGGCACGCCGCGCCGGCGACGCCGAGGTGACGCCGGAGCGCGTCGACGCGGCGCACGACGCGCTGCGACGCGGGGTGGCGGCGTGAGGGCGTCGGGAACGGAACGTTGCGCGGGCCGGCCGGTCGGGCGGCCCGCAACGGATGTCGTGGCATCTGGCCACGGCTGCCTCATTGCGCGGGCTGGGCGCAACCAAGGCCGCAAGGCCGAAGAAAGGAGTGGTTCACATGGCTGACCGCAAGGGCTCGATCTCGGGCCTGAACGACGACGAAGCCCAGGAGTTCCACAGGTACTGGGTACAGGGGTTCGTAGGGTTCACGGCCGTGGCCGTGGTCGCGCACCTGCTGGTCTGGATCTGGCGGCCCTGGCTCTGATCGACTGAAGGAGCAACCGATGGCCAAGACGCTTCAAGCCTCGCCGGGCCGGCATGCCGGGACGAGGTCACTCTCGTTCTACGCGATCTTCACGGTGGGCTTCGTGGTCTTCGCGACGCTGGCGATCTTCGCATCGCTGTTCGGCTGGCAGTGGCGGTCCGCGCTGCCGGGTGCCGAGGGCGTCAAGTCGATGACCGGTGGTGTCAAGGCGGCGGTCTACACCTTCATGTCGCACCTTCTCTAGGAGAAAACCGGTATGTGGAGAGTCTGGAAACTGTACGACCCCTTGCGCGCGATGGTCGTGCAGGGGATCTTCCTGTTCGCGCTGGCGGCGATGATCCACCTCATCCTGCTCAGCACGCCGACCTACAACTGGCTCGACGGCCCGAACGCGAGCGCCACCAAGGCGCTGGCGGCCCAGGCCGCGCCCAAGAAGTAGCGGCAAGCGCGCCTTGCGCGCTGAACGCGGTGGGTGCGTGAGGCCGGCGTTGCCGGTCCCCCACCCGCCCACCGCCCACTCATAGCGCCGGATGCCGCTCCGTCCAGACGACGGTCCGGCCCGCCGGCAGGGGGCACGATGCCATGGCGATGTTGAGTTTCGAGCGCAGGTACCGCGTCCGCGGCGGCACGCTCGTGGGCGGCGATCTCTTCGACTTCTGGATCGGTCCGTTCTACGTCGGGTTCTTCGGGGTCACGACGATCTTCTTCACGATCCTGGGCAGCGCGCTGATCTTCTACGACGCGGCGCTGCAGGGCGTGTTCAACCCCTGGCGCATCAACGTCGCACCTCCCGACCTGAAGTACGGCCTCGGGCTCGCGCCGCTGAAGGAAGGCGGCATCTGGCAGATCGTGACCGTCTGCGCCATCGGCGCGTTCGGCAGCTGGGCGCTGCGCGAGGTCGAGATCTCACGCAAGCTCGGCATGGGGTACCACGTTCCGGTGGCCTTCGGCGTGGCGATCTTCGCCTACGTCACCCTCGTCGTGATCCGGCCCCTGCTGCTCGGCGCCTGGGGCCACGGCTTCCCGTACGGCATCTGGAGCCACCTCGACTGGGTCAGCAACATCGGCTACCAGTACCTGCACTTCCACTACAACCCCGCGCACATGATCGCCGTGAGCTTCTTCTTCACGACGACCTTCGCGCTGTCGCTGCACGGCGGCCTGATCCTGTCGGCCAGCAACCCGAAGAAGGGGCTGCCGGTCAAGACGCCGGACCACGAAGACACGTTCTTCCGCGACTTGATCGGCTACTCGGTCGGGGCGCTCGGCATCCACCGCCTCGGGCTCTTCCTGGCGCTGGCCGCCGGCATGTTCTCGGCGCTGTGCATCGTGCTCAGCGGTCCGTTCTGGACGCGCGGCTGGCCCGAGTGGTGGAACTGGTGGCTGCAGCTGCCGATCTGGAAATGAGCGCCGCCGCCTGACGGCAGGACCCAGGAGGGATCCTCATGGAATACCAGAACCTCTTCTCGCGCGTGCAGGCGGTCGGACCCGCCCACATGGGCGTCGAGCTGCCCGCAGGCAACAGCCCGCGCGACCTGCAGCCCTTCTTCGTGCACCTGCTCGGTCGCCTGGGCAACGCGCAGATCGGGCCGATCTACCTCGGGCCGCTCGGCCTGGCGTCGATCATCCTGGGCACGCTGTCGATCAACATCATGGGCCTGAACATGCTGGCCTCGGTGAACTGGAACCCGATCGAGTTCATCCGGCAGCTGCCCTGGCTCGCGCTCGAGCCGCCCAAGCCGGAGTACGGGCTGCGGTTCCCACCGATGAACGAGGGCGGCTGGTGGCTGCTGTCGGGTGCGCTGCTCACGGTGTCGATGCTGCTGTGGTGGGCCCGCACCTACACCCGCGCGCGCCAGCTCGGCCTGGGTACGCACGTGGCCTGGGCCTTCCTCGCCGCGATCTGGCTGTTCCTGGTGCTGGGCCTGATCCGTCCGGTCTTCATGGGCAGCTGGAGCGAGGCGGTGCCGTTCGGGATCTTCCCGCACCTGGACTGGACGGCGGCGTTCTCGCTGCGCTACGGCAACCTGTTCTACAACCCGTTCCACGCCCTGTCGATCGTGTTCCTCTACGGCTCGACGATGCTGTTCGCGATGCACGGCGCCACGGTGCTGGCGTGCTCGAGATACGGAGGTGACCGCGAGCTCGACCAGATCGTCGACCGCGGCACCGCGGTCGAGCGGATGGCGCTGTTCTGGCGCTGGACGATGGGCTGGAACGCGACGATCGAGTCGGTCCACCGCTGGGCCTGGTGGTTCGCTGTCCTGTGCCCGCTGGCCGGCGGCATCGGCATCCTGCTGAGCGGGACGGTGGTCGACAACTGGTACCTGTGGGCGGTCAAGCACGGCGTGGCGCCGTCGTACCCGGCGGTACTCGGCACCGTGATCGACCCCGGCGCCGCGATGGGAGCCAAGCCATGAGCACGCGCACCGACCATCCGAACCGGCGGCTGCTCGCCGTCCTCGGCGCCTCGGCGCTGCTGCTGCTGGCCGGCTGCGAGCGGCCGCCGATGCAGACGACGCAGCAGGGCTTCCGCGGCACCGCGATGCAGAACACCGAGAACCCTCGGATCGTCGCGGCGCAGCGCGCGGCGGTCCCGGCGGTGCCCGACGACACCCCCGCCCCGCCGCCCGTGGGTCCGAAGGCGTCCGACATCTACAAGAACGTCCCGCTGTTGGGCGACCTGTCGGTGGCGGACTTCAACCGCCACATGGCGGCGATCACCGCCTGGGTGGCGCCACCGGCAGAGGGCTGCAACTACTGCCACGTCGGCGAGAACTTCGCCGACGACGGCAAGTACCAGAAGGTCATCGCGCGCAAGATGATCGAGATGACGCGCGCGGTCAACGGCGGCTGGAAGACGCACGTCGCCGACACCGGGGTCACCTGCTACACCTGCCACCGCGGCCAGCCGGTTCCGGCCAACGTGTGGTTCAAGCCCGAGACGCCGCTGCGCAACACGCAGAGCATCCTGGGCAACGACTTCGGCCAGAACCGCGTGCTGCAGACCGCCGGGCTCACCTCCCTGCCCTACGACCCGTACTCGGCCTACCTGCTGGGCGACCAGAACGTCAAGGTCTACGGCAAGCAGGCGCTGCCCCAGGGCATCGGCAACGGCGCGAGCATCCTGCACACCGAGCAGACCTACGCGCTGATGATGCACTTCAGCAAGAGCCTGGGCGTCAACTGCACCTTCTGCCACAACAGCCAGTCGTTCCAGCAGTGGGTGTCGCCGAAGAAGGTGACGGCGTGGCATGGCATCCGCATGGAGCGCGACCTCAACGTCGCGCACATGGTCCCGCTGACCGATACCTTCCCGGCCTCGCGCAAGGGGCCCACCGGCGACGTCGCCAAGGTCTACTGCGCCACCTGCCACCAGGGCGTCAACAAGCCGCTCGGCGGGCTGCAGATGGCCCGCAACTACGCCGGACTGCAACCGGTCGCGCTGGCGGCCGCTGCGGCGCTCCCCGCACCGCTGGTCGAGCCGACCCGCACGGTGCTGTACTTCGGCGTCGGGTCGTCCGACCTGGCCGCGGAGCAGTCGCGCGGCCTCGACACGGCGGTGACTGCGCTGGCGGCCGGACGAGCGCGCGTGGTCCTGGTCTCCGGCTATCACTCGGCGGCGGGCCAGCTCGCGGCAAACCGCGAACTCGCCAAGCAGCGCGCGGTCGCGGTGCGCGACGCCCTGGTGGCCGCGGGCGCACCGGCAGCCCGCGTGCAACTTGACAAGCCGCAACAGACCGAGGCCAACGTCGCCGGCGAGGACCCGTCCGCGCGGCGCGTGGAGGTGACGCTGCGCTAGCGCCGGGCGCCAGGCCGGCCCGCCGAGGATTGCGCGATGGCGCACGCACCCGCCGATGGCGCGCCGGACCTGCTCTGGCGCGCCGGACCGCTGCGCGGCGACGGCCCCGGCCGCGACGACGAAGGCAGTCCCGGGGGCGAGGCCGGTCCGCGCCGCGCGCAGCCTGCCCGGCCCCCGCCCGGGGTGGCCGTGCTGCTGATGTCGCGGCTGCGGCGTTCGCAGCTGCCGTGGGCGCTGTGGCGACTTGCACGCGGCGGACGTGTGCTCGCCGGCGTGCCGGGCCTGCGGTTCGGCCGCGTGCTGGGCAGCGGGGCCAACGGCGGTTTCGGCCTCGAGCCCGGCCTCGACTGCCAGGGCGTGTTCACGCTGTTCGACCGCCTCGACGATGCCGAGCGCTTTGCCACCGTGTCGCGCTGGGCGCGGGCCTACCGTTCCCGCTCGCGGGAGCATTTCGCCGCCACGCTGCTCGCCACCTCGGCGCGCGGCAGCTGGAGCGGGCAGTCGATGTCCGCCGTGCTGTCGCCCGTGCCCGGGGCCCCGGTGGCCGCACTGACGCGCGCGGCCATCCGCCCGCGCCGGCTGGCCGCGTTCTGGCGTCACTCGCCACCGGCGGAAGCCGAGCTCGCCGGGGCACCGGGCTGCATGCTTGCCGTCGGGCTGGGCGAGGCACCCCTGCTGCGGCAGGCCACGTTCAGTGTCTGGAACGACGCGGGCGCGATGGACGCCTTCGCCCGCCACGGAGCGCACCAGCGCGCCATTCGCGCCTCCTACGAGGGCGGTTTCTTCAGCGAGTGGATGTTCGTCCGCTTCGTGCCGGTGGCGCTGCGGGGCTGCTGGAACGGTCGCGCCTTCGAGGCCCTGCCGCCGTGACGGCCCTTCCGGCCGCGCACCGCGTCGTCGTGGTCGGCGCGGGCATCGGGGGCCTGGTGGCCGCGCTCCTGCTGGCCGCGCGCGGGCTCGACGTCACGCTGCTGGAGGCCGAGGCCGCACCGGGCGGCAAGATGCGTCCGCTGGAGGTCGACGGTGCGACGCTCGACGCCGGACCCACCGTGTTCACGATGCGCTGGGTGTTCGACGAGCTGCTGCACGAGGCCGGCAGCTCGACCGCCGCCGCACTGCCGCCGCTGGTGCCGTTGGACGTGCTGGCGCGGCACGCCTGGGCCGACGACGGCAGCGGCCTCGACCTGTTCGCCGACCGGGCACGCTCGGCCGACGCGATCGGCGCCTTCGCCGGCCCCCGCGAGGGCCAGCGCTACCTCGCCTTCTGCCGCGAGGCCGGAGCGCTCTACCGCGCCCTCGAGACGCCGCACCTGCGCAGCAGCCGGCCCGGTCCGCTGCGCCTGGCGCGCGAACTCGGGCCGCGTGGCCTGGCCACGCTGGCCGCGCTGGGCCCGATGCCCTCGCTGGCCCGGACGCTCATGCGTCGCTTCGACGATCCGCGCCTGCAACAGCTGTTCGCGCGCTACGCCACCTACTGCGGCGCCTCGCCCTGGCTGGCCCCCGCCACGCTGATGCTGGTGGCGCACGTCGAGCAGGAGGGTGTCTGGGCCGTGCAGGGCGGCATGGCAGCCCTGGCACGAGCACTCGCCGCGCTGTTCGTCGCGCGCGGCGGCAGGCTGCGCTGCGGCACGCGCTGCACGGCGATCGACGGCCAGGGCGGCCGGGTCCGCGGCGTCGTGCTCGAGGGCGGCGAGCGCCTGGACGCCGACTCGGTGATCTTCAACGGGGACGTCGGCGCGCTGGGCCCACTGCTGGGCACCGCGGCGGCCGCAGCCCCCGGCCTGGTGCCCGCGGCGCGGCGTTCGCTGTCGGCGATCACGTGGGCCGTCCACGACCGGCCTTCGGGAATTCCGCTGCTGCGTCACAACGTCTTCTTCGACACCGACTACGCGAGCGAGTTCGAGGACATCTTCCGCGCGCGGCGGCTGCCGCGGCGCGGCACCGTCTACGTGTGCGCCCAGGACCGGCACGACGCGGCGCACCCGCCTGGCGAGGGCGCCGCGCGCGAGCGGCTGCTGGTGCTGGTCAACGCGCCCGCCGACGGCGACACGCGCGAGTTCGACGATCCGGAGACCGAAGCATGTCAGACGCGATGCGAGGAACTGCTGCGCCGCTGCGGCCTGCGCCTGAACCTGCAGCCTGGACCCCGGGTGGTGCGGCGCACGCCGGCGCAGTTCCACCGGCTCTTTCCGGCGACGGGCGGAGCGCTGTACGGGCAGGCCACGCACGGCTGGACGATGGTGTTCCGCCGTCCTGGCTCCACAAGCGGCCTGCCGGGCCTGTACCTTGCGGGCGGCAGCGTGCACCCGGGGCCGGGGGTGCCGATGGCGGCCATGTCGGGCCGGTTGGCGGCCGCCACGCTGATGGATCGCCTCGATTCGACGCGCCGGTCGGTCCGGGTGCGTACCTCTGGTGGTACGTCGATGCCGTCAGCGACGACGGCCGCCACGCGCTGACCCTCATCGCCTTCGTCGGCAGCGTCTTCTCGCCCTACTACCGCCGCGCCTGGAAGTCCGGACGGGCGACGGCCGCCGAGCACTGCGCGCTGAACGTGGCGCTGTACCTGCCCCAGGGCGGCCGTTGGGCGATGACCGAGCGCGGCCAGCGCCACGTGCAGCGCAGCGCCTCGCGGTTGGCGATCGGCCCGTCGGCGCTCGAATGGGGCGACGGCGGCCTGACGATCGCCATCGACGAGTGGGCCAATCCGGTGCCGCGCCGCGTGCGGGGCACCGTCCGCCTGCGTCCGGGCGCGCTGACCGACTACGTCGCCGCCCTCGATCCGCGCTCGCGCCACCGCTGGGGACCGATCGCGCCCTGCGCGCGGGTCGAGGTGTGCCTGGAACAGCCGGCACTGCGGTGGCAGGGACATGCCTACCTGGACAGCAACGAGGGCGACGAGCCGATCACCGAGGCCTTCACGACCTGGGACTGGATGCGCGCCCCGCTGCCCGACGGCAGCACGCTCGTTGTCTACGACGTGCACGGGCAGGAGGAACGCGAGGGGCGTCTGATCGGCACGCGCTTCGCTGCCGACGGCAGCGCGAGCGCGGTCGAGCTTCCGCCGCGGCAGTCGCTGGCGCCCACCGGGTGGCGCGTCCGCCGAGGCGTACGCAGCGAGTGCCCGCCGGGACCGCAGACCACCGTCGTGCGCACGCTGGAGGACACGCCGTTCTACGCCCGCTCGCTGGTGCGGACGCGCCTTGCCGGCCACGACGTTCTGGCCATGCACGAGACGCTGTCGGCCACACGTTTTGGCAGCCGCTGGGTGCAGGCCCTGCTGCCGTGGCGCATGCCGCGCCGCGGCTGACCGGCCGCCGCGGCGCTGCCCCCGAGCAACGTGATGTCAGTTTCGATTGACAAAGACAAACGTAAGGCTCAAATTACACAGAGCGGTATCGGCTCGGCCGCATCCGCACCCGCGTGTGGGTTGCGCACGTGACAAAGCTCCCCCAAGGAGGGCGCATGGCAGATGAAGGCAGTTCAAACGAGGTGTGGCCGACCGGGCTCACCGTCGAGCAGTCCGAGGAGATACACCGGCACTTGATCCAGGGCACGCAGATCTTCGGATTCATCGCGGCACTGGCTCACCTGTTCGCGTACATCTACTCCCCGTGGCTGAAGTGAGTCAGGAGGTCACCACATGATCTACGGCAAGCTCTGGCTCGTGGTCCGCCCGACGGTAGGCATCCCTCTCTTCCTGGGAGCCGTCGCGGTCGGTTCGTTCGCGGTGCACGTCGCACTGCTGACGAATACCACCTGGGTGAAGAAGTTCCTCAACGGCAACGCGCCCGCGGCCACGGCCTCGATCGACGCGACCACCCCGACGGCGGCGGCAACGCCATCGACTCAGGTGGCATCGATCGCGCCGGCACCGCGGCAGTAGTGCCGACGCCGCGCGGCGAGCGGCCGCGCCCGCGAGGGAACGCACGCGTTCCCCCGGGCTGCGGTACCGCCCGCCGCCGCGGCCCCCGGAGCCGCCTCCCCGCGTCCCCGCGGTGCAGTGCCGCTCCGGGGTCCCTTTCCGCGTCCGTCGTCGTCCCATGAAGCAGCTGACCCGGATCGTCGTCGCGCAGTGGCTCGCGCTGGGCCCGCGCTTCCTGCCGTTCGCCGACGTCGCCACGCCCGACCTGCCGCTGCGGCGGCTGCTGCGGCTGTCGCTGTTCCAGGTGTCGGTGGGGATGGCGCTGGCGCTGATGGTCGGCGCGCTGAACCGCGTGATGATCGTCGAGCTGCACGTGCCCGCCGCGCTCGTGGCGCTGATGGTGGCACTGCCCGTTCTCTACGCGCCGATGCGCGCGCTGATCGGATTCCGCTCGGACACCCACCGCTCCGCGCTCGGATGGCGCCGCGTGCCCTTCATCTGGATGGGCACGCTGCTGCAGTTCGGCGGCCTGGCGATGATGCCCTTCGCGCTGCTGGTGTTGTCCGGCGGCGGCAACGCGTCGCAGTGGCCGGCGTGGATCGGGCACGCCGGCGCCGCACTCTCGTTCCTGTTCGTCGGCGCGGGGCTGCACACGACGCAGACCGCCGGCCTGGCGCTCGCCACCGACCAGGCGCCCGTCGAGTCACATCCGCGGGTCGTCGGGCTGATGTACGTCACGCTGCTGGCCGGTACGATGGTGTCGGCGTTGATCTTCGGTGCGGTGCTGGCCGAATTCAGCCCCGGCCGCCTGGTCCAGCTGATCCAGGGCGTCGCGCTCGCGACGATGGTGCTCAACACCGTGGCGCTGTGGAAGCAGGAGTCGCGCGATCCGCGCCGCTACGGACTGCGGCGTCCCGCCGAGCGCGTGCGGGCCGCCGATGCCGAGAACTTCGCCCGCGCCTGGGCCACCTACGCCCAGGGCGAAGGGGCTCGCAGGCGCCTCGTCGCGATCGGCCTGGGCACGATGGGATTCGCGATGCAGGACGTGCTGCTCGAGCCCTACGGCGGCCAGGTCCTCGGCATGTCCGTCGGTCAGACCACCTGGCTCACGGCGACGCTGGCCGCCGGCGGCCTGGTCGGCTTCGCAGTGGCGTCGCACGTGCTGTCGCGCGGCTTCGACCCCGCACGGATGTCGGCGCTCGGCGCCGCGCTCGGGGTTCCGGCCTTCGCCTCCGTTCTCGCCGCCGCGGCCACCGGGTCGGTGGGCCTGTTCGCGGTCGGCGTGCTGCTGATCGGCCTGGGCGGCGGGCTGTTCGGCCACGGCACGCTGACGCTGACCATGAACCGCGCCCCGCGGGAACAGACCGGACTGGCACTCGGGGCGTGGGGGGCCGTGCAGGCCACCGCGGCGGGCGTCGCGATCGCGCTGGGCGGCGTCGGGCGCGATGCGATGGACGCACTGGCCAGTCGGGGAAGCCTGGGGGCGGCGCTGGACTCCCCCGCCACCGGATATGCTGCCGTCTACGCCGTCGAGATCGCCCTGCTCGTTGCCACCGTGCTGGTCATGCGCAGGCTGTGGCGGCGATCCGAGTCCGCACCGCTGCCCGCCGACCTGACCCTCGGCACGCGCTGAGCCGCGGCCGTCCCCCAGCCGTACCTGTCCCAACCGCACCGGAGCCCCTCATGAAGGTCCACCACCTGCTCTTCATCGCCTGGCTGATCGTGTTCGCCTTCTGGCTTGCCAGGCAGTTCAGCCGCAGCAACCGCAAGCACGAGCAGCAGAAGCGCCGCATGTGACGCGGGAGCCCCGCCCCCGCGGGGCACGACGCCGGCACCGGCATCGGCATCGGCGTGCCTCAGCCGGGAGCCCTGGCGGGTCACGGCGGGCCGAGGCCGTCGCCGCCGGGCGGCGAACGAACCCGCTCAGAACGACCGTGCAGCGGTCTCGGATCGTTGCGAGCTGTCGCCGGAACCGCCCGCACGTGCCGCGGCTGCCCGCCCGAGCAGCCAGTCGGCCAGCAGCGAGCACAGCAGCGCGCCGTTGAGCGCGGTGACGAAGGCCAGCCAGGTGCCCCAGGGACCGCCGACCCGCAGGCCGAATCCCCAACCGAGCGCGAATCCGAGCGCGCCGGCGAGCACGATGGCCGCCGCGCAGGCCAGCTGCCGCGGCGTCGGCGCGACCAGCCTCACCGTGGCCGCCTGGGGGCGGCGCCGCGCGGGCCCGCCGGCGACGGCTGCAGCAGGCGACCGTTGCGGGACCTCGTGGACGCTCACGGGCACTACTCCTTCCGGTCTTCAGGCGAGGCCACGCTGGCGCATACCGACGCGCTCGAAGAGCTCGAGCATGCGTACGGTGCGCTGGTAGAACGTGCGGCCGGGGAGTTCCTCGCTGGCGGCCGCATCGACAAGGAAACGGACCGCCGGCAGGGGCTCGACACCCCCACCGGCGGTCAAGGGATGACCGGGGGACACGATCCCGGCCGCCAGAGCCTGGGCCACGCGCGCGAACTGTCGCGCGCGTGGCACCACGGTACGGGTGTTCACCGAATCGAGACCGCGCGCCTGCAGCGTGCGGCCGATGTCGCCGTAGACCAGGCGCGCCGCCTGGATGCCCGGCCTGCAGTCGCGCGGCAGTGCGCCGACGCCACACTCGGCGCGGGCATACAGGCGCTCGCTCTCGTCGATCAGCCGCTGCACGACGGAGGCCAGAGCAGCGTCGAACCGCGGCTGCGCCAGCCAGGCGTCAGGGTCGATCCCGGCTTCGCGCAGCCACTGCGCCGGCAGGTACAGGCGCCCCATCCGGGCATCCTCGCCGACGTCGCGCGCGATGTTGGTCAGCTGCATCGCCACGCCCAGCTCGCAGGCGCGCGCCAGCGCCACCCGCCCGCGGGTCTCCATCACCAGCGCCATCATCGCGCCCACCGTGCCGGCCACGCGAGCGCCGTACGCGTGCACGTCCTCCACCGTCTCGCAGCGGCGGCCGGCCACGTCCCAGGCGAAGCCCTCCAGCAGCGCGTCGGGCAGCGCGCGCGGGATCTCGTGGCGCTGCACGACACCGGCGAACGCGCGATCGGCCGGGTGGTCGGCCGGCCGGTCCGCGTAGACCGCGTCCAGGCGGGCGGTCAGGGTCTCGATAGCGCGCGCCGGCTCGGCGCTGCCGTCGATCGCGTCGTCGGCCACGCGGCAGAACGCGTACAGACCGGTGGCCGGTCCACGCACGCGCGCCGGCAGCAGCAACGACGCGGTGAAGAAGGAACGCGAGCCGCCGCGCATCAACTGCCGGCAGGCGTCGCCGAGCGCTCGAGCGTTCATCTGGCCTCCGGGGAAGGCGAGCCGGGCCCGGACCAGGCCTGGGCGGCGGCCGGCAGCGGCGGCAGG
>Ga0068877_10003603_pt1 | contig 12260 bp, 8 predicted proteins | sample NOAtaG_FD_66437 | JGI IMG/M metagenome (GOLD analysis project Ga0068877, IMG submission 66437) | Freshwater lake microbial communities from Lake Erie, under a cyanobacterial bloom - NOAA_Erie_Diel6S_1000h metaG | ecosystem: Environmental > Aquatic > Freshwater > Lake | place: USA: Ohio, Lake... | reverse complement strand
AACACCCGGGCCGCCGCGTCGTCGGGACCGCGGCCCGATCCCTTGAACCGACGGACGGCCCAGCTTCCGGCGGGAAGCTCCCGGATCCGCACCTCGGGATCCTTCGGGGCCGGTGGCGTGGCGAGCCCCGACGGCAACACGAACGACATCGTCCCCTGCGACTCCGTGCGGTCCATCCAGACGGGAGTGGTCATGGCGATGCCTTGGGATTCCGCGTTCCCGTGGTCGATGTAGCGGAAGAGCCGCATGAAGCCGCCCCCGGCCTCCTTCGTCTCCGCGACCCGGATCGCCGGGTAGTCCCGGATCTCGAATCCCGGTGTCTTGCGCACGACCTGGTACGGGGCGGTCTGATAGCCGGCGCGCGTCAGGCTGCAGCCCCCGGCGAGGACGAGGGAGGAAGCGGCGAGGACGGAAAGGCCGATCTTGGCCCGGGAATTCATGGGACACCCTACCGCGGATGTCGGCTGGGGCAAGGCGCGTGCCGGCTTCCGGAACCCGGCTTCGGGGTGGAGTTACGGGGTCGAACCGGATCTGTTTCCTTCCTGTCAAATCCCAGCGGTTCCCGTTACCCACCTTGACGTTTGCCCTGAGCTGGCCATTCTGCGCGGCCCTATAGGGGACACGGCTTTTATGCAGCACATCCGAAACATCGCGATCATCGCCCACGTCGATCACGGCAAGACGACCCTGGTCGATTGCCTCCTCAAGCAGTCCGGAACCTTCCGGCAGAACCAGGCGGAGACCCAGGTCGAGCGCCTCATGGACTCGATGGACCTTGAGAAGGAGAAGGGCATCACCATCCGGGCCAAGAACGCGGCGTTCAAGTACAAGGACAACCACGTCAACATCGTCGACACCCCGGGACACGCCGACTTCGGCGGCGAGGTGGAGCGCATCATGAACATGATCGACGGCGTGCTCCTCGTCGTCGATTCCGCCGAGGGTCCGCAGGCGCAGACCCGCTTCGTGTTGCGCAAGGCGCTCGAGGCCGGTGCGAAGCCGATCGTGGTCATCAACAAGATCGACCGCGACAACGCCAACCCCAAGAAGGTGCTCGACCTCGTGTTCGAGCTCTTCATGAGCCTCAACGCGACCGACGAGCAGCTCGACTTCCCGTTCATCTACTGCTCGGCCAAGCAGGGTTACGCCAAGCTCGAGCTGGAACACGAGTCGAAGACGATGGAACCGCTCTTCGACGCCATCGTGAAGCACATCCCGCCCCCGCGCGCCAAGGCGGGCGAAGGCTTCCAGCTGCTGGTCGCCAACCTCGACTACTCCGAGTACATGGGCCGTATCGCCTTCGGCAAGATCGTCGAGGGCAAGGTGAAGGTCGGCGATCCCGCCATCTGCCGCCACGGCCACGGCCGCATCTCCAAGGGCAAGATCACGATGATCTACCACTTCGAGGGCATGAAGCGCGTCGAGATCGGCGACGCCTCCGCCGGTGACATCGTCGGCATCGCCGGCTTCGAGGACGTCTTCATCGGCGAGACCATCTGCGACAGCGAGGCCCGTGAGGCGCTGCCGTACATCCCCATCGATCCCCCGACCATCCAGATGGAGTTCGCCGTCAACGACGGCCCGCTGGCCGGCCAGGAGGGCAAGCTGGTGACCGCCCGCCACATCTGGGACCGCCTCGTGAAGGAGATCCGGACGAACGTCGCCCTGCGCATCGCCCAGACGAGCGATCCGAAGGTGTTCTCGGTCGCCGGCCGCGGCGAGATGCAGATCGCGATCCTCGTCGAGCAGATGCGTCGCGAGGGCTACGAGGTGCTGGTCAGCCGGCCCGAGGTGCTCTGGAAGAAGGGCCCGGACGGCGAACCCCTGGAGCCGATCGAGAAGGTGTACGTCGAGGTCCCCAACGAGAACCTCGGCGCCGTGATGGAGAACCTCTCCTTCCGCAAGGCGACGATCACGAACATGTCCCACGTCGGCAGCCAGGTCTCCGTCGAGGCTCTGGCCCCGACCCGCGGCCTGATCGGCTTCGAGACCGACCTGGTCAACATGACCAAGGGCATGGGCGTCATGAGCCACCTCTTCCACGAGTACGGCACCGACCGCGGCGAGATCGCGGCCCGCAAGAACGGCTCCCTGGTCTCCATGGATACCGGCGAGGCCACCTCCTACGCGCTGAACATGGTCCAGGAACGCGGCCGCCTCATGGTCGAGGCCGGCGACCAGATCTACGTCGGCATGATCGTCGGCGAGAACGCCCGCGAGAACGACATCCCGGTGAACCCGGTGAAGGAGAAGAAGCTGACCAACATGCGTTCGCAGGGCGACGGCAAGGGCATCCAGCTCAACCCGCCCCTGAAGCTGAGCCTCGAGCGCGCGTTGGAGTACATCGACGTCGACGAGTACGTCGAGGCCACGCCGAAGAGCCTCCGCCTGCGCAAGAAGATCCTCGACGAGGGCCTGCGCCGCCGGTCGGAGAAGGGCCGGAAGATCAAGTTCATCGAGGAGCAGTAGGCTTCCTCCTCCTCCTCCATCCCGCCCGTCCGCCTTGTGTGGACCGGCGGGGGGAGGTACGGATTCGCCGGTGAACTCCGCAGGCCGCGCCTTCCTGCCGTGGCTCCTGCCATGGCTGTTGATGGGTTGCTCCTTGGTGCCAGACGTCGGGAATCCACCGCAGGCTTGGAGCCTCCTCGACTGCCGCTTCCACGCGGGAGCCCCGGATTCCGGGGGCACACCGGATTCCGGCATCCCGATCCGTTTCGGCGTTCCGTTGCAGCGGCAGGGATGGTCCGGCGTGGGGCATCGCGGCCGGATCGTCGCCGATGTCACGGTCCCCGAACTTTCGCCGAGGGGACCGTTTGCGGTGTCGGTCGGCAATGTCGGCAACGCCGCGGAACTGCTCTGGAACGGGGAGCGAATAGCGCAGGCCGGATCGCTCGATCGACCGGGGACGCCCTCACCCGGATCCCTGCTCTGGGGCTTGGTGGAACGGGACCGCATCCGGATCGGGCCCGGAAGTTCGAACCGCATTGAGATCCGCTTCGTGAACACGGCCGGTGCCGCCGGAATGGTCGGTGGCCCAGCCGGGATCTTCCTGCCACAGGATCTGGAACACCACCGACGAGTCCGCGAGCTCGGACGTTCCATGCTCCGGGGCGGCTCCGTCGCCCTCTGCGGAATCTGGACGGTCCTCCTCTGGGCGGGCAGGGCCTCCGGTTGGCGTGCCCGCGAACTGCTCGGGGCGTCGGCTCCCACCGTGTGTCTCGGACTCCTGGGTCTCTTCCGTTCGCCTTGGCTGGTGGAATGGCTCGGATCCGGCGGCGTCCCGCGGTTCGTGGAAGGCTTGCTGACCCTTCTCCTTCCACTGTGCTTCTACGGACACTTCCGCTCCGTCTTCCGGCCCGCCCGACGCTGGATCGATTGGACCTTGGTCGGGGTGACTTGTGCCTATGTCCTCGGATTCGGACGCCTGTCGGCGTTGGGTCATGGTTGGGCGGTTGCCGGACTTGCGGGCGTCCTCGCCGCCGTCGCCACGGCGGTCTATGGGCTCGGCCTCTCCGCCCACCGGGACGGCGACCCCGACGCCCGGGTCCTGATGGCGGCCTGGACGGTCCAGCTGGTACTCGCGGCGTTGCAGCTGCTTCCGGCCTGGTTCGGGGGGATTCCCTTCGCCGCACTTCCCCTTTGGTTCTCCGACATCCTCGCCCCGGCCTGGGTCCTTTCTCTCGGCGGCCTGACCCTTCGGGCGCAGCGCCTCGCGCAGATCCGTGAATCCGCCTGGCGCGAGAGGCTGTTGCAGGCGCACCTCGAGGAGCGCCGCCGCATCGGCATCGAACTCCACGACGGCATCGCCCAGGATCTGGAGGCGGTGCGCCTCCAGACGCGACTCCAGGGGGCGGCCGCACCGTGGGCCTCCGAGCTCGCCGGAGTCCTCGGCGGCGCCGTCTCCGAGATTCGCCGGCTTTCCGCCGATCTGCAGCCGATCGGCTCCGACACCTCCGCGGTCGAGCATGCAATCCGGTCCATGTCCCGCGCCGACGGGAAGCCCGTGGTCGAGGTCCAGGTCGAGGCCGGTTCCATCCAGCGGTTGGAAATTGCCGCCCTCGAGCAAGTCCATCGGATGACCCAGGAAGCCGTCCGCAATGCCATTCGCCACGCCCGTGCGGACCGGATCCGCGTTTCGCTGGAATCCGAAGACACCAGGATCCGACTCCGCGTCGAGGACGACGGCTGTGGATTCGATCCTTCCAAGGCTTCGGGCCGACTCGGATTGGGATACCTGCGCGACCGGGCCCTGCTGTGTGGAGCTCAGTTCAGCATCCGATCCAGCCCCGGCGCCGGCTGCCGGCTCGAAGTCCGCTTCCCTGTCGCCGAACACCTGAAGGGGGAAAGCCGATGACGCCCATCCGTGTCCTGATCGCAGACGACCACGCCTTGTTCCGCGCAGGCCTCGAGGCGCTCTTCGACTCGCGGGGCGGTGGGCGGTTCCATCTGGTCGCCAGCTGTGCCGATGGCCGAGAGGCCCTGGAGCAACTCCGATCGACTCCCGTCGACGTGGCCATCCTGGACCATCAGATGGGTGGAATCACCGGACTGGACCTGGTCCGGAGCTTCTCCGGCGGGACGGTGCCGGCTCTGGTGCTTCTGAGCAGTTTTGGGGCGCCTTCGCTTGTGGCCGAAGCCTTGAGGGCTGGCGCCTCCGGATGGGTCCTCAAGGGCGACGCCGTCGACGATCTCCTCACGGCCGTGGCCGCGGTCTCCGAGGGAGAGGTCTTCATCAGCAGCGGTATCCCGAAGGACGGACTGCGGGAGGCTATGGTCTCCCTTGGGCCATCCCCTCGGGAACTGGAGGTGCTCCGCCACCTTGCCGAAGGGCGGACCACGGCGGAAGTAGCCGCCCTTCTTGGCATCGGGTTGAAGACTGTCGAGACCCATCGAAGCCATCTCTTCATCAAGCTGGGAGTTCCGAATGTCGCCGCCGCCGTGGCTGAGGGAATCCGTTCCGGGTGGCTTCCCTCCTGCTGAACGGCGACCGCACCCATCGGGGTTTTCCCGGATGCGGGCGTCCTCCAAATGGCACCGGGATTGCCGATCTTGTGGATGTGAAAAGACACATCCGCCTTGTGCTCTCAAAGTGGGCCGCCGGAGCGACGCTGCTGCTTCGTTTTCTTCTTGTCGTGGCCGGTTCCTCCGTTGCGGCCCACGCCACGCTTTTCCCGGAGTCCAACCGGTTTCCTGTGCCGCCCGAGGATCCCCCGGTGCTGAGGTCGTACCGCTACACGTGGCCCGGCACCCGGTTCTCCACTTTCGTCGGCAACGCCCGCCTGGAATCCGACGGAGCCGGGACGAACGCCGGGTTCCGCCGACCGGTGGCCCTGGCGGTCGCGCCGGACGGTGCGGCTTGGGTCGCCGATGACGAGGTGATCCGTGGATTCGACGTCCTCCCGGCGCGCATCCGCGCGGTCTCTTCGGCCGGCGTGGTCCGGACCGTGGTCGAGGGACGTCCCGGCAACGAGCTCCGGGACGGACGCCCCGGAACCGCGCACTTCAGGAACGTGACCGCCCTGGCGGTCGGCTCCGACGGTCTGGTCTACTTCGCGGACGAAATGGGCCTTCGACGGATGGATTCCGAGGGCAACATGTTCACGATCGCGCCGGCCACCGGCATCCGTGACGGCGACATCCGCTTCGCCGCCGACGGCGATCCGGTGGTGCCCGCCAACCCGGCGGGCATCGGATCCGTCGGTGCCATGACCGTCACCCACGAGGGTGAGCTGTGGTGGGTGGAGTTCGGTCAGGTGGTTCGGCGCCTGATCGGCGGACGCATCGTCACGGTCTTCGCGAACGAGGGCCAGAACCCCTTTCCGCCGTACCGTCAGGCAGACGGTCCGGGGACCAACGGAGCTGTCTTCCGGATCACCGGCATCTGTCGCGGCCCAAGGCCGGACGCACTGAATCCCTTTGGCGATTCGCCGTTCCGGGGTGGCGTCTGGCTCTGGGACCACCGGAAACTCCGCCACCTCTCGCCAGACGGGACGATCCGAACCCGCTTCGGCTGGGATGTCGGCGCCACGAACGTCCCCACCTCCGGTCTCGCCGACGGCGCGCTCGACGTCGCCCTCGTCGGGCCACCCGTCGATCTGGGAAGTGGCCATCTCGTCGACCTCGGCTCCCAGCACCTCGTCCTCGGGCTCGGCACGCGTTTGGCGCTGATCGACCTCGGCAGCGGCCAGGTGTCCACACTTGCCGGCGGACGCCCCCGGAACATCGAGGTGATCGAGACTCCGTTCGGCCAGGAGTTTCGCGAACTGCCCACGGACCCGCAGGACGGCCTGTGGTGGGAGGCCCGGTTCGTCCAGGTTGGCAACATCGCCGTCGACCGCTCGAGCGGCGGACTCGTCGGTGTCGATGCCTTCAGGCTCTTCCGCTCGGGCGGGCAGGGGATCCCGACGGATCCCTATATCCTGGATGGTCCCCGAGACCGCGTCGTGGCCTCGGGCACCGACGTGGTCCTGTCGGTCCAGGCGGCTGGAACCCCGACGCTCCTCTACCGGTGGTTCCGGGGAGAGACGAACGTCGTCGGTCAGGGCTCCCGCGAGCTGTCTCTGTCTGCGGTCCGGTTGGAGGACGCGGGCGAGTACTGGGTCGAGGTCTCGAATACCAACGGCCTCGTCCGCAGCGCTCGGGCGACCCTCACCGTCACCAATGCCGGTGCACCCCGCATCGTGGCGGAACCCCGGGATGTCCGTGTCGTCGAGGGTGACACCGCACGTCTTGAAGTCGTCGTCGATCCCCTGGATGGCAGCGAGTTCCAGTGGTTCCTAGAGGACCGGGTGTTGTCGGGTCGGACGGAACCGGTCCTGATGCTGGGTTCCGTCGTGCCGGCGCAGGCCGGGAGGTACCGGTGCCGGATCCGCCGGCTGGGTGCGGAGATCCACACGGCTTGGGCGACGCTCGTCGTGGATCCCAGGATGGTGGCGCCGACGTTGGTCGTGCCGCCGGAACCGCTGACCGTGCTGGTGGGGAAACCGTTCCAGCTCTCCGTGGGATTCCTCGGCACCGGCCCCTTCCGGATCCGTTGGTACCGGAACTTCGAGTGGCTTCCCGAGCACACACTGGCCGATCTCCGGGTCGATTCGGCGACCCTCCTCGACTCCGGAGAGTACCATGTGTTCGTGGGCAACGACGCGGGATTCTTCGAAACCATCCCGGTCCGGGTCACCGTCACCCCGTCCATCGACCTGCCACCGACGATACTGTCGGATCCGTCGCCGATCTCGGTCTTCGTCGGAGGAAGAGCCGTGTTCCGGGTCCGCGCAGAGGGCGAATCCCTCCGCTTCGAATGGTGGCATGGCGAACGGCTCCTGCCCCTGGCCACGGGGCCACAGCTCGAGATCGCCGGAGTCGGCATGGAGTCGGCCGGGGATTACCGGTGCCGGGTCTCCAACGGGTCCGGCGCCCGGGACAGCGCGTGGGCACGGCTCACGGTGCTGCCCTTGGATCAATTGCCCCCTGTGACGCCCGTTGGCGGTGCCTGGCCCGACGGTGGCAGGTTTCGTGTCCGAATCGGGGCGCCTCGTGCGGGGACACCTCCGGTGCGCCCCGTTGCGTTCGAGGTGTCGGAGGACCTTCGGGCGTGGTTGCGGCTGCCAGCGGTTCCTGCCGGCAGCGCCGACGAGTTCGAGCTGGGAGATGATGCCGCGAAGCCGCAGCGATTCGTCCGGGTCGTCTTCGAATGAGCGGAACCAGGGCCGACCCGGATCCGGAGGGGGATCCGGGTCGGCCCGCCAGCTCAGAAGTAGCCGGCCTTCTTGCGGTCTTCCATGGCGGCTTCGCTCGCCTTGTCGTCGTTGCGGGTGCCCCGTTCGGTGACCCGCGCCGCGGCGATCTCGGTGATGATGTCGGACACCGACTCCGCCGGGCTCTCGATCATGCCGGTGCTGATCATGTCCGCGATGGTGCGGACGCGGACGACCATGGACTTCACCGTCTCGTTCGGACGCGGGCGGGCGCCGGCGTAGGGATCGGGCCGGGTGGCGTCGGTGTGTTCCGGCGGCACGGGCAGCCACTGTCCGCCGCGTCGGAAGCACTCGCGGTGGTGGCTGAAGTAGATGTTCGGGACCTCGAGCTTCTCGCGCTGGATGTATTCCCAGACGTCCATCTCGGTCCAGTTGGAGAGCGGGAACACGCGCATGTTCTCCGCGGCGTTGAGGCGGGCGTTGTAGAGGTTCCAGATCTCGGGACGCTGGTTCTTGGGGTCCCACTGTCCGAAGGCGTCGCGGAAGCTGAAGAACCGTTCCTTGGCGCGGGCCTTCTCCTCGTCGCGCCGGGCGCCGCCGATGCAGCAGTCGAAGCGGAACTCCTCGATGGCGCCGAGCAGCACGGGGATCTGGAGCCGGTTGCGGCTGACCTCGCCGGGTGCCGGGGTGGCGCTGCCGTTGGCGATGGCCTGGTCCACGGTGCGGACGATCAGCTTCGCCCCCAGCTCCTTCGCCCGGCGGTCGCGGAACTCGATGAGTTCGGGGAACTCGTGGCCGGTCTCGACGTTGAGGAAGGGCATCGGGATGTCCGACGGACGGAACGCCTTCTCGGCGAGGCGGAGGATGCAGATGGAGTCCTTGCCCCCGGAGAAGAGGATCGCTGGGCGTTCGAACTCGGCGGCCACCTCCCGCAGGATGTGGATGGCCTCGGTCTCAAGGTGCTGGAGATGGTCGAGATGGTAGCTGCTCATGAAGGATGCTGGTGAGCGGGGGAAAGGATGAAGGGATGAAGGGATGAAGGGATGAAGGGTTGAAGGGTTGAAGGGTTGAAGGGTTAGTCGGCTGGGATTTCGGGGGCGTTCCAGCAGGTTCGGTAGGGAACCGTGGGTTCCTTCAAGCCGACTTGGTCGTCGTCACGGCGTTGGCGTAGGTGTCGGAGATAGCCCGCGAGGATCCGATGGACCCGCCATCCCAAGACTCGAAGCCGTTCGACTTCCTCCGCAGGTAGGTAGGATTCATCGAGACAGGTATTCAGGTCGTCGATGAGTTCCTCAAGGGAGCCTCGGGCGATCAGGAGAAACCGGATCTGCTCCTGGAAATGGTAACGCCCATGGCCTTCGGCGATGTTGTTGGTCAGGGAAACGGCGGCCCGCCGGATCTGGTCTCCCAGCGCAAAGCGCTCCTCCGCGGGGAGCTTGCGCGCCACAGCGTAGAGTTCCCTCCGGAACTCCCTGGCGAAGCGGTAGACCTCCAAATCCTCGAAAGTCCGGAAGCCTCCTTCCCCTTGGATTTCCATCGATGCCATCTCGTTTCCCTTTTGTGTGAACCGTTGAACCGTTGAACCGTTGAACCCTTCAACCCTTCAACCCTTGACCGCCTTGCCTCCCCAGCCGGCGTGGAGGCCGCATTCGCGCTTTTCGTCGGCCTTGGCGGGATCGAAGTAGTCCCACTCGTTCGGCAGGTCGTTCGCCTTCAGGTAGGCCTCCATCTCGGCGTCGCTCCAGTGGAACACCGGGCTCAGCTTGATCTCGGCGCCGAAGTTCCCGTCGGCGCCGACGATGTCGAGTCCGGCGCGGTTCGGGTTCTGCACCTTGCGCAACGCCGTGATCCAGACGGTCGGCGCCATCTCGCGCATGCCGCGCTGGAACGGCTCCAGCTTCATCACGGTGCTGAACGCCTTGATCCGCTCCTCGTTCTCCGGGGTCGGCTCCGGCATGCCGCCATGGACGGCGTCGTAGTGGGCCGGGGTCAGACGGGGCAGGTAGGCGTGGATGTTGAGCCCGAGCCGCTTACTCAGGTCCTCCGCATGGCGGTAGGTGGCCGCGCGGTTGTAGCCGTGGTCGACCCAGAGGACCCGGATGTCGGGTTGGATCCGGGTGACGAGGTGCAGGATCACGGCCTCGTAGGGCCGGAAGTTGGTGGAGACGACGGCGCGGCCGCGGGCCTGCTCGAGGCCCCAACGGACGACGTCGAGGGCGGGAAGGCCACGCAGTTCGGCGTTGGCCTGGGCGATCTGTTCGGTGGTCATTTGAAATCAGGTCAGGTTCTCGATGTCGGCGCTGTCCTTGCTCCGGCCGCTCGCACGCTTGTTCAGGAGCAGGTCCTCGAGACCGATGAAGTTGATCGGGATCCCATCGTGGACGACCTGGACCCGATTCCTCCATGCCTTCTCGAAGTCGCCTCCCGAGACACGGTTCAGCAATTCGATCAGGTACGGCCGGGCCCCGAAGTGGGTGACGTGACCGGGGTCCAGAAGCTGTTCCACGGTCAGTCCCGCCATCTCATCCCCGAAGAACCTTCGGACCGCCTTGAGAACCCGTTCGGCATTCTCCGGGGTCGCACCGAACCAGACGTCCATGTCCGAGGTCATCCGGGCGTAACCGTGGAAGCAGACCGCATGGCCTCCGACCAGGAGATACTCAGCCCCACTTCCGTTGAGACACTCGAGGAACTCTCGGAAGTCGATGGGTAGATGTCTCGGGTCCATAGTTCAGTTCGCGGAGGAACTCGAGGTGCCACAGCCGTTCCTGGGAGGTCCGGGACCGCCAGAACTCCCTGTCCTTGCGGTCGGACTCCTCGAAGGAGGCCGAGAAGGCGACCGTCGGCTGGATCAACCGCTTCCTGGGGGCCTGCATGGTGCGAGGATGCGTTCCGTCTCGGAGGATTCAATTCAGGCCTGGGGGCCTGCCTCCTTCCAGAACACCCGCTCAACCCAGTCGCCGAAGCGTTCGCCGTCGAGGCGCTCGGACTTGAACCGGAGGAGCAACGGGCGCAGCTCGGTCTCGATCTCGGTGTCCTTCATCATCTCCTTCCACACCTTGTTGAGGCGGGTGCCGTTCTCGTTGCCGCCGAGCCACACCTGATAGCGGCCCGGGCCCTTCCCGACGAAGCCGATCTCGGCCATGTACGGACGGGCGCAGCCGTTGGGGCAGCCTGTCATGCGGATGATGATCTCCTGGTCGCCGATGCCGACCTCGGCGGTGAGCGCCTGGATGCGGTCGAGCAGCGACGGGAGGAAACGCTCGGATTCGGCGAGGCCGAGTCCGCAGGTCGGCATGGACGGGCAGGACATCGCGGCGAGGTGCAGGATGCCCGCCTGCTTCTCGGTCTTCACGCCGTGCTCGTGGAGCAGGGCGGTGATGCCGTCCTTCTCGGCGTCGGAGACGTTGCAGAGCAGGACATTCTGGTTCGCCGACAGGCGGAACTCGACGGAGTCGAAGCGCTCGGCCACACGGCGCAGCGCGGTCTTCTGCAGGACCGTCTCCGTGTCCTTGATGCGGCCCGAGGAGACGAACAGCGTCAGGAACCACTTCCCGTCCATGCCCTTCTGCCAGCCGTAGGTGTCGCTGGTGGTGATGAAGCGGACCGGCTTCGCGTCCTCGAGCTTGGCGCCGATGCGGGCCTCGACCTCGGCGCGGAACCATTCCACGCCCTTCTCCTGCAGCACGTACTTGAGACGGGCGTGCTTGCGGTCGGTGCGGTCGCCGAAGTCGCGGTGGACGGTGAGGACCGCCTTGGCGACGTCGACGAGGCGATGACGCGGGAAGTAGCCGACCACGTCCGCGAGGCGCGGGTAGGTGATCGTGTTGCCGTGGCTGCGGCCCATGCCGCCGCCGGCGGTCAGGTTGTAGCCGACGACCTGGTCGTCCTCGATGATGGCGACGAAGCCGAGGCAGTTGGTGAACAGGTCGACGTCGTTGACCGGCGGGATGACGAAGGCGGTCTTGAACTTCCGCGGCAGGTAGGTCTTGCCGTAGAGCGGGTCGACGAAGTCCTTGTTCTCGGCCGAGTCCAGGTTGAGCTGGACGCCGTCCACCCAGATGGAGTGGTAGGCCTTGGTCTGGGGCAGGAGCTTCTCGGAGACGAGCTTGGAGTCCTCGAACACCTGCTGGCGGGCCACGCTGATCGCCGGGGCCGGCGAGGCCATGACGTTGCGGTTCACGTCGCCGCACGCGGCCAGGGTGTCGACCATCGCCTGGTTGATCTCCTTCATCAGGGGACCGAGGCGGTCCTTCACCACGCCGTGGAACTGGATGCTCTGGCGGGTGGTCACCCGGAGCGTGTTGTTCGCCCGCTGGGTGGCGAGGTCGTCCATGGCGATCCACTGCTTCGCCGACAGCACGCCGCCGGGGATGCGGCCGCGGATCATCCAGATGTAGAGCTTGCCGGTCTTGCGCAGGTCCCGGTCGTCCTGCTGGTAGATGCCGTGGAACTTCAGGAACTGCTCGTCGTCCGCCGAGAAACAGGCGGCCGAGCTGTCCGCCAGCGTGGCGGCGATGTTGCCCGCCAACGTGGGGATGGCGGTCTTCAGTTCCTCGTTGCGGG
>Ga0068877_10003602_pt1 | contig 12261 bp, 9 predicted proteins | sample NOAtaG_FD_66437 | JGI IMG/M metagenome (GOLD analysis project Ga0068877, IMG submission 66437) | Freshwater lake microbial communities from Lake Erie, under a cyanobacterial bloom - NOAA_Erie_Diel6S_1000h metaG | ecosystem: Environmental > Aquatic > Freshwater > Lake | place: USA: Ohio, Lake... | reverse complement strand
GGCGCTCGGTGATGTCCTCGACGATCCACACCGTGCCGCCTTCGGCCGGGCGATGCGGGTCGATGACGCCGGCGCGCAGCCGCGCCAGGAAGTGGCTGCCGTCGCGCCGGCGCACCTCGCGCTCGATCTCGATCTTGCCGCCCTGCGCCAGCGCCGGGCCGACGACGCGGCCGACCTCGGCGTATTCGGCTTCGCTCTTCCAGACGATGCGGCCGGGCTGCCCGATCAGGCTGCCGTCGCGCCAGCCGATCATGCGTTCGAACTCGGCATTGACGAGCACGAAGTGGCTGTCGCGCGTCACGGCCACGCCGATGCCGGCGTTGTCGAGGATGGCCGCGCGCTCCATGCGCTCGCGCTCGCGGGCGCTGATGTCGCGGCCGTTGATGACCAGCATGTCGCGGCCGTCGAGCCGGAAGCGCGCCGCCGAGATCATCAGCGTCACGATGCGGCCGTCACGGCAACGGAACGGGATCGGCAGATCGACCACCTTGCCGTCGCGCTGGAACTGCTGCACGAAGCGCTCGCGGCCGGAGGCGCTGCCCCAGATGCCCAACTCAAGTGACGTACGGCCCACGGCCTCGGCCTGCGACCAGCCGCTCATCTGCTCGAAGGCGCGGTTGACCATCTCGTAGCGGCCGGTCTCGAGGTCGGTCAGCGAGATGACGTCGGGGCTCGTGTCCACCAGGTGCGACAGCGTCGCCTCGGAGCGGCGCAGCGCCTCCTCGGCCTGGTGGCGCTCGGTGACGTCGACGAACATCGACAGCACCGCCGACTCACCCTGCAGGTCGACACGCACCCCCGTGGCGCTGACGTTGGCAACGCGTCCTTCGGTGCGCAGCTTCAGCTCGGCCAGGGGCAACCGCGTGCCCAGGGGCTGCGTGGCCAGCTGGCGCAGCCGCTGGCGTGCCAGCTGGCGGTCGGTGTCGTCGGCGTACAGATCGAAGATCGACACGCCCTTCAGCGAGTCGACCGTGGCATGGCCGAGCAGGCGCGCCGCCGCCGGGTTGGCGTCAACGATGCGGGCGTCGACATGCAGCAGCACCGGCAGCGGCGCGTTGCGGAACAGAGCCTCGTAGCGCAGGCGCGAGTCGGCCAGCGCGGCGCGCGTGGCCTCGATCGCGGTGACGTCGCGCGCCACGCCCCAGAAGCCACGGAAGCGGCCGCTGCGGTCGACCCGAGGCTCGCCGCTGAGCAGGTAAGAGCGGCGCTGGCCATCGCGGTGCAGCCAGACCACCGGCAGGTCGCGGAACGAACGCCGCGCCGCCGCGTCGGCGCGGATCTGCGCGCGCGCTTCGTCGTCCATCTGCAGCGCCGGCAGCGCGTCGAAGGGCACGCCGGCGTCGCTGGTGCTGCCCAGCGGCCGCAGGTCGTGGTTGTGGCGGCCGGCGGCCACCAGACGCATCTGTTCGTCGATCTCCCAGTAGACGTCGGCGGCCAGTGCCAGCAGCCGGCTGAAGCGGCGCTCGCGCTTGGCCGCCGCGGCCACGGCCACGCGGATCTTGGCGTGCAGCGTGCCACCGGCCAGCACGGCGATCGCCAGGCCCAACACCAGGCCGGTGGCCAGCGACACCCAGGGCACCGGCGACGGCAGGGGCGGGGTGAAGGCCTGGACGAGACCGAACGCCACATTGGCCAACAGCGCCAGGCCCAGCCCGATGCGCCAGCCCAGCAGCGCCGCGACGCAGAACACCAGCACCGGCACCACCAGGACCGAGGGCGACGCCAGGCCATAGCCGCGCACATGGGCGCCGACCGCCGCAGTGACGATGGATACGCCCACCAGCAGCACCACCGCGACCGCGTTCCATCGCCGGCGAAAGGCCGCGGGCGCCCACAAGAGCGCGCCCGCCGAAAGCCCCACCACCGCATAGGCCAGTGCCAGCGGCAGCGCCATCGGCTGACGCGGATGCTCGGCGGCGATCAGCGCAGCGCCGATCAGCATGCCCACGGCGCCGAGCAGCAGGTACAGGCGCAACAGTTCGGGCGCCACGACGGCGGCCGCATCGTCTGGGCCGGGACCCGGACGCCGCAGCGGCACCGGGATCGTGAAGTCCAGGTCCTGCGGCGGCGGCACCGCGGGCATGTCGTTCAGCTCCGGCAGGTGGGCAGCGCCTGCTGCAGGCTGGCCCGCGTGGCCTCGGCCGCGGCGCGGGCGGCCGCGGCGAAGGTCGGCATGTCGGCGGCATCACCACCGGCGTAGAGGATGGCGCGCGAGGAGTTCACGATCACCGGCGCGCCCGGCCGCCAGCCGGCGTGCACGGTGGCCGCGGCATCGCCACCCTGGGCGCCGACACCCGGGATCAGCAGCGGCAGCGTCGGCGCCAGCGCACGCACGCGGGCGATCTCGTCCGGGAAGGTGGCGCCCACCACGAGGCCGAGTTCGGTGCCGCCAAGCTGGCGGCCCCAATCACCGGCAGCCAGCCGGGCGACGTGCTCGAACAGGCGCTCGCCGCTGGCCAGCGCCTGGCCTTGCAGATCGGCGCCACCGGGGTTGCTGGTGCGGCACAGCAGGATGAGGCCCTTGCCGCGATAACGGCCGCCTTCGGCGAGTGCCGAGTACGGCTCGACGCTGTCCAGGCCCATGAAGGGCGAGAGCGTCAGCGCATCAGCCTGGTAGCGCTCGAAGGCCTCGCGGGCGTACATCGCGGCGGTGCTGCCGATGTCGCCGCGCTTGGCGTCCAGGATCACCGGCACGCCGGGGGCGCGGGCGTGGATGTGGGCGATGAGCCGCTCGAGCTGCTCTTCGGCGCGGTGCGCGGCGAAGTGCGCGATCTGCGGCTTGAAGGCGCAGGCCAGGTCGGCGGTGGCGTCGACGATGGCCGCGCAGAAATCGAAGATGCGCGCGCTGTCGCCGCGCCAGTCGAGCGGGAATCTCGCGGGCTCGGGGTCGAGGCCCACGCACAGCATCGAGGCGTGGCGCGCCGTGGCGGCGTCGAGCTGGGCGCGGAAGCTCAAGTGGCCGCCCCATGGGACCCGCGGGACGCCAGCCGCGTGGCCAGCTCGGTGGCCTTGCCGGTGTACGAGCCCGGCGTCATCGCCATCAGCCGCGCCTTGTCGTCGGCCGGTATCGCCAAGCCTGCGATGAAGCCCTGCATCAGCTCGCGCGTGATCGGCTTGCCCTGGGTGAAATCCTTCAGCTGCTGGTACGGGTCGGGCAGGCCGTGGCGGCGCATCACCGTCTGCACGGGCTCGGCCAGCACCTCCCAGGCGGCGTCGAGGTCCGCCGCGAGCGCGGCCTCGTTCACTTCGAGCTTGTCGAGGCCGCGCGCCAGGCTGTCCAGCGCCAGCACGCCGTAGCCCAGCGCCACGCCCATGTTGCGCAGCACGGTGCTGTCGGTGAGGTCGCGCTGCCAGCGGCTGATGGGCAGCTTGCCGCTCATGTGCACGAGCAGCGCGTTGGCCAGGCCGAAGTTGCCTTCGGCGTTTTCGAAATCGATGGGGTTGACCTTGTGCGGCATCGTCGAGCTGCCGACCTCGCCCTTCTTCACGCGCTGCTTGAAGTAGCCCAGGCTGACGTAGCCCCACACGTCACGCGCCCAGTCGATGCAGATCGTGTTGGCGTGCGCCACGGCATCGAACAGCTCGGCGATGCCGTCGTGCGGCTCGATCTGGATGGTGTACGGGTTGAAGGCCAGGCCCAGCCGCTCTTCGACGACCTGCCTCGCGAAGGCCTCCCAGTCCACATCCGGGTAGGCCGCGAGGTGGGCGTTGTAGTTGCCGACGGCGCCGTTCATCTTGGCCGGCAGCGCCACGGCGGCGATGCGCAAGCGGGCACGCTGCAGCCGGTGCGCGACGTTGGCCACCTCCTTGCCCAGCGTGGTGGGGCTGGCGGTCTGGCCGTGCGTGCGGCTGAGCATGGGCAGCGCGGCAAACACGCCGGCCATGCGGCGCAGGCGCTCGAGCACGCCGTCGAGCGCTGGCAGCAGCACCTGGCTGCGCGCCGCGCCGAGCATCAGCGCGTGGCTGGTGTTGTTGATGTCCTCGCTGGTGCAGGCGAAGTGCACGAACTCGGCCGCGCGCTCGAGCTCGGGCATGCCGGCGAAGCCCTGGCGGATGAAGTACTCCACCGCCTTCACATCGTGGTTGGTGGTGCGCTCGATGGCCTTGATGGCCTCGGCGTCGGCTTCCGAGAAGGTGGCAACGTGCCCGCGCAGCATCAGCCGTGCCGAATCGGACAGGGGCGCGAACTCGGGCAGCCGCAGGTCCGACAGCGCGATGAACCACTCCACCTCCACCTGCACGCGGCAGCGCATCAGGCCGAACTCGGACATCAGCGGCCGCAGCGCCGCAAGCTTGGCCGCATAGCGGCCATCGAGGGGCGACAGCGCGGTCAGCGGTGTCGGCAGGTCGGCAGGAGCAGGCACAGTCATCGGGCAGGGATTCTAGGAGCCAGGGGCGCCCCCGAGGCAGGACTTGCGCGGCGCTTGATAGAGTGTGTCTGCGCGGGGTGAACGGGTCGCGAGCTCACGACGACCCGGCCAGCGCGAACAGGGAGCCCCTCTTGAACGACATGCCTCTGAACCCGGCCGATGGCCCGGCCACGCCCGCGCCCGCCGCGCACGAACTGCGCCTGCGCTTCGTGGGCTCGGGCAGCGAGTACTTCCGCATCTGGATCGTCAACCTGCTGCTGACGCTGGTGACGGTGGGGCTGTACTACCCCTTCGCCAAGGTGCGGCGGCTGCGCTACTTCCACAACGCCACCGAGGTGGGCGGCGCGCCGCTGTCGTTCCACGCCGACCCCTGGAAGATGTTCCGCGGCTACGTGCTGGTGGCGCTGATGCTGGCGGCCTACAGCGGGGCCGGGCACGTCTCGGCCACGGCGGGCCTGATCGCCTTCGTCATCGTCGCGGCGCTGTGGCCGGCGCTGTGGCATTCGTCGATGCGCTTCCGGCTGGCCAACACCGGCTGGCGCGGCCTGCGCTTCCGCTACACCGGCACTCGCAAGCAGGCCTACGCGGTGATGGCCGTGCCCATCGGGGTGGCGGCGCTGTTCGTGGTGCTGACGCTGCTCGTCGCACCCGAAGCCCCGCCCGCGCCCGACGCCCCGCCAGCCCCGAGTGAGCCGGCGTGGGGCGACATCCTGCTCGGCCTGGCGCCGCTGGCGGTGATGCTGGCGGCCATGCCCTTCTTCCTGTGGCTGCTCAAGCGCCAGCAGCACCGCCACTACGCGCTGGGCGACGAGCACACGGCCTTCGACGTCGGCCTCGGCCGCTTCTACGGCTTCTGGCTGCGCAACTTGGGCGTGGGCCTGCTGGTGCTGCTGGGTTTCATCGGGGTGGGCGGCCTCTTCCTGTGGGGCCTGGGCGCCACCGGGCGCTCGCCGGCCGGCGCGCCGGTGCTGGCGGCCATCACGCTGATCCTGGCCTACCTGGTGGTCTTCGCGCTGGTGGGCGGGCACTTCACGGCCCGGCTGCAGAACCTGGTGTGGAACGGCACGGCCAGCCGTCACCTGCGCTTCGACAGCCGGCTGCGCGCCCGCGACCTGGCCGGCCTGTGGTTCACCAACACCCTGTTCACGGTGCTGACGCTGGGCCTGTACTTCCCGTTCGCGCAGGTCAACAGCGCGCGGCTGCGGCTGGAGGCGGTGCGCGTGCACGCCGGCATCGACCCCGACGACCTGGTGGCCGCCGCTGGCCGTGCCGACGAGGCCGCCGCAGGTGACGCCGCCGGCGACCTGCTGGGCTTCGACATCGGCTTGTAGTTCAGAGCACAGGACGGCTGCCCATGCCCGCCCCGATCGCCGCCACCTGGTACGACGGCACGCACGCGCGCGGCCGCGCCGTGCAGGCCGAGGCCGACGGCGGCACGCTGTGGCTGCTGGACGAGGCCGGCGGCCGCCACGGCCTGGCGCTGCGCGACGTCCAGTGGCCCGAGCGCACACGGCACGGCCAGCGCGTGGCGCAATTGACGCATGGCGGTTCGCTGGTCTTCGCCGACGCCGCCGTCTTCGACACCTGGCGCCAGCGGCTGGGCCACCGCGAGAGCTGGGTCGTGCGCGCGCAGCAGCACTGGCGCGCCACGTTCGCGGCGCTGGCCGGCCTGGTGCTGGTGGGTGTGGTGGGCTACGTATGGGGCGTGCCCTGGGCGGCCCGCGGCGTGGTGGCCGTGACGCCGGCCGACGTGGAGCAGGCCATCGGCGACAGCGCGCTCGCGCAGCTGAAGGACGGCCTCTTCAAGCCCACCAAGGTCCCGCCGGCCGTGCAGGCGCAGTGGCGCGATCGGCTGGGCACGGCCCTGCAGCGCGCCTACCCCGAAGGGCCGGCGCGCTGGGAGCTGCACTTCGCCGGCGGCGGCGCACTCGGCGCGAACGCGGTGGCGCTGCCCGGCGGCCACATCGTCATCACCGACGAGCTGCTCGAGCTGCTGCAAGGCGCCGACGACGCCGTGCTCGGCGTGCTGGCGCACGAGCACGGCCACGTGCGGCGCCGCCACGGGCTGAACGCGGTGGTGCGCTTCGGCCTCGTCTCGGCGGCCACCTCGGTGGCGCTGGGCGACTTCAGCGCCGTCATCGCCGGCGTGCCGGCGCTGCTGGCGCACATGGGCTACTCGCGCGATGCCGAGCGCGAGGCCGATGCCGACGCCGCCTACGTGCTGCAGGCGGCCGGCCGTGATCCGGCGGCGATGGTGCTGCTGTTCGAGCGCATGGCCGGCCGGGCAAAGAAGGCGCGCGAGGCCGACGAGCGCGGCGACGGCGCGCTGCCGATCGCCTTTGCCTCGCACCCGGCGGACGAGGAGCGGATCCGCTTCTTCAGAACCTATCGCGACACCGCGCGCCAGGGCCCGGGCACGAAGTCGCCGCCGCTGAACTGAGGGCCTACCAGCGCAGCTCGAAGCGGCAGGCGTCGTCGCCACAGGCCTCGCAGGCCGTCTCGGTGATGCCGCTGTCGCGGTGCACCAGCACCTGGAACAGGCGCTCGAAAGTGGCGGCGTAGTAGTCGCAGGCCGGCACGCCGCTGGCCAGGCCCCGGCACAGCGGGTTGTCGCGGATCTCCAGCACCCACGGGCGGCCGCCGCGCGGCGGCACCGCGGTGAATCGGCCGCTGCCGGCAAACGTCCAGGCGTGGCGCGTGATGGCCGCCACGAGTGCGCGCGCGGCCAGCGGCGCCGGCAGCAGCTTCAGCACCTGCTGCACGGCGTGCGGGATGCGGTGGGCCAGCAGGTAGTCGGCCGTGGCGCGGCCGGCGGCGCGCGACACCGCCGCGGCCTCCTCGGCCGGCATCGCCTCGCGCAGCGCGCGGTGCAGCGCGCGCACGTCGTCTTCTCGCACCATGCCTTGCGGCGGCTGGCGCCAGTGCTGCCGCAGGCCGGCGCGCTCGAACACCTGCTCGGCGAAGGCCGTGCCGCGCCAGGCCGGCAGCACCTTCGCGATGCGCGTGATGGCGTTGGGGCCGATCAGCCCGGCGGTGGCGGCGGCAGCCATCAGTCAGCCGCCGCCGAGGGGCGATGCGACAGCGCGGCATCGGCCTCGTCGTCGCTCAGCTGGCCACCGCCGCCACACGCAGACGCCGAGGCCTGCGCCGTCTCGATGGCGCCGATGGCCGCCAGCGCCGCCGCCGCGATGTCCTCGCCCTTCTTGCGCCGCATCTCGATCTTCGGGCCGTGCATCGTCACCCAGTTCTCGTCGGCCGCGGCAATGGCCTGGGCATCGGGCCGCTCGTGCACACGCGCGTCGGCAAACTGGAAGTCGACCTTCTTCTTGCTCTGCGGGCCCCAGTAGCCCACGCGCCCCAGGTCATAGAACGTGCGCTCGAAGCCGCTCTTCAGAAAAGCCTTCAAGCAGCCCATCAGGTACTTGCGCCGGAACTTGTCCTTCTCCCAGGGGTACTGGAAGAAGCTCTTGTTCATGAAGAAGCGGCGATAGTTGTTCATCACGCGGTCGAGCAGCTCGGCGCGGTCCATCGCATCGGGCTTCATGATGGGCGTGACGAAGTTGTACTTCTCGAAGTCGAACACCTCGACCTTGTCGCCGAGCTCCTGGAACAGGTCGCTGAACGGCCAGGGCGTGTACATCGCCCAGTTGGCCATGTCGGGGTTCCAGTCGCGCGCCATCTGGTAGGTCTCTTCCAGCGTCTCGGCGGTTTCGTTCTCGAGGCCGACGATGAACTGCGCCTCGGTCACGATGCCGGCCTCGCGCAGCAGGCGGATCGCCTTCTTGTTCTGCTCGATCGTGGTCTCTTTGTTGAAGCGCTCCAGCTTCAGCTGCGCCGCCGCCTCGGTGCCCAGGCTCACGTGCACCAGGCCAGCCTGGCGGAACATGGGCAGCAGCTTCTCGTCGCGCAGGATGTCCGTGACGCGCGTGTTGATGCCCCACTGCACCTTGGCCGGCAGGCCGCGCGCGATGAGTTCCTCGCAGAAGGCGATGAACTTCTTGCGGTGGATGGTGGGCTCCTCATCGGCCAGGATGAAGAAGCCGACGCCGTGGTTTTTGACGAGGTCCTCGATCTCGTCGACCACGGCCTTGGGCTCGCGGATGCGGTAGTCGCGCCAGAACTTCCACTGGCTGCAGAAGGTGCAGGTGAAGGGGCAGCCGCGCGCGAAGTTGGGAATGGCCACGCGCACGCCGAGCGGGATGTAGATGTACTGGTCCCACTCGAGGATGCTCCAGTCGGGCTTGATGCGGTCGAGGTCCTGGATGGGCGGCTCGGCCGGCGTGGCCACCACCGCGCCGTCGCTTGACGCGAAGGCGATGCCGCAGACGGCACTGCGGTGGCGCGCCCAGCTGCCGTCGTCGACAGCGCGCACGAAGTTCAGGAACACCTGCTCGCCTTCGCCGCGCACCACGGCGTCGATCCACGGCGCCTCCTTCAGCACCTGCGGGTACATGAAGGTGCCGTGGATGCCACCGAGCACCGTGACGATGGCCGGGTTCACCTCCTTGGCAATCTTCAGCAGCCCCTCGGCCTTGTAGATGGCCGGCGTGATGGCGGTGCAGCCCACGATGTCGGGCTGCAGCTCGGCGATGCGCGCGCGCACGGCCCCGTCGTCGAGGTGGTGCGTCATCGCGTCGACGAAGTGCACGTCGGTGTAGCCCCCAGCCTTGAGTTAGCCGGTGAGGTAAGCCACCCACGCGGGCGGCCAGTTGCCGGCGATCTCGGCGCCGCCGGAGTGGTAGTTGGGATGAATCAGCAGCACGCGCATGAGGTCCGCTCCCTCGGGTGGAGCACCCACGCTAAAGCCGGTGCCGAACGCGCGATTTGTCTTGTGTCAATTCACCAAGACCTCGCAGGCGACAGGTGTCTCTGACGATCCCCAGCGGAATCAGAACAGCAGCGACCAGACCACCGCCAGCGCCAGCACCACCGACAACGCGATGCCATAGACCAGCGACACCAGCGCCGCGCGCAGCCAGCGCCAGAACCAGCGGCCGCCGTACACGCGCTTGAGCGCCGCCAGCGCATACACCGGCACGAGCAGGATCGACACCACCGACATCCACTCGAACGGCAGCAGCGTCAGCAGCAGGCACAGGAACCAGAACGCATGCAGGTGCAGCGCGAACACCAGGTGTTCGGTGTAGCGCAGCCGGCGGTTCCAGTAGACGGCCTTCTGCAGCAGCGCGAACAGCGGCACCATCAGGAACATCGCGCCGCCGAGGTTGCTGATGAAGCGGCCGCCCAGCTCCTCGGCCTCGCGCTGCAGGCCCTTGGGGTCGGTGTCGAGGCGGCGTTCGAGCCGCTTGCAGAACCACGCCGGCATGCCGCGGCAGAAGTACACGCCGTCCTTCATGCCGGCGCCACTGCCTGCACCGAACTCGAGGATGCTGTATTGGCCCTTGCGCAGATCCAGGTCGGGCGGCAGGTTGAGGTTGACGCTGGTGCCAGCCACCAGGCGCAGCAGCAGGATGGCCAGGACGCTGACCGTGAGGTACAGCCGCAGCGGCAGCACGTAGTGCTTGCGGCGACCGGCGAGGTACTGCTTCGTCAGCTCGCCGGGCTTGAACAGCAGCAGCTTCAGCGTGCGCCACAGCGCGCCTTCGGTGCTGAAGTAGGCACCGCCGAACTGCTGCACGAACTCGCCCAGGGTGGGGGCGCGCACGCGGCTTTCCTGGCCGCAGGCGGGGCAGAAGGCCGGTGGTGGGCTGGCGAAGGGCTCGCCGCAGTTGGCGCAGGCCGCAGGCGTGACGGCGTCGTTCACGCCGGCCTCAGATCAGCAGCGCCACCAGCGCCGTGACGGCCACGATGGCCGCCACCAGCATCAGGTGCACCACGCTGAGCAGCGCCCCGCGCCACACCAGGCCCCAGGCGCGGCCGCCGTACACGCGCCGGAAGGCCAGGCCCGCGTAGGCCGGGATCAGCAGCAGCCCCGGCAGCACCAGCAGCATGGGCGCGACCATGATCACCGCCACCACCAGGAACCAGAACGCGTGCAGGTGCATCGCGAACACCAGGTGCTCGGTGTAGCCCATGCCGCGGTAGCGGTACAGCAGCGTCAGCACGCCGGCAAAGGCCGGCAGCAGCACCAGCATCACGAGGCCGGCATTGCGCGCCATGCGGTCGCTGACGCGCTCGATCTGCAACAGCAGGTCGTGTGTGCTCATGTCGAGCTTGACCTGCAGCCGCTGGCACAGCCAGGGCGTGAGGCCTTCGCAGTAGAAACGGCCCTCGGTCACGCCGGCGCGGCCGAAGCCCAGCTCCAGCGACACCTGCGTGGGCCGCTGGGCCAGCGCCGCGGCCAGGGCCGGGTCGTCGAGCACCGACAGCTCGATGACGCTGACCACGCGCATCACCACCAGCATCACCACCGTGGCCAGGCCGAACAGGCGCAGCGGCAGCACGTACTGGCGGCGCCGGCCGGTGAGGTACTGCGCCGTCAACTCGCCCGGGCGCGCCAGCAGCATCTTCAGCGTCGCCCACATCGCGCCCTTGGGCGCGAGGTAGGTGTCGGTGAACTGGGCCCAGAACTCGCGCAGCGTCGGCGGGTTGAGGTTGGTGTCCTGGCCGCACTCGGGGCAGAAATTGGGGCGTGGCTCGGCCAGCGGTGTTTCGCAGTTGGTGCAACGGCCGTCGACGGCGGCCATCATGATGCCGCGCACCTCGGCGCTGGGCACCGGCCGCAGGCCGAAGCGGCGGCGCCACCCCATCGCGCTCAGCCCAGCGCCTCGTCGAGCACCTCGACCCAGTGGCGCACCGGCGTGTCGGTGCCCGTCTGCAAGTGCTGGATGCAGCCGATGTTGGCGCTGACGATGACCTCGGCCTGCAGCGGCGCCAGGTGGCCGAGCTTGCGGTCGCGCAGCTGCGTGGCCAGCTCGGGCTGCAGCACGCTGTAGGTGCCGGCGCTGCCGCAGCACAGATGGCTTTCGGCGGTGGCCAGCTGCACCTCGAAGCCGAGCGCGCCCAGCGCCTGCTCGATCCCGCCGCGCAGCTGCTGGCCGTGCTGCAGCGTGCAGGGCGGGTGGAAGGCCAAGCTGCGCGGCGCCAGCGCCTTGCCGCGGCCCTGCGTGGCCGCCTGCAGCTTGGGCACCAGCGTGGGCAGCAGGCCCGGCAGCAGCTCGGACAGATCGCGCGTCAGCGCGCTGATGGCCGCGGCCTTGTTGGCGTAGTCGGGGTCGTGCGCCAGGGCGTGGCCGTAGTCCTTGACCGTGGCGCCGCAGCCGCTGGCGTTCATCACCAGCGCCTCGACCTTGCCCTGCGCCGTGAGGCCCTGGACCAGCGGCCACCAGGCGTCGATGTTGCGGCGCATGTCGGCCAGGCCGCCTTCGTGGTCGTTCAGGTGCGAGCGGATGGCGCCGCAGCAGCCGGCGCCGTCGGCCACCAGCGTCTGGATGCCGGCGGCGTCGAGCACACGCGCGGTGGCGCTGTTGATGTTGGGCATCATGGCCGGTTGCACGCAGCCCATCAGCATGAGCACCTTGCGCGGATGCTCGCGCGTGGGCCAGCGGTGGGCGCGCGCGGCGGCGGCGCCCGAGGCCGGCGCCGGCACCTTGGCCTTCAGCGCCGCCGGCAGCAGCGGCCGCACCAGCTGGCCGAGCTTCATCGCCGGGCCAAACATCGGCGACGTGAGGCCCTCCTTCAACAGCCAGCGCACGGCCTGCTCGCCCTTGGGGCGCTCGACCTGGGCCTCGACGACGCGGCGGCCGATCTCCACCAGGTGGCCGTAGTCGACGCCGCTCGGGCAGGTGCTCTCGCAGTTGCGGCAGGTGAGGCAGCGGTCCAGGTGCTGCTGCGTGCTGCGTGTGACCTCGCCGCCCTCGAGCACCTGCTTCATCAGGTAGATGCGGCCGCGCGGGCCGTCGAGCTCGTCGCCGAGCAGCTGGTAGGTGGG
>Ga0068877_10003601_pt1 | contig 12263 bp, 9 predicted proteins | sample NOAtaG_FD_66437 | JGI IMG/M metagenome (GOLD analysis project Ga0068877, IMG submission 66437) | Freshwater lake microbial communities from Lake Erie, under a cyanobacterial bloom - NOAA_Erie_Diel6S_1000h metaG | ecosystem: Environmental > Aquatic > Freshwater > Lake | place: USA: Ohio, Lake... | reverse complement strand
GGGGCGGGGCGGTGTTCATGCGTTCCTTGAGGGCGGGGGGGAGAGAGAGTTGGGGGCCGGCGACCCAATCGCCGTTGGGGCGGTAGAGGGCGAAGGTGACGCCGCTGCGGCGGGAGTGATCGGCGAGCAGTTCGGTCCAGAGGGAGGGCTCGCTGTCACGCGTTTCGAGGGCGATGGAGCGGGCTTCGGAGACGATGCGTTCGCGGGCGGTGGTCATGAGGAAGCTTTCGAATTCCTGACCGAGCTGCCAGCGGACGAAGGAGAGCAAGAGGAGGGCGAGGATGGAGACATTGCCGATGGCAATGAGGATCATCTTGGTGGAGAGGCGGAACTTAGGCTTCATTGGCTTCTCCGGTGGACTTTTTGAGGCGGTAGCCGGCGCCGCGGACGGTCTCGATCCAGCGGGGGTTTTTGGCATCGTCGCCGAGTTTGCGGCGGAGGGAGGAGATGTGGACGTCGATGGAACGGTCGAAGACTTCGAAGTCGCGTTCGGCGACTTCGAGCAGGAGCTGTTCGCGGGATTTGACGCGGCCGGCGGCGCGGCCGAGGCTGAGGAGCATGTCGAATTCGATGGGGGTGAGGGTGAGGGGTTCGCCGCGTAGCTCGGCGGTGCGGGCATCGATGTCGATGCGGAGGTCGCCGACGTGGACGGAAGAGTTGGTTTCGGCGGGCGGGCTGGTGTTCAACTGGCTGCGGCGGAGCACGGCACGGAGGCGGGCGAGGAGTTCGCGGGTGGAGAAGGTTTTGGGGAGGTAGTCGTCGGCGCCAACTTCGAGGCCGGCGATGCGGTCTGGTTCGTCACCGAGGGCGGTGAGCATGAGGACGGGGACGCTTGAGGAGCGGCGGAGTTCGCGGAGGACCTCCATGCCGTTCATGCCGGGGAGCATGACGTCGAGGATGATGGCGGCGTAGGGCTGTTCGAGGGCTTTTTTGAGGCCGGCGGCGCCGTTGTGGACGACATCGACTTCATAGCCGAGGGGAGTGAGGTAATCCTTGAGCAAGCGGGCGAGCTTGATGTCGTCATCGATGATGAGCAGGGGTGTTTCGCTCATGGTGCTACAGCCTCAGCTTAATGGGAGGAAGCAAGGGAGGGGAAGACATTTACTCAACCTTTACACTTAGCGGGGCGGGGCACATGATGTCTTTACGTTAGGGGAGCAGAGTGGAGACATGAAGAAGCAATTTTTGATTGGAGTGATGGCGCTGAGCCTTGCGGCGGGCGCGGGAGTGGCGCAGCCGCCGGGAGGCGGAATGCGGGGGAACCCGGAGCAGATGATGAACCGTCAGCTAGAAATGATGAAGGAGCGGCTGAGTCTGACGGAGGATCAGGAAAAGCAGGTGAAGGCGATTCTGACGAGCCAGATGAAGAAGCAGCGGGAGCTGATGGAAGAGGGCTTCAACGAGGAAACGCGGGACAAGATGATGGCGCTGCGGCAGGAATCGAACGGCAAGATCAAGAAGGTGCTGAAGGGCGACCAGGTAGAGAAATTCGACAAGATGCAGGAAGAAATGCGGCAGCGCCGGGGCCCGGGCGGGCCGCCGCCTCCGCCGCAGAACTAAGAATTGAGATTGCTCCCCTAGACTAGAGCGCTGCTATCTGAGAGATGGCGGCGCTCATTTTTTTGATACGGTCGAGGTGAGCGGGGTCGGCGGCGTGATTACGGGATTCGTTGGGGTCGGATTGGTAGTCGTAGAGTTCGCGGGCGACGACGTCGGTGGATCCGCGTTTGCGCCATTCGGTATAGCGGAAGCGGGCGTCGCGGAGGGAGTAGCCCATGAGGCGCTGGCCTTCGTGGGTGCGGGGATATTGGCTAAAGGCGGCGGGCTTGCCGGGTGACTTGGGGTTGTCGAGTTGGGGGAGGAAGCTGGCGCCCTGGCAGGCGGCGGGCGGAGTGAGGCCGGCGGCGCTGGCCATGGAGGGGTAGATGTCGATGAACTCGACGAGGGAATGGCAGGGCTTGCCGGGGGAGCGCTGACCGGGGAGGGAAGCGATGAGGAGGCTGCGGGTGGCCTTTTCGTAGTTGGTGTGTTTGTTCCAGAGGCCGTGATTGTTGAGCTGCCAGCCGTGGTCGCCGAAGAGGACGACCATGGTGGAATCGCGGAGGCCTTCGCGGTCGAGGGCGGTGAGGAGGCGGCCGATGAGGGCATCGGTGTAGGAGATGCAGGCGTAGTAGGCGCGGACGAGTTCGCGGGCTTTTTCGGAGGAGATTTTGCCGTTACCGATGTCGCCGTAGTAGCGGAGTTCGCCGGAGTTGGTGCCGGCAAAGGGGGGAGCGCCGGAGGGGGGCTCGGGGTAGTCGGGCATTTCGATTTTGTTGAGGGGGTAGAGGTCGAAGTATTGGGAAGGGGCGATGAAGGGGAGGTGGGGTTTGGCGAAGCCGACGCCGAGGAAGAAGGGGTTTTGTTTGAGGGTGGGGAGTGCGGCGATGGCTTGATTGAGAGTGCGGCCGTCGGGGAGTTGGTCGTCGGATTGAGAGGATGCTTCCCAGGAGGGGCCGCGGGAGCCGGCGGGGCTGGAGGTGGGAGGGATAGTCCAGTTGTTTTCCTTGAGGCGTTGTTCGAGGCGCTGGGCGCGGGTGCGGGCTTCGGGGGAGTTCCAGGCGGCCTGCTGATTGGGGCCCCACCAGGGGATGGACCAACTGGGGTTGTCGTCGAGACCACCGTGGAAGAGTTTGCCGAAGCCGGCGGTGGTGAAGCCGTTTTGCTTGAAGAGTTGGGGGAGGGTGACGGCGTCGGGCACGGTGCCGCGGAAGTGGTGCTGGAGGTCGTAGATTTTGGTGGTGTCGGGGCGGAGGCCGGTGAGGAGGCTGGTGCGGGAGGGGCTGCAGACGGCCTGCTGGCAATAGGCGTGGGTGAAGACGGTGCCACGGCGGGCGAGGGCGTCGATGTTGGGGGAATGAACGTGGCGGGCGCCGTAGCAACCGAGCTCGGGACGCATGTCGTCGATGGCAATGAGCAGGACGTTGCGGACACGGGGGGAGGCGAGCAGGGAGGGGGCCAGGAGGGTGGAAAGCAGATCGCGGCGGCGCATGGACGTGATGATACTCTAAGAGCCAACCCCTAAGATGTGGATCGTTAAACTTGCGCTGAGCCGCCCCTATACGTTCGCGGTGATGGCGCTGCTCATTATGGTGCTGGGCGTGGTGTCGATCGTGGCGATGCCAACGGATATCTTTCCGAATATCGATATCCCGGTGGTCAGTGTGATCTGGAACTATACGGGGATGTCGCCCGACGATATGGAGAAGCGGGTGGTGACGTCGTTTGAGCGGGCGGTGACGACGACGGTGAACGATGTGGAGCATATCGAGAGCCAGAGTATGCCGGGCTACGGGGTGATCCGCGTGTTTTTCTATCCGTCGGTGAAGGTGGAACTGGCGGTGGCGCAGTTGGGGGCGATTGCGAACTCGATTACGAGGGTGTTGCCGCCGGGGATTTTCCCGCCGTTCGTCTTGCGCTACAACGCGGCGACGGTACCGATTCTGCAGTTAGCGCTGTCGAGCAATGCGTTGAGTGAGCAGACGATATACGATCTGGCGAATTCGCAGATCCGGATTGGCTTGGCGACGGTGCAGGGGGCGTCGGTTCCGCTGCCATATGGGGGGCGGGTGAGGCAGGTGATGGTGGACCTGGACACGGAAGCGATGCAGGCGCGGCGATTGAGCGCGCAGGATGTTTCGAACGCTCTGACGGCGCAGAACCTGATTCTGCCGGCGGGGACGGCGAAGATCGGGCCGAGCGAATACAACGTGCGGCTGAACGCGAGCCCGGACACGGTGGCGGAGTTGAACCGGTTGCCGATTAAGCAAGTGAACGGCGCGATGGTCTACATGAAAGACGTGGCGCAGGTGCGGGACGGGTTCTCGATCCAGACGAACGTGGTGCGGCAGAACGGAACGCGCGGGGCGCTGCTGACGGTGTTGAAGAACGGCAACGTATCGACGCTCGAGATCATCGAGAAGGTGCAGCGGGAACTGGACCGGCTGCAGGGGGTGATTCCGAAGGAATTGAATATCCGGCGGATGTTCGACCAGAGCCTGTTTGTGCGGGCATCGATCGATGGGCTGGTGAAGGAAGGCGTGATCGCGGCGGTGCTGACGGGGCTGATGATTCTGCTGTTTCTCGGCTCGTGGCGGAGCACGGTGATTGTGTGTGTGTCGATCCCGCTGTCGATCTTCACGTCGATTTCGATTCTTTATCTGTTTGGCCATACGATCAACGTGATGACGCTGGGGGGGCTGGCGCTGGCGGTAGGGATTCTGGTGGATGACGCGACGGTGGAGATTGAGAACATACACCGGAACCGGCATATGGGAAAGCCGCTGATCCGGGCGATTCTTGACGGGGCGCAACAGATTGCGATTCCGACATTTGTGTCGACGCTGTCGATTTGCATTGTGTTCGTACCGGTGGTGTTTCTGACGGGGACGGCGAAGTTTTTGTTTACGCCGCTGGCGCTGGCGGTGGTGTTCGCGATGATGGCGAGTTATTTGTTGAGCCGGACGGTGGTGCCGACGATGGCGCATGCGCTGCTGGCCAACGAGAAGGAAAGTGGGCTGGTGTGGCGGGTGCATGAGGGTTTCAACGTTTTGTTTGAGGCGGTGCGGAAGTTGTATACGGGGGTGCTCGACTGGGCGCTGGGCCACCGGGTGGTGGTGCTGGGGTTGTTCGCGGTGTTTGTGTGTTTTTCGGGGTGGATGGCGACGCAGGTGGGGGAAGACTTCTTTCCGGAAGTAGATGCGGGACAGTTTCGCCTGCATGTGAGAGCGCCGGCGGGAGCGCGGATTGAAGAGACGGAGGAGTTGTTCGGGCGCGTGGAGCAGGTGATCAGGCAGGTGGTGCCGGCCAAGGAACTGGACACGATTCTGGACAACATCGGGCTGCCGGTGATCGGTGTGAATCTGGCTTACTCGGACGGGGCGACGATCGGACGATTTGACGGGGAGATCCTGGTGAGTCTGAAGGAGCGGGAGGTGCCGACGAAGGAGTATGTGCGGAAGTTGCGGCAGCGGCTGGGGGATGAGTTTCCGGATGCGGAGTTCTATTTTCAGCCGGCGAACATCATCAATCAGATTCTGAATTTCGGCAAGCCGGCGCCATTTGACATACAGGTGGTGGCGCGGAACCGGCAGGTGGGGCTGCGGATTGCGCGCGAGATTGAAAACAAGGTGAAGCGGATCCCGGGGGCGGTGGACGTGCATCTGCATCAGGTGCCGAACTACCCGGATTTGCAGGTGAACGTGGACCGGGCGAAGGCGGATGTATTGGGGCTGACGCAGCGGGATGTGGCGAACAGCCTGCTGGTGAGCTTGAGTTCCAGCGGACAGACGCAGCCGAATTACTGGATTGATCCGGCCAATGGGGTGAGCTATCAAGTGACGGCACAGACGCCGCAGAGCCGGATTGAGACGCTCGAGGACATTTCGCACATGCCGATTACGGCGCCGGGGGGAGGGTTGCCGAGTTTGCTATCGAACCTGGCGGATGTGCGGCGATCGACGAGCATGGCGGTGGTGAACCACTACAACGTGCAGCCGACTTATAACGTGTACGCGAATGTGGAGAACACGGACCTGGGTTCAGTGCAGAAGCGGGTGAACGGGATCCTTGACGAGATGCGGCCGAAGCTGCCGAAGGGGGTGCAGATCGAGTTGCGGGGGCAGGTGGAGACGATGAACTCGAGTTTTGTGAGGTTGGGGTTGGGGCTGGTGTTCGCGGTGATGCTGGTATACATGCTGATGGTGGTGAACTTTCAGAGCTGGCTGGACCCGTTTATCATCCTGACGGCTTTGCCGGGAGCGTTGTCGGGGATTGTGTGGATGCTGTTTATCACGCAGACGACGTTCAGTGTGCCGAGTCTGATGGGGGCGATTATGAGTATCGGTGTGGGGGTGGCGAATTCGATTCTGCTGGTGACGTTTGCCAACGATCTGCGGCCGATGGGTTTGAATTCGCGTGAGGCGGCGCTTGAGGCGGGGTCGACGCGGCTGAGGCCGGTGGTGATGACGGCGGCGGCAATGGTAATCGGGATGCTGCCGATGTCGTTGGGGCTTGGGGAGGGAGGGGAACAGAATGCGCCGCTGGGCCGGGCGGTGATTGGGGGATTGATCTTGGCGACAGTGGCGACGCTATTTGTTGTGCCGCTGATATACAGCACACTGCGGAAGAAGCCGCCGGTGGTGAATGAGTTGGAGGAAGTAGAATGACAAGGGCAATCGGGCTGATGATTCTGGTGGTGTTATTAGTGGGCGCGGCGTTTTATGCCGGGTGGGCGCCGCGGGCCGAGCGGATTGCGATGATCGAGGCGGAGGCGAAGACGAACGCGGACGAGAAACTGGTGGTGACGGTGACGCGGGTGAAGCTGTCGGCGCCGACGCGGGAGATCGTGCTGCCGGGGAATGTTTCCTCGATTGGGGAAACACCGATTTACGCGCGGGCTGAAGGGTATATCAAGACGCGGCGGGTGGATATCGGGGATGTCGTGAAGAAGGGCGATTTACTGGTGGAGTTGGATACGCCGGAGCTCGACCAGCAACTGCGGAACGCGCGGGCGCGGCTCGAGCAATTGAAGGCGACGACGGTACAGGTGAAGGCGGCGATCGAACAGGCGAAAGCGAGCGCGAAGCTGGCGGAAGTGAATTATGGACGCTCGAAGCTGCTGGTGGCCGACGGAGTGGTGGCGAAGGCGGATCTCGATGAGAAGACGGCGTTGCAGGACGCGCGCCGGGCGGACGTGAAGGCACAGGAAGCGAATCTGTTGGCGGCGGATGAGGCAGTGCGGGCGCAGATGGCCGAGGTGGCGCGCATCGAGCAGCTGGCGGAGTTTCGGCGGGTGGTGGCGCCGTGGGACGGAGTGATTACGCAGCGGAACTGTGCGGTGGGAAATTTGATTACGCCGGCGATGCTGGCGGGTGGGCGGGACTTGTTCCGGCTGAGCGATATGTCGAGATTGCGGGTGTTTGTGAACGTGCCGCAGTCGAGTGTCAATGACGTTCGAGTGGGGCAGAAGGCGCAAGTGCGAGTGCCGGAGTTGGGGACGATGATGCAGGGCACGGTGGTGCGGACATCGAATGCGCTAGAGAACCAGACGCGGACGCTGCTGGCGGAGGTGAACGTGGTGAACCAGCAGCGAAAGTTGCTGCCGGGGATGTATGCGCAGGTGGGGATTGAGACGACGAGCCCGAAGCAGATGGTGCTGGTGCCTGGGGATACGATTGTGACGAGGGCGGAGGGGATTTTCGTGGCGTTGGTGGATGGGAAGAACAAGGTGCAGTTTCAGAAGATACAAGTGGGGCGGGATTTCGGGACGGAGATTGAAGCGGTGAGCGGGCTGAACGAGGGGGATCTGGTAGTGGTGAATCCGTCGGATGATGTGAAGAACGGCATTACAGTGAAGGCGATTGCAAGAAAATGAAGATTGAGTCGATAGTGGCGATCCCGCTTTACGGGAAGGCGTATGAAGATTGGCCGGCGCGATATGGAGAATTGGAACAGACGCGGACGCTGGTGCGGGTGAGGACGGATGCGGGACTGGAGAGCTACGGGAGCGTGTACACGTCGGCGCCTTTGGTGGCGGCGGCACTGAAGCTGTTGCGGCCGCTGTATGAAGGGGCGAGCGCGATCGACCCGGCGGCGACGAGCGAGATGTTGCACCAGAACACGTTCTGGCAGGGGCGGGGCGGGAGTGTGACGCATGCGATTTCGGGGATCGATATGGCGTTGTGGGATGTGCTGGGGAAGGTGACGGGGCAGCCGATTTGGCGGTTGTTGGGGGGGAAGTACCGGGAGCGGGTGCAGCCGTATGCATCGATGTTGATGGTGGAGCCGGAGGGGATGGGGGAGAAGCTGCTCGCGGCGAAGGCGCGGGGATTCCGGGCGTTCAAGATGGGGTGGGGGCCGTTTGGGCGGCACTCGGCGAAGAAGGATGAGGCGATCGTGAAGGCGGCGCGGGAGGCGATCGGGGAGGATGATTTTCTGATGGTGGATGCGGGGGGGAGTGATGCGTTCTGGCCGCAAGGGTATAAGTGGGCGCGGGAGACGGCGAAGATGCTGCGGGATTATGGCGTGACGTGGTTTGAGGAGCCGCTGCGGCCGGATGATCTGGAGGGCTATGTGGCCTTGACGCGGGAGGCCGGTTTGCCGATTGCGGCGGGAGAAGTGCTGACGCGGCGGCAGAGTTTTTTGCCGTGGATTGAGCGGCGGGCGGTGGATTATCTGCAGCCGGATGTGACGAAAGTGGGTGGGCTGACGGAGCAGCACCGGATCGGGCAGTATGCGGATGACCACAATATTCTGGTGGTGCCGCACGGTTGGAATACGGGAGTGGGATTGGTGGCGGATCTGCATTTGACGGCGGCGGCGGGGAATGCGCGGTTTGTGGAGTATCTGACTCCGGAGCCGTATTTGGAGGATGTGTTTGAGGAGCCGATGCGGTTAGACGGGGAGGGGATGCTGCGGATACCGGATGGGCCGGGGTATGGGGTGAAGTGGAGCGAGGAAGGGGTGAAGCGGCTGAGCCGGGGGGAAGTGCTTTCGGTTTAGGCGGGGCTGATCTGGCGTGCGTAATCGTCTGCGTCGAAGTGGCCGTGGGAGCTGCCGATAAGGCCGTCGGGGTTGAGTTGCCAGGCTTCGTGACCGCTGATGCGGACGGGGTTGGCGTTGGCGGCGTAGGTGCCGGTGAGGATCCAGGCGAAGATGGCGAGACCGTTTTCGATATGGATGCGGTCGAGGGTGACGATCATGTCGGGGAAGGCGGTCATGAAGGATTGTGCGTCGGCTGTGATGGCAGCGCGGCCAATGGAGGGAGGGCCACCGTTGATTGTGAGGGAGCCGTTTTCCGCGAAGAAGGCGGCGACGCTGGAGGCGTTTTGGCTGCTCCAGGCGGCGGCGTAATTGGTGGCGAATTGGTGAAGGCGTTGTTGGGTCATTGTGTGGAGGGGCACCGGATTCATTGGTATCAGAAACGGAGGAGGATTGGGTTGCTGTCTGGAGTGGGCGGAAGCTTGCGAACGGTCTGGTCATGCTCTTCGGGGATTCAATTTACGGTGATATCCAGGAAACAATTCTGCAACCAGGAGGAGTGGGCAGCAAGGGGGCGCCCAGGGATCGGGAATCGGTGGAGCATTGTGGGGATTCCTGCTAACCCCACCAGGTTTCGCCTGGGGCGAGGTGGCGGCGGGCGACGTCGGGATTGAGGGAGATGCCGTAGCCGGGTTTGGTGGTGATGGTGTGGTAGCCGTCCTTGATGATGGGGCCGTCGTGGAGGACGAGGTCCTGCCACCAGTCGATGTATTTGGCGAGTTCGTGGATGCGGAAGTTGCGCATGCTGGCGGCGGCGTGGCAGGAGGCGATGGTGCCGATGGGGGAAGCGGGGTTGTGGGCGGCGGTCCAAATGTAGTGGATGTCGGCGTGGTCGGAGATGCGCTTGGATTCGAGGAGGCCGCCGGATTTGGGGATATCGATGTGGACGGCGTCGCAGGCTTCGAGTTCGATGAGTTTGCGGAAGCCGTGGCGACCGTAGAGATTTTCGCCGGTGCAGATGGGGATATTGACTGACTCGGTGACGCGTCGCATGGCTTCGGGGTTTTCGGGGGGAACGGGGTCTTCGAGCCACATGGGTTGGACGGGTTCGATGGCGCGGGCCATGTTGATGGCATCGCGGGTGTCGTACTTCCAATGGGCTTCGATGCCGAAGTCGGTATCGGGGCCGAGTTCGGCGCGGACCCACTGCATGCCTTGGGCGATGCGGCGGAGGTCTTTGAGGGTGAGGCCGCGGGTGTACTCGTCGTGGCCGGTCTCTTTGAACTCGGGGTCGACCATGCGGGGGATGCCGTCGCCCTGGACTTTGAAGGCGGTCCAGCCAAAGGGTTCGGCTTTGGCCTTGGCGAGGCCGTCGCGGTAGGCGGCGCGATCGTCGACGGGAAGGAAGGTTTGGAGCGTGCGATAGAAGCGGACGCGGTCGCGGAACTTGCCGCCGAGGAGGTTGACGGCCGGGGTGTCGAGGAGTTTACCGGCGAGATCCCAGAGAGCGATTTCGATGCCGCTGGCGGCGGTGACAGTGACGCCGCCGATGGGGCCGACACCGCCGGAGCGGAGGAGCATCTTGTGATAGAGCTTGTCGACGTTGAGGGGGTCTTCTCCGAGCAGGAGGGGCTGGAACTGATTGAGGACCATGTCCTTGACGCCGGGGCCCCAATAGGCCTCGCCGAGACCGGAGATGCCCTGGTCGGTATCGACGCGGATGAGATTCCAATCCCAGGTGCCGCGGATGATCATGCACTTGACAGCGGTGATCTTGACCTTGTTGCGCAAGGGAGCGGCGAGGGCGTGGAGGGGAAGGGAAGCAGAGGCGAGGAAGGAGCGGCGGGAGAGCATGGGCTTGATCTCATACGGTATCGCAAAGGAGTTTAGGCGCGGTGTCCGGCGAAGCGCTCCAGTTGTTTGAAGAAGGAGGAAAGGGGGCGGAATGCGGGGGCGTCGTGGCAGGGGACGGGGCAATGTGAGAAGGAGCCGGTGTAGCCGCCGGTGGACTCGACAGCGGCGGAGGAAGCGGCGAGTAAGCCCGCGCAGCAGGAGGAGGCAGCGGTGGTGGGGCGGATCGCGCTTGATGCGGTAGTGGAGGCGGGCGATGGTGTTGGGGTGGCCTTCGAGGACCCGCGGGAAGGCGCCGTTGCGGTAGATGAGAATGCCAGTGATGTCGTGAGCCTGGTTGAACTGGCGTGGCTGCCGGAGAAGCTCGAGCAATTCTTCTTCCGGGAAGAGAACGCGGGCGGAGCCGATGTAGATCAGTTGGCTGAGGGGAAAAGCAGAGTGGGAGTCTATAGCAGTTTTTGGGCGATGGACTTGGCCTGGAGGAACTGGAGGAGGTAATCGGGGCCGCCGGCTTTCGAGTCGGTGCCGGACAGATTGAAGCCACCGAAGGGATGAGCGCCGACCATGGCGCCGGTGCATTTGCGGTTGATGTAGAGATTGCCGACGTGAAATTCGGCGCGGGCGCGGGCGATCTTTTCGGGGTTGGTGGTGTAGACGGCGCCGGTGAGGCCGTAATCGGAATCGTTGGCGAGGCGGAGGGCGTCGTCGAAATCGCGGGCTCGGGTGACGGCGAGGACAGGGCCGAAAATCTCTTCTTGAAAGAGGCGGTGGTTGTGCTCGATGCCGGAGAAGATGGCGGGGCGGATGAAGTAGCCGTCGCCGGGAGCCTTGTGGCCACCGGTGAGGAGAGCGCCTTCCTGCTTGCCGGTTTCGATGTAGGAGAGGATGGTTTTTTCGGCCCTTTGGCTGATGACGGGCCCGAGGAAGTGGGCGGGGTCGTCGGCGGGGCCCTGGGTGAGGGCTTCAGCGAGGGGGATCAATTTGGCGAGGAAGGCGTCGTGGAGGGGCTCATCGAGGATCAGGCGGGAGCAGGCGGAGCATTTTTGCCCCTGGAAGCCGAAGGCGGAAGCGATGACGCCGGCGGCCGCGGCATCGAGGTCATGGACTTCGCGGTCGACGAGGATGGCGTCCTTGCCGCCCATTTCGGCGACGACGCGCTTGATCCATTTTTGGCGGGGCTGGGTTTTGGCGGCGAGCTCGTTAATGTGCAGGCCGACTTCTTTCGAGCCGGTGAAGGAGATGAAGCGGGTTTTTGGGTGGGAGACGAGCAGATCGCCGACTTCGGAGCCCGCGCCGGTGAGGAATTGGAAGGACTCGGGGGGGAAGCCAGCTTCGAGGAGGACTTCGATGAATTTGGCGGCGATGGTGGGGGTTTCGCTGGAGGGTTTGAGGACGACGGTATTACCGGTGACGAGGGCGGCGATGGTCATGCCGGCAAGGATGGCGAGGGGGAAGTTCCACGGGGGGAGGATGACGCCGACGCCGAGGGGAATGTAGGTAAGCACGCCGAGTTCGCCGGGAAGTTGGAGGAGGGGGCCGGGGGAGGCGAGGCGGAGCATCTGGCGGGCGTAGTAATCGCAGAAGTCGATGGCTTCGGCGGTATCGGCTTCGGCTTCATTCCAGTTTTTGCCGGACTCGAGGATGAGCCAGGCATTGAACTCGTCCTTGCGCTGGCGGAGGATATGGGCGGCGCGGAGAGCGCGGGCGGCGCGGTCTTCGGCGGGGACGGCAGCCCAGATGGGGAAGTAGTGGTAAGCGGCTTCGATAGCGCGGGTGGCTTGGTCGGCGCTGGCTTTCTGGTGGACGCCGATCAGTTCGGCGGGGTAGGAGGGGTTGTAGCTGAGGAGCTTATGGATGCCGCCCGGTTCATGAAGGCCGGCGATGAGGAGGGG
>Ga0068877_10003598_pt1 | contig 12269 bp, 5 predicted proteins | sample NOAtaG_FD_66437 | JGI IMG/M metagenome (GOLD analysis project Ga0068877, IMG submission 66437) | Freshwater lake microbial communities from Lake Erie, under a cyanobacterial bloom - NOAA_Erie_Diel6S_1000h metaG | ecosystem: Environmental > Aquatic > Freshwater > Lake | place: USA: Ohio, Lake... | reverse complement strand
CAAGGAAGCAACCGCCAAGAGTTCAGTACCTGAGTTTGACCGTGATTCGTTTTTCTTGCCTAGGAAAGGTAGCATTGCCGAGAAGAAATGGCCTGATTTCGATGACCGTTACGAAGAGTACATCAAGTCGAATTGGGGGGCAAGAATCGCGACCAATGAATCAGCATCCACCTCCTCATCCCCCGACCCCTTCTCCTCCCGAGGAGGAGAAGGGGAGTTAGGTTGTTATGCTGTACCCTTGTCCTCGAGGCATTGAGAAGGGGAGATAGAATTGTTCATTCTTACTCTCCTTCCCTAGAGGCAACGATAAAGGGGATTTGGTTTTTGCATAAGCAATGCTCCGACGAGGATGGCTACAACCTGGAGTACGCAGTCGAGCTTGCCGAGCAACACGATGATCTATCATCACCATCCAACCGGACACGAGAGAATTGTAAAGTTGGCGAAAGTGCCAAGTTGCTCTTCCGTTTTGCTAAAGAAGATGTGCAGTAGCATTTTCACCAATGATCGCGCATTCTCGAAAGCATGATTCCTCATACTGTCTTTGCAACGCGGTGAAGGAACTGCCGCGATGTCCATCTGCTTCCTGAGGAGAACGCATTCCAACGCCCCTGGATAATACAACGATTCTAGATACAGGGCGACGGGATTAAGGATGATCACTTTTTGACTTAACTACTCGTTGTCATCGAAACCAAAGGTTTTGAGCCAGTCATTTTTCTCTCCCTCTTGGAGTTTGGAATGGCGAAGCGATTCGTCTCGTTCTTCGTGCCGTTCAGCGTCCAACGGATCGCTCGATTGCATGTCGCCGAGCGGGTTCTCGGGTAGGATCTGACTCACCCACTGTTCGCTATCGTAGAAATTGGCCCCACGTGCTTTCGCAGCCCGCTGAACTTGATGATCCGATGAAACGACGGTTAACCCAGAGGGATTGGTATGGCTCCGAATCCATTTGCAAAGATACTCATCCGCCGAGGACTCTTCGCGTGCAAACGTTATCTGCATTCCGCGATAAACCGTCTCGTCGGGCAATCCAACGTCTTGGTCCGAATCGAATACAATCCACGTTGTCCGCCGATCTGCATCACTTAGTCGACCAGCGACAAACTCCAGCAGCTGTTCCCTCGCTTGACGCAGCGCTGCCTTTCCAAGCTTCGGATCTGGAGTGGCAATACTCTCAAACATAAGATTGTAGCCGTCAATCAGACAACGATACTGACTGGCAGGTGCTCGACTTCGGGGCGACGATTTCATGAATGTTTGCCTAGCTACCGATTCTTATCATGCAATCGATCCGGGGTTCCAGAGATCTTGCTGTTGCTTTTCTCGGTGGGAGCCTTCTCCAGCGTTAACAATGCAAACAAGTCTGCCATTTCTTGAGGAGTCATTTGCTTCTCGATACCTTCCGGCATAAGCGATTTCTTGTCTCGTTTGAACTCGTCGATATCTTCTTCCAAAATCGTTTGCTCTTTTCCTCCCTGGATCTTGAGCACTGTTCGTTTGTCATTACGATCGACGAGCAAGCCGGTAACGATTTGATCATCCGTGGTCCGAATCGTGATACTCTGGTAAGACTCGCCGATCACCAAGCTGGGGTTGAAGACGCTGACGAGCAATTGTTCATACGAACCTCGGCCATTTGCTGTAATATTCGGCCCGACTTCATAGCCCCGGCCATGCATGACGTGGCACTGCCCACAGATTCGATCGTAGACGACCCAACCTCGCTCCGCGTCTCCTCTCGCATCCCATCGCATACTGCTAGTGGCGCGTTGAATGACATCTTCACGTTCCTTTGAACTTTCGATATTCACATTGCCCCATATCTTGGTCACCAACTCCTTGATAGACGCTTGGTTGCTGGTTGCCAATAGCCGTACTCGATTCGGGCTGAGCAGTTCTTTACGAAACGCACCGTTCGCCATCTGCTCCAAAATGGCTATTGCTGTTTCGTTCCTCTGACACAGTCGTTCGGCAATACTTGCTTGCAGATTTGTGCTCATTCTCGGAAGATACGCAACAATGCTTTTCGCATCTTCTCCGTTTGCGCGCGCGATACCCAGGTCGAGGATCGTATCCCGCAGTTGCTGTTGCATATCTTTGCCCTCAACAAGCGATTGCAGGAGGGCGGTTAGATTTTCCTTGACAATCTTCGGTTCGATTTGCGAAGCAGTTTGGATCAGTTGCCGTTTCAACTCTGGTTTTGCATTGGAATCGAGCGTGATCGAACGAGTCAGCTCTATCGCTTTCGCATTCGCAACCAAAAGGTTCGACTGAAGGATCCGCGTCTCCCAATCGCTCCAATCCTGAAGTCTCTTGACGTCGGGCAACGCGAAAAGCGAATCCTTCCCGTTCTCTTCCAGCCATTGCTTAACCAACGATTGAACAGGCATCGTCTGTAATTCGAGATTGCGCGACTTGTCGAGAACCGAATCGATCACTTGAGCTCCCATGGATGGGTTCTTCGACGCCAAACCCTTTGCCAACTTCAAGATCGATTGGATATTCCGTCGGCTCGCATCATCCTCAAGATTCGCCTTTGTATTGGAGGCGAGCAGTTTCGCAAAGCGGGGTGCAAGTTCGAGCAGTTCGCTCTCTTTTTCGGAAGCGAGCATGGACTCAAGCACAATCGCCTGTTGTCCTGGGAGTTGGGGAAGCATATTTTGCCACACGACTCGACTTAGCAGAGGATCCGTCCCGCTCTTTGACAATGCGGAGAGCTGCTGCTGAATGTTCCAACGCGAAGCCTCTGGGCCGCTGGCAATCTTTGGTGCGGCAACCGATACTTCCAACCGAACTCGTAAATCGCTGTCTTGCGACAATTGCGAAACGCGTTGCAAAGTCTTCTCGTCGCGAACTCGATGCTGTCCCGAGGTTCGAACTCCCCAGGCTCGAAGCTCTGGTTCGGCGGACTCCAGAAGCTTCGGTACCAGATCGGCAGGGATCGATCCGGATCCGATCAAAGACCACAAAGCGTGCATGCGGTACTTCAGATTCACTTTCTCTTGAAACACCATTGACTGCAACCGTGCCGCGATGGCCGTATTCTTGGAGGCACCTCGCTGCTGAAGTTGGAGCTGAGCGCGTTGTCGAATAAAGATGTTAGGATCCGCGAGGGCATCGATGCATTGATCATCGGTTAGCTTGGCAATGTCAGCATACTTTTGCTTCGGGCGTTTTTGGTGTACGACTCGATACAACCGACCATGCCCTCGGTCGACACCTTTTGGGTCTGCGTTCGCGTCTTGGTAGCAGTGATATCGATCGTACCAATCGAGTACGTAAAGACAACCATCGGGCCCAACCTTCTGTGCAACGGGCATAAACCAGACATCATTCGCCGTCAGAAAATCAGGTTCTCCGGAAGCTCGGTAGGTGGCACCGTTGCGCTCGATCGAATCGGAATTGATACAACCACCATGAATATTACCCATGTACAGTCGATCACGAAACTTTGCAGGGTAGGCTTCGGAATCAAAGAACTCGATGCCACAGTAAGCCGCCATCTGGTGTTTATGCTTGACGATCGATTCCGCAAAGAAAGTGTGTGGCGGATAAGGCCCACCTTGACGACGGTAGTAAGCTGATTCGCTGAGGTGCCACAAGTGATCAATTACGCATGCGCTAACAAACGCGCTCCCTTCGTGATTGAAAGTCACACCCCATGGATTGCTGGTCCCCTCGCAGAACAGTTCGAACTTCTTCGTACGCGGATCGATACGAAAGAGAGCGCAAGTGAAGTCGAAAATTTTGCCATCTTGCTTGACGACCGATCGATTGAATACACCGTTGAGTCCGTAGAGATATCCGTCGGGACCCCATGTCAATGCGTTGGGAAGTTCGTGTGTATCATCGCGACCAAAACCAGTAACAATAACTGTTTGCTTGTCAGCTTTGTCATCTCCGTCGGTGTCTTCCAAGAACAGAATATCAGGCGCATTGGCAACCCATACACCACCATATCCGACTGCAATTCCCGAAGGTATGTTCAGACCTTCCGCAAAGACTTTGACCGTTTCCGCAATGCCATCACCATCCTTGTCTTGAAGAATCTTGATCGTGTCTCGTCCCGGCCCCGGTTCACGGCGCGGATATTCAAAACTCTCTGTCACGTAAATGCGACCTGCGTCATCGAAAGCCATCGCGACTGGATTTTGAATCGAAGGCTCCGCAGCAACCAGCTCTACATGAAAGCCCTCGGGCACCTGCATCTTCTGGATCGCTTCTTTCGGAGTGATCGCTGGTCCTGGGGGAACCTTCTGCGTGCGAGGAATGAACTCTTGTCCATTCGCGCTCGCGAGAGGAACCAATGACAATCCAGCGACGAACAAGCAGACGCGCAGCCAGGGCAGAGTGTTTTTTGATCGAGTCATTCTTGACCTAAAGGTGAGAGGCTTTTGGTATTCAAGTTACCTGCATCTCACCAGTTTAGCCGAAGAATCGCTAGGTTGGGACAACAAAGAAGGAGTGCTGAGAAAAGAAGCAATACCTAGTACGCTTCCCTCAACAACCTATGGTAGAAAGATCGAGCAAGACATTTTCCTGCGTTCGATCTTTCTACCGACTTCTGCCCTCTCGATACGTGCCGATGCGATTAGTTCTTAGTCGTGTCCACGGATGGGGGAGCAACTGATTTGTTAGGCTCGGCGGGTTTGTGAATCGCAGAGTCCAAATCGATCTCGCGACCAAAACTTTCATGTTCAAACGCTCGTTGCAGATAGTGAACCGCTTCGTCAATCGTATCCGCTTGCATCAGAAGCAAATCACCTTTGCGAATGAGTTTCAACGCGCGATCGACAGCATTTGGCCAACCGGAGACTTCATGAATCTCTTTTACCCGTTTTGTAACTGAGGCGCTGTCCATCCCCTTCTTGAACAAGGCCATGATCTCGCCAGGCTGTCGTCCTCGAAGGTATTGGTCCTCGTAAAGGATGATTCGGTCAAAGTGAGCCGCGAGGATCTCTCCCTGCCGTACCATATCTTCGTCGCGCCGATCTCCAGCCGCGGAATAGATTACGGTTCGATTCGTATGAGGAAATTGTTGAAGAGATTCCGAAATGGCCATCAACGACGAAGCGTTGTGACCATAGTCGACGATCACCGTTGCTCCGTGCATCTCGACCAAATTGAACCGACCTGGAACCTTGTCCATGTGCGCCGAGAACGACTCCAGTCCTAATCGAATTTGTTCGCACGGCATTCCCAGCCCCCAGCATGCAGCTGCAGCAGCAAGTACATTCTCCACTTGGAATGTGATGCGACCGTTGTGAGTTAGAGGAATTCGGTCCAGCGACAAGAGAGGGAAGTCGGTCGTTCCTTCTGCGAGCACAATGGAGTTCTCGCGAACGAATGCAGCTCGACCACCTTTCGCACGATGCGCTGCCAGGACAGGATCGTTGCTATCGATGGCAAAGAAGATCACTGATCCTTTGCACTTTTCAGCCATCTCTGCCGTGAGAGGATCATTTGCTTTTAACACCCCGTAGCCGGTCTTCGATACGGCTTCGATCACACAACGTTTCACTTTCGCCAATTGCTCAATCGTTTCGATGTCCGACAAGCCCAAGTGATCTCCTTCGCCAATGTTGGTCACAATACCAACATCGCAATAATCGAACCCGAGCCCTTCACGAAGAATGCCACCTCGAGCGGTCTCAAGAACAGCAGCCTCGACGCTTGGGTTCATCAGAACTGACCGAGCGCTCTGAGGTCCACTGCAATCACCCGAATCAATCCGCCGGCCTGCTATATAGATTCCGTCGGTGCAGGTCATACCCACTTTCTTGCCGCTGCACGAAACGATGTGTGCCACCAAACGTGTTGTGGTGGTTTTTCCGTTCACGCCAGTCACGCTGACGATCGGAATGCGCCCGTTGTTCGATTCGGGGAACATCATGTTGATGATCGCTTCACCGACGGGACGGCCTTGGCCCGTAGAGGGTTCGATATGCATTCGAAGTCCAGGTCCAGCATTCACTTCTACAATGACGCCACGCTGGCCTTGCAAGGGTTGTGTGATGTCTTGAGCCACCACATCGACGCCAGCAATATCGAGCCCGATGACGCGAGCTGCTTCAATGCACTGACGAGCAACGTCTGGATGGATAAGATCGGTCACATCTGTGGCCGTTCCACCCGTACTAAGATTCGCATTCCTGCGGATCAACACTCGTTTCCCAAGTGGTGGAATCGTATCGGGTGTCATCCCTTGTTCCATGAGCACTCCGAGCGCGACAGCATCAATCTTGATCTTACTAAGTACCGTGCTGTGGCCGTCACTTCGTCGAGGATCTTCATTGACGATGTCGATCAAAGTCTGAACAGTAGATTGTCCATCACCGATCACGTGCGCTGGTTCACGTCGAGCTGCAGCAACCATCTTGCCCCCGATCACCAAGACGCGATAATCGTCGCCTGGCGCATGGCGTTCACAAACGATCGACCTCCCTTCTTCTCTCGCTGCCTTGTAAGCCGCTTCGACTTGTTCGCGCGAGTTCAGATTGGTTGCGACTCCACGACCGTGGTTGCCGTATTGTGGTTTGACAACGACAGGAAGCCCAATGTCCTCAGCTGCTTCCCAAGCATCTTCTGCGCTATCCACTGGACGACCTTCAGGCGTTGGAACTCCAATCGTCTTGAGAAGCATACGAGTTAAGTCTTTATCTTGTGCAATCGACTCTGCGATCGCGCTAGTAGTGTCTGCTTCGGCCGTGCAAATGCGTCGCTGATGACAACCGTATCCGAGCTGTACTAAACTGCCATCGTTCAATCGTCGCCATGGAATGCCGCGTGCTTTGGCTGCATCCACTATTGCCTTGGTGCTCGGGCCCAAGCATACGTCGTAAGCGAACGATTTGAGCTTCTCTACTTCGGCAGCAACATCGAATGGTTTATCGTGAACGGCTGCTAGGATGAGTTCAAATCCTTTTTCTAAACAAGCAAGACCGAGGCTCTCTTCACGATAAGCAATCGCGACCTTGTATATGCCGTCTGTGTTGGTCTCGCGTGCTCGGCCGAAGCCAACAGGTGTCCCGGCCAGTGTTTGTAACTCAAGAGTCACATGCTCCAATATATGTGCCATGTAAGTCCCACGGCGAAGACGAATAAAAAATCCGCCTCGCTCGCCGACACTGCATCGGTGCTCGACCATTGTTGGCAACCATGCCATCAGTCGTTCGTTAAACCCCGGAATCATTTCCGAAGAAGTATCCTTCAGCTCTTCGAGGTCTACCCAAGCCTCCAACACTGGCGAATTTGACCAGATGTTTGGGCCTCTGAGTTTGTTAACCTTCAGAATCTGCATGACTTCCTCTTGTTGACTTTACCTTTGGAGAGAATCGTTAAGTCGTCCTATTTTGAATCAACCTGTTCGAATAAGATACAGTCCAGTCAACGAAATGCTGGCAATCCAAAATAAGTGCTGCTGATGCACTCGATCAGCCGACTTAAGATGGATACGTCATTGCAAACGATGGGCCAACCTCTCCTTCACAGCGTATTCGGCAAACAATCCGCTGGAAAAACCGAAAAAGGTAGAGAAATCACGAAAATTGCGGTGATCGCAACTGACGTCAATCGGAGTACGCGACCGTATCAATTTAGACTCGGGGGATGATTGATGAGTATGTTTCGTGTTCGCGAAGTGGAGCTAACAGATTTGGACTCGCTATGGAATCTGATTTGTCAAGCGTCTGCGGGGATGACTTCGTTACAGATCGACAAAGAAACACTAAACGATCGATTGGAGCGAGCGGTGTTCGCGTTTTCTCGCACAACCGAGAAAGCCGAGGGGGCTCCGTATGTCTTTGTCATGGAAGACATGATGACGAGTCAATTGATTGGCACCTCGTGTATCTTCTCCAAGACGGGAGGATACCAGCCGCTTTATGCGTACAAGATTGAAACGGAGAAAGCGTACTCTGAGATTTTGGAAATGGAAACGACGGTCCACTCCCTCCATCTGATCAAAGAGCACAACGGTCCGACGGAGATCGGGAGTCTATTTTTACAACCTGACTATCGTGGCAAAGGGTGTGGCAAACTACTGAGCATGAGTCGGTTCCTATACATGGCTGCGCATCCGAAACGATTTGCATCGGAGACTATTGCAGAGATGCGTGGCTTTCAAGACGCGCATGGCATCTCACCTTTTTGGGAAGCGATCGGTGCGCACTTCTTCAAAATAGACTTTCCTCGCGCTGATTCGTTATCAATGGTCGATAAGAAGTTCATCGAAGAACTCATGCCCAAGTATCCGATCTATTTGGAATTGCTACCGCACGATGCGCTAGAGTCGATCGGGCAAGTGCATGAGCAAACACGTCCGGCCCTAAGCATGTTGGAGGCTCAAGGATTTCGTCGCAACAATCTAATCGATATCTTCGATGGCGGCCCGATGATCACATGCAAGACTAAAGAGATTGCAGCCATTGCGAATTCATCGACTGTCACATGGCAGTTGGACGAAGATGCCGAAAGCGATAGGCAATGCAACGAGCAAGCGATCCTAGCCCGCGTCACACGACCATATATCGCTATCCAAACAGAGATTCCTTCCCCGAACATTGAGCAGGGTAAAGAACAAGTTGTACGTCTAAGCGAGCAATCCGCCCGCGATCTTCGATTGTCTCCGGAGGATAAGCTTGTTGCCCTTCCGTTGCGATAGTGAATTCTCATGACGCGAACAGTCCAGTTCGTGAAAGTCAACGGTTGGAAAAACGAAATCCCCAGAATGTACTTTGTTTCGCTGCTCGAGAATCGCCGCGAACTCGTAAACGGTGGCATTCGGTGCAAGCACCGGCGCGCCAAAATCACCCAAACCAGAGCGAGTTGGTTGATCGAAATTTGATAAAACTCATCGATAGTAAGAAGGTAGCGCGCTAAGAATGTCAATTCTCGTGCGATCCTCAGAAACGACCTTCGTCGTCGTTACTTCCTATCCGCTGAAGGCGTTGCAAGAGATGTCGTACTAAGCATCGTTGCGTGGAAGAATTCTCCTTCGGCTTTTTGAATGCCGGCTAGGATACGTTCCGCTTCATCCTTTTTGCCGACCGCTTCTTTGATTTGCGAGAGGAAATAAGCGGCATCACGCGATAGGCTTTTGCTTGAAGTTGGGCGATCAAAAACTTCTTCGCCCATTTGCGAATTCCCGTTTTTGTGGAACGCCCAACCAAGCGTTGCAACGGCCTCCATCGATAATGGAAACTTGGATACCGTCCGGTTTGCAAGCTGAAGGGCTGCTTTTCGAGTTTCTGCATCCTTCGAAGCCAACATGGCCCAGGCCAAGTGATTCATCACCGGAAACGTATCTGGCTTTACCTTGTCCAGCCGAGCTAAGATTGGTTCCGAGGCCGTGAAATTTCCCAACATCTGTTCGGACAACGCAATGATGAAGACAAACTCGTTCGTCTGGTTTTCGCTCGGCTTTGTGTTGGTCGCCATTTCTTTGGCCTCTTCAGCTCGATTGTTGCGAATCAGCCACTTCGCATACTCGCGGCGAATGGGCTCGTTGTTTTCTCGTTCAAGTCCTTTCTTGAACCACTCTTCCACCTTCGTAGGACTGCGATTGGCTTCGAACAACGAAGCTAGCGCGAGCTCGGTCAGTGTTTCTTGTGGCCCTTGTATGGTTTCTAGTTCGCGCAGATGTTTTTCAGCAGTCTCGACCTCGTCGCGAAAGAATGCCGCTCGCACAAGGCCATTGATTGCCGCAACTGACTTTGGTCTGGCACTCTTTAGTTCCGCAAACAACCGCTCAGACTCTTTCCAGTTGCCACGGCGATCCGCAATGGTAGCCTGAATCTCAAGAATTGAGAAATCGAGTTGCTTGACATAGTTGGGGCTCCAATCTGCATCGTTCGCAGCCGTCTTGGCGGCCTCGACGTGAAGTGAAGCGTCAAAAACTCGCCCTTGCATGATAGACACCCGAGCATACTGAATATGAATATCCCGCCGCGAAGGGTGAGTCGCCGCTGTTTGTTCCATCAATTGGAATGCTGGCGCGGATTGATTTGCTTCCAGCAACCACGAGGCCAAGAGGAGGTCGGTCAATGGAAGATCTTTTTCGGTCTCCCTCACTTTCGTAATGATCTCTCGCGACCTTGCTACATTGCCCGTCATTAGGACGCTTTTCGCCTCTTCCAATGCAGATTGCAACAATGCTGATTGAAACTCGCTCACCATTTGAACATCTGACTGTTTCAATCCAGAAATGATGTCGGCGCGAACGGAGCCAATCAAAGCCAAAGCCAAGACAACAGTACTAACGAATCGGGCTAACATCATAGGACTCTCAAACGGAAAGAGGTTTTCTCGTCGTACGGTGTAAACGTAAGGGGGGACCATCGCAAAACTACAGTCTCTTGATTTTACTCGTTCCGCAACCAGGCTGCAGAGTCCGCATCGCTCGGCATTCGCCAATCCCCCCGCGGGGAAAGGGAGACCGTCCCGACTTTCGGACCGTCGGGAACGCATGAACGCTTAAACTGCGCTTGAAAAAACCGCTTGATAAAGACCTTCAACCAGCGGTCAATCTCTTGCTCTGAGTGATTCGAATCGAACTTTGCTTCCGTCGCAAGCTGCAGAATCTTTGCAGGGGTCGCGCCTGTTCGCACGAAATGATACAAAAAGAAATCATGCAATTCGTAAGGCCCCACACTCGCCTCCGTGCTTTGATGAATTTCCTTCTCGCGTGAAAGGGGTAATAGCTCTGGCGAGATCGGAGTGTTTGCAATATCCAAAAGCACTCGACGTATTTCGCCATCATAGATCGCGTTTGCAACATACCGGACCAAGAATCGAACCAACGTTTTTGGCACAGAACAATTGACGTTATACATGGACATGTGATCTGCATTGTACGTGCACCACCCGAGCGCTCCCTCGGACAAATCCCCCGTTCCAATCACGAATCCGCGACTCATCAAGAGCAACGTTCGCATCCTGGCTTGGACATTTTCAAATACCAAATCATTTCGTCGATGATCTGGCAATTGTTCTAGCTCGTGCTGCAACGCATCCAACGACTTCCCTTCGCAATCCACACCGAAAGGCTGATGCCTCAAATTCTTGAGCACCTGAACGCAACTAGGGCGGATATCGATCACTTCGCTCGTCAGCCCGAGCAATTCCATGAGATCCAGTGCATTCTTCTTCGTCTTGGACGAAGTTCCAAACCCAGGCATGGTCATCCCAACCAATCGTCGATGCTCCAACCCCAACGCATCGAGCATCTTCGCTGCAACGATCAATGCTAACGTACTATCGAGTCCTCCCGAGACTCCAATCACGAGAGGGAGATTCTCCGGGAGTTGCTGTACTCGCTTGGCAAGTCCCGCAACTTGAATTTCAAAAACTTCGTTGCATCGCTCCGCAAGTGCAGACGATTCTTTCGGTACGAAAGGATGCGGATCTATCCAACGTACCAATGGACGTTGTAACTTTTCTAAACCGAACGAAACGCGGCGAAACGGAGTGGTTTGGTCGACTTGATGCATCGTACCCGTCACGCGTCGGTCGTGTTCCAGTCGATCGATATCGATATCCGAAGTCGCATGGTTACAATGTTTTTGTTGGTTTGGCAGGCTGGATTCTGTCGTTCGAATGTTCAGCCCCGTTCCGACTCGCTTTGATTCTTGCAACAACGATCCATTCTCTGCAATCAAGCAATGACCTCCAAAGACAAGATCCGTCGTCGATTCCGAGGGCCCCGCGCTTGCATAGACGTATGCTGCATTGCATTTCCCAGACTGTGCAGCGACCAATCGTTGTCGGTACGTTGCTTTGCCAACCGTTTCGTTGCTTGCCGAAAGATTCAACAGTACGTTCGCACCTGCGATCGATTGATAAGAACTCGGTGGAAGGGGGACCCAAAGATCTTCGCAGATCTCAACCCCGACAACGACGTTTTCGCAACAAAACAATAGGTCGGTTCCCAACGGAACGAAGCGGGCATGCCCTTCGAATTCCGACATCTCAATCTTGGTCGAAATGCCGCTCCCAGATTGGAACCAACGTCCTTCGTAAAACTCTTGGTACGTTGGTAGGTGTTGCTTGGGTACCAAACCGAGGATGCAGCGATCCGACAGTACCGCCGCAACATTCAGCAATTTGCTTTCATGAACCCATGGCAACCCCACGACGACCAACTGATGTCGCCGAATACTCTTTGCCAAATGCACCAACTCGTTTCGGCATGCGTTCAACAAGGTGGATTGTGTAAAGAGCTCCCCGCACGTGTAGCCGCTCAAACACAGCTCACCAAAAACGACGAT
>Ga0068877_10003594_pt1 | contig 12273 bp, 10 predicted proteins | sample NOAtaG_FD_66437 | JGI IMG/M metagenome (GOLD analysis project Ga0068877, IMG submission 66437) | Freshwater lake microbial communities from Lake Erie, under a cyanobacterial bloom - NOAA_Erie_Diel6S_1000h metaG | ecosystem: Environmental > Aquatic > Freshwater > Lake | place: USA: Ohio, Lake... | reverse complement strand
CGAGGTATACGGCGACTCTCACGCAGCGGGGTATTCGGCCGAGTGCAACTGCAACTCCCAGGACACCGCGTACAAGAACGCCGCGTACGCGTATCCCGCCTTGCTCGCGAGTCTGCTGAACGCGGAGGTGAACAACCAGTCGTGGAGCGGCATCGGCATCTACAACGGATACGCCACCAAGACCATGCCCGAGGTCTTCGACAGGACCTTGCAGAGCAATGTGTCGCCTCTCTGGACCTTCGCCGCATATACGCCTGATGCCGTTGTGATCAACCTGGGCGACAACGATGTGATCAAGGGCGCTACCAAGGATCAGATCAAGACGGCCATGAAGGCTTTCGTCAGCAGCCGGTTGCGCCCGCGTTACCCGGCGGCACACATCGTCCTCGCCGCATCGTACGGATGGTCTTACAGCGAGAGCGCGAACTACGTGGGTGAGATCGCGGCGGAACTGCAGGCGGCAGGGGATACCAACGTGTCTTCCGTCAGGATGCCGTGGCTCTCGGGGCAGGAGCACCGCGTGTACTGCGAGCAGGCGGGGCACGCGAACATCCTCGCTGCGCATATCGCCCCGCGGATGGGCCTGCAAACGCCCACCCCCTCACCGCTGTCATGCCTGCCGAACCCCGAAACGGTCACTAACGGTACCCTTGAGCGCGACACCCTGCCGTCGGATCCGGGAGCGGACGGCTGGCGCACCTTTGTGAGCCGCGGCACCGCTGTGCTGCTTTCGGGCAGTGCGCAATCGGGCGCCCGTTATGTCCAGCTGAACCCAAAGGGCGGCTACGCCGGCATGTATCAGGCCACCGATGCCACTCCTGGTCGGTGGTACACAGCCTCTGCATGGTTACGCAAATCCGGGTCCGGCACGGGCACCGCGCGGCTGCGGCTCGAGTTCCGTGATCAGGCGCAGAACCTGATCAGCGAGCAGGTGGTCACGCCGCTCGTGGGCACCGCATGGACACAGGCTTTCGTCTCCGGACGCGTGCCGGCGGGCAGCTGGCATGTGCGGGTTGTGGCGGTATCGGACAGTGGGGCCGTGATTGACGTGGACACGCTGGCGCTGGCGGCGTCTGACTAGCCTGTGTCCTGTTGCTCGCGCGCACGGGGAGCAGCGGGCATCCACCGGGCGAGCCTTGCGAAGGCGAGGGCGGCGGCGATGGGCACCACGGCCACCATTGCCAGCGACCAGCGCACCGATTCCGCTCCGGCCACAGGCTGCAGCCGCATGTTCAGGTCACCGATCAGCAGCGGCCCCAGACTGCCGCCCACGAAGCCGGCAACTGTCGTCCACACGGCGGCTGAAACGGCGCGCGCCTGCGGTGGCACCAAGACTTGTGCTGTTGCCATGACGGGTGCGGACCATGCGCCGGAGAGCAGCGAAGCCATGACGGCCATGACGAAGCCCACACGCACACCAGCGAACTGCAGTTCCACCGGCAACAGGTAAAAACCGACCGCGAAGGGCACCAGTGCAGCCGAGCCGATGGCGGGCACCCACGCATACCACCGGCGATCGCGCGCGCTCAGCCGGTCGGCGATCAGCGCGCCCAACCAGGTGCCCAGCGCCGAGGGCAGCGTGGAGATGAGCAGGTAGATGGCGCCGGCGTCGGCCGGGCCAAGCCCGTAGACGCGGCGCAGCAGCGTGGGCTCCCAGAATGTACGGGCCATCCCGGCGGTCATGGCGATGCTGCTCGCCACCATCAGCCAGCGGAACGCGGGGTTGCGCAGCAGGCCCAGCAGCACTTCGCTCAGAGTGCCGGTCGCGAGCGTCGCAGCAGAGGCATCGGCGACACGACGTGGCGGCTCTTTCACGGTGCCAAGGAAGAGTAGCGCCAGCAGGCAACCCGGGATGCCGACGGAGATCAGCGCGAGGCGCCAACCGAACTGCTCGCTCGCCCAGCCGCCGTAATACATGCCACCACCGACGCCGACCAGCGCACCGATCGGCAGCCACGACATGGCGCGCGCGCGGCGTTCCGCAGGCACGTAGTCCATCAGTAGTGAATGACAGGGTGGGCTGCCGCCGGCTTCGCCCAGACCCACGCCCATGCGCGCCAGCAGCAACTGGACGTAGCTCTGGACCAGCCCGCTCGCGGCGGTCATCAGGCTCCACGCGAAGAGCGCCCCGGCGACGATCGGCGCGCGACGACTGCGGTCGGCAAGGCGTGCGATGGGCACTGAGGCGAGCAGGTAGGTGATCGAGAACGCAAAGCCCATGACCACGCCCATCTGGCGATCGTCCAGCGCAAGCTCTGCGCGGATATCGTCGACCAGCACCGCCACGATGGTGCGGTCACAAACATTGATGGCAGAGACGAGGAAGATCAGCGCGATGACGTAGTTGACGTAGGCAGACGAGAACTGTTCCGCGGGTGGAACAGGCGGCCCGCTTGCCGATGGGAGCGCGCTGCCCATGGATCAGCGCGTCGCGGCAGCGGCCTCCCGCAACCGTGCCAGTGCCGGCGCTTCGGCATCCTCGATGCCCGCGGGCACGTTCTCGTACCAGTGGATGTTCACGAAGCCCTTCGGGAAGGTGCGGTAGAGCTGGGCCTTCAGTTTGGGATCCACCAGTTTGAGCGTGCCGCGTGCGGCACTGAAATTACCCACTGCCTTGGTAATGCGCGCGGCGTTTTCGGGGCGCGAGGCGAAGTTGATCCACTTGTAGGCGCCTTCGTCGTTGCCGCCGCGGGCGGGGATGGTCGAGGCCACGATCCAGCCCAGCATGCCGGACTTCGGTGCGATGTAGCGCACCGGCGCGGCCTCGCGGTTCAGGGCCCAGGAGGGCGCGTCCCAGAACATCGCCGCCGTCACCTGGCCCGAGCGGAAGGCGTCCTGCAGCTCCTTTTCGGAACTGAAGACCAACCCGATGTTCGGCATGCATTCGATCAGTCTGTCGACCACGCGGTTTGCCATCGCGGCGTAGGCGGTGGGGTTGGCGTAGAGCGCGAACGGGTCTTCTCCGTACGCGAAAGCGAAGGCGATGAGGACGGGGCGCACGGAGCGGATGGCGGTCTTGCCTTTCAATTCGGAGCGGCACAGATCCGTGTAGTCGCCGGCCTGCGCGCGGCGCGTGTTCACCGTGAGGCCTTCGGTGCCCCAGAGGTAGGGGACGCCGTAGACATCCCCGTCAACCAAGGTGTTCTTGCGCGTGGCCTCGAGCATCTCGGGCAGGAAACGATCGGCGTCGATGCGGCTCATGTCGAGTGGCTTATAGATGCCGTACTGCTGCTGCGCACCCGCGACGCGGTCGTGGGAAGGATGCACCAGGTCGAAGTCCGCGCCGTTGGAGGCGCGCAGCCGCGCGATGATGTCTTCGTTGTTGGTGAGCGTGACGTCTATCTCGATCCCGGTCTCCTTGCGGAAATCCTCGGCGAGATCGGCGGGGATGTAGTCGGTCCAGGTGAGGACGCGCAGTTTTTGCGGGTCCGCGGCCGCCGCAAGCGGCAGGGAAAGCGCGAGGAGCAACAGGCTCAACGTGGCGCGGATCATGGTGTTTTCCTCGGTGCCCGCAGCGGTGCAGTACACGCGCTGCCCGTGGCCGGGCGTGCGGGGTCGAGCCTAACCTGCCCCGCTTCGGGTTGTCACGCGGCCTCCGGTGAAAGGGGGCTGGCGTCCGGCAGGCGCGTTCCACGCAAAGGTACTAAGCTCAGGGGTGGCGCGGGCAGGTGCTCCGCCGCATGCGGCCCAGAGGCGGACCGGACTACCGTGAGCACACACGACGAACTCCTCGAAGCCGTTGCCGAGGTCCTTGCGCGCCTTGCGGAGGAGCTCGCCTTTGCCGAGCCCGGATCCGATGCCGGGCTCCTGCCTGTGAATGCCCTGCTGATGGATCTGGAGCAGTTGCCTGCGCAGTTCCTGCCCGAGGCCCTGCGCGAGGCGCTCGTCCTGCCTCGGCGCTGGATCGATGCGGCCCTGGACACCACCGCCACTTTTGATCAGACCACGCTGCAGCGCCTGCACGACTGGCACGGCTGGGCCATCGACTGCCTGATGTGCGCAGCGACCGGAAACACACCACCGGCGCTTCCGCCGTCGATCGGCGAGGAGACGCCGGCGCCGCAGGATGTACTCCCTGCGTGTGTGCAGGAACCCGCTCCACCCGAGCCCGTGGCAGAGGCGGAGCCCGAACCTGCACCGCGCACCCCAGCGGCGACGGCAGGGACGGGCGTGCCGACCATGGTTCTCAAGCTCCCGGGTGATCTGGAGTTGCTGCGGGAATTCCACAGTGAATCCCTGGAACTGCTGCGCTCCATCGAGCAGGCGGTGCTCACGCTGGAGCAGAACCCCGGTGCAGCGGACGCCATCAACGCGATCTTCCGCGCCTTCCACACCTTCAAGGGCAGCGCGGGATTCCTGCAGCTCGATGCGCTGCGCGATTTCGCGCACCAGCTGGAGTCGCTGTTGGAGCTGGTGCGCAGCGGCGAGGCCCCGGTCACCCGCGCCGTGATCGATGCCATCCTCGCCGGCGCCGACGTGCTCGCAGAATGCACCAGCCGCGTGGGCGCGCAGGTGACGGGCGTCGAACCCGCAGAGCCCATCCCCGTCCCGGCCGCCGACGTGCTTGCACTGGTGTCGGCCGCGCTTCGCGGCGAGGCAGCGGTTGCTGCTCCGACGGCCGTGGCTGAGTCGCCCGCAGAGACAGAGGCAGCAACGCCAGTCGCGCCCTCCCGGGAGGATGCCCCGAGGGCGGAAACACCCGCTGCTCTTCCGGCGGCTGCCAAGCCCGCAGCGCGCGAGCAGGCGGTAGCGGACAGCTTCGTGCGTCTTGATGCCGCCAAGCTCGATGACCTCGTGAACCTGGTCGGCGAACTCGTGGTGGCGCAGTCCTTCGTACTCGAGAGCCCCGATGTGCGCGGCTCGCCCAATCTGGAACTGGCACACGCCGTGCGCAAGCTCTCGCGCATCACGCGCGGTCTGCAGCACAACGCGCTCTCGCTGCGCATGGTTCCCGTGGGCGGGTTGTTCCGCAAGATGACACGTCTCGTGCGCGACGTGGCCGCCACGCAGGGCAAGCAGGTGCGGCTGGTGCTGAAGGGCGAGGACACGGATCTGGATCGCCAGCTCGTGGACAAACTCGGCGACCCCCTGATCCACATGATCCGCAACGCGGTGGACCACGGGATCGAGCCTCCGGCAGACCGGATCGCAGCCGGCAAGGACGCCACCGGCACCATCGAACTCGCGGCCTTCCACCGTCATGGTGGCATCGTGGTGCGCGTGAGCGATGACGGCCGTGGCCTTGATCCCGCGCGGCTGATCGCCAAGGCAATGCAGAAAAAACTCATACCGGCGGATGCCCGGCTGGACACGCAAGAGGCGCTGGAACTGATTTTCCTGCCCGGCCTCTCTACCGCGGAGACCGTTACCGATATCTCCGGCCGCGGCGTGGGCATGGACGTGGTGCGCGGGCATATCGAATCCCTGCGCGGGCACGTGGACATCGCTTCCACGCCGGGTGCCGGCGCGAGCTTCACGATCCGGCTCCCGCTCACGCTCGCGCTGATCGATGGTCTGCTGGTCGGCCTCGGCGGGCAGCGCTTCATCATTCCGGCGCTGTCGGTGCGTGAGACCTTCCGCCCGCGTCCGGGGCAGGTCTCGACCGTGCACGAGCACGGCGAAATGGTAGAGGTGCGCGGACAGTCCTTGCCCGTTCTGCGGCTCGGGCGTGCGCTGCAGCGCCCCGCCCGGGTGAGCCGCCCCGAGGACGGTATACTGCTGATCGTCGAGTCCGGCACGGTGGTGGTTGCGTTGCTGGCCGATGAGATCCTCGGCAAGCAGGAAGTGATCATCAAGAACATGGGTGATGCCTTTGCCGCGCAGACGCTGGTCTCTGGCGGCGCCATCCTGGGCGACGGCTCCGTGGGTTTGATCCTTGACGTCGAATCCCTGCTCCGGGCACCACGTGCTCCTGCTTCGTTTCCCACATCACGGCCACTGCAGGCAGCGCTGCCATGAGTCCGACGCTGGAGCTTCGTCCGGGGCGTTACCTCACCTTCCACCTGGGCTCCTCGCACTATGGCGTGCCCATTCGGGCGGTGCGCGAAGTGGTGCGGCTGTGCCCCGTCACGGTCGTCCCGTTGATGCCGCCGCATGTGCGCGGTGTGGTCAATCTCCGGGGCCATGTACTCCCCGTCTTCGACCTGCGCGCGAAGTTCGGCATGGCCACGGTGGACTACACCGACCGCGCCTGTATCGTGTTTTTCGATATGCAGGGCGCGAGCCGGCAACTTGTCGCCATCGGCACCATCGTCGACGGCGTCGACGATGTGGTCATGCTGAGTGAGTCCCAGCTGAACCCGCCGCCGGATTTCGCGGGTGCCGTGGAATCCGACTATCTACTCGGCGTGGGCTCTACTCCTGAACGCACCTTCACCCTTCTGAAGATGCAGACCATTCTTGCTACGGAGGGCAGTGTCATGCTGCCCTCCTTCACCTCCACTGCGGCCGCACGCGGCCCGGAGACGCCATGAGCACTGCAGGTTGGACCATCACGCGCCGGATCACCGCAGGGCTCGGAGCCTTGCTGTTGATGCTCGTGCTCATCAGTGGCCTCGCGCTTGCGCGCATCGGTTCGCTCCGCGAGAGCGTGGGTGGGCTCGCGGACGATGCGCTGCCGAGCGTGGTGCTGCTGGGCGAGGTGGCCGCGAAGGTGCAGCGCCAGCAACTCGACCGCACCCGCTTGCTCGAAGCTGACCCGGCCGAGGCGAAGGTGATCAAGGACGCGGTCGCCGTGCTCGAAGAAAAGGTCGTCGAGGCGCTCACGCGCTATGAGCAGAATTACATCGTCGACGAGGACTCCCGGCGCCTCTACGCCGCGATTGATGCGGCGCACACGGACATCGTCACCACGAGGGCTGAGATCGAGGCGCTGGACCAGGACACCGGTGGGGATGAGTTCAAGCAGCTGATCGAGCAGCAGCGCCTGATCACAGAAGTGCAGGACCCCAACTACACCCGGTTCCTGGCGGCCGTGCATGCTGCCGCCGCGCACAGTTACACGCGTGGACAGGCCATCGCCGAGACGAGCCGTGCCCAGACCAGCGTCACGATGTGGTTGCTGGGCATCAGCTCCCTGCTCGCCGTCATCATCGCCGGCGTGCTTGCCTGGTTCACGGTGCGTCGCATCTCGGCAGCCCTGGGCGGCATCACCGTCGACCTCAACCGCGGGGCGCGCCACACGGCATCGGCGGCACGGCAGGTATCCATCGCCAGTCAGACGCTCGCAGGCGGTGCCACCGAACAGGCAGCGGCCATCGAGGAAACCAGCTCTTCGCTCGAAGAAATGTCGGCCATGATCCGCGCCACGGCTGATAACTCGCAGAAAGCCAAGGAGCTCGCCTCCGAAGCACGCGCGCAGGCCGGGGCGGGCCTCGGCACCATGTCCCTCATGTCGGAAGCCATGGAGGAGATCGGCGCCGCGAGCGCGGATGTCTCGAAGATCGTGAAGAACATCGACGAAATCGCCTTCCAGACCAACATCCTCGCGTTGAACGCGGCGGTGGAGGCAGCCCGCGCGGGAGAGGCGGGAGCCGGCTTCGCGGTGGTGGCCGACGAGGTGCGCTCGCTCGCGCAGCGCAGTGCGGCTGCGGCACGGGAGACCGCCGACAAGATCGATGTGGCCATCCAGAGTGCGCGTCGCGGCGCGGAACGCAGCACCGAGGTGGCGCGTTCGCTGAAAGAGATTTCCGAGAAGGTGGTGGCCACCGACATGCTGGTGGCCGAGATCGCCACGGCGGCACGCGAGCAGGCGCACGGACTGTCGCAGGTGAACACTGCCATCTCGCAGATGGACCTGATCGCGCAGAGCAACGCCGCCAGCGCAGAGCAGAGTGCGACGGCCGCAGAGCGGCTCGATGCCCAGGCGGCGACGCTCAAGCAGACGGTCTCCCAGCTCGAGGGGTTGGTGGGGCGCAGCGGCAGCGCAGGATCCGAACCCGAGGAAGAGGACGAGTTGCCCGAGGCCGAGACACCCGCCATTCCCCGCCGCGTCCGCGGACAGCGGCTGTCCCCGCAGGCGCTGAATCGTATCCCGATGCCCTCGGTGCCCCGCGCATCCTATGACGATGACGATTTCCGCCGGTTCTGACGCGGTCACGGCACCCCCTGCATGAGGCCGCTTCGGCAACGTATCCGCGTGCTGGTCGTGGACGACTCCGCGCTCGCCCGCAGGGCGATCCAGGAAGCGCTGACGCAGGACGCCGACATCGACGTGGTGGGTCTTGCCGCCGATGCCTACGAGGCGCGTGAGCAGATCATCGCGCTGGAGCCGGATGTCTTGACGCTCGATCTGCAGATGCCGCTGATGGACGGGCTGACGTTCCTGAAGATTTTGCAGGAGCATCACCCCGTGCCTGTGGTGGTGGTGAGTTCCCTGACACCAGCGGGCTCGGAGCTCGCGATGGCCGCGCTCGAGGCCGGCGCCATCGACGTGATTCAGAAACCCGACGGCACGCGCGGGGCTGCGCAGATGGCTCGCCGTCTATGTGCCCAGGTGCGCGCCGCTGCGGGCGCGAGACGCGGGGCAAGGGCCGTGGCCCCGATGTCCTCGCCCGCGCTTGCCTCGCTTGCTACCCGTGCCGATACGCGCCGCGTCGTGCTTGTGGGAGCCTCAACCGGTGGCGTGGAAGCGCTGCGGACAGTGCTGCCCCGATTGCCGGCGGATATGCCGCCCATCGTGGTGGTGCAGCACATACCGCCCTATTTTTCCCGGGTGATGGCCGAGCATCTGGATCGCATCGCGGCGGTCGAGGTGCGCGAGGCTGTGGACGGGGATCTGCTGCGGCCGGGGCTCTGCCTCATCGCCCCTGGCGATTTCCATGTTGTTCTCAAGCGACAGGGCACGCAGTATCGCCTGAAGCTCTCGCAGTCTCCGCCCGTGAATCACTGCCGTCCGTCTGTCGATGTGCTGTTCCGCTCGGGAGCGGAACAAGCCGGTGCACAGGCGGTGGCGGTGGTGCTGACGGGTATGGGCGCGGACGGTGCCCGCGGCATGCAACTCCTGCGCGCTGCTGGTGCACGCACGATCGCTGAAGCAGAGGACAGTTGCGTGGTGTTTGGTATGCCGCAGGCGGCGATCGCAACCGGTGCCGTTGAAAAGATCCTGCCCTTGTCCCGTATCGCGGAGGGCATCCTCGATGCCTTGCGCAGGGAGCCGGGGTCATGAGCATGCTCGACGCCGCGCGTATGGACGCCACGCTGGTCGCCGCACTGGGGGCAGTTCTTCCGGGGGTGCAAGCCCTTGAGGGTAAGGTGGAGGACAGCCTTTCCGAGGACCTGCCTTTCTCGGTGACCGTGGCGCTGGGTACGGGCCCTTCGCAATGGTTGTTGCGCGTAGCCTGCGCTCAGGGTCTCTGTGCGTCACTGCTCGCGCGGATGCTCGGGCGCGCGGCCTCTGCCGCCGAGATCGAAGAGATGGGTGCCGAAGCTCTGGCCGAGTTCGGCAATCTGCTGGCGGGCCGTGTTGCCAGTCTGCTGGGTGAGCAGGGCCTGGACGTGGAGATAGGCATCCCTCGTGCAGCGGTCACGGGCACTGCCCTCGCGGGACAGCGTTGGCGATATAACGGACATGTCTTCACGCTCGCCCTGCAACACGTGGAACAGGAGTCCGGGACATGACAGCGCCCACGATTCTCACCGTCGATGACAGCCGTGTGCTGCGCCTCTCGCTGGTCGAGCTGTTCCGCCCCTTTGCGTGCCGGGTGCTGGAGGCAGCCGACGGTGCGCAAGGGCTCGCGGCCGTGCGCGAGCATCGGCCCGATCTCGTGCTTCTCGACTACAACATGCCCGTGATGGATGGCATCGGCATGCTGCGTGAATTGCGTGCCGACCCCGAGATCGCCCGCACGAATGTCATCATGCTCACGGCCAATGCTGCCCCCCAGACGCTTGCCCAGGTGGCGCGCCTCGGCGTGCGCGATTACGTCATCAAGCCGCATGATGGGCCCTCGCTGCTCTCCAAGGCAGCGCGTCTCATCACCCTCAGCCCGCGCGACAGCGCAGCAAACGAGTCCGTGTCACATGACTGAGATCACCGCCCCTGATGCCATGTCCGCGGAAGCGGGTACACCGGCCGACATGCTGTCCGGTGCCCACGTGCTGGTGGTGGACGACAGCCGCCTGATGCGGCTGGGCCTGATCCGTGCACTGAAGGAGCTCGGCATCCAGACGGTGTCGGAGGCGGGCAACGGTAGGGAGGCACTCGAGAGCATCCGCGCCACGTCGTTCGATCTGATGCTGCTCGATATCGAGATGCCCGAGATGAACGGGCTGGAGCTCTTGCAGGCGATCAAGCTCGAGCCCGCGCTCGCGCTGCCGGTGATCGTGATTTCCAGTTCGGAGCAGATTGAAACGGCGGTGCGTTGCATCGAGGCAGGCGCTGAGGATTATTTGCCCAAGACCTTCAACCCTACGCTGCTGCGTGCACGTGTCACCACCTCGATCGACAAGAAGCGCCTGCGTGATCTCGATGCGCTGCGCGTGCAGCAGCTGCAGCACGAGAAGGACCTGCTCGAACGCACGCAGAGACGCCTGGATGAAGAGCTCGCCGAGGCGATGCGCTATATCCGTTCAAGCCTGCCTGAGCCCACCACCGACCCTCTTCGTATCGACTGGGTCTACCAACCCTCGACGGAACTGGGCGGCGATGCCTTCGGCTATCACTGGATCGATGACGATCACTTCGCGATTTACCTGCTCGACGTCTGTGGTCACGGGGTGGGTGCCTGCCTGCTTGCTGTCACCGCGATCAACGTGATCCGCTCGGGAACGCTACCCGGCACGGATTTCCGGGACCCCGCGGCGACGATGGGCGCGGTCAGTAATGCCTTTCCGTGCGAGCGGCACAACGACATGTATTTCACGCTCTGGTACGGGGTGTATCAGCGTTCCACCCGGATGCTCTCGCACGCGAGTGGCGGGCACCCACCGGCGCTGCTGCTCTCCGCACCTGATGCGAACGGCCACTGCACCAGCGAGCGCCTGCACTCCCCCGGCTTGATTGTGGGACTCATGCCTGACATCAGTTACGAGGCCCAGAGCATCCGGGTGCCCGAGGGTGCCTCGCTGGTGGTGCTCTGCGACGGTTGCTTCGAGATCATGGATCCGCAGGGCAAGGACGCGAGCTTCGAGGATTTCGAGGCCTTCATGCATGGGCACGGTACGCGGGAGGGCGGGCTCGAGGGCTTGCTCGCCTGGGCACAGGATCTCCATGGCCCGGGTGCGCTGGACGACGATTTTTCCATCGTACGGATCCGTTTCTGATCCCTTCACGAAGTCTTGAGGCAGGTCAAGGAGCCGCGCGAGCGCCGGAGTAGATTCGGTTCAGGGGAATGGTGCACCCAAGGAACCGGAGGTCGCTTATGAGCATATGGATCGTTGCCGCGGATGCTGCCTGCGCGCGCATCTTCCAGGGAGAATCGCTGCGGGGTGAGTGGGAGGAGGTGGAGGATCTCGCCGATCCTCTGGCGCGCCACCCCACCGAGGACCCGCCAACGGGCGAGCAGGGCCGCATGAGCGGCAGCCACGGCCCCCATCGCCTTCAGCCCAAACACAGCCCGCGCGAATCCGCCGACATCGCGTTTGCACGGCTGGTGTGCGAGCGACTGCGGCGTGCGCTGGACAGCAACCGCATACAGGCCTTTTGCCTCGTTGCCGCACCGCATTTTCTCGGTCTGCTTCGGCAATCGATGGACGAACACCTCGGCAAGGCCTTGCTGCGGGATCTGGACAAGGATCTCAGCCGCCATACGGTGAGCGAGATCCGCCAGCATCTGCTGGCCACGGGCTGAGACTTCAGGGCGTCACGATCGCGAAGTTCCCGTCCGCGGCATCCAGCAGGCCGAAGAAGCCGAGCAGGGCGGTACGGCTGCCCTCCACCGATATGTCGTCCGAGAACACCAGATCACGGATACCCGCGGCTCCCGAAATCATCTTCAGGAAAAACGGCCGTGTGAGCCGCACGGTTGCTACCGCTGCAGGGTCTGCTGCGGCTTCCTGACGGTGGTGCAGCACGGCGTTTTCCAGTTGCAGCACGTGGGTTTCGTTCACGTCGGTGAAGACGAAATTGATCGAGAAGGGTTCTTCCTTCGCGGCGCGCGGGCCGTTCAGGCGCGTGGCCATGGCAGAGAAGAACAGATCGAGCGGGATGTGTTCAAGGATCGCCACCCCGTTTTTCACACCCAAAGCCGCCACGGTGCCACCGTGGCGCAATTCGTGCGCGCCGGTGAGGTAGGCGCTGCGCCACACGCCGGATTCGGCCTGATAGCCGAGCTG
>Ga0068877_10003593_pt1 | contig 12276 bp, 7 predicted proteins | sample NOAtaG_FD_66437 | JGI IMG/M metagenome (GOLD analysis project Ga0068877, IMG submission 66437) | Freshwater lake microbial communities from Lake Erie, under a cyanobacterial bloom - NOAA_Erie_Diel6S_1000h metaG | ecosystem: Environmental > Aquatic > Freshwater > Lake | place: USA: Ohio, Lake... | reverse complement strand
GGCGGCCTCGCTACCATTTGCCCTGAATGGCCCGAAGAATTCTCATCCCTCAAGGGTGTTCCATCTGGGACGATTCTGCCGTCGATGGAGAACGGGTTGGTCGTTTTTCCTTTCGCTTCCCAAAAAGAACCCTATACGTGTTGAAGGTGCCTTGCAAAACTTGCGTCGACCAAAAAGTCGAACGGGCTTTGGCCCAAGGCAGAAGGGTCGCACGGCCGGGGAGAACTGCTGGCCGCCCTAGGGGGCCGCGGATGCGGGTTGCCTGCGAGCTGCCTTGAGCGGCCTGCGAAAAACTCTACCTGACTTTGGGATCGCGAGGAGGCGATCACAAGAGCCAATGCAAAGGGCTGAGGGGCTAGCCGCCCAGAGCATGGCTTGGAGCACACCGAATCGGACGTTGGTCATAAGGATCATCGTCCCCATGCCGTTAGCGTTGCTGGAGAGCTATTGGATGCGGATCCTGTATTTCGATCATGCGACAGCCACTCCCATGGCGGGCAGTGTGCGAGACGCGATGCAGACCTTCTTTTCCGAACAGTTTGCTTCGCCCGCAGCAAATCATGCCCAGGGTCGCGTTGCGGCCGAAGCGGTGGAAGATGTGCGAGGCATTGTGGCAGGAATGCTCGGCAGTTCCAGCACCGAAGTGGTGCTAACTGCCGGCTGGATGGAAAGCTGCAACCTGGGGATTTTGGGAGCGGCGCGAGCCACATTGCGGGAGAAGCCCGTCGCGACGCCCCATGCGATCACGACGCGACTAGAGGCGGCACCGGTGGCCGGGGCGATCGATCGCTTGGAGCAGGAAGGTTGGGCAGTGACGCGGTTGGCGTGTGATCGCCGGGGAATTGTCGGAGCGGACGCTGTGCAAGCCGCCGTTCGACCCTCCACGCGACTGGTTTCCGTGTGCCACGCCAGCTGGGAAACAGGAATCATTCAACCCATTCGACAGATCGCCAGCGTCTGTGCCAATCGTGGGATTCGGTTTCACTGCGATGCCAGCCAAAGCATCGGTAAAATCACTGTCCAGTCCGATGCGCTGGGGGTCGATCTGCTCAGTTTCGGAGGACATACCCTCCATGGTCCCAAAGGAGCAGGCGTCTTGTATGTCCGCCATGGCGTGGCGTTGGAGCCATTGCTGTTTTCTCAGGAAGGGGATTCTCCCTATCGTCCAGCGATGGACGATGTCGCTTCGGTAGTGGGCCTGGGGCAGGCCATTCGATTGGCTAGCGATGGGATGGTCCGTTCGCAGCAACTCCTGGAATCACTTGGAAATCGGCTGGTCGAGGGGTTGCGTCAGCAGTTGGGAGACCGCTTTCGCTTGGTTGGAGAACAGCAGGATCGTCTGCCTCATCTTTTTGCCATCGGTCTCCGCGGAGTCCCGATGCAAAAGCTCTTTGAACGGTTTGTGGAATTGCAGGCGAGGCCTTTAGGAAGCCAGCAGGCTATCGACGATGCGGCCGGTATCTCCCCTGCCCTCGAAGGGATGGGGTGGTCCCCAAAGGAAGCTGCCTGCTGCTTGCGCATCGCCCTGGCATGGACCTCCACGCCCGAGGAAATCGATCGGCTGATCAATGGGCTGGCGGAGGCTAGCGATGCATGGTCGGTCGCTGATTGATCGGTGCAGAATCCTTTTTCCGCCAAGCCTTCAGCCGCTTGGATCCCGCGAAAGCATTAGGTCTGATAGCCCCGCTTGTTCGTAACTCGCGAAATGAGGAGTTGCTGGACGATTCCCAAGCGGACTTCGCCTGTCACGGGGGTAAGGGGGAAACGACCGGCCTGATTCGTAGCGGAATGAGGCTGTCACTGTTCTGACCTCTGGTTTGCTCCGGACCGCGAGGGATTCGCAGCGTGCTGGATGCCATCCATCTCTGATCGCCACCAAAACCTTGGGAGGCTTTGCTAGCCCTCCCGCTGCGCCCGCGGAGTGATCGGGAAGCCAGCGGAGTGATTGGTAATCGAAGCGGATGGGTGCCCCGATGGTGTAGGAATCGACACAGCGGTTCTCGCTGGAACAGTCGCTAGCCACTCGTCTTTCGAGCGAAACCGGCCGCCTTTCAATTGCTCTGGAAGAGCTTTCGGGGATCTGCTACCGTCCGCCCGCCGATCCACCGTCGAATCATTCGAGTCGGGATGTCTTCGTGTGGGCGTGGCGAGCTTCAGGAGGGAGCGATAGCGATGGGATGGGTGGTCAGCCATCAAAAAGAACAACTCCCGTCTGCCGACGGCGGTCTTCCTAAACGGATCGCCTGGTGGCTGACGCTCCCTGTTCTCTTCTCCGGCTGTGCGGATGGTCCGCTCTACGGCCTCAAGAAAATGAATCCGCTGATCACCAAGCAGTGGAAAACCGACCAGGAATTGGGACCAACCTACGTCCAGCGTTTGGAAGAGATCGAGCGATTGCGAAGCCAGATTCGGTCGATGTCGCCTGACGAGCAGGAAGGATGGCTGGAGTCGATCGAACAGTTGGTGGGCAACGACCCAAGCCCCGAAATGCGTCGTCAGGCGGTCCTTGCATTGAAGGGACTGCCTCAGCAGCAAGCCGACGAGATTCTTGCAAATGCCTGCAAGGATGAATCGGAAAAGGTGCGGCTGGCGGCCTGTGAAGTGCTCTCGGTCCCTCCCAATCCAACTCGGCTATCCCTACTGGAAAAGCTCGCCAAACAAGACGAATCGATGGCCGTTCGCATCGCCGCCGTGGAGCGTTTCGGTGATTTCTCCAGCGACCAGGTGTTGGCGCCTCTGGAAGAAGCTCTTCGCGACAAATCGCCAGCCATCCAGTTTGCTGCAGTGCAAAGTCTTGCGCGGACCACGGGGCTCAAGATGTCGGCCAATGTCGCTCAGTGGCGCGACTATCTCGAACAAAATCGCGATGCGATCGCCAACTCCGGTGGCTCGGAAGAGTCATCCGAGACCCTGGCAGCTCAAGGGGAAAGGCCGGTGCGTTGAAGCTTCGCCTGATGAGCCAAACTGAAATTTATTTTGGGAATCAACAGAAAGCATCCAGCGACCGATAAAAACACCGCGATCCGACGAGGCAAGGACCCGGAAGTCAGGCATGGCGGTGCCTCGAGCTGGGGGAGCCACGGGGAAACCGAGGGAAGCTCCCCGCAATCGACATTCGCTTCAGATCAGGAAGAGACTCCACCTATGCCTTCGAATGGTCCCGCCACAGCCTTTCATGACCTTCGAGTTTCATCTTGGAGTCGATGCAGGTTGGCTTTGGGGAGTAGCCTGGCCTTCTGGTTTGCAGGACATGCCCTGCAGCACCTGATTGCCGAGGATCCACCGCAGGCAAAGGCCATCTACTGCGAATTGCCCGACGAAGGAGAAGCTCCGGCTCCCCTGTCGTTGGAGTGGCTTCAGGAGAAGCCTTCCGATACGGTTCGGGCACCGATCTGGGAGGTCTCCAAGCGAGGAGGAAGTGTGGTGAGGGGCCGTCGCGGGGGACCTGTCAACCCGCTGCGTTCCAGCGCCGATCCAGCTCTCGGGGGTGCCGATGCTGGCCCCGAACCGATTCCCGATTTGATCCCTCAAATGGAATCCCTCCTGTCGTTGCCAGAACGCACCGAAGGGAGTTCCGACGCGTCCAAGCAGGTTGCGCCATTCGATCCGTCGGCACAGTCGAAGGACCAGCCCCAAGGAGACATCGCCGCGCAAACCGCTCCCTCCATGGATCCGAAAAGCCGATCCAAAGATCGCCCGACCGGGCGGCCTGTCGGTAGCTCCCCAGCCAAATTGGATAGATCCGGCCAGCTTGCAACCACCGAGAACGACTCGGTATCGAGCGGGTTGAAGTTTCCGGATGAACTTCCGATCAAGCCGGGGGAGATGGGCGGCAGCAAGCTCCAGGAAGAGCCGGATTTGGGGAAGGAACGCAGCGAAGCCGAAATGCAGTTGGAGCGACGGGAGACGGAGGAGGCGCTTCGTCAACTGGAGAGCCCCTCACTGAAACTACCGGTCCCGGAGAAAGTTGTTTCGCCCGACAAAGGGCAAGTCGAGCGGAAGCCCCCCAGCCCGCAGCAACTGGCGGTTCAAGGTCGCCTGCGGTCGTGCATGGCCTATTATTTGTTCCGGCCTGAAACCACGGCGCGGCGAAGTCCCTGGGCGGTGATGCATGCCATGCTGCCCTATGGAGTGGAAGGGGAATTGATCGTTGGCAACCAGCGGGTTAACGCCATCGGTTGGCTGTGCTACAACGGCCGCTGCCGCACGCAAAGTCTCTTCATTGCGAAGTCTCAGGGGTTTTCGATGGCGGTTGGACCTGGGGTGCAGGGGCACGAAGGACAATTCCTTGCGATGCTGGGCCAATCCCTGGTTCCTCGCACCTACCCCATCAAGGTTCAGGGGCGTTCCTACACGATTGAAGACCTCGTGCGTTATGAGATGGCTGGGTGCCGGGAGAAGTCCGAGCTGACGTTCAAGTTGATCGGGCTTTCTCATTATCTTCCAAGCGATTACAGCTGGAAAAGTCAGGATGGGAAGACTTGGTCGATTTCCAAGCTGGTGGAGGAAGAGCTAGCGCAGCCGCTGGTGGGGGCTGCCTGTGGTGGAACCCATCGATTGATGGGGTTGTCGTTCGCCTGCAAGCGTCGGCAGTTACAGGGCATGCCGCTGGACGGCCAGTTCGGTCGAGCCCGCAGGTACCTGGATGACTGCATCGATTACGCATTCTCGCTGCAGAATCCCGACGGGAGCTTCAGCACCGAGTGGTTTGAGACGCGGGCCAACAAACCCGATATGGACCGCAAAGTGCAAACGACCGGCCACATCCTGGAGTGGTTGGCTTACGAACTGCCTGAGGATCAGATGCACGATCCCCGGATCCTGAAAGCGGTCCAATTTCTTCTCAGCCAGATCTGGGACCGTCGGGATCATGATTGGGCTATCGGCCCTCGAAGCCATGCGATCCGAGCTCTGGTACTCTACGACCAGAAAGTCTTCGGTAGCGAACCTGGGAAGCGGAAGGAAATGCTGGCACAGTTCCTAAAATCCAGCCAACCAACCCAGCGCCGATAGGAATTCGCGAGCCACGCCGCTAGGGCGAAGGTAGTTCGGCTATCGCCCCGGTTTTGTGATCGCTTCCATGCAATTGCGAGGCCCAGGGAATACTTCAACGGGCAGCGAGCAGTGACGGACAGACCGCGCAGGTTGGTCTGTCGATTAGGCTTCCGAGGGTCGATTTTTCCATCCGTCCAAATGGTCCCTCGCGGCACGCGATCGATCGTCATTCGTCCGGTTCGGTGAATTCCAGCAAGCCGGCAGTTGGGCGGACCGCGGGTAGGCAGGAACCAGATCGGCCGCAGCAACATTCTAATAGGTGTTAGAATATTGCTGCCAAAAGGACCGATGCAAGTCCTGGTCGTCCCGATTCTCGGAGTCGAAGGGGTTGGATCCAGGGAGTCGGCAGGCTATTATAAAAAGACTTTGTTGACCCCCCTGAAACCCGCTGGACAAAGGACAGGTGGCCTATCGATGACTTCACCGCGCTGGACACGCCAATTCGCTTCGCTGCTGAAATCGGCCACAGAGATGTCCGACGCGGTCGATGCGGATGCGATCCTGCTGCTGTTGGAAGTACCGATGGACTGGGAGAGAATTCGGGACACCATCCCCTCCTCTGTCCAGAAGATCATTGTCGCGATGGATCGAGTGGAGGATTTGGAGGGCGCTGAGAAGGCGGGCCTGATTCCTCTACCGCTCAACAAGGAGCAGTCGCCTCTTTTGGAGCGTCTGCAGCACGCGCTGCTGGAAGCCGTGGCGGACGAGGTGCTGAAGAATAACTGCGACGTGATCGCGTGCTACAGCGGTTTTGAGCATCATGTGATCGACAGCCTCTCGGTGGTTCGGCTCGATGATCGGATGCGGCGGCTCACCAGTCGCGATCTGCAGCGACTGGAGAGTAGTGTTCCGCTGAAGAGCCTGAAGGTGGTGATCGACTTAGCCGTTCAGATCGGTCGGGAGGGCCGCGAAGGGAAGAAGGTCGGCACGATGTTTGTCGTCGGTGACACGCGAAAGGTCCTGATGCATTGCAAGGATAGCGGCTTTGATCCGCTTCGTGGTTATGCTCGCAAGCACCGCAATCTGCATGATCCCAGGACGCGCGAGGACATCAAGGAGATCGCGCAGATGGACGGCGCATTCGTCGTCTCGTCGGATGCGATTGTCGAGCGATCCAGGCAGATCATCGAGGTGATGCATGCCGACCTGGCGCTCTCCAAAGGGTTGGGATCGCGCCACTGGGCCGGCGCGGCGATCTCGCAGAAAACAAAAGCCGTAGCGATCGTCGTCAGCCAGTCCTCGGGCACGGTTCGCCTCTTCCAGAATGGGGAACTGGTGATGCGGATCGAACCGATGGACCAGGCGGTCAAGTGGATGGAGTTCAATTACGAGCCACCGACGCTGGAAGCGGATGATTGATCAGCGTGGCTTGTTGAAGTCGATCTTCGAGACATGATCGATTAGCCAAGCAACCGCTTCTTCCCTCGAATTTAGCTCGCCATCCAGTTGTCGGGCACGGACTTCCGCCAGTAGTTTTCCCCGCAGAGGTCCCGAGGGGACCTGAAGGTCCTGCAGTACCCGGCCGTCGATCAAGGGATTGGGGTTCCAGCATTCGGCGGGAGTCTGCATCCGATTCAGCAGAGCTTCAATGGAGTCGGTGGGGATGCCATGCAGCCGCCGCCATTGCCAGATCAAACTCAAGGCCATCGCGGCGCGAGGAAGGATCAGCCAAGGTTGCACCTGGGACCAAGGAAGGTTGGTATCGACGGCCAACGCCTGACCGGTCGCCAGGATGGAACGGAGATCGGCTGCCTCGTCGTTGCTTACCTTCCAGTGCAACTTGAGGGTGTTTGAGGCCGCTTCTGGTGAATCGACCTCGCGAGGCAGCGATGGCGCGATTTTTTGGCAAGTTGGTTGCCAGAACAGTGGTGCAAAGAGCGCTGTCGTAGCGGGCAAAAAGCCTTGGCATGCATCTAAGTCGATCCAGAGGTTTGTCCAGTCGCGAGCTGTTTCGTCGACGCGCCACAGATCGGCCAGCGGGGGCAGGATCGATCGCCAGAGATTCAAATCCCAAAGCGTTTGAATCGCCTGACTGCGGCGAGGGCCATCGAAGACCTTATGCATTTCCTGCGAGATTCGTTCGCGACTGACCTGGCCTAGCGTATCGGCCAGCTCGGCAATAGCGCTGCGCGTCGACGGCTCGATCGGAAACCCAAAACGCGCCGCAAAGCGGACCGCTCGCAGCAGACGCAGTTTGTCCTCCGTGAAGCGAAGTCGTGGGTTGCCGATGGCGCGAAGAACTTGATGCTTCAGATCGTCCTGGCCGCCCACGAAGTCATGGACATGCCTTGCCACGGGATCCCAGAAGATGCCATTGATGGTGAAGTCCCGGCGCTGCGCGTCCTCCGACGGCGTGCTGAAGACCACGGAATCGGGCCGGCGTCCGTCGGAATAACTTCCGTCGTTTCGGAACGTGGCGACCTCCACCTGATACCTTTGACCCTCCCTGCGACCATGGATGCAGACGACCCCAAATGCAGCCCCAACCAGCTGCGTTGCCCGGTCTCCGAAGACCGCTCGCACTTGCTCGGGACGAGCACTAGTGGCCACATCGTAATCCTGGGGAATCTGTTCCAGCAGCTGATCGCGCACGCATCCCCCCGCAAAATAGGCAAGATGGCCGGCCTCTTGGAGGCGTGCTACAATATCGACAGCGAATTGGTAATCGGTCCGAGATTCCAAAAGGCGAAGAAACATCGGTGAGCGATCTTTGGAGTGATGGGAAAGAGCGATCGGGTAGTCACGTGCGCGACAACGGTCGGCACGGGGTGGTGGGGGTCGTCCACGAAGAGGGAAGATTCCTCGTCATCCGTCGCTCGCGATGGGTACGAGCTCCCCGAATGATATGCTTTCCGGGTGGATCGATCGAGCCGAATGAGGATTTTCCGACGGCAATACGCCGCGAAATGGATGAAGAATTGAGCCTTCAGGTGGAGGTGATCAAGCACCTGTGGTCTAGCCGTACCGCCTGGGGCACCAACCTCGAATGGATGTTGTGCAGACGCCCCGAAGGCCAACCTCCCGTCCCCGATCCTCGGGAGGTCGAGGAGGTATTCTGGATGAGCCGCGAGGAGATTCTGTCGCACCGCGAAGTCCTCGGTAGCATGCCTGGCTTCTTCGAGCGGATCGATACGGATCCTCATTGGGATCGGCTCTAGGTGGCTCTAGGGAGCAGACGCCGCAGGGCGTGAAGAACAATCCCGGTGGCGACGGCGACGTTGAAGGAATCGACTTCCAGTTCCATCGGAATCCGCACTCGGTGGTCCGCCATGCTTTGAATCGCTTCTGGCACTCCCTGTGCCTCATTGCCGACGATCACCATCATTTTTCCCGCCGACCGAAACTGCTCCAGCGGAACCGACGGATGCTGCAAGCTGGTGACGACGCTCTCGATTCTTAGATCCCTTAACTGTTCGATCCAGGAAATCGGGTCTTGGATGGTTGTCGTGGTGACTTTCAGGCTGGCACCCATCGAGACACGTAGTGCCCGTCGCGATAACGGATCGGAGGTGCCGGGGCCCAGGAAACAGTGTGTGATTCCCAGGCCAGCGCAGGTCCGAAGGATCGCACCCAGGTTCTCGGGATCCTGCAGTCCGATGGTTCCCAAAGCGACCGGTTGATCCGACTGTGCGAAATCGAGCAGCGATTGGCGCCAGGGGCGTTCCTTGGGGCGAAGGCCACAGGCCAGGAAGCCGCGATGAAAGTGGAAACCGACCAGCTCTTCGATCGACTGGCTGGGGACAACCAGCACCGTATGGGAATCGCCCCAGGGAGCCAGTTGGTCCGTCCAGTCGGCTGCGTCGACAACGATCGAATCGATGTCAAAGGAACTGGCCAGCAGCCTTTCCACCAACGGACGGCTTTCGGCGATGAATCGGCCGCTGAATCGAGTCAGATTCCGAGTGCGCAGGTGGCGATACGGTTCCAGCCTCGCGTCTGCCAGATCGCTCAGGAATTCGATCGCCAAGCTACCCGCCCTCCTTATCCACCTTCCTTCATGGTACCGGCCAAACAATCGATTCCACTGGCCCGTAGTACGTGAGATGGCACCAGAATTCAGGACATCGACTGACCCAGTGTCTAATGTACCGTAGCTCGACGCAGTCGATGCTTTGGCTCATCGGAAATCAAGACTTCCTATGGTGATACTGGCGTTGCGAGATTGCCGACGGGATCAGGAACCCTCCCCGTTCGTTTCTAGCGACCCTCCTAGGGGACAGGTGCAGTGGGTAGATCATTCAGGCAGGGGGTTGCAACGCACGCAGAGGACTTGGCCGGTGCGATCGAGCACATAGATCCAGCTTTCATCGGCCGAGATGAGCACGCGGATCAGATCTCTGGTTGGTAGGGGGATTTCTGCCGTCAGTTGCTGGAGTGCGATATCGTAAGTCTTGATGGAACCGTCGCGCGTGACGCAGAGGAGGGTGCGCTGATCCTTCGACCAGGCGGCATCGTGAGCCGGGCTACCGGTCATCGGCAACGTCCAGGCGTGGCTTCCGTCATCGGTGCGGTAACAGACGATCCGATGGTCCTCACAGACCACCAGCAGGAACCGCTCATCGTGGGAAAACCGCAGGCTGTTCAAATCGATTTCAGGGAAATGCCCCAGCGTTCGCATGAAACCGGTTCGGGGATCGACCAGTTCGACGTAGCTATCATCGGCAAAGACCAGGTACTTTTTGGAAGGTGAAACGATCAGATTGCGAAGTAACTCGGACCGACTTGAGAGCCTCCACAAAACCGTTTGGTTGTGAAGGCTCCAACAGCCGAATGGACGTGAGGGCTTGCCCTTATCCCCATCTCCCTGAAACTGGACGATGAAACGATCCTCGTCGATCGCGGCGACCACTGAGTGAATCTTCAAGTCGGGAGGGATCGAGTCAATTTGGAGGATTTCGCCCGTTCTCCTGTCGGCCCGCGAGATCGTGCGATCACCCGTGGAAGTGCTCTGTTTGGCAAGAAAGTAGGGTGAGCGAGACATGAGCGGTAGAGGAGTCTTGGTTCCTTCGTAGGGCCCAAGGGAAATCGTCGAGTTGGCTCTACTCTTCCCTGCTTCCACCAATTGGATTTGTTCACTGGTTTTCATTAACATCACCTCCCCACCGCCTATGGGAGCCAAATCGTAGAAGTCATTCCCCGGGATCCGCTCGATAGCCCCGGCGGCGATGTGGATTCTGTTGGTCGAACCATCTTCACTGACACTATGAACAGCTTGGCCGTTGGATCCCCAGCAGATACTGGCGACTCGCTTGTCATGACCGCTCCAGCTCTTCAGTCTTCCTGACTCGATCAGTTCCTGGCTGTTGCTCCAGCCGCTCCACCGATTCGAAAAATGAAGTTCCACGCCATCCCCTTTGTAAGTCACCTGCTCAGGGACTTCATTCCAATCCGGGTTCGGCCTTCCGGAATCATCGAGCCATTCACGCATGAAGTTTTCAACGCAAACGATATTGGCCAGCGGCTCGCGAAACTCCAAATAAACTCGATCGCACTGCAGTGGCAGCTCCTCTCTTGGATCGCTGGGGTCCGTGTGCACTACGAGACTCCACAATGCATCGGTGCTGTTGTTCGGCACGATGGAGCCTGAAGATCGCGACGCGAATCTCGCCTGTTCTCCCGCGAAGAATTCGGTGAAACGCAGGCGCGATTGAGTTGGGTGCCTTTCGGGCAGCTGCAGTAGGTGGACATTGCCGTTGCTTTCGCCGATGGCCAAGCGAGTTTCGGTAGTATCGAAAGCGACGGCGCTGACGGTAGAGGAAAAGCGAATGCGTTCGATTGGCTGATAGCGGCCTTCGAGTTGCTTGAGCAGTACAAGGTTCCCGTGGTCCAGTCCGACAGCCAGCCACTGGCCGGACTGCGAGAAAACGACACTGGAGCAGCGGTTGATGTTAGTGGCGCGGGAAGGAGAGAGGGCGACAATCTGGATGCTGTCCTGGGATGGATCGTCGATGTCCGCGATACGCAGTAATCCCATGTTGCTGCCGTAGGCGGCGCGGCCCTGACGACTGACACCCAAGCACTCCAGGGCTTCGCCCTGGGAATTGAGCCGATGGCTGAACTGGAAGTCCAGTGCATTCCAGACGGCGACATCGGTGGCGCTCCCTGCAGTCAGGAACAGCTTCCCATCGCTCGACCAGTCCAACTGGAAGACCTGCTTTTGCGAAGCTTTCCAATGATGGAGCAGCCTCCCGGTGGCAACATCCCAGACTTTGACCGTCCCATCGTCTCCACCGCTTGCGATTTGGTTGCCATCCGGATGAATCGCCAGACCATTGATCTCTCCTTGCTCGGTGTCGATATCCAGTCGCAACTGGCCAGTGGTTTCGTCGACGATCCGCAGATGGGAGTCCTTCCCGGCAGTGGCGATCTCCTGACGAGAGGGTAGGGAGAGCCCAAAGTAGAGCTTGGTCGGAAACTGAGCGATGGTGACAGGTTCCGAAGGAAGCTGGGACCTCAAAAGTCGCCAGTCGAGCGGCATCGGTGCGACGGGGGACGTTTGGCTTGCATCCGATGCTTCGCTGTGGCGATCGAGGAGTTGGCGAGCGATCGTGAAGTTACCGTCCTGAGCGGCCATGCTGGCCAGCAGCAATTCGGAGGCGAATGCCTGTTGTTTGGATTTCCGTTCCGAGCGAACGGCGAGCTGGCGCTGAGCGATGGCGATGAATAGGCCGGCCAGCAGTCCTGATGTCGCCAGAATGACGGCGCCCAGGGAAAGCCGGTTTCGCTTGGCGACCCGGCAAAGATGTTCGAAGGTGGTCTCCGGATGGGCGCTGACAGGAGCATTCGCCAGATAGTTCCGAAGATCTTCCGCCAGTTGCTGGACCGTCTGGTAACGTTGCTCCGGGTCTCTCTGCATCGCCTTGGCGACGATGGCATCGAGGTCGCCTCGCAGGGCTTTCGATGATTCTAGGAATCGCTCACTGGGCGGCAGTGGGTCGTTATGCTGCACCAGATCTCGGAGGTCGGCGAGCGACTGGGTTTGTTGGATCTGGGTGTCGAAGGGAGGCACCCCCGTCAAGAGGTTGTAAAGTAGGGCACCCAGCGAGTAGATGTCGCTGCGCGTATCGATGCGATCCCCTTCCAGACTGTACTGCTCGGGGCTCATAAAGGGAGGTGTTCCTGGAGTGCTGCCAGCCTGGGTCAGTACGCTCTTCGATTGCCCTTGCACTGACTCTTCGCCACTTCGCCACGAGTCGCCCCAATCGGACTGATACGCCTTTG
>Ga0068877_10003592_pt1 | contig 12278 bp, 8 predicted proteins | sample NOAtaG_FD_66437 | JGI IMG/M metagenome (GOLD analysis project Ga0068877, IMG submission 66437) | Freshwater lake microbial communities from Lake Erie, under a cyanobacterial bloom - NOAA_Erie_Diel6S_1000h metaG | ecosystem: Environmental > Aquatic > Freshwater > Lake | place: USA: Ohio, Lake... | reverse complement strand
GTGGACGCGCAGCGCGCGCCCCGGAGGGTCTCCGGGACGGGCCGAACCCGATCCGGCCGGGGAGACTCTTCGTCTGGTCGCCGAGCGTGACGGCACGGGCATCCTGCTGAGATTTGAGGCGGCAGCGGGAGCGGCTTACCGCCTCGAGGCCCGGGAGTCCATGGTCTCGGGGGAGTGGTCGGAATTGGCCTCCTGGCCCGCGACCGCCGCCTCCCGGACCGAGGAGGTGCGGCTTCAGACTCCGGGCACCACCCGGTTCTTCCGGGTCCGCCGGTTCTAGGCCTTTGGGAAGCTGGACCCCGGAGTCCCGCTTCCAACCATGGGTCGACGCTGTCGGCCCGGGGGCTTGGAGGTGCCGTTCGCCACTCGCCGCTCGGGCATCCGAGAAACCGATTCCCTTCCCGGGCCATCGGGTTTGGAATCGCGGCGATGAACCGCGTGCTGGTGCTCTTCGATTCCTTGTCCGGCAACACCGCCAAGATGGCCGAGCTGGTGGCCGAGGGGGCCCGATCGGTGCCCGACACCGAGGTGCGGGTGCGGTCCGTGGCCGAGGCGGTGGCCGACGATGTGCTCTGGTGCGACGGGTTGGCCCTGGGCAGCCCCACCAACATGGGCATCCTGTCGTGGCGGATGAAGCGCTTCTGGGACGAGGTCATGGGGCCCCATTGGATGCAGGTCGACGGCAAGATCGGCTGCGCCTTCAGCACCGCCGGCGGCTGGGGCGGCGGGATGGAGTTGGCCTGCCAGAGCCTGCTGACCGTGTTGATGAACTTCGGGTTCCTGGTCTTCGGCGTCACCGACTACGCCACGCGCCTGCACACCCCGCACTACGGCGCGGTGGTGGTGAAGGAGCCCCGGGGCGAGGACGCGGAGGCCGTGTGCCGGTTGCTCGGCCGACGCCTCGCCGAGTGGACCGCCGTGCATGTGCATGGACGCAAGGAGTGCCACCCGTTGCGGAACCCGTCCCGCCTCCGCCCCGGATGAGGGTCCATGGCCATCGCCGGATCCGGGGGATGGCCTGTTTTCCGGCAGATTGCGCTTGATGCCCTTCCGGGGGACCCGCAGAAACATCCCGCCCGAGGCGTCCGGACAGGTCGAGCCGCCCGAGGCGAACCCGATCATGTCGACTCCCTTGCTGCGTGGATTGCTGGTGGGCCTCTGGTGCTGGGCGGCAGCCTGCGGCCTTCGGGCCCAGTCCACGCCCGTGCAGGCCGTCCCAGCCCAGCCGACCATCCTCCGCCAACCGGTCAGCCAAGGGGTCTTCGCCGGCGACACCGTCATCCTGTCGGTGGAGGCTGCTCCGCCCGCGGCCAACCCTTCGTCGGTCTTGAGCTACCAGTGGCTCGCAGGCACCAACCAGGCGCCCATCACCGGCGGGGCCTACAACACCACCAACGCCACGCTGTCCCGGCTGGTGATGACCAACGTGGCCACCGGGTACAGCGGCCCGTTCCGGGTGGCGGTCACCGCGGGCACGAACACGGTGGTGAGCGAGCCTGCGACCGTGTCGGTCGTGGTGGGCATTCCGTCGCGCCTGCGGTTGGGCACGGTGTCGGTCACGGAAACCGCCGGCGACCCACCGACCCGGCAGTATTCGTTCCCGCTCGTCTTCACGTCGCTGGGGCCCGATCGAGGCGTGGGAGCCACCTGGACCTTCGACCCCGGGGTGGTGCGCGACATGGCTTTTGAGCCCGCCTCCGATTCCCCGACCAACACCACGGTGCGGACCTCCCGCCAGCCCGGACAGTTCACCTTCGTGTACACGCTGCCTCCCGAAGCCTCGGCGTTTTTCCCGCAGAACCGGCAGATCGGCCGGTTGGTGCTGACCACCGGTGTCGAGCGCGACCCTGCCCAGACGCTCGCCGCGTCCCAGTGGGCAGCGGTGGAGGACTCGACCTCGACCAATGCCGGCGCTGCCCGACCTTTCCCGTCGTTGCCCAGTGCCAGCGACCGGGCGCTCGGCACCAACCTCGCCGCCCTCGTCTCGTTCCCCCTGAGCCTGCTGATGACCCCGCAGGTGATCCCCCAGGGACCGCTGAGGCTCAACCGCCAGACCGGCTACTTCGAGCAGTCCGCCCAGGTGGTCAACCTGCGGCCCGAGGCGCTGGCCGACGTGCTGCTCATCGTGACCGGCCTCACCAACGACACCCGGGGCGTGCCCGTGTCGCTGGCCAGTTCGGTCGGTCCGGTCGGCAACCCGCCGAATCCCTCGGTCTTCCTCGGACCCATGGGTGCCCGGGCGGTCCGTCCGTTGACCCTCGAATACTATGTCTCGGACGGTCTGCCGGGCAGCATCGGAACCCCGGGATACGTGACCGAGTTCGCCGTCGACAGCACGATCCTGGTGCCGGCCGGCCGGCGCAGTCTGGTGCCGGTGACTTACCAGCCGATGTTGACCGGCGGGGTGCTGCTGGAGTTCCCGACCCTCACCAACTTCAGCTATTATGTCCGGTACTCCGATTCGCTGAACGACTTCAGCGCCCAAGATGCCACCAACTCGCTCATCCGCACGGCCAGGCCGGCCATCCAGGGGAACGGGCGCCAGGTCCAGTGGCTCGACAATGGCCTGCCTCGGACTGTCAGCTCCCCCACCAACCGTTTCTACCGTGTGCTGGAGTTCCGATGAGATCCCTCCCCGGAGGCTCGTCGATCCGTCCTCCCGTACCGCCTCATCCCTTCCATTGATCCACCCCGTCCCATGAGCCCCATGACCCGCCGATCCTCCCTGATGCTCGTTGTCGCCAGTGCCGCCGCCCTGTCCGTCCGCGCCCAAGACGGCGAGGCGCCGGAGCCCTTCGGCATCCGTTTCCGCGTGGCGGGTCGTGTGCAGTTCAACCTGAAGGCGTCGTTCACCGACGCCAGGACGCCTCTCTCGGGTGCGGCGGGTCAGTTCGGCGACGGCTATGTGTTGCCGGGCTCGAACACGTCGACCTCCACCAATGCCGGCGTGGTGACCGCCAACCCCGGGGCCGTGACCTGGAACTGGGGGTACCAGCGGGCTGACCAGGTGGCGGGTGGTGAACTGACCCTGACCCGTTTTGATCAGGTTCCCCGCGTGGGCAGCCTCGATGGCGGCGGCAGCACGGCTTTCGGTGGGGAACTGTGGGCGATGTACGAGCTCTACAGCTTCCGGTCGTTCGGCAAGCGCACCGGTCACTGGGGCTTCGAGGCAGGCTACGGCTTCACCACGTTCGATGCCTCGGCCTCCGACAGGGTCTCGGGCACCGCCACCCGCCGCCAATCGGTCTATTCGCTTGGTGGCATCGTGCCTCCTCCGCCGGGGTATCAGGGCGACTTCGCTGGTCCGACTCCCGGCCGTCCGGTCAGCCCGGTTCTCGACGTTGCGCCTCTGCGCAACTCGTCGGTCCAGGCCTCCGGGGTGAATTCGCTGGATGCGGCCCTCTCGAGCGACTTGCACACGGCGAAGTTCGGCCCCTGGGTCGAGTTGCCGGTCACCGATCGGCTCACCGTCGGGTTGGGGGCCGGGTATTGCACGGTCTACGCGCAGGCCGACCTCAAGTTCACCGAGTCCACCGCCTTCGCCGGAAACCCCGGCGAGTTCGCGGCGGCGACCGAGAACCTGGCCGTGCGGGCGACGCGCGAGGACTGGCGGCCCGGGTTCTACGCCCGGGCGCTGGTCGATTTCGCGATCACGCCCCGGTGGTCGGTGTTCGGGGGCGGCGACATCCAGAGCACCAGAGACCTGAACTTCACGGCCCAGGGTCGCGGGGCCAGTGTCCAGCTCGGTTCGGTGTTCGGCGCGATCGCCGGCGTGCAGTTCAAGTTCTGAGCCCCTGGGCAGGCCGGGGGGACCAAGGCTCCGCGGCAGGTCTCCTGGCCCCGCGGCCCTCAGGAGAAAAGGTCGAGCTGCGGGGGTGGCGGTAGACGTCCCTGCAACACCTCGCGCTCCAGACGACGCGGGCGACGGCCCGTCCCTCGGCCAGAAGCGTCTCCGCGGGCCCCTTCGTCGGGACTGCCGCCGGTGGTCTCGGCGACCCGCTGCAGGTTCAGTTCCGCCTCCTCCAGCACCCGCAGGATGCCCTTGGCGCGGTCGATGACCGGCTGCGGCACGCCGGCCAGCCGGGCGACCTGGATGCCGTAGCTCTTGTCGGCCGGCCCCGGCTGGATCTTGTGCAGGAACAGGATCTGGTCGTTCCACTCGCGCACGGCCACGTTGTGGTTGCGCACCCGCGCCAGTCGGCCGGCGGGGGTGGGCCGATCGGATGCGCCGATGTCGGCCGGGGTCCCGTTCCCGGGCGGCGCCAATTCCGTCAGCTCGTGGTAGTGGGTGGCGAAGAGGGTCTTGGCCCCGACCTGGTGGTGCAGGTGCTCGACAATGCTCCAGGCCAGGCTGAGCCCGTCGAAGGTGCTCGTCCCGCGGCCGATCTCGTCGAGGATCACCAGGCTGCGCCGGGTGGCGTTGTTCAGGATGTTGGCCGTCTCGCTCATCTCCACCATGAACGTGCTCTGGCCGCGGGCCAGGTCGTCGCTGGCGCCGATCCGGGTGAAGACCCGGTCGCAGAGGTCGATGCGCGCCGAGGTCGCCGGCACGGATGAGCCGGTGTGCGCCAGCACGGCCAGCAGGGCGACCTGCCGGATGTAGGTGCTCTTGCCTGCCATGTTGGGCCCGGTGATCAGGGCGACCTGTTCGTGATCCAGGTCGAGCACCGTGTCGTTGGGCACGAAGCGCCGGTCGGTCATGCGCAGTTCGAGCACCGGGTGGCGCCCGTCGCGGATCTCGATCCGGCCGGCGTCGCCGACCTCGGGACGCACCCAGCCCCGCACCCGGGCCGACTCGGCGAAGGCCGCCAGCACGTCCAGTTGGCCCAGCGCCGAGGCCGTCTCCTGGATGGACTTCAGGTGGTCGAGCACCTCCTCGCGCAGCCGCTGGAAGAGGTCGTACTCCAGCTTCGTCGCCCGCTCCTCGGAGCCGAGGATCCGCGACTCCATGGCCTTGAGGTCCTGCGTGATGAAGCGCTCGCCGCTGGCGATGGTCTGCTTGCGCACATAGTCGCCGGGCACCTTCGACAGGTGGGCCTTGGTGACCTCGATGTAATACCCGAAGACCGAGTTGAACCCGACCTTGAGCGACGGGATGCCCGTCCGGGCGATCTCGTCCTGCTGCAGCTTGGCCAGCCAGTCCTTGCCGCCGCGGGCGGCCGACCGCAGTTCGTCGAGTTCCGCGCTGAAACCGTCGCGGATCATCCCGCCCTCGCGGACGGCCAGCGGTGGCTCGTCGGCCACGGCCCTCGAGAGCAGTTCCACCAGGTCGGGGAGGGACTCCAGCCGTCCGCCCAGCACCTGCAGTTCCGACGCCTCACCCGGGCTGTCGATTCCGGCTTCCGGCAGGAGGTCGCCCTGCGCGGGAGCGGGCCCAGGCCCGGCGGCCTCGGCGACCGCGGCCTGCACCGATGGCAGCTGCTCGAGGGCCAGGCGCAGCGCCAGCAGGTCCCGGGCGTTGCCGCTGCCGAGGCTCAGGCGGCTGAGCGTGCGCTCGAGGTCGCGGACCTCGGCAAGCCGGGCACGGAACGCGGCCAGGCTCGGGGGGTGCTCGAGCCAGGCCTGCACGGCGTCCTGGCGGCGCCGGATCGGTTCCCGGGCGGCCAGCGGCTGGGTGAGCCAGTCGCGCAGGCGACGCGCCCCCATGGGCGTGACGGTGAGGTTGAGGGCCCCGAACAGGGTGGTGTTCCGCGGGGTGTCGGCGTGGAGCGGTTCGAGGATCTCCAGGTTGCGCAGCGAGATCGCGTCGAGGATGAGGTAGTCGGCCACCTGGTAGAACCCCAGACGGGTCAGGTGCGACACGTCGCGCCGCAGGTGGGTGCCGAGGTAGTGCAGCACCGCGCCGGCGGCCCCGATGGCGGCGGTGCGGCCGCGCAGGCCGAAGCCGTCCAGCGAGGCCACCTGGAAGTGCTCGCGCAGCGTGAAGACGGCCGTCTCCGGCGCGAAGACCCAGTCGTCATGGGGCGAAAGCCGGGTGGGGGATTCGGCCAGCAGGCCCGAAAGGGCCTTCGAGGCGGCCGGGAGGATGAGCTCAGCCGGGCGCAGCCGCTCCAGCTCGGCCAGGAGGGCGCGCGAGGCCGGCAGCTCGGTGAGCCGGAAGTCGCCGGTGGTGAGGTCCACGCAGGCCAGGCCGTAGGTGTCGCCGTCGAGGGTGACCGAGGCGAGGAAGTTGTTGCGCTCGGCCAGGAGCAGCCGGTCGTCGAAGTGGGTGCCGGGTGACAGGATCGAGGTCACCTCGCGTTGCACCAGCTTGCCCGGGCGGGCCTCCTCGGTCTGGTCGCAGATGGCCACCTTGCGGCCGGCCTTGAGCAGCCGCCCGATGTAGTTCCCGGCGGCGTGGTAGGGCAGGCCGCACATGGGCATGCCGTTGCGCTGGGTGAGCGTCAGCTGGAGCAGTTGGGACGCGTCGACGGCATCCTCGAAGAACATCTCGTAGAAGTCCCCCAGCCGGAAGAGCAGCAGGGCATCCTTCGGGAGTTCGCCCCGGATCCGGCGGTATTGCGCCATCATCGGGGTCAGTGTCGCTTCGGCGGCCATCTGCCCGAGGCTAGGAAAACCGCCCTGAAATAAAAAGAAGGCAGGTGGATCGTTGAAAGAACCCGCCGGGTTCCGACGAATCCTGGATGAAGATGACGAGCACCCTGCCTCCCATTGACATCAAGACATCGATGCATCAGCGTATCACACATCGAGCGGCCATGAGAACGACCCTGACCCTGGAAAACGATGTGTACGAAGCCGCCCAGGCGATGGCCCAGGCCTCCGGCAAGCGCCTGGGCGAAGTGGTCTCGCTGCTCATGCGCCGGGGACTGAAGGCCTCGGCCGAGGCCGCGACGGTCCGTTCGGGCTTGCCGGTGTTCCAGGCGGCCTCCGGGGATCCCATCATTCCAGGCAACCGGGCGCGGGATCTTCTCGCCGACGAAGCGCCATGAAAGCGGCCCTGCTCGACATCAACGTGCTGCTGGCCCTGGCCTGGCCCAATCACCAGCACCATGCCCTCGCGCACCGGTGGTTCGCCCGCGAGTCCCGCCACGGATGGGCCACCTGTTCGTTCACCCAGTTGGGGTTCATCCGGCTGTCCTCCAACCCGGCCTACACGCCCTCGGCCGTCTCTCCGTCCGAGGCGGCGGGCCTGCTCGAGCAGTGGGTGCGCCATCCACGCCATGCCTTCTGGGAATCCGCGCCCGCCACCCGCGCCGGCATCTATTCACGCGCCGTGGGACATCAGCAGGTCCACGACGCCTGGTTGGTGGAGTTGGCCATCCGGGCGGGCGGGCGGGTGGTGACCTTCGATGGCCGCATCCGCCTTCATGACGCCGACCGTTCGCGGGTGACGGTGGTCTCGGACTGAGGCGGAGTTCGGCTCAGGATCCGGGGGCGCCTCCGGGATGGAACCTCCGGGGTTTATTCGCCCGGATTCTGCGGCTAGTCTCCCCCACCCGTTGCGCCATGAGCATCCCGAGATTTCTCCCCGGTCTTGTCCTGTCCGCCGCCGTCTCCCTGGGTTCGGGGCCGATCCGAGCGCTCGGTGCGGAGGACCCGGACCTGGCCTTGGGGGTCCGCAAGACCGAGCCCGTGAGCCCGGCTGATCAGGCCAGGACCTTCCGCCTGCCGCCCGGGTTCGAGATCCAGTTGGTGGCCAACGAACCCGACATCCACAAGCCGATGAACCTCGCCTTCGACGCGACGGGGCGGCTCTGGGTGACCACCAGCATCGAGTACCCGTGGGCGGCCCCGACCAACCGCGTCGGTCGGGACCGGGTGATGATCTTCGAGGACTTCGGCCCGGACGGTCGGGCCCGCAAGGTCACGCAGTTCGCTGGCGGCCTGAACATTCCCATCGGGGTGTACCCCTTCCGCACCGACGAGAAGCGTTGGAAGGCGCTCGTGTGGAGCATCCCCCACATCTGGCTCCTGGAGGACACCGACGGCGATGGAACGGCCGACAAGCGGACCCCGTTGTATGGTCCCTTCGACCACACCCGCGACACCCACGGCAACCAGGCCTCCTTCCGCCGCGGCTTCGACGGCTGGCTCTACGCAACGCACGGCTTCAACAACGACTCCCACGTCACCGCACGCGACGGCAGTCATGTGGACCTGAACTCGGGCAACACCTACCGCATCCGGCTGGATGGCTCCCGCATCGAGCACCATACCCACGGTCAGGTGAACCCCTTCGGTCTGGCCTGGGACGTGCGCGGCAACCTGTACTCCAGCGACTGCCACAGTGCGCCGCTCTATCAGCTTCTGGCCGGCGGTTGGTACCCCAGCTTCGGCAAGCCGCACGACGGCCTCGGATTCGCCCCGGTGATGCTCGAGCACGCCCATGGCAGCACGGCCATCGACGGCGCCGTGTATTACAACGACAACCTCTGGCCCGCCGAGTACCGCGACACGCTCTTCATCGGCAACGTGATGACCAGCCGATTGAACCGCGACACCATCACCTTCAACGGTTCCACGCCCAAGGCCACCGAGCAGCCCGATTTCCTCACCACCAGCGATCCATGGTTCCGGCCCGTCGACGCCACGCTGGGGCCGGATGGCGCCCTCTACATCGCCGACTTCTACAACCGCATCATCGGCCACTATGAGGTGCCGTTGACCCATCCCGGCCGCGACCGGGAGCGCGGGCGCCTCTGGCGGATCGTCTACAAGGGGGCCGACGGCAAGGCCCGATTGCGGTCGCCGGCTCTGCCCTCCCGGCTCGACGGGTTGATCGGCGAACTGGGCTCACCCAGCCTGAGCCGACGCTTGCTGGCGATGGCCGAGATCCAGGACCGCTTCGGCGCCAAGGCCTTGCCGGATCTCCGCCGGGCGGTGGCCAAGGCCCGGAAACAGGCGTCGTCCTCCGGGCCCGAGGCCGCCGGGCAGGCCTCTGCTCTCCGGGTCTCCGCACGGTGGCTGCAGCACCGGTTGGGCGGGCTGGAGCCTGGCCTGAAGGGCGGGGAATTTGTCGCGGACCTCACCGAGCCGCGCGACTCCATGGTCCGGATCCATGCCCTGCGGTTGATCGCCGAGCGGGGCATCCTCGCGCGTGAGAACGAGGACCAGGCCCGTCGCATGGCGGTGGATCCGTCCGTCCTCGAGGTGGTCCGGGCCCGCCTCGGTTCGCCCGAGGGTCTCGAGGTCCGCTGCGCCGCCGAGGCCCTGGGCCAGTGGCCGCGATCCGGGAGCCTCCGGGCGATCCTGGATGCCTTGGCGCAGGCACCGGCCGCCGATACCCACCGGGTCTACGTGCTGCGCAAGGCGCTCCGGGATCACCTCCAGGCCCCGGGAATCTTCGCCCAGGTCGTGTCGCGCACCGACTGGTCCGAATCGGATCAGCGGGCCCTGGCCGATGTCGTGCTGGCGGTGCCGTCGGCCGAGGCGGCCTCGTACCTGATCGGCCGACTGGAACGCCTCAACGAGAAGACCGTCCCCACCCTGGCCGAGGCGTTGCGCCATTCGGCCCGGTATGCTCCGGAAGACCGATTGCCTGCGTTGGCGGCCTTCGTGAGGCGGCGCTTCCAGGATCAGTGGGATTTCCAGTTCACCTTGTTCCGTTCCATCGATCAGGGGCTCCAGCAGCGGGGCGTGGCGCTCGCCCCGGCACTTCAGGCCTGGGGTGCCGATCTGGCCTCCCGCCTTCTGTCCCCGGGCGACGGATCCGACTGGGTCCAGAATCCGCTGAATCCCCCCACCGAGAGCCCCTGGGACCATCAGGAACGTCGTCGGGCCGACGGGCAGTCGATGCGGGTGCTCTCGAGCCTCATGCGGGGCGAGCAGAAGACCGGGGTTCTCCGGTCACCCGGGTTCGACCTGGGCGGGGAGATCCGCTTCTGGCTCTGCGGTCACGATGGCTACCCGGACAAGCCGGCCAAGCAGGTCAATGGCGTCCGCCTGAAGGATGAGGCTTCGGGCGCGGTGCTCCTCGAGGTCCGTCCGCCGCGGAGCGATACGCTGGTCCCGGTGGCCTGGGATACCCGGGCCCATCGTGGGAAGCGTGGCGTGATCGAAGTGACCGACGCCGACACGGGCGACGCCTACGCCTGGTTGGCGATCGGCGGGCTCGAGGGAGCGCCGGCGCTTCCTGCGGTCTCTCCCCGCGCCCTGTCGGAACGCGCGGCCGGAGCGGCGGAGTTGGCCGCGCGCCTCGGCTTGAAGGAGTTGGCACCCCGGTTGGAGGCCTGGGTCACCCGCCCAGGTGATCCGGAACCGCGATCGGCGGCCGCCAAGGGGTTGATGGCCCTGGATCCGGCGCGCGGGGCCGCCGTGGCCTCGGCCGTCCTGGCCGATGGCACCCAACCGCAGGCGCTTCGGGAACGCCTCGGCGTGATCCTCGCCGAGCGCAACACGCCGGAAAGCCGGGCGGCGGTCACGGCGGCGTTCAAGGGGGTTCCGTACCGGGTCCAGGCGCAGTGGGCACTCGCCCTGACGGCCAACCGCGAAGGGGCCGAGGCCTTCCTGGGGGCCGTCGAGCAGGGCATCGCCTCGCCCCGCATCCTTCAACAGGCGGGTGCCCGCGAGCGACTGCAACGGGCCAACCCGGACCGATGGGCCGAGCGCCTTGAGAAGCTGACGCGGGGATTGCCCCCCGCCGACGAGGCCCGGGAGAAGGTCCTTGCCGCGCGTCGCGCCGCGTTCGACCCCGCCAAGGCCGACCCGGTGGCCGGATCCCGGGTGTTCCAGCAGAACTGCCAGGCCTGCCACCAGGTGGGCGGTGCCGGCGGCCTCGTTGGTCCGCAGCTCACCGGCATCGGCAACCGGGGTGCCGAGCGCCTGTGCGAGGACATCCTCGATCCCAACCGCAACGTGGACCACGCCTTCCGCCAGACCCGCATCACCACCAAGGATGGCGAGGAACTGGCCGGATTGATGCGCCGCGAGGAGGGCGACCTGCTGGTGCTGGTCGATCCCGCCGGCAAGGAGTTCTCGGTGAAGAAATCCGCCGTGACCGAGCGCCACGAGAGCGAGCTGTCCCTCATGCCCGACACCTTCGGCGAGACCCTCAGCCCGGGCGACTTCCACCACCTGCTGGCCTACCTGCTCTCGCAGCGGTGAACGGGATGGCCGGACGCGTCCGTCTCTGTCTTCCGATCCCATGACTGAACCCCACATCCGAAGGGCCGTACGGTCCGATTGCCCGGGCATCCTGGACATCTACAACGATGCGGTGCTCAAGACGACGGCGACCTACGACTACGAGCCGCGCCCGCTGGAGCACCGCTTGGCGTGGTTCGACGACCATCAGCGCACCGGGCACGCCATCTTCGTCGCGGAGGCGGCCGACGGGCGGATCGTCGGCTGGAGCGCCCTGAACCGGTACCACGACCGGATGGGCTTCCGCTTCACGGCCGAGAATTCGGTCTATGTCGCCGAGGGATGCCGAGGGCAGGGGCTGGGGGCGCGCCTGCTGGGGCCCCTGATCCCCGCCGCCGAGGAGATCGGCATCCGGGCGATCCTGGCCGCCATCGACGCGCAGAACACCGCGAGCCTCCGGCTCCATGCCCGATTCGGGTTTGAGCAGGTGGGGCTCTTCAAGCGGGTGGGCTTCAAGTTCGACCGGTGGCTCGACGTCGCCTACCTCGAGCGCTGGGTGGGTGGGCCCGCTGGGTCGGTGACAGGTGACTCGGCCACGCGGCGATGCTAGCCTGCCCGCCGATGGGCAAACCGATCCGCATCTCCTACGCGTTCATGGCCGTGTTGCTGGTGCTCGTCGGCGTGCTGCACCTGGCCACGCCCCTCATCACGGCCCTCTTCGCCTACTTCGCCCTCAACCTGCTGTCGTTCAACCGGAGCCGTTGGGTTGGCCTGGCGTTGTTCCTGTTGCTGTTGGGTGGGCTGGGCGTGGGGTTCTACAGTTTCTTCAAGCACGCCTACGTGGTGCTGCCCCAGATCGCCGAGAAGACCATCCCGGCCGTGGTTGAATTCGCCCAGAAGATCGGCCTCGAACTGCCCTTCACCGACCTCGCCAGCCTCAAGGTCACCGCGCTCGACATGGTGAAGGCCAAGCTGGCCAACCTCGGTCAATACGCCCGGATCGTCGCCGTCGAGACGGTGTCCCTGCTCATCGGGCTGGTGGTGGCCATCAGCCTCTTCCTGAGCCTCAAGCTCGACTTCGGCGCGGAGCCCGAGGCGGGTGACGACAACCTCTACACCGCGGTGGGCCGCGAGATCGCCGAGCGCTTCCGGGGTCTCTACGACAGCTTCTCGAAGGTGATGGGCGCCCAGATGCTCATCTCCGCCATCAACACCACGTTCACCTCCGCCTTCCTCATCTGGAACGACTATCC
>Ga0068877_10003590_pt1 | contig 12282 bp, 9 predicted proteins | sample NOAtaG_FD_66437 | JGI IMG/M metagenome (GOLD analysis project Ga0068877, IMG submission 66437) | Freshwater lake microbial communities from Lake Erie, under a cyanobacterial bloom - NOAA_Erie_Diel6S_1000h metaG | ecosystem: Environmental > Aquatic > Freshwater > Lake | place: USA: Ohio, Lake... | reverse complement strand
CGGGCGTTCACGTCAGCCTTCCTGGCCAACAACGCGGCGATGGCCGAAACATCACCCGCCTGCGCGGCGAGGTGGAGCGCCGTAACTCCCGTACCGGTGAGCGACATGGGGTCGGCCCCGGCCGTGAGGAGCACCTTCACCACCGCGCCCTGACCGGCCTTCGCCGCCACATGCAGCGGCGCGTACGCGCCGTTGCGTGTGACGGGGGTGGTCTTTGCACCGGCGCGGAGCAGCACGGTGGCCATCGCTACATCGCCCCGATCGGCGGCCCAGTGCAGCGCCGTCATGCCATCGCCGGCCGCCGCGTTCACGTCGGCGCGCGCCGCCAGCAAGGCGCGCACCGTGCTCAGATCACCGCGGCTCGCCGCATCCGGGAGCGCCACATTGTCGACCGCCATCACGGCCACGCTCACGGCCATGCTCGCCGCTGCTGCCACCGATACACCGCGCCAAGTCAGGATCGACGCCATCATGCCGGTCGTCTCCAGAGGGAGGAAGAAACGGGAAACCGTCAGGTATACAGCGCGAACGGGGCCACGCTGTCGCCGAAGCTCGACGCATCGACACCATGCTGGTGCAGGAGCGTCAGCATCACGTCCGCCATCGGCGTCCCGTCGGGCGCCTTGAGGTGCGTCCCACCGGGGAGCTGCGTCTGCTTGCCGCCCAGCAGAATGAGGGGGCAGCGCCGGTGGTTGTGCGTGTTGCCGTCCGCCATCGGGGAGCCGTACATGATGGTCGTGTTGTCCAGCAGGTTCCCCTCGCCGTCCTGCGTCTCCTTGAGGCGCTGCAGGAAGTACGGGAGCATCCCCACGTGGTAGCGGTTGATCATGTTGAACTCCATGATCGCCTGCTCGCGCCCGCCGTGGTGCGACGCCGGATGGAAGCCCTTGTTCGTGCCGCTCTCCGGGAAGGTCCGGCTCGAAGCATCGCGCCCCGTCTTGAAGGAGAAGACGCGCGTCATGTCACTCTGGAAGGCCAGCACTTGGATGTCGAACATGAGCTTCATATGCTCTTCGAACGAATCCGGCACACCGATCGGGGCCTCCGGGAGGAGCCGTTCCTCGCCGCTCGAGTTCTTCGCTTCCACCATCTGGATGCGCCGCTCGAGCTCGCGGACGTTCTCGAGGTACTGGTCCACGCGCCGGCGGTCCGTCGGCCCCAGCTGCCGCTTGAGTGACGCCATCTCTCCCACGACCCAGTCGAGGATGGAGCCGTTGTCCTTGCGACGCGCCGAACGGTCGGCGTTGTTCGCGCCGGCCCCGAAGAGCAGATCGAACGCCGCCCGCGGGTTGCGAATCATCGGCAGCGGCTCCGTCTCGGAGGCCCAGCTGATCGTGTCCGTGTACGCACAGGCGTAGTTGTAATAGCAGCCACCCGCCTGATCGAGATTCTCGATGCACAGCTGCATCGACGGGAGCGGCGTGTCGCGCCCGATCCTGTCGGCCACCAACTGGTCGAACGACTTGCCCACGAACAGGTCGGAGCCCTGCGTCTGCTTCGGGTGCGCCTGCGTGAGGAACACCGCACTGGATCGGAAGTGGTCGCCGCCGATCTCCGGCGCCTCGAACGCTTCCGCCATGCGCGTGTCGGTATTGCTCACGATCGTGAGATAGTCACGCCACGCCTCGAGCGGCTTGAGCGCGCTATCCGCGACGAACTCGAACTGCCGCCCGACGCCTTGCGGTGCCCAGAGATGTTTCGCGGCACCCCACGCGTTACTGCCGGCCGCTCCATGGACGGATTCGATGCACACGAGGCGCTGGCGCGCCGCGGCGGCCGATCCGCCCAGACGGGCGAGGGCGCGTCCCGCCGGCTCCATGGCGTCCAGGTAGGGGAGCGCAACCACGGCGCTGAGTCCCTTCAGGAAGGTGCGACGCTCAAGCGTCTTCTGATTCAACAGGTGCATGAGTCGGTGCTCCGGGGTTGGTCACACGGGGCGACAAAATACATCGGGAGACAGGTCAGTTGGAGGCGTCAGCCGTCGCCGGCTCCACCCGCTTGCTGTGAAACGCCTTGCTGTTCACCACGCCGAGCACGAAGGCCGACATGCGGTAGTTCGACTTGGACGCGTCGCGCACGATGGCGCGAATCGCCGGCTGGTCATGATCCTCCGCTCGGCGACCCAACGCGTACGCCATCAGATTCTCGGCGAACGTGCGCATCAGCGGCACCGGCCGCTTGATCAGCGCCCGCGTGAGGTCGCTCGAGGTCGTGAGCGGCGTGCCATCGTACAGGTTGCCGCGCGTATCGAGCTTCGCCCCGTTCTCGCGATAGCGGAGTCGACCCGTCACATCGAAGTTGTCGAGCGCCAAACCGATCGGATCGATGAAGTTGTGGCACGACCGGCAAGTGGGATTGGCCCGGTGGATCTCCATCCGCTCGCGCGTGGTGAGTTGCTTGCCTTCCTTCGCGCCGGCGGTCTGCTCCAGGTCAGGGATATTCGGCGGCGGTGGCGGCGGCGGGGTCCCCAGCAGCACCTCCATCACCCACTTCCCACGCAGCACAGGCGACGTCCGATTGCCCAGCGACGTCTGCACCAGCACGCTCCCATGACCCAGGATGCCGCGGCGCTGGTCATCGGCATACGCCACCTTCCGGAAGTGCGTCCCGGTCACGTTCGGGATGCCGTAATGCTTCGCCAGCCGCTCGTTCACGTACGTGGAGTCCAGCGTGAAGAGCGCGAGCACACTGCGATCCTTGCGCACCAACTCCTCGAACACCAGCTCCGTTTCCCGCTGCATCGCGTTGCTGAGCTGCAGGTCGAAGTCCGGGAAGAGGAAGGCATCCGGGTGCACCTTCTCGAGATCCTGCAGGCGGAGCCACTGAGCCGCGAAGCGCGTCGAGAGCGCTTCGGCCTTCGGATCGGCCATCATGCGCCGGACTTCAGACGCGAACACCGTCGGCTGCGACAAGCGCTTCTGGCGCGCCAACGTGAGCAGCCGCTCGTCGGGGATCGTGCTCCAGAGGAAGAACGACAGACGCGTGGCCAGCTCCAGATCATCGATCCGGTAGTCATAGCCAACGGCAACACCGGTCGGCGCCTTCTCGAAGCGGAACAGGAAGTACGGACTGGCGAGAATCGCCTGCACCCCGAGGCGCACGCCACCTTCGAAGCGATTCGACGGATCGGCAGCGGCACCGCGGTCGTAGAACGCCAGCAGGCTTTCACGCTCCTTCGCCGTGATCGGGCGGCGATAGGCACGGGTGGCCAATCGCGATAGGATCCGATCGGCGCAGGGGCGCTCGGCCGTCGCCGCAGTCGGCCGACAGCTGAAGATCGCGTTCCGGCTCGGTGAATCGGAGAGCCCGGTGACCTTCGACGGCCCCGAGACGAGCACGTCCATCACGTACGCCGGCTCTGTCGTTCCCGCCGCGCCGGTGCCACCGGAAGCACGCGACCACTCGTGCGGCTTGATGATGTCCTCGTAGGGCCCTTCGGCGTTCTTCACGAACGCCACGGACAACGTGTGCTGCCCACCGGCAATGGCCAGCGGCTCGGTGTAGAGGTAGTCGGCGCCGAGCGGCAGGTCGGCCGACTCGCTGTTGCGGGCGATGCCGCGGTCATAGCGCAGCAGCGCCACGCGCCGCCCGTCGATGGAGACGTCCACATCTTCCACGGGACGCCCCACACCGCCGCCCACGTTCACGCGAATCTGGTAGATCCCGTCGGCAGGGAAGACGTGCTTTACGACCAGCCCGCCGCGCGTCCCGTATGGCGTGCCCTCGACGCGATCCCACGGATGCTGCGAGGTGAAGGGCGACGCACGGAACGCCACCTGCGCACTCGGCGCCTTCCGGTCGCCGATGGCGAGCCGGCTCACTGCGCTCGCGGCGTTGAGGTATCCCTCGAGCAGCATCGGCGAGAGCGCCTGTGCGTCCGAGATGTTGTCGAAGTTCGCGCTCTTCGTATCGAGCGGGAGCCAATCGCCGGCATTGACGTCGAGCCGGAGCAGGTCGCGCACCACGCGCTCGTACTCCGCCCGATTGAGACGCTGGAAGGTGCGTGTCCCCGGATTGATCGGGGCGGCATCGACGGTGGTCTCCAGCGTCTCCACGAGAGCGAGGAGGGTGTCGCCGCCCGGACGCTTCGACCCCGGCGGCGGCATCATCTCCGTGCGCAGTTTGCGGATCATCTTCTCCGTCACGTCCAGCTGCGCCGTGGCGCCTCCCACTGACCAGCCGCGCAGATTGAGATTACCGCGCTTCATCGTGGGGTTGTGGCACGAGCCGCAGTAGCGCTGCACCGATGAGTCGAGCGCGGCCATCGCGACGCCACGGGCACCGAATCGTGCCGGCGCGCGAACTGCTGACGGACGAACCGCAGACGGGCGAACCGCAGACGGGCGAATCGCAGACGGGCGCGGCACCCGGGCGGCGCCGAGTACCGGGTGAGACTTGGGACGCAGCAGCGCCGCCGATGGCGGTGCGACCGGTGGCGAGACCGCCAGCGACCACCCCAGCACCGCCGTTGTGATAACACCAGACAACGCGAGCATCACCGTCATGTCGGCCACTCCAGCAGGTCAAGGCACACGACATCGAAAGCCCCCGCCAGCCACCCGAAGGGTGCTGCGGCGGCCCCCATTACCAAGCGCTCAAGAAATTACGTCGCGCGAACCCGGAGCGCTGCACCGCGCTCCGGGCCCGCCGCCGTCGTGTCCGTCACGTCTTACTTGCCGAGTGAGAAGCCGCCGATGTGTGCGTCCGTGTTGTGCCCCATGCGGAAACCCACCACCCCGTCGGTGCTCTTGAGCTTGCCGGCGGCGACCAGCTCCGCCTTGCTGTAGCTCGCCACTTCGGTGCCGTTGATCAGGCACGAGACCTTGTCCCCCTTCACCTGCATCGCGATTTCCTGCGACACCGGCTTCCCCTTGGCCTCGGCCTGCTTGACCGCAGGATTCGCCCCACCACGAGGGCCGTTCATTTGGAACGGGGCCGGTCCAAATCCGCGCACGATGAAGTTGCCGTTGCCATACGCCGCGCAATACAGGTAGCTGGCCTGCTCCGTGCCCATGTCGTTGCCGGCGATCACGATGCCGTATGGATGCGCATGGCCGTTGAGCCCCATGAACTCGCGCTCCGAGAAGGTGGCCTTCACCGTGTAGTCACCCTTCCCCGTCATCGACGGATTCCAATAGGTCGTCGCCGGGCCCGTGGTGGCATGCATTCCGGCCCCCATCGTGACGAACTTGGCACTGTCGACCGTGAGCCCCGCCTTGGCTTCCTTGGCGTCCACTACCCCCATCCATCCCTTCACCTGAATCCCACCCTTCACGGCCTGCGACTTGTCATCCTGTGCCTGAACGAGCTGCGGCATGAGGAGTGCGGCTGATACCAAGGCAGCCTGACGAATCCGACGGGAGGCAGTACGAGACATGGTGAGCTCCTGAATGGCTGTGGATATACGACGCGGCAACGCCGCCGACATGCCAAGGAAGTTGCCGGGAGAATGATGTTTGCGACAGGTGCCACGTGGTGCTTCCTTAGGTCGCACTCCCCGGCCATGACCCCATACCTGCCATAGCATGCCGCACATCGACGCCGCGCGCCTCAATCAGCCGACCTGGTTCGATCTCTCCACATCGGACTTTGAGGCCGCCAAGCGGTTCTATGGCGAACTGTTCGACTGGACCTTTCAGGATGGTGGCGAGGCCCTCGGGCATTACACCATGGCGTTCCGGGATGGACGCCCCGCCGCCGCCCTTGCGCCAAAGATGCCGGGGCAGGAGGCGCTCCCGACGGTGTGGACGGTCTATTTCGGCGTCGCGGACGCGGCGGCCACGGTCCAATCGATCAAGGACGCGGGCGGATCGATGATGGTCGACCCGATGGACATCATGGGTCTCGGACAGATGGCCGTGGCGGTCGATCCCGAAGGCGCCGTGTTTGGGCTCTGGCAGGCCGGCACCTTCGCCGGCGCCGGCGTCGAGGGCGAACCGGGCGGCATGTGCTGGGCGGAGGTGAACACGCGGCGCCCCGATGAGGCCGTGGCGTTCTACACGAAGGTCTTCGGCCTCAACGCCGCGCGTATGGAGGAGGCCGACCGCGACTACTTCACACTGCATCTCGCGGACGGCCAGGCCGTGGGTGGCGTCTTCGGCATGACCCCCGACATGGTTGGGATCCCGCCGCACTGGATGCCGTATTTCGTGGTGGACTCACTCACGCACGGCAACGCCGTCCTCGCCAAGCATGGGGGCACCCAGCTGCATGGCCCCATCCCCACGCCGCACGGGCACATCATCGTCGCCCGTGATGCGCAGGGTGGGGTGTTCAGCTACATGAGCACGACGCTCTGACCTACTCGCCGCCGCTCGGCAACTGCGGCACACCACTCGCGGCGCTCCCCTTGAGCAGCCCAGTCGCCGAATAGATCGCAAGCTTCTCGCGCGTGTCGATGATGTCGAGGTTGCGCATGGTGAGCTGCCCGATCCGGTCGAGTGGCGAGAAGTACTCTTGCCCCTTCTCCATCGTGAGCCGCTCGGGCTTGTACGTCAGGTTCGGGCTCGACGTATCCATGATGGAGTAGTCGTTGCCACGACGCAGTTCGATGGTGACTTCACCGGTGACCGCGCGCGCGACCCAGCGCTGCGCACTTTCGCGCAGCATCAGCGACTGCGGGTCGAGCCAGCGCCCCTGATACAGCAGGCGCCCGAGCTTCCGCCCGTTGATGCGGTACTGCTCGATCGTGTCTTCGTTGTGAATGCCCGTCACCAGCCGCTCGTACGCGATGAACAGCAGCGCAAGCCCCGGCGCCTCGTAGATGCCGCGGCTCTTCGCCTCGATGATGCGGTTCTCGATCTGGTCCGTCATGCCGAGGCCATGACGGCCGCCGATGGCATTGGCTTCCATGAACAGCTCGAGTGCGCTTCCGAACTCGTGACCATTGATCGCGACCGGGTACCCTTCCTCGAAGCGGATCGTCACCGTCTCCTTCGCGATCGCCACGTCATCACGCCAGAACGCGACACCCATGATCGGCTGGACGATGTGCATCCCCTTGTTCAGGAATTCCAGATCCTTCGCTTCGTGCGTGGCGCCGAGGATGTTCGAGTCGGTCGAATACGCCTTCTCGACGCTCATCTTGTACTCGAAGCCGCTGCGGATCAGATACTCCGCCATCTCCGTACGCCCACCCAGCTCGTCGATGAACTGCTGATCGAGCCACGGTTTGTAGACTTTCAACGATGGATTCGTGAGCAACCCGTAGCGATAGAAGCGCTCGATGTCATTCCCCTTGAACGTGCTCCCGTCGCCCCAGATGTTCACATCATCTTCGCGCATCGCGGCCACCAGCATGGTGCCCGTGACGGCGCGCCCGAGCGGCGTCGTGTTGAAGTACGTCTGCCCGGCCGTCGTGATGTGGAAGGCGCCGCACTGCAGTGCCGCGAGCCCTTCGGCCACCAACTGCGCGCGGCACTCGATCAGGCGGGCCTTTTCGGCGCCATACGCCATCGCCTTGCGCGGGATTTCGTCGTAGTCGGACTCATCCGGCTGCCCGAGATTCGCCGTATAGGCGTACGGCACCGCGCCCTTTGCGCGCATCCAGTGCAGCGCCGCGCTGGTGTCGAGCCCGCCGGAAAACGCAATGCCGACCTTCTCGCCGACAGGGAGGGACTGGAGAATTGTGGCCACGGGAACGGAACGCTGGCGTCTGGAGGATCAGGAGCGGAAATTCGCGGCGGTACCTTGCGGCACCCGGCTTGGCGATCCCGCTGTTGTGTCCGGCAATCTACGTCCCACCAGAAGACGAAAACAGGCGCTCGACTGATGCCGCATCTGCCGCTCTCCCGCCGTGAGACCCTTGTGCACCTCGGCATGCTGCTCGGGGTGCCGCTCTTGCGTCTCCCCGCCGCGTGGACCACGAACGGCTGGCCCGCGATACTCGAGCAGCCCGACGACCCGCTGGCCGGTTCGATCGCCGCCTATCAGGCTGGGCGCTTGCAAGGGCGGTACACCGCCTCCGAGATCACACGCCGCGCGCTGGACCGAGCCGCGACACGCGGCGCAGCCCTCCGCGCCATCGATCTCCTCACCGAACGGACCGCGCTCGAGGAAGCCCGCGCCTCCGATCAGCGTCTGCGGCAGCGGCGCCTTCTGGGACCGCTCGACGGGGTGCCCCTCTTCGCCAAGTCGATCTACGACATCGCCGGTACCCCGACCACAGCATCGAGCGCCACGTGGGCGCGGCTCTTTCCGCAGGCGGTCAGCCGCGACGCCCTCGAGGTCGCGCGCCTGAGACGCGCCGGTGCCGTCATCCTCGGCAAGACCGCGGCCGATGACTTTGCCTACCGCGGCAACGGCACCAGCACGCTGACGGGGCAGGTCCTGAATCCGCACGATCCCGCGGGCCGCCGCACACCCGGTGGCTCAAGCGCCGGTTCCGCCGTCGTCGTGGCGACGGGCATGGCCTTCGGCGCCCTCGGGACCGACGATGGTGGCTCCAATCGCATCCCCGCACAGTTCACCGGCGTGGTGGGGATGAAGCCAACGTTCGGCCTCGTGCCACGAACGGGCGTCATCCCGACGTGGCCGTACCTCGACACCCACGGCCCGCTGTCGCGCTTCGTGGCAGACGCCGCGCTCATGCTCGATGCGCTGGCGGGACCGGATGCGAGCGACGGCCTCGCGTTGACCACGCCATGGCGAAGCGGTGCGCTCGCGACGCTCCGCGACGACGCGCTCCAGCGCGCTCGGCTCGGCATGGTCGCATTGCACGCGCCCACCGCGCAGATGAGTTCGGCCTCCATCCGGCAATTCGAACAGGCGCTCGCCGACTGCCGGGCGGCCGGCGCGATCGTGGAGCCGTTCGAGGCGCCGGTGCATCGCGCGAATGTCCGCGACCTCTTCGCCGCGGCGGCGGCGCGACGCGGCGATGTCGCGCCCGATCCGAATACCCCGGCGGCGACGGTCAATGCCCTGCGCCGTTACGTCGATCAGCAGGGAGGTGATGGACGTCGAGCCGTACGCGACGGACTCACCATCTTCCGCGCCTTCTACGACGTCATCCCCTCGGACTGGGCCCGTGTCGAACCCCTGCTCGACGTGCCATACGAGCAGGATGCGGCCGGCGTCGCGTTTGCCAGGTCTCGGCAAGAAGTCGTACAGACGCTGGCCGATGCCATGCGCGCCCAGCGCCTCGATGCGCTCGTCTATCCGACGATGCCCTTCCCCGCCCCCGATGCCGCCGATCCGTGGCCCGATGTGCGAACCCCGCTTGGCTTCGGGAACTGGACCGGGCTGCCTGAGGTGTCCGTCCCCGCCGGCGTGGATGCCAGCGGCTTCCCCCTCGGGAACCTGTCGTTCGTCGGGCTCCCCGGGTCCGACGCCCGGCTGCTCGCCCTCGCCCACGCCTACGAACGTCGTCGGCACACGTGACAACAGCGGTCATTTCCCGCGGTTCGTCCCTTAAGTCTGCCTCATCAGCACTGCTGAGCGGCTGGCGGGCAGCGCATACTCCACATATGCCCACTTCGGCCCTCACCCGTTTCACGCTGCTCTGCGTCGCCCTGATCCTGGGTGTCGCCAGTCAGGCGATGGCGCAGCCGGGGCCACGCCCAACGGCGAAGACCGCGGCCGAAGTCTTTGCCGATGCCAAGCGGCTCGATTCGTTGCAGCAGTTCGACGACGCACGCAGCCAACTGGCCGCCGCTGTGCAGTTGGCGCGACAGGAAGGTGATACTGCGATTCTCGCGCAAGCGCTCTACGAAATCGGATTCATGCTGTGGGCGCGAACACAGCATGACAGCGCGCTGGTCTTCCTGCGACAGGCGTTGCCATTGCAGCAGAAGTTCCCCGACCTCGCACAACTCGGTCGCGTCTACAATACGACCGGCGCCTGCTACTACCAGCTCGGGCTCTATGAGCCGGCGCTCGATGCCTTTCTTGCGGCGCGGCAGATTCGCACGAGCGCAGCCGATACGCTCGGCCTCGTGCGCACCCTGACGAATATCGGCAAGACCTACCACGACTGGGGACAGCTCGATCGAGCACGCGAGGTGCTCGACGAAGCGATCACCGTGGCGAACCGGTTCGAGCGGAGTGCGCCTGCTCTGGGCTATGCCCTCAACAGCAAGGCGTATGTGGCCATTGACGAACGCCGCTTTGATGAGGCGGAGGCATTGATTCGGCAGTCGACTGCGGCATACAACGCCACCTCGAAGAGCCGCACTCAGGCCGACTCGTTGGACAGCTGGGAGTTGAATCTTGGGGCTACCTCGCTGCTGCTCGTACGCAGTGGGCGGGCAAGGCAGGCGCTGCCGCGTCTCGATTCGGTCCTGCAATCGGCCGCACGGCGCGGCAGTATCCGTGGGCAAACGCGGGCGCTGGTGCACTTCGGCGAAGCCAGCGTATCGCTGAATGACTTCACCGGCGCGCGCCATTATTTCGAGCGGGCCCTCACCTTGTCGCGTGAAGCTGGACAGCGAGTTCTGGTACTCCAGTCACTCCGACAGCTCGCCCAACTCGAAGAGGCGGCAGGTTCGACCGCTACAGCGCTCCGCTACTTTCGCGCCTACGATGCGCTCCGTGATACGATCTTCAATCAGGACGCGGCCACCCGGATTGCGACACGGGAGGCCCACGCGGAGACGGAGCGGGTGATGCGCGAGAATGCGGCGCAGCAGTCGCTCATCGGTCGGCAGCGCCTGCAGGTGTTGCTCAGCGCCGGGATCGTGGTCCTGACGTTGGCGCTTGTCGGCGTGGTCGTACGGAACGCGCGACACGAACGGGCGCGAACCGCGGAACAGCAGCGGATCAACGGCGAACTGCGTCACGCCCTCAGTGAAGTGAAGATGCTCTCCGGTCTCATCCCGATCTGTGCCAACTGCAAGCGGGTGCGCGACGATCAGGGCTACTGGAAAGCGGTCGAGGGGTACATCAGCGAGCGGTCGGACGCCACGTTCAGTCACAGTATCTGTCAGACCTGTGGCCCACAGCTGTATGGTGAACTGTGGCAGGAATCGTCGCAGCACACGACCCGGAGTTGATGATGTCACGCACGAACACACTCCCGACGCCACTCGTAAGCACGGCCTGGCTGGCCGAGCATCTCGACGAACCCATGCTGCGCGTCATCGATGCGAGTACCTATCTCGCCTCGGCCAATCGCAGTGCATGGGATGAGTACGACACCGCGCACATTCCCGGTGCCGTCTTCCTCGATATCGACATGCTGAGCGACGAACGGGCGCTCTATCCGCATACCCTGCCGGCGCCGGATGTTGTCGCCGCGCGTCTGGGCGCCCGCGGCATCGGCAGCGAGCATGCCGTTGTGGTCTACGATGGATCGGGGCAGAACTTCAGTGCGCCGCGCGTGTGGTGGATGTTGCGCACGATGGGGCACGAACGCGTCGCCGTGCTGGATGGGGGGTTCCCGAAGTGGCAACGCGAAGGGCGCGCTGTCTCCCGTGACCTACCGCTCCATGAACCGGCCAAGTTCGTACCGCTGTTCGATCGGACCCGGTGGCGCGACCTCAAGTCCATGAAGAACTCCGTGGCCACCGGCACCGAGCAGGTCGTAGATGCCCGCTCTCCTGGTCGCTTCCAAGCGGCGGAGCCGGAACCGCGTCCCGGCGTGCGTGGGGGACACATCCCCGGCGCCCGGAATGTGCACTACGCCACGCTCGTCGATGCCACGGGGGTGGTGAAGCCGGCGGCGGAGCTGCAGGCGCAATTCGCTGCGGCAGGGGTCCACCTGAACGAACCGATTGTGGCCAGTTGTGGGAGTGGGCTGACGGCCTGTGCGGTCTTGCTGGCCCTGGACGTCGCGGGCGCCACACATACGGCGCTGTATGACGGGAGCTGGACGGAGTGGGGAAGTCAGCCGGATACCCCGGTGGAAACGGGCCCTGCTTGAAGGGAACGGTGTTAGGTGTTACTTTAATGGAACCTGAAATATAGTTCCATTAATCGCAGCGCTATGCCAACACTGAGCAGCCGAACGCGCGCGCAAGGCGCCTCCATAGTGACGACGCTTCCCGCGGAAGTGGCCCGACGCCTCGGGATCCATCCAGGGCAGGAACTCGACTGGATCGAGGACGGCTTTGGCGGCTTCCGAGTTGTGCCACATTCGGCGCCACTCGAAGAGGCGATGGCGCTGCACGAAGAATTGATGGCGGAATACGACAGCGCGTTCAGGGAACTGGCCAAGTGACCGATCGCGTGCTCCGCGAGGAGCCGCGATGGATCACCGAGGTGATGTTGCTGGCGTTGCACGCCCAGCAGGTGGAGCGCTTCGGTGGTGCGCACGGGGTGATCGACCAGAATGTGGTCCTATCGGTA
>Ga0068877_10003589_pt1 | contig 12284 bp, 12 predicted proteins | sample NOAtaG_FD_66437 | JGI IMG/M metagenome (GOLD analysis project Ga0068877, IMG submission 66437) | Freshwater lake microbial communities from Lake Erie, under a cyanobacterial bloom - NOAA_Erie_Diel6S_1000h metaG | ecosystem: Environmental > Aquatic > Freshwater > Lake | place: USA: Ohio, Lake... | reverse complement strand
CGGCTTTTTCAAGGTCGGAAATAATTTGCAAGTCTAGCGGAGTGCGTTTAATTACGTTGTACTCTTCCCAGAATTTTTTGTTGTATTGATAATGTTGAAACTGCAACCCATACTTTTTCATATTCTCGGTTGCGCTTATTCTTTCGCCAGGCGGAATTTCAATATTGTTGATGACTAACTGCTGAAATAATTCTGTTTCAAATTTTAGTTCGTTGGTGCGTTCATCATACCAGTTTATGCGTGTATCCATGCGCAAACTACTTACAAACATTTTGCCTTCGTATCGCTTGTATTCTATGGTTTTATCTATGCCCATAAAGCGGCTAATTAATCCTTTGCGTTTACTAATAATTTCTGCATCGGCCCCCGATTTATAATCGAGGCGTATGATGGCGTAATCCGTTTTATCTACATATAAAGTAAGTTGATAATCGCCCACATATTCTACCACAAATATTTCGTGCTGGTTATAATACGAATCGGGCTTGCGTTGCAATACAGCAAACAACTCATCGCGTGCATCTATTTGCCTGTATCGAATGTTGTTATTCAGCAATAAATCTTCTAATAAATTATCCTGATCGAAGTAGGTTGTAAATTTACTTTCGTACCCCAGGCTTTGCCTTAGCTCAATCAGTTTTACTCTTTCCTTAAGTTTATTTTTATTGCGAGGCTCTTTATTGTCTTCGTCATAAATTTTTATAGCTGCTTCAAGAAGTGAGATGTAACGTCCGCCAACCTTTTTAATATCTCGGTAAAAGGCATCTGTTAAGTAGGCTTCTTGTGGCAAATTGGTGGCCAGGCGTTGTAAGGCAATGCGCGCAATTTCTCCACCACTTAGCGAGTCGCGCACAATTATTTCATTTAGCACAACAACAGAGCGTTGCATGTCTATTCTAACTTTATCCCGATTGGTAAACGACCAAATTGGCGCTTCGAAATTGGCATACCCAAGCATGCTCACCACTAAAATTTCGTTTGACAATTCGCGCGGAATATGAAAATCAAATTGCCCTTGCAAATTGGCTACTGTACCATTGGCTTTGCCTTTTATACCAATAGATGCAAATGGAAGTGCTTCTCCATTTTGTTTATCAACCACTACCCCCGATAAGGTTATGTTTTGCGCCTGTGCTTTACACAAAGTACAGCCTATAAGGATTAACAGAAGCAATATTCGGCTATTCATCGTTTAAATATGAACAAACACAGTTGTTTTAGTGTAGTGCTTGCGATAAACTCCGTTTAAGGGCGTTTAACGGTTAAATCAAAACATTAACCGTTGTTTGCTTTTCGGAGTGTAAATTTAAGTACAATTTCACTTTGTTGAACATTATAGAAAATATACCCGGTATATGGAAACGAGCTTACTTGCTGCTCTGTTTGTGGTATGCACTTAACTTTGGTGTTAGCACGATCTTACAATATCGGTTCGAAACTCCGCACACTTTTATTTTCTGGAATGCGCTTTACTTATACGAAGCCCTCTGTGTTTTAATCGTTCTAATCTTTTTATATGCACGTTTCTTATTTAAGTTTAAAATATACTTTCAGGTAATTGGCCACATTACCGGTGCTATGGTGTATTTCTTTATTATGGGTTCTTTATCGTATTATTTAGAAGACTATGTTGAAGGATATGTGTATTACGATCAGTGGAAAGCTCATTTAATAGGATTATTAAAATGGGAAGGAGTTGATTTCCATAATCAATACGTAGTAACGCTCGCGGTGTTTTATATCATCCGGTATTTTTATAATGTGCAGAAAAAAGAACAGGAAAAAAGTGAGTTAGCTTTAAAGAACAGAGAAATGCAATTGTCGTTGTTGAAATCGCAAATCAATCCGCATTTTTTATTTAACACATTAAATTCTATCAACACACTAGTAGGTTCGAGCAAAGAACAAGCACGCAAAGTAATTACGCAACTTTCTGATATTTTCCGCTATGCCCTGGATTCGCATGGCGACCAAAATGTAAAGCTTTTACAAGAGTTAGATTTTATCGATAACTACATGCGCATACAACAAGTGCGGTTTGGCGAACGATTAAAGTTTGTAAAAGAAGTTGATGTTTCTTGCTTAGGTGTATTGATACCTCCTATGATTCTTCAACCCCTTGTAGAAAACTCTGTGAAGTACGGTATCGCACCTAAAGATGAAGGCGGAACAATTATGCTTACCGTAAAGCGTTTACAAGATGTAATTTATTTTGAAGTACAAGATGATGGCTTGGGTAGCAAAGCCAAACAAGTTTTAGATGGAATTACTCAGCCTGGCACCGGTGTTGGTTTAAAAAATACTGATCAACGGTTGAGAAGCATTTTTGGCAATTCGGCAGGATTAAAAATTCACTCCAGCGATTTAGGCTACACCGTTAGTTTTTATTTGCCTGCCTCTACACCTACTACCGAAATAATAGAAATTATACAAGAAGAATTAACCAAAGCCGTATGAGCATAACGTGTTTAATTATTGATGACGAGCCTCTCGCACGCGAATTAGTGCGCGAATTTTTAGAACAACACAACGACTTAAAATTAATTGGTGAATGCAGCAAAGGAACAGAAGCTGTAGAGAAAATTGATGAATTGCGTCCGGATCTGATTTTCTTAGATGTGCAAATGCCGGGCATGACTGGCTTTGATGTGTTAGATAAAATCGAACACGATCCTTTCGTTATTTTTACTACGGCTTACGACCAATATGCGATAAAAGCATTCGAAAAAAATGCGGTTGATTATTTGTTAAAGCCTATCGATCAGGAAAGATTTAAACTAGCCGTTGACCGCGCTTTAGCGCGTATGAACAGCGAAAACAATGTGGGAGAATTATTGCGCAGCATTAAAACTGAAAACAGAACAAGTTACGATTCGCACATCTTCGTGCAAAAATCCGAAAAATTAATTAACCTACCTGTAGAAGAAATCGAACATTTAGAAGCGAGCGGAGATTATACTATTCTAACAACTAAAAACGATCAGTTTGTTAGCTCATCAGGCATTGGAAAATTAGAGGAGATTTTAAACCCTGAAATCTTTATTCGCGTGCACCGCAGCACTATCATCAACATTAATTCTTTAAAAGAAATAGAAAAACATTTTAACGGTGGCATGGTGGTGAAAATGAACAACGGCAAAACCTTTCCGGTAAGTAGAACATATGCAAAGTTGATCAGGAAGAAGGTGGTTTAGACACAAGACGTAAGATATTAGACATAAGATTTAAGAAATAAGATATGAGAAATTAAATTTAAGTGTATAAGTTTTAATTTTTGCTTAACTATTTCTTATGTCTTGCTACTTACGTCTTATGTCTACTTCAATCTAAACCTATACCTAACCGTTGCTTTGCCTTTTATTGCAAGTCCGTTGTTTTTGGCGGGTTGCCAGGCCGGACCTTTTTTAATTACTTCCAGTAGCGCTTCGTCCATACCAAAACCTGCGCTGCGCATAATTTCAAAATCGGATAACGAGCCATCAGTGTTTACCTGAAAAGAAATGGTTACACGGCCTTCTTTTTGTTGTTGCTTTGCTTCTTCTGGATATACAATATGTTTATCTAAATAGTGTTGATACGCTGCCCAGCCAGCTACTGGTCTCGCTTGCTCGTAACCCGTATTTTCTTTTTCTGCTCCTCCACCATAGCCTGTAACCACTACTTCGCTCAGTTGTGTAACATCGGTGCTTAATTCAGCATCTATCACATTTCTTTCTCCAACAGGTATTTCTAATGTTCGCATACCAATAAAAGAAAAAACTAAAATAGGATTTCCTGTTGTTAGCGTTAACTCATACGAACCATCTTCTTTCGATATAGTTCCGTTTGTTGTTCCTTTTTCCACTACGTTAATACCGGGAATAAAAGATCCATCTTCAGCAGAAGTTACTTTACCGCTAACTTTTACTGTGTTCGCAACAAATGCACTGCGTTTGGCTTTGCTTTCTTTTTTAATCTCCTCCTGAATTTTATCTCTTAAGTCTTCCGGTTTTAATGAAGGTTTAGTTTCTGCAATGGGTGCAGCCGATACCACAGCCTTTTCATCTGCTTCTACAGTTGGTTCCGTTTTAATTTCTGCTTCGGCTATTTCTCCTGCTTGTATGTGTGTTATAACATCTACTGCTTGCGCATTAACTTTTTCTTCTGGCTTTTCTTCTACTTTTATGGCAGGCTCATCTTTCTTACTTGTTTCTATTTTATTTTCTGCAATCAAATCTTTACCCATCGATTGGATGGTATCTGGTTGTTGTATGATTTCGTTTTTCGATTCTACTTGTGCAATGCTTTCTATTTCTTTTTTATCTTCTTGTAAATAGTTCCAAACAAAATAGGAGCTACTTGCTACTAACAAAACTGCTGCTGCTAGTTGCCACCAGATAAAGCCTCTCTTGTTTTTCTTTTCTGTATCAATTGCTTTAATTAAATCATTTACTTCCAACGAAAAATTTTCTGCTTGTTGTGCGCCTTCTACAGCTTCGGCCAAAAACGGATCGCTCAGCATCTTTTTTTCAAATGCATGTTTTTCGGCATTCGTCATGCTGCCGTTTACATAGCGTTCAATATTGTGCTGATATTTATCCATTTCTTTCTAAACAGATTTTCAAATTTCGTTTTCCGTTTTGTATGTAACTCTTTACTTTTTTTAAATCGTATCCTGTATGGTTTGCTACTTCCTGGTAGCATTTTTCCTGCAAGTAAAACAAGTTAATACAGCTTTGTTGTTCCGCATTCAATTCTTCTATACATTTTTTTAGCTGATGCAAATTTCCTTCAACACTAAATTCCTCATCATCCAGATGCTCTTCTGGCACAGTTTCCATAAAGCGTTCATTAATTTCTTCTTTATGAATATTTTTTGCCGATCGCAAGTGCATCAGGCAATGGTTTTTCGTGCTTACATAAAGCCAACTTTTAAAATGCGTTACTTCATGTTTTAGCAAAGTATCCATCATTTTCTCAAAAACCTGCATGGCGGCATCGCGCGCTTCTTCTTTGTCTTTTAAGTATTTTCTACAAACCCCTAACACCAACGATGCATATCGTTTAAACAACTCACCAGCTACCAAACGGTTGGCATCGGCCTTGTAGGCTGCTACTAATTCAGCATCGTTTAGTTCTTGTATGGGTTTGGCCGATAACATTTATTAAAAAAATTTATGGAATACCGCACAAGGCTGCATCTCATCAGCAAATAAACAGAAAGCTTATGAAATCCACATGCTTAACCTTGTTGCTGTTGTTATTTTTTTCAACAGCCTTTAAAAGTCCGGTTGTGATGATTACCGGAAAAGTAACCAGTGCCGAAGATGGCTCCGCCCTACCGGGTGTTAATGTAGTTGAAAAAGGTACAACCAATGGCACCACTACAAATGCAAAAGGAGAATACACCATTTATGTACGCGATGCAAAAAGCATTTTACAATTCTCCTTTATTGGGTTGCAAACAACGGAAGTTAAAGTGGGCGCGCGCAAGGTAATTGATGTGGCCATGAGCGTAGACTTTACTCAACTAAATGAAGTAGTTGTAACAGGCCACAGCCCTAGGGTAAGTAAAAAAGAGTTAAGAAAAATGGAGGCTGAACAAGATGCCGGAGCTTATTATCATCCTGCGCCTTCGCATTATATTCATCATCAACCTACACCACAACCCAACACAGAAGAATACGCCAACATTGTAGAGAATGGTTTTCAAGATCCGATAGTAAAACCGCTTTCAACCTTTTCTATTGATGTAGATAAAGCTAGTTACAGCAACGTACGCAGGTTTATCAACAACGGACAAATGCCTCCGAAAGATGCAGTGCGTATTGAAGAGTTAATCAATTATTTTGAATATGATTATCCCCAGCCCGATCGCGAACATCCTTTTTCTATCACAACTGAGTTAACACAAGCACCGTGGAACAGCGAAAGACAATTGGTGTTGATTGGTTTACAAGGCAAAAAAATGGATACGCGCGATTTGCCTCCATCCAACCTGGTTTTCTTAATCGATGTTAGCGGTTCGATGAGCGACCAAAATAAATTACCCTTATTAAAAACTTCCTTTAAAATGTTGGTGAATGAATTACGCCCTCAAGATCGCATCGCTATTGTAGTGTATGCAGGTGCAGCCGGTCTTGTTTTACCTTCTACCTCTGGCACAGAAAAAGAAAAAATTATAGCAGCCTTAGACCAATTACAAGCGGGTGGCTCAACTGCAGGTGGTGCCGGTATTCAGTTAGCGTATAAAACAGCGCGCGAAAATTTTTCTAAAGAAGGAAACAACAGGGTTATTCTCGCTACCGATGGCGATTTTAATGTAGGCGCCAGCAGCGATAAAGACATGGAACAATTGATTGAAGAAGAAAGAAAAAGTGGTGTGTTTCTAACGGTGCTGGGTTTTGGTATGGGCAACTATAAAGATGCTAAAATGGAAATACTTGCAGATAAAGGAAATGGTAACTATGCGTATATAGATAACGTTATGGAGGCGCGTAAAACACTGGTTAACGAATTTGGCGGAACGCTTTTTACCATTGCGAAAGATGTGAAATTGCAAGTAGAGTTTAATCCTGCTTATGTGAAATCGTATCGGTTAATTGGGTATGAAAATCGTTTGTTAAAAGACGAAGATTTTAACAACGATAAAAAAGATGCAGGAGAGTTAGGCGCTGGCCACACCGTAACTGCTTTGTATGAAATAATTCCGGCCAACAGCAAAGAGAAACCCTTGGTAGATGATTTAAAATACCAAAACAAGAAAGTTGCTAATGGTAATGAAAATGGAGAATTGTTAACTGTAAAATTCCGCTACAAAAAACCGGATGAAGACACCAGCAAATTATTGGTGAATGTTTTATCGGCCAAAGAAACTAACATGAGCGAAGCGAGCAGAAATGTAAAATGGTCGGCAGCGGTAGCAGGTTTTGGCATGTTGTTAAGAGGTTCTGAAAACATTGAAAACTTTGGTTACGAGCAAGTAGTGCAATTAGCCAAACAAGCAAAAGGAAAAGATGCACAAGGCTACCAACGCGAGTTTATCGATTTAGCCCAATCCGTTCCTTTCTTGGCTAAACGATAATCATTCAAGTTGAATATATTGAACAAGTCCGCGATTAAACATCGTGGACTTGTTTGTTGTATGAGCAGATAAAATCTGATAATCTTACTGAATAAACACCTAAGAAGCGCATGAATATCCCGCGCTTCTTTTTATTTTTACCGCTTCATGGAAGAAGAAATCATCAAAAATAATTATACAGATGCGCAGAAAAGCCGGATTTTCGATCAGGAGTTTATGCCGCATATCAACGCCATGTACAACTTTGCATATCGTTTAACGCTAGATCGTGACGATGCCAAAGATTTATTGCAAGACACATACTTAAAAGCATATCGCTTCATCGACTCCTTTCAAGAAGGAACTAATGCCAAGGCATGGTTGTTCCGCATTTTGAAGAATAGCTTCATTAACGATTACAGAAAGAAAAGCAAAGAGCCGGCAAAAGTTGATTACCAGGAAGTAGAAACGTATTATAACTCTGAAGATGTTGACAGACAAATTACGCCAGACTTGCGCGTAGAATCGCTAAGCAACATGATTGGAGACGAAATATCCAATGCATTAAACGCTTTGGATGTTGATTTCAGAACCGTTATTATTTTATGCGATCTGGAAGGTTTTAAGTACGAAGAGATGGCTAAAATTCTGGACATACCGATTGGTACTGTGCGCAGCAGATTGCACCGCGCACGCAACTTGTTGAAAGAAAAATTAAGTGAATACGCCAAGTCCATGGGATATAAAACAGCTTAACCGGAGAATGTATGAACGACCCTAGCAAGATGAAGCACGATTGCTCCAATCAAAAAGAATGCTTACAACTATTGCAAGCCATACTAGATGGCGAGGCTACACAAGCGCAAAAAGAACATTTCATGAAAGAGCACCTGGACTCGTGCATGCCGTGTTACCAAAACTATCATTTAGAAGTGGCCATACGCGATTTATTAAAAAAGAAATGCACACGCGAAGCTCCGCAAGAATTAATCGAATCGATTAAAAAACAAATTGAACAAAACCTTCGAGCATAATGCCGGGCAAAGCCATTATATTTTCCGCTCCATCAGGTTCCGGTAAAACCACCATCGTAAAATACTTGTTGGCTAATAATACAGATTTAGGTTTTTCTATTTCTGCCTCCACCCGCGACAAACGCGGCCGCACTGAGCAACACGGAAAAGATTATTACTTTCTTTCTCCGGAAGAGTTTCGAAAGAAAATTGAAAGCAATGAGTTTATTGAGTGGGAAGAAGTGTATGAAGGCAATTTTTACGGCACATTAAAATCGGAAATAGAACGCTTGTGGGCCGAAGGAAAAAATGTGATTTTTGATGTTGATGTAAAAGGTGGTTTGAATCTGAAAAAATATTTTGGCGATAATGCTTTGGCCATTTTTGTAAAAGTGCCGAGTATGGAAGTGTTAAAAGAAAGATTAAAAGACAGAGGAACAGAATCAGAAGAAAGTTTATCGCGCAGGTTATTCAAAGCCCAATTCGAAATGGGTTTTCAAGATAAGTTTGATGTTGTGCTGATTAACGAAGATTTAGCCACATCACAAGCCGAAGCGCAGCGGTTGTATGATGCGTTTAAGGTGAAGTAATCAAGCACATTGCATATTTATCTAAGTTTCGCTTTTCTTAATTGCGTCACTCCCCCTAATTACAATTCAGCACAGGTAATATTTCATGATGAAAAATTTATTGTGTTATACAATTAAAAATCTACTTATTGTAAAATAAATAAATGCTACTAGATCTTCCTCATTTTTGAAACTATTTTCATGGAAGAAAAAAACTAAATTGTTCGCAACTCATACTAAAACAAGACATAAAGCTCAAACTAATAAATTCTTATAAGTAGATTGAACTTATAGTTATCTCCACTAAAATTTTAAAGGAATAGTTTTGTGTAAGACTTTATATATCTAACGCGATGTAAAATAATCCATCACTTTAGTTTAATAAAATTAACATCAATTATCTTAATCTAATTTCAGTAGCTTTTTCATTCTAACAACCATGGAAGTAAATATTGTTGAAATTCTTTGTTTCACTTTTTTTGTTATATACTTATTTCATTCTGTTTTTCAATTTGTTTTGATTATAAAAGAAACTAAACCAACTGGCCCTAATGCTAAGGTTTGGGATTTAAAAATTTTCATATTGTTAATTACATTTTTTTTATTGCTGCTGAATGCTTTATTAATTGTATACCATTACTATATCATCGTACTGATTATTTTTATCCTCCCCATATTCCTTTCAACAATTTCTGTTTTTCAATCTGCTCTACTCAATATATCAACCTCTCTAAAATATACTTTGTTTAAAAAAAGTCCAATACTCTTGAAAATTGAAAACAATTCCGCGGTCCAGGTATTGATAAAAATAGATTGTCTGAGAAATCATTATTTCGGAAAGGATGCATCTGTTGTAGATGTTTTTTCTTTGTTGAATGTAAAAGAACTTTAACAGTTTCTTTAAGTCATGCGCAAATAAAGTTGCTTCAGTTTAAATCTCATTATGTACTCATACAAATTTTTAAGCAAGAAAAAATTGAATTAAACAAAAGGATAATTTGGAAAGACATTCATCCTTGTTTTTCTGTGCATCAGGAAAATTCATCTAATTTTATTAAGCATAACTATTCCATTATTATAAATGAAAATAGTGCTCTTTATTTGGTGTCCTCATCATAATAAATTTAATAATCAATAATTATGAAGTTAAAGGAAATTCAAGCTAAAGTAAGCCGAAAGGCAATTTCTTTTCAAGTTGGAGGTTTTAAACCAGATAATAATCCGTACTCTTCTTGGATAGGAAAAGTATTAGTTGCAGAAAAGGGTGCTTCATGGCCTCAACATGGTGGTAAAAATATGGTGCCTGTCTGCCAATTAAGTCTAACAAATTTACCCTACAAACCAGCCATACTTTCGGAAATTGCATTCATAACATGCTTTATAGCTGCTGATAATTTAGAAAACCCAGAAGTCAACATTGAAGATTTCCTAATACTAACGTACAATAGCATTGATAATCTTCACCCTATACGTATGCCTGAGGAAAAGTTTAGTATTAAAGCTTTTCAATTAAAAGATAATTTAATAGAGAATGATTACCCTTGTTACGATGATTGCAATATTGATTTGCCAGAAAAATACACGGATGTGTATGAAGATTATTTTCCTAATGTAAACGGAATAAAGATTGGTGGCTGGCCTACTTTAATACAAGGTGAAATTAACTGGTCACAATCAAATAATAATGAAATTGAATTCGCTTTTCAAATAGATAGCGTTGCTAAAGCCGGATTACAATGGGGAGATGGAGGAATTTTGCATATTGGGAGAAGTAAGAATAACCGCGATAAAGAATGGTATATTAATTGGCAAACTCTTTAGTGCATTATTTGATTCTAATATTCTGTCGCTAAATAGTACTAACTTTTAGGTATATGTTGCCTATAAAATATTTCGTCTTTTTATTCAAATGAATTTACTATTTCAGTTCTAACTTACTTCCCTCCCTCAACGGCAAAAACTTTTCCGGATTAATCTTATACTTATTTAACGCTTCCTTTAATTCTTCTATTGGTTCTGTTTGTCCATCGTCTGCTAAAGGAAAAGTACCAAAGTGCGAAGCAACCGCCCACTCAGTTTTTGTTTCTACAAAAATCTTAACAGCATCTTCTGGTGAAGTATGAATGTTTTGCATAAACCACGTTGGTTTATACGCTCCGATTGGTAAAATCGAAACCTGAATGGGCGCACACTTCTCTCCTATTTCTTTGAAAGTTGTTTCGTTGTAACCGGTATCTCCGGCAAAATAAAGATTACCTGTTTTTCTTTTGAAAATATATCCACACCATAATGTTTTATCTCTATCAAACATACCTCTACCCGAAAAGTGTTGCGCGGGCACTGCTTGTATGCTGATGTTATTTGTTAATTTTTTTTCATCCCACCAATCCATGTCTTGCACACCTTTAATTTCTTCTTCATGTAAAAATGCTTTTACGCCAAGTGGTGTGATTATTTTAGGTTGATGTTTCTTAACTAATTCTTGTACCGTTGTAATATCTAAATGATCGTAGTGATTATGGCTGAGTACAATAAAATCGATAGGCGGTAAATCTTCCATTTTAACTCCTGGTTGTCGCATACGTTTAGGGCCGGCCCAGGTAAACGGGCTCGTTCTTTCGCTCCACACAGGGTCGGTTAAAATATTTATGCCATCTACTTGTATTAAAAACGTTGTGTGATTGATAAACGTAATATGCAAGCCCGAATCAATTCTTTCTGTTGGTAGGGTTGTTCCTTTATTATCTTTTATTTCAGTCCACGGACCTTGTTCTCGTTTTACCATCCATTGCAATACTTCTCCTAACCCTTTTGCTTTTACACCACCGGGGCTGATAAACTCTTTGCCAGTAAAGTGATCGCTAACGGGTCCTTGATAAACTGGAGCGCTGAGGTAATACCCTATCGAAATAAATAACACCACCAACGTGGCGATAACGGCTGCAAGTATGATCATGATTTTCTTCAAGTATATAAAAATAAAAACGTCTGATGCTTTTAACACCAGACGTTCCATGTTGTTTTTTAGTGTTTGCTATTGAATCATTTTCGCAATTTTTTCAACAGGTATTGTATTGGCCCATTTTAAAACTTCTGCTTCGTTGCTGTTATCGGCATACAACGTTATCAAAGTCGAGTTCATGGGTATTTGCAAGGTGTAATTTTCTTTGTTGTTCTCGGTGTTTACACTTTTCTGCAAAATGCTTTTGTATCCGTTTACACGCACTACTTTTTGCGAGCCATCACCTGAGTTACCCATAAACGGTACGGATAAAATGGCATTGAGCGATGCAATTAATGGTGAGTTACTCATGATTTCGATTCGTGCAGTTTTCGGATTTGCTCCATAGTCGCGATGTATTAAACAACCAGACAACCCTGTAGTAGCTGTAACGTTATCTGCTTTTGTATTCGCTTTTAAAGCATCGAATTGTGCAGGCAAAAGCAACAATACTTCTTTGCCGATTTGAATATCCAATTCGGTTATCATTTGTTGCATAGCAAAACGGGCACCATCTAAATTGCCTTTGCTGTATTCGGCTTTTGCAGTTGTTAAATTTTTATCGAATTGTGCAAACGCAAAAGTTGTTACGAATACTAATATGATGAATGATGATAATTTTTTCATGGCTACCAATTTATTTCTCTCCTAACTGTTTT
>Ga0068877_10003585_pt1 | contig 12290 bp, 10 predicted proteins | sample NOAtaG_FD_66437 | JGI IMG/M metagenome (GOLD analysis project Ga0068877, IMG submission 66437) | Freshwater lake microbial communities from Lake Erie, under a cyanobacterial bloom - NOAA_Erie_Diel6S_1000h metaG | ecosystem: Environmental > Aquatic > Freshwater > Lake | place: USA: Ohio, Lake... | reverse complement strand
TCCATTTCATTTCGTTTGCGTACGACGTTGTAGACGTAGCCATCCTTGTCCTCGCGCCGGAACGCAAGTCGTGCACGCACCCGTTCTGACAGCGGACCCGAGATCGCTCCCTCCGCCGTGTAGCCTTCGTCCCCTTCGAACTGCCAACCTGACGCGAGATACGCCTCGAAGGTCTCCGTCGGACGCGCGGAACGGATGTTCACGGCGCCCGCCGTGGTGTTCTTACCGATGAGAGCCCCCTGCGGTCCCTTGAGGATCTCTATCTGGGCGACATCCATGAACAGGCCACGACCGAAGCGGCTTCGACCTACGAAAAGCCCGTCGACCACCTGTCCGACGGAATTCTCGAAACCCGAGTTCACGCCCGAACCCAGACCGCGCATGAAAATCTGGTCATTACCCGAGACTGCTTCTGCGAAGTGGAAATTCGGAATGGTCGGCGCAAGCGCCTCGAGGCGCTCGACCGCAGAGTTCCGCAGCGACTCGCCCGTCACGACCGCGATAGACACCGGCACGTCGAGCAGTGACTCCTCGCGCTTGCGCGCTGTAACCGTGATTTCCTGAAGCGAGTCGGCACCTTGTGCGAAAGCGTTGGCTGGTGACAATGCCGCCAGTGTCAGTGCGACAGCGCCAGAAACGGTCATTGTCAGGGTCTTAGCCATGGTCATTCTCCCTCGTTGGCGATAGCCGAAAAAATATCGTTTTTCCGTTATTGATCCGCTGCGCGGAGTCATTTCATGCGCAGCGTTTCGGCAAACGTATGCAATAGCATATGCATACGTTTTCTCGAGGGTCAATAACCTCTGCACGTCGCCGGGAGGCGTCTCGACTTGGAATCCGAGTGACAAATACTTGCGGCTGCAAGTGTCGACTCAGCTCCGCTAGCATGCCTCGGGCCTGTATGGCGGCTGGCGGAGGGGGCGATGCGGCAGCGACGTCGACCGGGGTCGCGTCGCAGTAGGTGACCCCCCGCCGTCACCGGCCCCGGACTCGGCCAGCGGCTCTTCCGTAGCAAAACGGCAGCCGCCGACGTCAGTTATGACGTTTTTACCGGCTGCCTACGCTGCGGAACCTGCGCGGCGATCCCCAGTGCTCTACTGGCTTCATGGCACTGGCGGCGGTATCCAGCGCGTACCTTTAATGGCTGCGCGCTTTGGCGCTGCGATGCGAGCCGGCGAGATGCCCTCGTTGATCGTGGTGTTCCCACACGGCTTGCCCGCCGGTATGTGGATGCGCGTGCCTGCGGACCATCGGCTCGCGCGCCTCCGATGAGTTCCGCGCCACACTGATGGACCGCGTCTTCGTCAGATAGTCGGTACAGGCGACGAAATTCATCCGGCGAATCTTGAGTTTCATCAACATCTCTCGAAGCTCGGCATCGAGCAGGAGTATGTCGAGTTGCCGGGGATGTGGAAGGCTATCGGCAGTGACACATGGACTTTTTACATACGCACACTGGAGCCGTAACGCAGCGACCGCGCCGTCATGCCGTAGACGCGCGCGCCGGAGCAGCAGTTATTCTTCCGGCAGATTAATAAGATAGGCCTGCTGCGCGCTTGGGCGGCGGTAGCCCGGCGAGCAGCTTACGCGCGATCCGCACGAAGGTCTCGCGCTCACTGCGAGTCAACACACGCAGCTCCTCGTCGCAGGCGGTGCGCACCGCAGACGAGGCGCGCTCGCAGAGTACGCGCCCTGCCGGTGTTATCTCGATATTCATCAAACGGGCGTCGTTGCTGCGCCGCGATCGGGTGACTAGGCCCTTTTTCTCGATACGCACGATAGCCCGACTGAGCGATGATTGGTTAAGTCCGGTGAACTCGGTGACTTCAGTCAGTGAATAACTGCGGCCGTCGAGGATGCCGAGGATGACGCGCCACTCGGCGATCGAGAGTCCGTGGGGCGCCAGCGCCTCGGTCATGACGCCGTGCAGGTAGCGGGTCAGTGACGTAGCGAGCCACGGAATGAAGTGCTGCAAATCGATACCGAGCAGGGAGGAGAGCTTGCCGCGCGGCGCCCCGTGGTACTGCTTCGCGACACGAGACTCCGCACGCGGCGTTAATGGTTGACGAACTGCCGTTGACGAGCGCGCAGCAACTCTTGTTTTGCGGGGCGCTCTTTCCCGGGTGTTTTGGCGTCGTACCGCCATTCGCCTCTCCTGAACCGACAGAAATGGGGAAATCGATGGCGACCTTGACGATGGCCGATGCGAAACCTACGCCAGGAAGCCGATCGATCCGCAATGCTAGCCGCGCGAGTCCTTGTGGTGCAATCACCGTCGGCCTGAGCGGTCAGCAAGTGGGGGTCCCGCCGACGTCGTGTGTTACCCTCGACCGCAGTAGAGCAGGCGGAAATGGGCTTAAAGCATTCACCCCTCGTCAACGACTTTCGCGGCTATCCGCGACGGTTATGGTTAGTCTGTCTGGCTGCCTATGCGTGTGCCCAGACGGAACTTGCGCTTTGGTCGTTGGCCCTGCCACTGCTGCGAAAGGAATTCGCGCTTTCCAACACCGAACTCGGACTGCTGACCGGACTGACGTTTGCGCTCGGCGGGATCCTGATCGTCGGTCTGAGTACATTCGCTGATCGCTTCGGTCGCCGACTGCTTTTACTGGTCGGTACGATTGCAGCTGCGGTGTTTTCCGGGCTGCATATGTTGGTAGCGGGTGTCATCGGGCTCGCGATCGTGCGGACGCTTGCGGTTGCATTCAGCGGATTGATTTTCCCGTCGACTGGCGCCCTCGTCGCTGAGGAGGCGCCGCCGCGAATCCGAGGCCTGATGGTCGGTATGCTGCAGATCGCCGTGCCGATAGGTTGGCTGACGGCGGCGCTCATCGGCGCCCTGATTCTAGAGGACTGGGGGTGGCGCGCTCTGTTCGCTGCCGCGGTGTTGGGTCTTCCCGCTGCGTTGCTCGTACGCACTGTGGTTCGAGAGTCGCGTCCTGCGCCAAATCCGTCGAGCGACCGTTGGCGGATCGTAGCCCTTTTTCGGGAAGGTATGTGGCGTCGCACGGTGCCCTTGTTTCTGGCACAGAGCTGTTTCGCGCTCGCATTCGGTGGCGGATTCGTACTGATGCCACTTTTCCTGCACGACGAGCTTGGCCTTCGAGCCGTCGAATCAGGCATCTTGGTGGCGACTGCGAATGCGATGGGCGTGCTCGGCTATGTCGCCGCAGCCTGGGTTGGTGAATTTCATTGGACGCGACGCAATACCATCGTCCTTTCGACTCTCGCTGCGGCTTTTGCATTCGCCATTTTTGCCTGGTCGGCGCGTACGGAGGCCGAAGCTCTACTGGCTTTTGCTCTCCTGACGTTCTTTTTGCTAGGCACTTCAGCCGTCAAGTTTCCTTATATCGCCGAGCTGTATCCGAGCGAGCTTCGCGCGACTGGTATCGCCTTCGCCTCGTCGCTAGCAATTCACTCGGGGTTGGCGTTCGGCCCCGCGATCGTGGGGCTTCTCGTCGAGCACTTCGGATGGACTTACGCACTGCTCGCCGGCGGTGCACTACCGTTGTTCGTTGCTTCCGGCTTATTCCTGTTGCTGCAGCCGTTGCCTTCGGGGCTTGAAATGCGGGAGATCGAGACGCACCTCAGGCGAGGACGCGTGTGAGACGGATCACCGTTGAGCAGATACACCGGGTGGCTTTGATGAGAACAGTGCCTCGGCAATACGTTCCTCGACCGCCGGACGCAGCTCCACACCCATAGTGTTGGACAGGACCACGATCGAGAGGTCCTCCTCCGGGTAGTGGGAGAGAAAGCTCGAAAAGCCGATGATCCCACCCGGATGGGCAATTTTTTGCCGCCCTTGAAACTGCGTGATGGCAACGCCCAGGCCATATGAGGTGGGCTGGCCGTCTTTGAGCCGACCGCGAGTGGTCATCAGCTGCAACGTTTCCTCCTTGAGTACCCTGCCGCCGAATAATGCTCGCTGCCACGCCATGAGGTCGAGAACCGTCGATATCAGAGCGCCCGATGCGTACGGACGTGTGGAACTGTTTGGTTGTGCATTGACAAAACCGGATCTGTCGCGAGCGTAGCCATTCGCGCGGTTGGCAACGATCTCGCTCGGAACGTCGTAACGGGTCGCCTGCAAGCACAGCGGCAGAAGCAGGTGGGTTTCGATGGCGATATCGTACGGCTCACCGGTTAACTTCTCGATCACCGCACCCAACAGCCAGTAACCAGAATTGTTGTACCTGTAGCGTTCGCCCGGCTCGAAATCGAACGGCGCGCGGCTGAGTGCAGCGAAGACCTGCTCGCGTGTGACATCGAGTGATCGATTTGCCATGACCGTCTCGATGGTGGTCAGGTCGCGTATCCCTGATGTATGGTCGAGTAGCTGCCGGATGGTGATGACTCTGCCTCCGGTGTCGAAATCGGGGAGGTATTTGCGAAGGTCGTCGTCGAGCTTCAGTTCGCCGCGCTCGGCATGGCGCAGGATTGCAGCGGCCGTGAATTGTTTAGTGACCGAGGCGATTCGATACACCGTTCGCGGCGTTGCTGGCACATCGAGTTCGAGGTTCGCTTTTCCGTAGCCTGCAGCATGAATCAGCGTGGAGCCGCGCAATACCGCAATCGACATCCCGCTCATCGGCACCCGAGTGAGGGCTTGTTCGGCGATGCGATCGATCTCTGCTACCCGCGGCCAGGGGGGGGTGTCCGTGACCCCAGCGCATTCGGCGGCATGCAGACAACCGGTATACGCCAGCGCAACGACGACAACGAGAGACTTTAGCCCCTTGGCAGAGCGATTTGTGATCACGGCTTTATCCTCGGTGTGCGTCGAACGGCCTGGCCCGGGAAAACATCCGGCACAAATGCCGAGTCTCGAACGACGAACGTACCGCCGACCAGAACGTGCACGATGCCGCTCGAGGGCTGCACAGGATCCCGGTAGGTCGCACGCTCACCGACCGTCGCCGGATCGAATACCGTGATGTCGGCGTCAGACCCCACCTGCAACCGCCCCTTCTGACCCATCTGCGGTACAGCGGATTCCAGACGCCGCGCCGGCAGTATCGTCATCTTGGCGAGAGCATCCATCAGCGAAAGAACCTTGCGATCGCGAACGTAACGACCGAGCGTTCGCGAGAAGCTGCCCGCACCCCGCGGATGACCACGGCCGACCACGTACGCTGGGCCATCGCTGACTACCATCACGCCTGGGTGCGCTAATCCAAGATCGACGATCTCCGGCGGAACGATGTGCGCGATTACCGAGCCGAACGGGCTTTGCGCGCGGTAGCGCTGGAAGGACTCCTCCGTGAGACGCTCTCCTGTCGCTGACCACTCAAGATCGCCGTAGCTCGCACCGATGCGCTGCTGCCACCCTTCATCGAAAATAGCGGAGCCGATTCCAGTCTCCGCTGCCTCCCATGGATAAACTTCAGTGCTGACATCGACTCCGTGCCGCGCTGCGGCATCGAGCATATCGAGCACCAGAGGCAGCTGACGACGTGCCGTGGTTGCGACATGAGCAATATGCAGTGCTGCGCCGGTTGAGGCAGCATTAGCCAGTACCTCTTGCAGCGCGCTCAACGTGCCGGCGGCTTCGATGTTGCCCGAACTACGCATGTGGATGTGGGTCAGAACATCATTCCGTGCAGCAACGGAAAAAGCCCGCCAGACTTCCTCGCGACCGGCGGCTGGCGTGTAGGCAAGACCGAAACCGATGCCGAGTGCGCCCTCATCGAGACCTCGCTGTAGCCGCTCCAGCAGCACCTTCAATTCTGCGGATGTCATTGCCGAATCAGCCCAACGCGCTGGGCGAGGGGGGATCGGGCGCTGGCCGCGTGCAGAGAACTCGCCCGAGGATGCCTCGGTTTCCAGCGATCCGACGTCGATATCGTGCATGACACTGACGCGCGCCGCAGGATGCCCGACGCTGGCGCCGTAGTTGATGTACGACTTTCCCTCGCGAACCGCGTACCAGGGGGCAACCGGAAACACCCCGAACTCGAACTCAAGCGCCGTCGTGACGCCGTCGAGCGCCTGCAGCCGTGAGCTGAATCGGTTTTGACCGTGGGCGTGCAGATCGATGAATCCCGGCGCTACCACCAGCCCGCGAACATCGATCATCTGCCGAGCTTGGATAGGCAATTCCGATATGGTGGCGATTCGTCCGTCGATGATGCCGACGTTCCTGATCGCATCGGTGCCCGAAGCCGGATCCATCACCCTGCCGTTCGCCAAAACGAGATCGAAGGTCTGTCCGCCGACCTGTGCCTCTGCGAAGCTAACAGCAAGGATGACAAACGATGCGAGCATCTTTTTCATGCGTTTTCACCGCCGCAAGGTTCGATCAAACTATGCATCGATTGTAGTGATTCCGAAAACATATGCAATTGCAAATGTCAACGCATGAAATTATCCTGCTGTATGACGACTTACCGCAGAGGTGACCGATGAAGACTCTCGCAACCACAACGCTGCTGCTGCTCGCCGGCATGATTTTTCCTGCCGCCACGCTCGCCGAGACTGCGGCCGAAAGTCCCGAGAAAGTGATCAAGCTTACCTTTATGGGCACCGGAGCGCCCCGGCCCTCGCCCGATCGTCACGGTCCGTCCATCCTCGTCGAGGCGGGAAGTCGGAAGATACTCATCGATGCCGGTCCCGGCGTCCGCCAGCGTATGTTCGAAGCGGGCGGATTTGCGTTGCTGACCAACGTGACGGACGTATTTCTCACGCACCTGCACTACGATCATATCGCCGACGTCGCAGACCTCTGGATCACCGGATGGATGTACGGAAGACGCGAGCCGATTCGTGTATCCGGCCCTCCGGGAACCGCTGAGTTCGTAGACGGGTTAAAGCGCGCGTATCGCTGGGATGTCGACTACAGACAAATCGTCGGAATCCCTTCACCTGGAAGCGTAATTGAAGCCAATGAAATTGGCACCGGTGTGGTCTTCGACAAAGACGGCGTGAAGATCACGGCGTTCAAGGTCGCCCACATGCCGATCATTCCTGGAACCACTCGGGTAGGGAAGCTGGATGGGGCAACCTACGGATTCCGTGTCGACTACGCCGGCCGGTCAGTCGCGTTCTCGGGAGATCTGCGTGTCGGTCCGGACTCAGAACTAATCAAGTATGGTCGCGGCGCTGATGTGGTCGTGCATGAGGTTCAAGTGCCGTCTCCTGGCACCTCCGCGGAGGCCGTGCGCGCCAACGTCAGTCTGTCCGTGCACTCTTCTCCGGAAGAGGCGGGACGTGCATTTGCCACTATGCGTCCGCGGCTCGCGGTCTATTCGCACATCATTCCGCCACAAACAACGTCGGAAGAACTGCGTGCTGCGACCTTGCCGTTTTATGATGGACCCTTGCTCACCGCTTTCGATCTGATGACCCTTACGATCGGCAGACAGATCGACGTCAGTATCGCGCCCAAAATGGATCGCGAAGTGTTCGAGAAATCAGGCGCCGTGAAGTAGCCGGCGCATCCAGATCGCTGCGACCGGAGGTTCCGGATGACGCTTTCCCGTCGTGACCTGTTGTCGGGTACCGTGATCTCCGCGGCATTGCTGACGCAAGGGCAGTCCATCGCGGCACCGCTACTTGCACCGCAGGAGCGGTACAGCCAAGGCCGCTCGGCGACTCGCCGAAACGCCTGGCTCGAGGTCGATACGCGGCAATTCCAATCGAACGTCCGCGAGCTACAACGACGTTTGGGTGATCTGCGGAAAGTCTGCATGGTCGTCAAAGCCGATGCCTATGGTCACGGCATCGCTGTGCTAATGCCGTCGATAATGCAGCTCGGGCTGCAATGGCTAGGTGTGACTGGCAATGACGAGGCGCGCGTGATCCGTGATCACGGATTTCGTGGTCGTATTCTGCGCCTTCGTGTCGCGACTTCCGATGAGGTCGAAGACGGCATACGCCACCGCATCGAGGAAATGATAGGCGGGCTTGAGGTGGCCGAGCATGCAGCGCGCATCGCTAATCGAAGAGGCAGCCGATTAGCCGTACATGTTGCGCTCAACTCGATGGGCATGAGTCGCGAGGGCCTCGATCTGCGCCTTGAGGCCAACCGCGCGGACGCCAAGAAACTGCTGGCGCTCCCGGGTCTTCGTCTCGCCGGTGTGATGGACCACTGCCCAGTGAATACTGTGGTGGAACATCGCGAAGGCGGGAGGAGATTTCTCGCCGATGCAAACTGGATTCTGGAGTCTGCCGGCGTCGAACGCAGTTCGGTGGTCCTTCACTGCGCAAATTCGTTCGGCACCCTCAATGTGCCAGAAAACCATTTCGACTTGATGCGCGTTGGCCGAGTGCTGTACGGGCATGGCGGCAGCGACTTTCCGGAGTTCAAGTTTTTTACCGCATTCAAAAGTCGGGTGGCCAGTGTCGGAAGATTCCCGGCCGGGGCAACAGTGTCCTACGACCGCGGCTACACACTGAAGCGCGAATCTCGTCTTGCCAACATACCGGTAGGTTACTCAGACGGGTTCAGGCGGGTGTTTTCCGTGACCGATCGATTGCCCGCCAGCGCGCCGAAGCCCCACGTGCTGATTCACGGGAAGCGTGCGCCGATCGTCGGCATGGTGACGATGAACGTTCTGGTAGCGGATGTCACCGATGTCGACGATAACGTGCGTGCGGGCGATGAGGTTGTGTTCTACGGGCGTCAGGGCGAGGAGTCGATCACGCTAGAGGAACTGATGGGTATCTCTGGCACCAACGCGCCGGATCTGTACACGCTCTGGGGCAATTCCCTGCCGAAACTGCGTATTTGACCATAGAGATACACGACGGGAGACGGCCGATGTCCACTTTTAGTCCTGAAGGATCTGTTGATCGGCGACGGTTCCTGTTTGGCCTGGCGGGCGTGAGCGCCGCTCTCGCGAGCCCGACTGGCCGTACCGCCAATGCTCGGCTTGCCGCAAAAGAATATTTCCTTGCGCGTATGGCCACCGAGCATATTCCCGGACTCGCCGTGGCGGTCATCCGCGGTGGGGAGCTCGTGTGGTCTCAAGGCTTCGGCTGGGCCAACATCGAAAAGCGGATTCCGATGACGCCGGATACGATCCAGAACATTGCGTCAGTGTCCAAGACCTTCGCAGCCACCGCAGCGATGCAGCTGTTTGAAGCGGGACGACTCAAACTCGACGATGATGTCAATCGCCATCTCGGTTTCGTCGTCGAGCATCCGGTTCATCGATCTACGCCTATCACGATCCGCCAATTGCTGACGCACGAATCCTCAATCGAGGACGGGCCTGCCTATGCACTTAGCTATGCGTGTAGTGATCCGGAGCTTTCGCTGGAGCAGTGGTTGCGCGCCTACCTCGTGCCGAGCGGTCGTTTTTACGATGCAAAGCGAAATTTTCACCCGTGGTCGCCCGGACAAGGCTTTTCTTACAACAATGTGGCATACGGCCTTCTTGGCCATATTGTCGAGTGCGCTTCGGGAATGTCGTTCGAAGACTATTGCCAAAAGAATATATTTCAGCCGTTCGGCATGACCGAAACTTCTTGGTACCTCAAAGGTATCGATCGCGCGCGGCACTCCATCCCGTACTCATGGGTCAGCGACGGCAAAGTACGTGGACCGACCTGGGGTGGTTTACCGCCGAGTGTCATCGGCGATCCAAATGCAGCGACGCATATCAACGACGACTACGCCGCGAATTGTCTGTACAACCATCCTAATTTTCCTGATGGTTTTCTGCGTACCAGCGTCAACCAGCTCGTGCGCTATGCGCAGGCTTATCTCGGGAAAACAGGCCGCGGCGAATCGACACTCTTGCGTGCAGATACGATCGCGCGCATGTTCCGGGAGGCCTCAGGCGAAAAAGGCAGGGTATTCGGCCTGTGCTGGAACGCCGTACGTCAGCCCGGTCGTGCTCTGCTATGGGGGCACGGAGGCAGTGATCCTGGCATCAACTCCAATCTGCGCCTACGATTTGAAGACAGCGTCGCGGCCATCGTGCTGATGAATGGCAACATCGGACGACCGAGCGGAGTACCGGCGCCGCTCGAATTCGCCGAATATCTCGTGGATCGCAGCCACGAATTTTGACGAGGGTTAATCAGCTCTCGCGGATGCCGAGCAGCGAGTTCGGGCGGCCTTAGATCTCCGAGCATGAAGGTCTATCGAGATCCGGGCTTTGCCTCCCAATAGCCTCACCCGTTGCTTCAGGTTATTGCGTGTGACTCATGCTGCCGTGATTCTTGCGAGCGTCGCAACGACGTCACGGGCTGCGAGAGCCTCTCTTCCGGTCGCGAAGCATGTGGCAAACCAGGTCAGAAATTGCCCAGCAGGCGTCAAAGGCAGCAACGACAACTCGCCGGTCGCCATGAAGGGCATGACGGTACTGCGAGTGCTGATGGTCACCCCCACGCCTGCGCGAACCACTCCGATGACTGCCTCCATATGGCCGGCTTGCAGGACGCGCTTTGGTCGAATCCCCGCCGGCTCAAACAGACGTGTGAATTCGCGCCCGATCTCCGGCGTGGTGCTGTTTGCGATGTAGGTTTCATTGGCGACATCGCGGATTTCGGCATAGCCCCCGGCGGATAGCCGATGGCCTCTTGGCACTACGGCGACCATCTCGTCACGATACAAGGGAACGTTGCGCAGGCGTGTATCACGGGTTCGTTCCGGCATCACCGCGACGTCTATAGAGCGGCTCTTCAGGGCGCGGATCGGGTTGAGCGCCACGTCCGTCACCACCTCAAGGTCAATTGTCGGGTGTGATGCTTCGAGAGCACGGACGAGGTCGGCAAGCCACCCATAGCCGCACAGCGTCGAGCCGCTCAACCTGACCGTTTGTTTTTTAAGTTGATCGGCTGAGCCCGCTTCGGCTTCTGCCAGATCAAGTTCCGCCAGGATTTTCCGCGCAGTGATCAACAGCCTGCGACCGGGCTCGGTGAAGGTCGCAGGGCTGCTGCGTCGATCGACAAGTTTGCAGCCGAGTCGTCGTTCGGCTTCCTTCAGTCGGTGAGTCAAAGCCGAGGGAGTGAGATTTAGCGTGATGGCGGCATCCGCGAAGGTCCGCGACTCGGCGATGGCCCTGAGCATGGCGAGATGACGAAGATCGAGTCGAGTCATGTTGAATGGAATTCAATAAGTTGTTGGGCATGATGAAGTTGATTATGCCAGCACCGGGCTTAGGCTGTGATCGGTACTTGATCTCGTCAGGGTGATGCATGAGCAACAACCAGAGGCAGCCCCCGACCGCAGTGGACCTGTCCGACCAGTCGATCCACTGGGACACGGACGTCTCCTATGGAGGCTACCTGCACCTCGACGGTTTGCTATCCCTACAGCAACCGCGATCAAGCGCGCACGATGAAATGATGTTCATTGTGGTGCACCAGACCTCGGAATTGTGGATGAAACTCGCCATCGTTGAGCTCGGCGCCGCCATGGCGGAGATCGCGCGAGGCAACCCGGGGCCGGCCTTCAAAATGCTCGCACGCGTATCGCGCATTCAGGTGCAATTGACCGAATCCTGGGCGGTCCTTGCGACCATGACACCGGCCGACTACTCCTCGTTCAGGAGCACACTCGGACAGAGTTCGGGTTTTCAGTCGTACCAGTATCGACAGATCGAGTTCATGCTGGGCAACAAGAACCCTATGTTGATTCGCGCGCATCGAAACAATCCACACGCACACGCGTTGCTTGATCGTGTGCTGCGCGAGCCCAGTGTCTACGACCTTTCGCTGCGTCTGCTTGAAAAGGGGGGAATCCCACTGCCTGCTGATGTGCTGGAGCGGGATTATGCCGTGCCGTACTCGGCGAGGCCCGAGGTCGAGGCGGCCTGGGCGTGCGTATATCGCGACCCGCAGCGGTATTGGGATCTTTACGAACTCGCCGAAAAACTCGTGGATATTGAGCACCAGTTTCAGGTTTGGCGTTTCAGCCACATGAAGACCGTCGAGCGGATCATCGGTCACAAGCGGGGAACAGGGGGTTCCAGTGGGGTGTCATATCTCGTGCGCGCACTCGATCTGCGATTTTTCCCCGAGCTGTGGACGGTGAGGACCTGCATGTGAACCGTCTCCGTTTGCACGATATCTCGCAGCGCCTCAGGCCCGATTTGCCGGTTTGGCCCGGTGATTATCGATTCGAGAGCGTAGTGACTGCCCAAGCCGGCGAAGGATCCAGCGTAACGCTGCATCGCCTGTGCATGTCGAGTCAGTCCGGGACACACGCCGAGTGCTCGCGTCATGTCCGTGACGATGCGCCGGCTCTCGGGGAACTCGACCTTGGTGTTTTCCTCGGTCCTTGCGAGGTCCGAGATGTCAGCGCAGCCGGGACGCTAGTCACGGGAGCCGACGTGCTC
>Ga0068877_10003578_pt1 | contig 12306 bp, 9 predicted proteins | sample NOAtaG_FD_66437 | JGI IMG/M metagenome (GOLD analysis project Ga0068877, IMG submission 66437) | Freshwater lake microbial communities from Lake Erie, under a cyanobacterial bloom - NOAA_Erie_Diel6S_1000h metaG | ecosystem: Environmental > Aquatic > Freshwater > Lake | place: USA: Ohio, Lake... | reverse complement strand
TCGAGCGGGCCTGCCTCGCGTGGCAGGCGGGCTCGCGCGCGGGCCCGATACGCGTGCGACTCAGCGCGGATCGGCCATGGCCGACTCCCGCATCCCCATGTCCCCCGGAACCCCGTATTCGATGGCCGAAGAGCGATCCTGTCCCCGCGGCGGGAAGAGACGCGCGCACGGCAGGGCGCTGGCGCTTGCGTTCGTCGCGCTCTCGTTCGCGCAGCCACTGGCCGCGCAGGTTGGCTGGCCGCAGCGTACCGTGCGCGTGCTGGTGCCTTCGGTTCCGGGTGGCGTCAACGACCTGGTGACCCGGGTGCTGGTGGAGCGAATGTCGGCGTCGCTGGGACAGTCATTCCTGGTCGACAACCGGCCCGGTGCCGGCGGGTCGGTCGCCTTCGAGATCCTCTCGAAGGCCAACCCGGACGGCTACACGCTGGGCATGACGGCCGATTCGCTCACCATCTTTCCGGTCGCCTACCGCAATCTGGGTTTCGATCCGGTCCGCGATCTGGCCCCGATCACGCTGGTGGCGACCCAGCCGTTCGTGCTCGCGGTCGCATCGCACGTGCCGGCAGCCCATGCCCGGGCGCTGTTCGAACTCGCACGCTCGCGGCCGGGCGGGCTGACCTACGGCACGCCGGGCACCGGCACGTCGGCTCATTTCACGGGCGAACTGCTGGCGCGGATGGCGAGCCTGCCGCTGGTGCACGTACCCTACAAGGGCGGCGGCGCGGCCATCGCCGATCTGGTCGCCGGGCAGATCGATGCGGCCGTGCTCGGGGCCTCGACCGTGATCCCGCAGGCTCGGGCTGGCAAGGTACGCATCCTGGCGGTCACCACCGGCAAGAGGGCGCCGGTGTTGCCCGAGGTCCCCACGCTGGCCGAATCGGGAGTAGCCGGGTTCGACATGGCGCAGTGGGTCGGGCTGCTCGGGCCGGCAGGGCTCCCCGAGCCGATCATCCGCCGCCTCAACGCCGAGGTCCGCCAGGCCGTTGCGCTGCCTGCCGTTCGCGATCGACTGGCTGCCTCGGGGTTCGAGCCGCGCCCCGGCACGCCGCAGGAACTCGGCACGCTGATCCGCGAGGGTATTGCGCGCTGGCGATCACTGGCCACCGCCCTGAAACTGCGGCTTGACTGAAGGGCACGTGCGTCGGGCTACGGGCGCGGGTGCGCCGGGAACCTGTCGAGCCCCCGGGCGTTTGTCCTCGCATGCGGATCACCGGCCGCGACGCCATCGCCCGCGAGCGCATCGCCCTGCGTGACCACGCTGCCAGCGCGTGGCGCCGAACCCGGTTGCTCAGCGCACGAGGCAGGGGCGCCGCGGATCGAAGCGCCAGCCGGGGACGAGGTACTGCATCGTGGTCGAATCGTCGCGCGCGGCGGCGGGCAGCGCGTCGTGGAGTTGTCGCGCGGCTTCGACCTGCGCCGGGTCGATGCGGATGCCCAGGCCCGGCGCCTGGGGCACGCGAATGCGCCCGGCCTGGATCGACAGCGGCGACTCGGTCAGGCGCTGCCCGTCCTGCCAGATCCAGTGGGTGTCGATTGCCGTGATGCGGCCGGGCGCGGCGGCTGCGACGTGGGTGAACATCGCGAGCGACACGTCGAAGTGGTTGTTCGAGTGCGAACCCCAGGTGAGTCCGGCGTCGCGGCAGGCGGCGGCCACCTGAACGGCACCGCGCATCGTCCAGAAGTGAGGGTCCGCGAGCGGGATGTCGACCGCGCGCAGGGCGATCGCGTGGCGCAGCTCGCGCCAGTCGGTCGCCACCATGTTGGTGGCCGTCGGCAGTCCGGTACGCTCCCGGAACTCGGCCATGATCTCGCGTCCCGAGAACCGACCCTCGGCGCCGCAGGGGTCCTCGGCATAGGCCAGCACGCCGTGCAGGTCGCCGACGAAGCGCACCGCGTCCTCGAGCGGCCAGGCGCCGTTCGGGTCGAGGGTGATCCGCGCCTGCGGGAATCGCTCGTGCAGCGCGAGGACCGCCTCGCGCTCCGCCTCGCCGGCGAGCACGCCGCCCTTCAGCTTGAAATCCTCGAAGCCGTAGCGGGCGTGAGCCGCCTCGGCCAGCCGCACGATCGAAGCCGCATCCAGCGCCGGTTCATGTCGAAGACGCAGCCAGTCGTCGCTGGCGTCGGGATCGGCGGCGTAGTCGAGCGGCGTGCATCGACGATCGCCGATGTAGAACAGATAGCCCAGCACCGGCACGTCCGCGCGGGGCAGGGCGGGTGATGCCAGCGCGTCGGCTGGCGATGCGGGCGGCGTGACGATGTCGGGTACACGGCCGCCGGACGAGGCCACCGCCGAGCGCGCGGCCGGGGCGGCGCCCGCTGAAATCCCGGTGGAGTCGCTCTCGTCGCGGGACGCCGCGGACGACGCAGGCGTCTCGGCCAGCAGGCGCGCGACAGATAGGCCGCGATGCTGGCCGAGCAGGTCGAGCAGCGCGGACTCGACGGCCGTCATTGCGTGCACCGTCACCCGCTGATCGAAGGTCTGCACGCCGCGGCCCTGCGCATCGCGATCGCCGAACGCCCGCGCGATGTCCCCCAGCACCGCCACGTCCTCGTCCACGCCGCGGCCGAGCACGAGCGCGCGAGCCTGTTCGAGCGTGGTGCGGATCGCATCGCCGCCGGGCACCTCGCCCACGCCCGTGCGCCCGGCGCTGTCGGTGAGCAGCAGCAGGTTGCGCGTGAAGAAGGGGGCGTGCGCGCCGCTCAGGTTGAGCAGCAGGCTGTCGCGCCCGGCCACCGGTACCACGCGCATCGCGCGCACCACCGGGGCCCGGGAGGCGTGCGTGGAGGGCGTTCCCATCACGCGCGCCCGGAGCGGATCAGTCCGATCCCAGTTGCAGCCGGCTGGGCAGGCGACGCTCGATCGCCCACTTGAGCAGCGCCGCGCTGCGGAACACGCCGTGGGCGAACTTGCCGTAGGGCAGGGTGGCGAAGAACGCCATCACCACGCCGAGGTGGATCGCCAGCAGCAGCGCCATCGCGCCGGTGTCGCGCAGCGCCAGCAGCAGCAGGCCGGTGAGGCTGGTGAGGAACAGCAGCGCGATGAAACCGCGGTCCATCGTGGTCTGCGATCGATCGCCGTGCTCGGGGTGGCGGCGTCGGTTCAGGCGCCACAGCCCGATCGGGCCGACCAGCAGCCCGATGCCGCCCACGGTGCCCAGCACCACCGGCAGGCTGGTGACCGGGTAGGGTGCCTCCCACCCGAACGCGTAGTGGTAGAGGGTGGCCACGCTGGTCGAGGCAAGGCAGAGCATGAAGCCGTAGAAGGTGTAGTGGTGGTAGCGCCGGCGAGCGAGCGTGAATCCATCGTCCTCGTTGTGGCACCCCTCGCCGTGCCCGCCATCGAGGTACTTGAGGCGCAGCGCGTTGTGCGTTGCCTCGGCCACCGCCGGGGCATTCCCGCCGGGCGGGGTCTCGCCGGGCGAGATGTCGCGCCAGAAGCGCGTCACGCCGATGGCCAGCGCCAGCACCGAGAAGCCGAACACGCTGCCGAACAGCGCGACCAGCAGGTTGTGCGGGAACACCGCGTAGAAGTTGCCGGCCATCGGCTCGTGCCACAGCGAACCCTGCATCGCGATGCCGAGCACCAGGAACAGGGCGAGGCCGGCGGCGAGCGCGAGCGACAGCACCAGGCCGTTGTTGCGGTAGGCGGCGCCGAAGGCCCGTGGAAACGCATAGTCGGAGTACGTCTGCCCCCGCACCACCGCCATCGCGCGCGGCACGTTCACGCCGAACTCGTGCGGCGGGGCGTACTGGCAGGCATGCAGGCAGGCCCCGCAGTTGTGGCAGAGGTTGGAGAGGTAATGCACGTCGGCCTTGCCGAACTCCAGGCGCCGGGTCATCGCGGGGAACACCGCGCATGAACCTTCGCAGTAGCGGCAGGCGTTGCAGATCTGCATGACCCGCGAGACTTCGGCTTCGGCGGCGGTCAGCGGCGCCGGAGCACCGGCGCCGAGGGCCGCGGCCTCGCGGGCGAGCGCATCGAGGGAGGAGGTCATGGCTTCAGGCGGCGTCACGCAGGACTCCTTGCTGGCGGGATTGCTCGAGGGCCGCGCGAGCGGCCGAGGCGCCGGCGGCGCGGCCGAACGCGGTGCCGATGGTCACGCCGATGCCGGCGAGATACCCCTTGCCCAGCACGTTGCCCGCGCTGACCTCGCCAGCGGCGAACAGGTTGTCGCTCGGCTGGCCGCCGAAGTGCACCGCGGCCGACTCGTCGACCTTCACGCCGAGGTAGGTGAACGTGATGCCCGGGCGCAGCGCGAACGCGTAGAACGGGGCGGTGTCGATCGGACGGGCCCAGTGCGTCTTCACCGGCGTGAGGCCCTCGGTGTGGCAATCGTCCAGCACCGAGTGGTCGAAGGTTCCCTCGCGGCAGGCCGCGTTGAATTCGCGGACGGTCTTGAGGAAGGCGTCGACGTCCAGCCCGACCTTGCGCGCGAGTTCCTCGAGGGTATCGGCCTTCTCGCCCGGGAACACCGGCGGCATGAAGCGACCGATCGCCTTGGCGTCGATGATCGAATAGCCGATCTGTCCGGGCTGGAAGGCGACCAGCCGGCCCCAGATCGCGTAGCGCTTGGGCCAGAAATCCTCGCCCTCGTCGTAGAAGCGCTGGGCATGGCGATTGACCACGATGCCGAGCGATACGCAGTCCACGCGGGTGCAGATGCCCCCGTCGTAGAGCGGCGCGCGCGCGTCGATGGCCACCGCGTGGCACTGCTGGGGGTCACCGATGCGGTCGGCACCCGCCTCCAGCATTCCCTTGAGCAGCACGCCCATGTTGAACCGGGTGCCGCGGATCAGGAAGTTCTCCGCGACCCATTCGCCGTTGTGCTGGCCCCAGGCCTCGCGCAGCCACTCGCGGTTGGACTCGAAGCCGCCGTTGGCCACCACGCAGGCGCGAGCCTCGATGCGCTGATCGCCGACCCAGGCCGCGCGGAAGTGGCCATCGACGATCTCCAGCCGGTCGACCGGGGACTCGTAGCGGATCTCCACGCCCAACGCCTCGGCGCTGCGGAAGTAGGCGTTGACCAGCGCCTTGCCGCCGCCGAGGAAGAAGGCATTGGTGCGCGACAGGTGCAGCGTGCCGGAGAGCGAATTCTGGAAGCGTACCCCGTGCTTCATCATCCACGGACGGCAGGAAGAGGAATGCCGGATCGCGAAGCGCGCGAGCCGCTCGTCGGTAATGCCGCCGGTGACCTTGAGCAGGTCCTGCCAGTACTCTTCCTCGGAATAGGCCTCGGTGAGCACATCCTGGGGCTCGTCGTGCATGCAGCGCAGGTTGCGCGTATGCACCGAATTGCCGCCGCGCCATTCGCGTGGCGCCGCCTCCAGCAGCAGCACGCTCGCCCCGGCCTCGCGCGCCATCAGCGCCGCGCACAGCGCCGCGTTGCCGCCACCGATCACCAGCACATCGACCATCGGAAGTCTCCTGCAGGACGTTGTCTCAACCCTCAAGGGTAGCGAATTCCTCGGTTTGCGGCAGGGGCGATGCCCTGTGCAGCGCGCCGGTTCGAAAATCGGCGACCGGGGACAAGGGCAACGCTACAATCGGGTCGTCGTGTCAGGAGCGTTCCGGGATGCCTCCGCGCCCGCATGTCCGGTGCTGTACCCTCCTCGTGCTGGCCCTCGCGCTCGGTGGCCTGCGGGTGCAGCCAGCGGTTGCACAGACCCTCGAGCAGGTGCGCGCCGCGGGCGTGCTGAGGGTGTGCATCTGGCCGGATTACTTCGGCATCGGCGCGCGCAACCCGCGCAGCGGCGAGCTCCAGGGACTCGACATCGACCTCTCGCAGGCGCTGGGCACGGATCTCGGCGCGAAGGTCGAGCACGTCGAGACCGACTTCGGACGATTCGCCGACGACCTGCTCCGGCGGCGCTGCGACGTGGCGATGATGGGCGTCGGGGTCACGCCCGAGCGCCGCGCGCGCATCGTCTTCACCCGGCCCTACTTGCGAAGCGACGTCTACGCGGTGGTGTCGCGCCACGATGCCCGGTTGCAGGGATGGGCGGACCTGGACCGCGCCGGGCGGGTGATCGCCGTGCAGCGAGGCACCTACATGGAACCGCTGATGCGAGAGCGGCTGCGCGAGGCGCGCCTGCTCGTCGTCGATCGGCCAGGCGAGCGGGAGAAGGCGGTCGAGTCCGGGCGTGCGGATGCGTTCATCACCGACTATCCCTACAGCCGGCGCATGCTGGCGAGCGTCGACTGGGCGCGGGTTCTCGCCCCTCCGGCACCGGTGAAACTGACCGACTACGCCTACGCGGTCGCGCCCGGGGACGCACGCTGGCTCGCGCGCGTCGACGCCTTCGTCCAGGCGATCCGCCAGGACGGGCGCCTGGCCGCTGCCGCCCAGCGGCACGGCCTGTCGGCGATCGTGGTGAAAGAGTAAGGCGGATGGCCGCCGAGCCGCTGCGCAGGCCCCATCCGCAACGCACCCGGACGATTGCGCTGCTGCTGCTCGTCGTCGCGCACGCACTGCTATGGGCGGCCTACACGTGGACGCTGCGCTATCTCGGGGATCGCGACGAGGCCGACCTTGCCGATCGAATGGCCTCCGACGTCGTGATCTACGAGGATCACGTGACCCGCGTCCTCGATACCGTCACGGGTCGGCTGCGCGCGGCCGCATCCCTGCAGACCGAGGCTGTCCGTCGATCACCGGAACAGGCCGGTCGCCGCCTCGAGGCGCTGGTGGCCGATGAGGTCGTGGTGCGCAGCCTGTCGCTGGTCGACCCCGAGGGTCGCGTCGTGGCCAGCTCCTGGCCGGCGAACAGGGATGCGCGGCTGCCCGGGGCCGACCGCGAGGAACTGCTGGAAGAGCCGCGGCGCGGCCTGCGCCTCGGCGGGGTCTACCCCCAGCGCGATCTGGGCGACCTCGGCCAGCCCGCGCCGCCGGCAGGCGCCGGCCTCTGGCTGGCAGCCCTGCCGGCCGAGGATCTGCCCGGGTACCTGTGGGTCGCCTCGGTCAACCTCGGGGTGATCGCGAGCCTATGGGTGCGCACGGACGACCTTCCCGCCACCGGCATCCTGCTGCTCGACGCGAAGGGTCGTCCCGTCGTCCAGCACCACATGGGCGAGGGCCTTTCGGGGCGCATCTCGCCCGACGTGAACCGCGCGGCCGACGTGAGCGCCAGCGGCCGGTTCGAGACGGGCCCCGGAAGGCGCTACCGCGTCGATTTCCGCCAGAGCCCGACCTACCCGGTCATCCTCGTGCTCATCGGCGATCGCGAGCGGCTGGACGCCGACGCGCGCGAGTCGCGCAGCGGCCTGGTCGTGGGCGTCGGGCTCGGCAGCCTGGCGAGCTTCCTGCTGGTCGGGCTGTTCCTGCTCGTCCAGCGGCGATACGAGTCGTCGATGACTGCCGTGCTCAACCAGGCCATGGCGACCGACGCCCACGTGATGGTGAGCGAGTCGACCCCGGAGGGCATCATCACGCGCGTCAACACCGCGTTCTGCGAGGGCTCGGGCTACGACGAAACCGAACTGGTCGGCCGCGGATATCGCCTGCTCGCCTCGGGCGTGCACTCCGCCGACTTCTATCGGGGCCTGTGGGATGCGCTGCGCGCGGGACACATCTGGAAGGGCGCGCTGTGCAACCGACGCAAGTCCGGCGAACTCTACTGGACCAACGCCACCATCGTGCCGCGCACCGACACCTGGGGGAAGGTCACCGGTTACATCGGCCTGTACACCGACATCACCGAGGCGATGTCGTTGTCCGATCGGCTGCACGCCGAGCGGGTACGGCGCGAGGATCTCGCCCGGCTCGCGCGCGAGCTGCTCACCGAGGCCAACACCGACGCGCTCACCGCGCTGGCCAACCGGCGCGGATTCGACGCGGTGGCTCACGGGTTGCACGAGCGCGCGCGGTCGCACGGAGCGCCGCTGTCGGTGCTGGCGCTCGATCTCGACCATTTCAAGGCGGTCAACGATACCCACGGCCATGCCTGCGGCGACCAGGTGCTGGCCGAGGTCGCGCGACGCTGGCGCCAGTGCCTGCGCGCGTCCGACCTGCTCGCGCGGATGGGCGGGGAGGAGTTCTGCGCGGTGCTGCCGGACACCGGGCCGGTCGAGGCCGTCCGGGTCGCGGGCAAGATACTGCACGCGACGGCCGACGAACCGATCCACTGCACCGTTGCCGATCGCGGCATCGAACTGCCGGTGACCGTGAGCATCGGCGTGGTGAGCGTCCGTGGCACCGAACTGCCCGCCGTGCAGGCCCTTCTGGACCGGGCCGACCAGGCGCTGTACGAGGCCAAGCACGGAGGTCGAAACCGGGTCGTCGCGCTCCCGATGTCCACGTCCGCGCAGGAGCCGGGGTCGACGGTGCGCGCGGGTCGCCAGCCCTGAGCACGGCGGGCCGGCAGCGCGGGCGAACCCGCCGACTCGGCGGGTCGCGCGGACTCCGGCCTCCGATGCGCGCGGCAGCGGATATCCCGCAGGCCGGGCGCGTGCTGTCCTTCCGCCGACGCGGCGAGCGCGCGCCTCGCGGACCGAGCCGGCAAGGCGCGATGGTATCCTCGCCACGCGCGCCCGCCCGCGGCGGCTGGCGCGCGTCCGTCAACCGATCCCATCCGACATGCCGATTCGCCCCACGTGCGAGCCGCGGACCGGAACGTCGTTCGTCACGGCTGCGCCGTCCGCCCCGCGCGCGGCGCAAGGGAATCCCTCCGTTGCGCCCGCCCGGCCGTCGCGAGCCGCCTCGTGGCGTCCCCTGCCCGGTGACCGCCTGAAGGTCCGGCGCGTCGGCGCGCGCGCCGGCGTCCCCCACGTACAGGATTGAATCATGGCTACCCGTCCCCCGCGCCGTTCCGCCCCTGCCAGCCTTCCCGCGAAACCGGTTTCGCGCGCGGCTGCCCGCCAGGCGAGGGACAACCAGGAGGCGCTGCGCGCCGACCAGCGGTTCGACTACTCGGCGATCGTCGATCGCCCGCCGCTCAAGGTGCCGCGGGGCGTGCGACTGATCGTCTGGCCGGTGGTCAACATCGAAGAGTGGGAGATCACGCGCCCGATGCCGCGCCAGTACTCCAGTCCGCCCGGCGGGCAGTCGATCGTCCCCGACGTGCAGAACTGGGGCTGGCACGAGTACGGGATGCGGGTAGGCATCTGGCGCATCATCGATGCGTTCCGTCGCCACCGCATCCGCCCGACGATGTCGATCAACGCGCGGGTCTGCGAGACGCGGCCCCGGGTCGCGCAGGCGGCGCTCGAGGCGGGCTGGGAGTTCATGGCGCACACCTACGTGCAGATGCCCATCCACCAGGTCGAGGACCAGCGTGCCATGATCCGGCAGTCGGTCGACGTACTGCGCCGGTTCACCGGGCGTACCCCGACCGGCTGGCTGGGGCCGGGGCGCGGGCAGACGCCCGCGACCCTCGACTACGTGGCCGAAGCGGGCTTCAAGTGGTTCGGCGACTGGGTGATGGACGAGCAGCCCTTCGACGTGCAGACGAAGCACGGCCCCATCCTCTCGATCCCGTATTCGGTCGAGCTCAACGACATCCAGATCATGGTGAGCAGCCTGCACGAGTCCGACGGCATGCTCAAGCGCGCGCGCGACGCCTTCGATACCCTCCATCGCGAGTCGAAGCACGGCGTGCGCATCCTCTCTTTCGGCGTGCATCCCTACATCAGCGGCGCGGCCCACCGGATCCGCTACTTCGACGCGATGCTCGCCTACATGCGCAAGCACCCGGGCGTGGTGTTCTGGCAGGGCGAGACCATCCACGACTGGTACCGCGACGCGACCCGCTGAGCGGCGACGGCGCCGCCCCGTCGCGGGCCACAACCGACAACCGACAACCGACAACACCAGGAGGACACCCATGAAGAAGACCGCAGCTTGCCTGTCCGGCGCGCTCCTCGCGCTGGCGGTCGCCGGCACCCCGGCCATCGCGCAGACCCAGTTCCCGGTCAAGCCCATCCGGCTGATCATCGGCAGTGCGCCGGGATCGGGTCCGGACGTGATCTCGCGCACCCTGTCCGAGCGCATGGCCGAGGTCTGGGGCCAGCGTATCGTCGTCGATGCGCGCCCGGGCGCGGCCGGTGCGATCAGCGCCGATCTCGCGCTGCAGACCAACCCCGATGGCTACACCTGGATGATGCTCACCTCGCAACTGTTCGTGGCGAGCCAGGTGCTGACCGGCCTGAAGTTCGACCTCGCGCGCGACTTCCAGTCGGTGGCCCTGATCGGCGCCACGCCGTTCATCATGCTCGCCAACACCACCCAGCCGGCGCGCAACCTGCGCGAGCTGATCGAGCTCGCCCGCAAGTCGCCGGGCACGATCCGCTACGGCTCGGCCGGCACGGGCGCCTCCGAGCATCTCTCCGGCGTGCTCTTCAACCACCTCACCAGCACCAGCATGCTGCACGTCCCCTACAAGGGCGTGCCGCAGGCGATCACCGACACGCTGTCGAACGAGGTGCAGTTCACCTTCGCGGTGCTGCCGGTCGCGCTGCCGCACATCCAGTCGGGCCGCCTGGTCGCGCTCGGGGGCACCATCCCGCGCCGGTTCCCGCAGATCCCCGACGTGCCGGCGATCTCCGAGGTGGTTCCCGGCTATGCGATGTACGCGTGGTACAGCATCGTCGCGCCGACCGGAACGCCCAACCCGATCCTCGAGAAGGCCAGCACGGACCTCGTGCGCGTGCTGCGCGAGCCGGCGATGGGCGAGCGGCTGCGCAACATGGGCATCGACGTGATGGCCGGCGATCGCAAGGCGCTCGACCAGTGGCGCGCCGAGGAGAACAAGCGCATCAGCACGACGGTCAAGCTCTCGGGCGCGACGCGCTGAGGCCCGGCACCACCCCGGGTACCCGGTACCCGGGGATTTCAGCGCGCGGTCTGTTTCGGGATGCCAGCGCGAACGATCACTTCGCGCCACTTGTCGATCTCGGAGACCATGAGGTCCCGAGCCTGGGCGGGCGTGCTGCCCCGGGTCTCGACACCCAGGTCGAGCAGCCGCCGGCTGACCTCCGGGGAGGCGAGTGCGGCGACGACCTCGCGATTGAGCCGCTCGACCACGGCACGCGGCGTGCGAGCGGGTGCCACGATCGATGCCCACGACGCCGCGTGATAGCCCGGCACGCCGGACTCCGCCACGGTGGGGACGCCGGGCAGCAGGGGTGAGCGACGGCTGGAGGTCACGGCCAGTGCCCGTACCGCGCCCGCTCGAACCTGCCCGATCACCGCGCCCACGCTCTCGAACATCAGCTGCACTTCGCCGCCGCGCAGTCCCGCGAGCGCGGCCGGGGAGGTCTTGTAGGGCACGGTCTGGGCCTTGAGGCCGGCCATGGTCTTGAACAGTTCGACCGCGAGAAACTGCGTGCTCCCGATGTTGAGCGTCCCGATGTCGAGCCGGCCCGGGTGCGCGCGCGCCTGAGCGATCGCCTCGGACAGCGTCGCGGCCTTGCCATCGGTCGCCGCGAGCACGGCCATGTCGAAGAAGCCCAGCGTGGAGACATGGGCGAAGTCGGCCACGATGTCGTAGGGCAGGGCCTCGAACATCGAGACGGTCAGGGCGGCGCCGTTGCCGGTATGCAGCAGCGTGTGGCCGTCGGGTTCGGCGCGCGCTGCGGCCACGGAGGCGACGATCAGGCCCGCGCTGGGCCGGTTGTCCACGAGCACCGGCTGGCCGAGCGTATCGGCCAGCCGCTGTCCCACGGTGCGCGCGGTGATGTCGCCGATGCTGCCCGGGCCGTAGGGCACCAGGTAGCGCACGGGCCGCGTGGGGAACTCCTGCGCGCAGGCGGGGGAAAGCCCGGCCGCGCATGCGAGGACACCGACGATGCCCAGTCCTGCGGCGATCGATCTCGCGCGCGCGGGGTCGGTGCCCGCCTGCGGCCGGCGATCGAGCGTGTACATGCCGTCTCCTCCTTCGCGCGGCCGTGTGCGGCCGGGGACGCCCTGCGTGGGGGCGCGATGCGGTCAGTATACTGACGGCGGGCGGATCCGCCCGCCTCGGATCCGGGTCGCGATCCTGTCCTTCGAAGGCGCGGGGAGAGCATGACGGTACTGGTCGTCGGTGCGGGCCTGGTGGGCGCGCAGGTGGTGCGGCAACTGGTCGACCGCGGCGAACGCCCCGTGGTCCTCGAGCCGAGGCCGCAGCGCGAAGCGCTGGCCGGCATCGTCGACCTGCAGGCGTTCGACCTTTTCGAGGGGGACGTGCTGCAGCCGTTCGCACTCTCCGCGGCGCTTGCCGGCAGGTCCGTCAGGGCCATCGTGCATACCGCCGCGAACCCGCTGCTGACCCTGGGCGCGCAGCGCGATCCGTACCGCGCGATCGAGCTCAACATCATGGGACTCGCCAACG
>Ga0068877_10003575_pt1 | contig 12308 bp, 10 predicted proteins | sample NOAtaG_FD_66437 | JGI IMG/M metagenome (GOLD analysis project Ga0068877, IMG submission 66437) | Freshwater lake microbial communities from Lake Erie, under a cyanobacterial bloom - NOAA_Erie_Diel6S_1000h metaG | ecosystem: Environmental > Aquatic > Freshwater > Lake | place: USA: Ohio, Lake... | reverse complement strand
GGCGACCCGCGACGTGGCGACCCGCGACGTGGCAACCGGCGACGCGGCGACCGGCGACGCGGCGACCGGCGACGCGGCGACCGGCGACGCGGCGACCGGCGACGCGGCGACCGGCGACGCGGCGACCCGCGTTCCGGCGCATGGGGACCGGCCCGAGGGGGTCCGCAAGCCGGCCGGCACGGAGATCACGGGCCGGCGAGCAGTGCGTGCACCTTCCGGATCGTGTCGAGCGTGCGGAAGGTCAGCGGCTGTCCGGCCGTGCGGTCGAAGACGCCGTTGACGAGGTCGCTGGCGGGCTCGCGGGTGCGGCGAAGCCAGAACACGTCCCGTCCAACTGCCCGCACGGCATCAGTCTCGCCCGAGAGTGCGGCGAGGCGGCTCGCGGTAGCGCGGTCCATGGGCGTCGAGCCGAAGCCCACGAGCAGCGCGTGGGCCCGTGCGACGTCGGCCTTGCCGAAGGGCACGCCGTCGAGCACGTCGGTCACCTGCGGGGCGGTGCGCAGCAGCACGGGCACGTCGAAACCCAGAGCCGACGCGAGGTGCCGCGCGAGCGCGTCCTGGAGGGTCCGTTCTCCCCGGCGATCGGTGAAGACCGCGTTCCCGCTGGAGAGCACCGTGCGTACGTCGCGCGCCCCGGCCTCCGCGAGGTGTCGCGCGAGGTGATCCATCGTCACGCGGCGACGACCGACGTTGATCGCCCGCAGGAAGGCGGCGTAGCGCGGCATCGGTCAGCCGCGGTCCCGCCGGACGAGGACGCGGCGGCCGCGGATCGTCGCGCTCCGGAGCGCGGCGATCACGTCGTCGGCGGCCTCGCTCGGCACCTCGACGATCGAGAAGGCGTCGGCGATCTCGATCGAGCCGATCGCCTTGGCGTGCAGGCCCGCCTCGTTCGCGATCGCGCCGACGAGGTCGGCCGGCCGCACCTTCGCGTTGCGGCCGGCGGCGATGAACAGGCGCGTGAGCTCCCCGGACGGAAGACCCGCGCGTTCCGGCCGGCGCGGCCGCGAGGGTGTCGCGCCGCGTTCGGGGCGCGCCGCGGCGCCGTCGCGGCCGCCGCGGCCGCCGCGGCCGCCGCGGCCGCGCGCGGGGACCGCGGCCATCGCCTCCGGCGCGGGCACGTCGAGCGGCGGGGACTCGCGCTCGGGGTTCGCCAACTGCACGGCAGCGGCGGCGATGTCCATCACGTCGAACTCCTCCGCCAGCGGCCCGACGACGGGGCGCCAGCGGTCGAGGTCGCCGGCCAGGAGAAGCTCGCGCAGGGTCGCCCGCACGAGCTCGAGCTTGCGGGCGTGGAGGTCGGCCACCGTCGGCAGCTGCGCCACCTCGATCCGCTGCTGCGTGAGCCGCTCGATGTTCTTGAGCAGCCGATGTTCGCGCGGTTCGGCGATCGTGATCGCCGTGCCGCTGCGGCCGGCGCGCCCGGTGCGGCCGATGCGGTGCACGTAGGCCTCGGCGGCCGCGGGGACGCCGACGTTGATGACGTGCGAGACGTGGCTGATGTCGAGGCCGCGGGCAGCGACGTCGGTGGCGACGAGCAGGTCGAGCTGCCGGCCGCGGAAGCGCTTCATGACGCGGTCGCGCTGCTCCTGCGACAGCCCGCCGTGCAGGGCCGCCGCCCGCTGCCCCCGCGCGTCGAGCGCCGAGACGAGGTCGTCCACCTCGCCACGGGTGCGGCAGAAGACGATCGCCGAGGTCGGGTGCTCGTGGTCGAGGATGCGGGCGAAGGCGGCGGCCTGCTGCGGGCGCGGCACGATGTAGGCCACCTGGCGCACCGCAGCCACGTCGCCAGGGGCGGGCTTGGCCCGCTCGACCTGCACCGTCGCCGGTTCCCGCATGCGCGAGGCGGCGAGCGCCTTGATGCGCGGGGCGAGCGTCGCGCTGAAGAGCGCCGTCTGGCGCGTCTCGGGCACCTCGGCCAGGATCGCCTCGAGGTCGTCGGCGAAGCCCATGTCGAGCATCTCGTCGGCCTCGTCGAGCACGACGACCTTGACGGACTCCAGGTGCAGCGTCCCGCGGCGGATGTGGTCGAGTGCGCGCCCGGGGGTGGCGACGACGACATCCACGCCGCGCTTGAGCGCCCGGATCTGCGGTTCCATCGGGGCACCGCCGTAGATCGGCAGCGTCCGCACGTCGAGACTGCGGCCGTAGCGGTGGATCGCTTCGGCGACCTGCATGGCGAGCTCGCGGGTCGGCGTGAGGACGAGCGCCGCGGTGCGCTGTCGCGCGTCGGCGCCTGGCGTCAGCCGGTGCAGCAGAGGCAGGGCGAAGGCCGCCGTCTTGCCGGTGCCGGTGGCGGCGAGGGCGAGGACGTCGCGGCCGGCGAGCAGCAGCGGGATCGCCGCGCACTGCACCGGCGTCGGTTCCTCGTAGCCCAGTTCGGTGAGTCCCTGCAGGATCCCCGCGTCGAGCGCGAGGTCGGCGAAGGTGCGGGGGGGCTGCGAGCGTGGTGACATCGGGCAAAGCTAGCGCGCGCCGGCCACCGGGGCGAATGCGGGGGGCGGCGCACCTCGCGGCGGGGGACGCGGCTGGTTTGCTTTCCCGCATGCCGACTTCCGCCTTCGCCCCGCATGGCCGCTGGTGGCGGCGCCTCGGGCTCGTCCTCGCCGTCGCGGTGACGCGCGTCCCCTCCGTGCATGCCCAGCGCGTGCCCGACGCGCCACGCGACGACGCCGCCTTCTCGTTCTACGCCCGCGGCCCGTACCGGCCGCAGGTGCCGCGCCCCGATTCGCTGCTGGGCTACGCGCTCGGCACCGCGCACACGCAGTTCCACCAGCAGGAACGCACCCTGCTGGCGATCGCCGGGTCGGCGCGCGACCGCGTGGCGGTGGAGCTGCTGGGGCAGACCCCGGAGCGGCGGACGATGCGGCTCTACGTCGTCTCGGCGCCGGAGAACATCGCGAAGCTCGACGCGATCCGCGCCGACCTCGACCGGCTCGCCGACCCGCGCGGCGTGCCGGCGCCGGAGCGAGAGGCGCTCGCGGCGCGGGTGCCGGCCGTCGTGTGGTTCTCCGGCTCGGTGCACGGGGACGAGGTGCCCGGCTTCGAGGCCAGCATGGCGCTGCTGTACCACTTCGCCGCCAGCGACGATCCCGAGACGGTGCGGCTTCTCAAGGACGCCGTCGTGGTCATCAATCCGAGCTCGAATCCCGACGGGCATGAGCGATTCGCCGTCTGGTCGAACGCGATCGCCGTGGGCAGCCCCGAGCGGCAGGCGATGGAGCAGCAGCGGGCCCAGCCGTGGAGCATCGCCGGCCGGTACAACCACTACCGGTTCGACATGAACCGCGACGTGTTCGCCCAGACGCAGCGCGAGGTGCGGCACCTCGTGCGCGGTATGCTGCGCTGGCACCCCATGGTCACCGCCGACCTGCACGGCTTCACATCCACATACTTCATGGCGCCGGCCTCGCGCCCGGTCAACGCGAACATCTCCGGCTGGCCCGTGAAGTGGGGCGAGATCATCGGAGCGGCCAACGCGGCGGCCTTCGACGCGTTCGGCTGGATGTACTTCGTGCGCGACAACTACGACCTCTACTACCCGGGCTACTGGGACACGTGGCCGTCGCTCACCGGCGCACTCGGCGCCACGTACGAGACCGACGGCGGGCCGGCCCTCCTCAAGCGGCGGGCCGACGGCACGCTGCTCTCGCTGCGCGACGGGATCGCGAAGCACTACGTGGCTGCCGTGACGACGTTCGAGACCACCGCCCGCCGGGCACGCGAACGGGTGCGCGACTACGCCGCCTTCCGCCTGCAGGCGATCGACGCCGGCCGTACGCAGCCGATGAAGCGCGTGGTCTTCGCCCCCGGGAACGACCCCGCCCGGGCCGCCGAGCTGGCGACCACGCTGCTGCGGAACGGCATCGAGGTGCAGCGGCTCACCGCGCCGCTCGCCTCGACGCGCGCCCGGGCGTACGCCGACGACGCCGTCGCCGCCCGGACCTTCGCCGCCGGACATTACGCGGTGGACCTCGCGCAGCCGCAGGGCCGGCTCGCTCGGGCGCTGCTCGAGGCCGAGCCGCAGCTCGATGCCGTCTTCGCGAAGCGCATGGCGGACGCCTTCCGTCGGAATCGCGAGCGCGCCCGCGCTGCCGACCTCGACGGCTACGAGTTCTACGACATCACCGCGTGGGCGCTGCCGGTCGCGTACGGCGTCGAGGCGTGGAGTCTCGAGGACGCGGCGCCGATGCAGGGAGAGCCGCTGCGCCTGCCGGCCGACGACGCGCCGCGCGTCAACGGCGAGACGCTGCCGGTGGCCGTGGCCGGCGGCGTCGTCGGCGGCGCGCGCGCCCGCTCGGCCTATCTCTTCCGCAACGACCGCAACGGCGCGGCGCGGCTTGCCGGTCACCTGATGGGCGAGGGCTTCCGCGTCGCGATCGCCACCGAGCCGGTGCAGGTCGCGGCCACCACGTGGCCGCGCGGCACCTGGGTCGTCCGCGTGTCCCGCAACGATTCGACGCTGCACGGCCGCATCGACGCTCTCGCCCGCGCGGCGGGCGTCGAGGTGACGGCCGCCGGGACGGCGTTCCCCGAGTCGGCGCAGTACGGCACCGGGTCGGCGGTCGTGCGCGACCTGCCGGCGGCGAAGGTCGCGCTCGTGGGGGGCGACGGCATCTTCCAGGGCGGTTACGGCGCCATCTGGTGGACGCTCGAGACGCGCTACGCGCTGCCGTTCACCCCGATCACCACCGATGCACTCAACGGGGACCTGTCCCCCTTCACCGCGATCATCGTCCCGACCGGCAGTCTCTCGCGTCTCGGCAAGGCGGCGGGCCTGCGCACGTGGATCGAGCGCGGCGGGACGCTCATCACCATGGGCGACGCCACCGCATGGGCCGCGCGCGAGGATGTGAATCTCACGAGCGCCCGCGCCGTCGAAGGCGACAAGAAGGACCCGAAGGCCGGTGACGCCCCGAAGCCGGCGACGGACACGGCGATGATCGTGCAGAGCCCGGGGGCCGGCGCCAACGCCGACACGCCGGCCCCGGTGCCGGGAAGCCATTTCGACGTGGTGTTCGACCGCACCCACTGGCTCACGCTCGGGATCGAGCAGCCGCGGATGACGGTGCTGCTCGAGTCGGACACCTTCCTGCGGCTCTCGAAGGACGGCACCAACGTGGGCGTCTTCGCCCCGACCGGGCCGCTGCTCCGCGGCGGCTTCACCTTCCCCGACAACACCGAGCGGTTGCTGCGCGGCACCGCCTACCTGATCCACGAGAAGATCGGGGCGGGGCACCTCGTGGCCTTCGCAAACGAGCCGATGTTCCGCGGCTGGTGGCGCGCGCTCGACCGGTTGGTGATGAACGCGGTGCTGCTGGGCGGAGGGTTCTGACCGGGCCGGGCGCGGACGGCCCGGTCGCGTGCTCAGTGGATCGGCTGTGCCGCCGCGCCGGTCGCGTGCAGCGAAAGTGAAGTCACGACGGCCCATGGGCTCGCGGAGTGTTGCCCGACGCATCGGACCGGCGATGTGCATCAGCAAGCGGGCAACGAGACACGCGGCGCCCTTGCGGAGTGGGAGGGAGACGGCAGAACCGAACCGTCGGCGGAAGTCGGCGATGCGCAGTCGGGTGCGGCAGCGGTGGTGGCTCGCGGCAGGGATCGCGTTCTCGGCGGCGGCATGCGAACGCCGCACCATGTTGGAGCCGCGGCCGGGGGGCGCTCAGCGACCGGCCGATGGGGCCGTGCAACAACCTGCTGCCGCGGGACATGGCGGGGAGCCCGCCGCGCTGCGTCTGGAGTTTGGTGGAGTAGGGGGCGACGAGCGAACCGGTGTGTGTGTGGTGCGAGTGCCGATGCTCAAGCCGTACGACGCCCCGGGGGGACCCGTGACCATCACTCGAAGACCTTTTGCCCCGACACGACGATCGCGAAATCGGGATGCGAGCTCACGTCTCTCGCCATGACGCTTACCCGCAGCGGCGTGCCGATTGCCCCGCGCTCGCGAGTTCGTGAACATCGGCGGAGCGCGCAACGGCCGGACCGGCCTCGAGCCGAAGCTGGCCATGTCGGAGCATGTCGGAGCATGTCGGAGCATGTCGGAGCATGTCGGAGCATGTCGGTGCCGGTAGTCCCGTCATTGCCACGGTCACGAACGTCTCCCATTCGTCGCAGCCGACAGCTCAATGCCTGACTCGGAGTGTTGAATGGCCACATCGCCATGGCACCCCTGCTGGCGTGTGTGCCGGAACTCGATCCGGTCAAGGCCACCCGGGCCTACCTCGAGAAGCACGAGATTGCCAACTTGGGCCTGCACACCATTGCCGAGCATGGCGCGTTCGCCCGCAATCGGCTCGAACCCATGCACAGGCGACCCCGCCTCCTTCTGAAGACAGCCTGCATTGGCGTTCAGATGTCACCGACTCATGCGAAGCTCAATGACGCGATTCGCCATCCACAGCGGCGAGCCACCTCTCAACCTCCGACCTGAAAGGTGTTGACGCTTCACGACCCAGAAAGTCACGCAGAAGCCGTGTCTTTTCATTCAGACCTACCGACCGTTGCACTTCCGACATGAGTTCGTTGTATCTGACTCTCGCCAAGCCGATATCGCTCCGCGTGCCTGTTTCGAACACGTCGAGGAAGAACAACATCTTGCCTCGGAAATACTCTGCCCAGTTCCTGGCGTCTTCTTTCGAGAAGTAGTTCAGCCAGAGGTCCCGACCGATGACGGCTCGTTCTTCATCGACCTTGTATCCCGTGCTGACAAACGGCGCGAAACCGGGAACCGTCGTGATCTCCGGCAGGCCCTTGATGGTTCCCGGAAGACTCTCGATCACCTCGTTGTTCCGTACTCGAAGATCGTCAAGTTCTTCGAAACCCTCCAGCAAGTAACCGAGCCGTTCGCCGCGCCCGCGAGACGTCGTGGGGTTTCCCGGTTCAACCTCGTATCCGAACTCAACGGTGAAGCGCGATCCCCATAACGGATTCCAACCCCATTTGTCGCATTGGAACATCACCGTTGAGGAGCCACCGTCAACGGGACGTGTCCACCCCAGAGGCATGCCATTGGCAGTCCGGAATCCGTTGTCCTTCATCAAGGTCTTGAGGCCGGTCTTGATCTCCCTGTAGAACTCTCGCGACGTAAATGCCATGCACCCCTCCAGCCTTGACAGCTTGACCAACTACTCGTCGAAGGATTCGCGATCTGCACGGACACTGGTCCGTGAACACCAATGTCCAGACAGATCGTCGATCTGCAAGCAGGCACAGGCTCTGCCTGAGCACGGCATGGTATTTGTCGTGCCTTGATCGGTCAACCGTGCGACGCCAGGCGCACGCGCCCCTTGCAGACGCGAACGGTTACCACATCCGTGGCGGGGATCCGTTCGATACCAACAAGTGCCCCCCTTGCATCAGCAATCAGGCTGGCCACATCCTCCCGAAGACCGAGAACGGGCAGGCGCCGGATTTCTCCCAAGGGATTCCGCTCAAGCAGCAGCGAGGGATGAGCAAGGTGTGCCACGCAGCGCGGCGCGGAGCAGGGCGAGGTGCTGGTGCCCCTTCACTTTGCGAATCTGCTTTTCAGTCTCCAGCAGGGCGGCCGCACTCCAGCGCTGGTTCTGATCACTCGTGCGGCGGCGCGTGATGCGATGCGTTGCCGCCTCGATGCGGGCCATTAAACTCTCGATCAGGTTCGTCGTCTTGACGCTGATGCCGAGGTTCGCGAACACCTCAGGCGAAGCAGGGTCAGCATGTCGTCGAGGCCTTCTTCCAGACGCCTGAACACCGCGCTCGACCAGCCCCCGCAGGAAGGCGGCGCACCCCCGCTTGTGCTCGGTGGCGGTCTGTGCGAGGCCCGGGATCCGCTTCTCCCTCGTCGTGGTGACGGCGAGCGCGATGACCACCTGATCGTCGGCGAACGACTGCCCGTCCAGGAGGAGCACCAACCACTCGGCGTCGTCATGTCGCCGCTCATGGAGCGTATGCCGCGCCGTCGCCCTGGCGCGCACGAAGCACCACGACACGCTCCACGTGGTCAGTCCGAACGCCTCCGGCGCGGCGTCGGCGGCCACTTCGTGGTCGCGGCACGACAGCGCCCAGCAGGTAGGCGTGAGGCTGGGGGAAGACAGGTCAATGCGCTGCGGCGTCGCTGAGAGTGGTAGAAGATCAGGTAGTCATCGAAAGCGCGAGTGCGCCAGTACGAGCGGACGAAGGCTCGCGCGTAGGCCCATTCGCTGAGTAGTGTGCGGATCACCCGCTCGGCCTTGCCGTTCGTCGGGGGGCGGTAGGCGCGAGTGATCATCCATGGCGACGTGCAGGCAGTCACAGCCGATGCCATGCACCCGCGTGTCGCGCTGGCCTTTGGCGACTGGTGGACGGGCGACGTCGCTCGTAGTCTTGGCAGGCGGCGTCTCCCGTTGCGGCGCGAATGCTGGCGGGGCTCAACGCCGCACCATGGAAGCACCACCCAACCTTCATCCAGGCCGGGGACAGACCCGCGCGAGGCCGTGGCATGACTCACTCAGTTGGAGCAGGGTACGAGAGTTCACCCAAGCTGTGCGGTTTGCGCATTGCCTCGGAGGATGGAGGCTGCTGCCTCGAAGTTCATCGGAGGTCTGACGACCCGCATCACTTCGTGGTACGACTCACACTGGGGCGGGTCAAGGTGGAGAACGATGCCGTAGCGTTTGTCGAGAGGCGGGAGTTTTGTGCCGCTATCAGAGGCCTCCACTCGTCCATGACGGGCCGCGCGGTGCTTCGCGGCACCGAGGACGTGGAAATCTCGCTGCAGCCCGACGGGGGTTCCGGAGCCCTGGAATTGCACGTTCTTGTTGTACGGCACTTTACGGCATCTGCATCCCGAACCGGGCGGGATCTGCCGGCACGCATATCCCTTGAAGGGGGATTCAGTGTGCCCGGCGAGGAGGTGTCGCGCGTGGTTCGGGATCTTGAAGCGATGTTTGACGACGCCGCGTAGCCGCGGCAGGCGGGTGAGCGACCCTGTCTGACGTAACTCGATGCGTCACGGACGCCTGCACAGGCAATCCTGAATCGCCCCGGGTTTGCTCGACTACAGCATACATGAGAGCGTGCGTTCGTTCGTGAAGCGGTCCTGCTCGGGCGCTTCGATCAACGTGATTGCCTCGCGCCGACTGAGGCGGCCCGCCGCTCGGCTGAGGACGCCCCCCCACCAACTCCCGCCTCCACGCGAAGGCGTTTGGCGTGCGCGGTGGTACCATCGGTACGTCAGATGAGCCGCCCGGGTTCGACCACCCGCGGTGCTGAAAGTCGTGACCGACCGTCCCCCGGCGCTCACGGCACCCGAGCGAGATTTATGGCCCCCCGCCGCCCGCCACGAGGCGCTGACGATGTCGGCGATCGCGCGCTATGCTACGACTCGTAGCCGACTCACGCCGATGGAAAGTCCTATCCTGCTGAACTCGACATGATGCGCGATGCCACCGCCAACGTCGAGGCGGCGCACCAGGGCGCCATCGAGACGACACGTGCGGATGCGGAAGCGTGGACCACGCTGCACCCTGCGATTGTCCGCACGTGGCAGACGTCCTGGCTGCTGTTGGGGGTCGGCCTGTCGCTGCCGCTGCTGGCGATCGGACTGTTCCTCATGCTCGACCCGCCCCGATGGTGGTATCCCGTGGCGAGTGCGCCAGCCGTGCTCGGCGCGATCGCGGCGGCAACCCTTGCCCGCCGTCGTTTCGGGGCATGGCGCTTCCGGCGGGAAGACGCGCTCCTCGCTGTCCGGCACGGGGTGATGATCCGCAAGGAGACGGTCATGCCGTACTCCCGAATCCAGCACGTGGATGTCACGCAGGGGCCGGTCGCGAGGCGGTTCGGCCTCGCGACGCTCGTTGTGCACACCGCATCCGCCGACGGGCACGCCGTGCGCATCCCGGGGCTCCGGGTGCTCGACGCCCAGGCACTGCGCGACGATCTCGCGACGCGCGCCGGACTGTTCGACCCGTTGTGAGCGACACGTCTGCGTTGGAGTACCGACGCCAGCACCCGCTGGCGTTGCTGGTCGGGATGGGTCACCGGCTCCTTGGCGTCACCCTGATCGCCGGTCCCATGGTGCTCCTGAACCCCGCAGTACGGGACGTGCCGGAGGTGTTGGTACCGTCCGTCGCCGGGATGCTGGTGCTACTTGTGCTTCTGCCAGCGGGCCTCACGTGGGCGACGCAGTGGTTCGCGATCGGTCACGACGCGCTGGTGGTCCGGAGTGGCGTCCTGTTTCGCCGGACACGCACGATTCCCTACGGACGCATTCAGGGCATCAACACGGCGCAGTCGCCGATGCAGCGTGTGCTCGGGCTTGGGTCGCTGCGGGTTGACACGGGACAACAGGGCGTCGAGGCTGAGGCCGAACTGCCGATGCTGCGGTGGTCCGATGTGCTGGCCCTGCAAGAGGAACTGGTCCGGCGCCGCAGACCAGTGGTCGGCGGCGGCGGGGAGGCGGTGCCCGCCGATGGAGGAGCATCCGTCGTTCGACCCGCCCCGTCCGGGACGGTGCTTGCGACGGTCTCCGACCGTGAGCTCCTCATCGCTGGCGCGACGTCCGCGCAGTTGCTCGTCGCTCTGGGCGCGATCGCAGGGCTTGTCGATCGGGCCGGAGGCTGGGCGCGGATGCCGGTCCTCGGCCCGCTACTGCGGCTGCTGGAAGCGCGGGCAGGGAGCGGGACCGCCCCCGACGGCGGGGTCATCGCTGCGGTCTTCGCGGCGGCCATCGCAGGGCTGGCGGTGCTCTGGGTGGTCGGCGTGGTTCTGACGTGGGCACGATACCGCGGGTTCACACTGCGGCACGTCGGCGACACGTTCGTGCGAACGTACGGGTGGCTCAATCGGGTGTCGGCCGTCACACCGCTCCAGCGCATCCAAGCCCTGTCGTGGCGCGAGCCCGTCCTGCGGCGGCTCGTACGATACGGCGAACTCCGCGCCGTCTCCGCAGGGGCGATGACGGTGCAAGTCAACGGCAACCAGGCGGACGTGCCGACACTGGTCCCGATTCTGCCCCTCGACCGCGCCGCGGCTGCCATCGCGCATGTCTATCCCGGCTTGCGTGTGGATTGGGCCTCCGCGACCCCTCGCCCCGATTGGCAGCGCCCCTCACGACGGACCTGGGCGCGCACGGGCGTCGCGTGGTCGGTTCGGGCGGTCCTCACGTTGGTCCCCGTGTCGTTCCTGTTCGGCTCGGTGACGTGGTATGCGCTGTGGGGATTGCCGCTCGTGTGGGCGTGCACCCCGCTCGCCTCGCACGTCCGCGGCGTGGCGCGGGACGCTGACACCCTCATCGTCCGCGAAGGCGGGCTCGGCCGCGAAACGTGGGTCATCCCCATGGCCAAAGTGCAACTCGTGCACCTGCGGCAGGGCCCGTGGCAACGAGCGATCGGAACGGCGTCGGTACGAATCACGACCGCCGGCATCGGCAGCATCGCTGACGTGGTGGACCTTCCGGAAGCCTCAGCGCGTGCCCTCGTGCAGGAGATCTCCGGGTGGCTCGCCACCAACGCCAAGCGAGGATAGGTAATTGAATCGGGGCCGGTCGAGTACACGACGACTTGCCGACGGGCCGAGGACCGACCATGGCGCGTCCGCGCGCCCTGTTCCCCGCGGGCGAGCGGTGCGGGCCGTGGTCCCCGAGGGGCGTGCGGTGCCGGCGGGGACCTCGTGGAGGCATCGGTGGGACGGGGGACTGCGCGCGCCGCCCGGCGCGGTCGCGGAGACGCGGGTCCGGAGATGCGTGAGGATCTGGTTGATCACTGACGCCTGGGTGATGAACGCGATGATCCGCATCACGGCGTGGCAGGACGGGCACGCGAGCGGGTGGACCTCATTGATGTGTTGCAGGAGCGCCGCCCATCGGCGACTGGCCTCGGTCGGTACCAGCCTCGGAGCAGGGGCGATCGCGGGCGGCGCCTCGGCGGGGGCGGGCTCGGCCCGCCGCCACATGCCACGGGGGCGATTGGCATACCAGCCATAGTACCGCGTCGTGCCGAGCCACCGCGTCCAACACTCCGGGTCGCTCGTCGCCCCCCGGACGCGGGGCGCCCTTCGTTCACGGTGTTCGACTCGCCCGGTGCCCGCGCCGCGCCGCTCCACGGTTCCCCGCGCGTCCAGCGCTGCGCCCCGGGATCGTGGCTGGCGCCGTCCCGGACCGGCACCCGCCCGGAGACTCGGCGGGGCCGCGTCGCCCAGGGCGGTATCCCAAGGATCGCCCCCACATCCGGCCGCGGCTCCAACATGCTGCGGCGTTCGCATGCCGCCGCCGAGAACGCGATCCCTGCCGCGAGCCACCACCGCTGCCGCACCCGACTGCGCATCGCCGACTTCCGCCGACGGTTCGGTTCTGCCGT
>Ga0068877_10003573_pt1 | contig 12310 bp, 11 predicted proteins | sample NOAtaG_FD_66437 | JGI IMG/M metagenome (GOLD analysis project Ga0068877, IMG submission 66437) | Freshwater lake microbial communities from Lake Erie, under a cyanobacterial bloom - NOAA_Erie_Diel6S_1000h metaG | ecosystem: Environmental > Aquatic > Freshwater > Lake | place: USA: Ohio, Lake... | reverse complement strand
GCGCTGATCGAGGGCAAGCGCCGCGGCGCCAGGCGCGTGTGCGTGACGATGTGCGTCGGCGGCGGCATGGGCGCGGCTGGCGTGTTCGAAGTGCTCTGATCCCAGCGAGACCGCCGCGCCGCCGGCGACCGCCTCCGATGACCGCTGCTGCACCGACCATGGACATTCTGCGCACCCCCGACGAACGCTTTGCCGGCCTGCCCGGCTGGCCCTACGAGCCGCACTATCTGCAGCACGCCGGCTTCCGCGTGGCCGTGGTCGACGAGGGCCCGCGCGACGCTGCGGTGACGGTGCTGTGCCTGCACGGCAACCCGAGCTGGAGCTACCTGTGGCGGCACATGCTGCCCGTGTTCACGGCGGCCGGGCTGCGCGTGGTGGCGCCGGACCTGATCGGCTTCGGCCGCAGCGACAAGCCGCTCGACGAGACCGCGCACTCGTTCGCCTTCCACCGCGGCATGCTGCTCGACCTGGTCGAGCAGCTCGACCTGCACAACGTGCTGCTGGCGGTGCAGGACTGGGGCGGCATCCTCGGCCTGACGCTGCCGATGGCAGTGCCCGGGCGCTACACGCGCCTCCTGGTGATGAACACCACGCTGGCCACCGGCGAGGTCGGCGAGGGCTTCCGCCAGTGGCGCGAGTACGCCCGCACGCAACCCGACCTGGCCGTGGGCAGGCTGCTGCGGCGCGGCAAGCGCGACATGAGCGAGGCCGAGGCGGCCGCCTACGACGCGCCGTTTCCCGATGCGCGCCACAAGGCAGCCCTGCGCGCGTTCCCGGACCTGGTGCCCGACGCGGCGACGATGGGGCCTGACGGCCCCGGCATCGCCATCGGGCGCGAGGCCGCGGCGTTCTGGCGCGAGCGCTGGCGCGGCGAGAGCTTCATGGCCATCGGCACGGGCGATCCCGTGCTCGGCGGCCCGCCGATGCAGGCGCTGGCGCGCACGATCCGCGGCTGTCCGCCGCCGCTGGAGCTTCCGGAGGCCGGCCACTTCGTCCAGGAGTGGGGTGCGCCCATCGCGCGCGCGGCGCTCGAGCGCTTCGGGCTGGCTCGGGGCTGAGAGCCCGCTGCAGGACCGACGATGCTCGACCTGGTCCAGGCGCGCGAGTTCTTCCGCCTCTCGCCCTTCATGGTCGACCTCGGCGTCGAGCCTGTCGAGGTCGTGCCCGGTCGGCTGTCGACCGTACTCGCGATCGCGCCGCGCCACCTGCAGCACACCGGGTTCGTCCACGCCGGCGTGTCGGCGGCGATGGCCGACCACACGATGGGTGCGGCCGCGCAGACGCTGGCGCCTGCCGGGCACTGGGCGCTGACGGCCGACCTGCGCACGAGCCTGCTGCGCGCCGCGCAGGGCGAGCGCCTGGTGTGCACGGCCTGGGTGCTGAAGTCGGGCCGTTCACTCGCGTTCACCGAGGCCGAGGTGCACGTGGAGCGTGGCGGGCCGGCCGGCGTCGAGCGCCTGCTGGTGATGAAGGCCTCGGCAACGATGGCGCTTGCCTCGCACGTGCGCGCGGTGGCGCATGATCCCGTCCCTGGAGCCTGACCGGCCGATGCGCGCGACGATCGATTTCCTGCTGCACGACTGGCTGCGTGTCGGCGAGCTGACCGCCCGCCCGCGCTTTGCCGAGCACTCCGCCGAGACCTTCGCCCAGGTGCTCGACACCTGCGAGCGCATCGCGCGCGAGAAGTACGCGCCCTTCAACCGCCTGGTCGATACCGAGGAGCCGCGCGTCGTGGCGGGCCCGGACGGCGAGCAGGTGGTCCTGCCCCGGGCCACGCACGAGGCCTGGGAAGCCTATGCCGCGAGCGGCATGCTCGCGGCGGCGCAGGACCACGAGCTGGGCGGCATGCAGCTGCCCTACACCGTGGAGTCGGCCGCCAACGCGTTCTTCGCCAAGGCGTCGGTGAGCATCGGTGCCGGCATGCTGACCACCGGCAACGCCAACCTGCTGATGGCGCACGGCACCGCGGCGCAGAAGGCCGTGTTCGCGGCCAACGAGTTCAGCGGGCGCTGGAGCGGCACGATGTGCCTGTCGGAGCCGCAGGCTGGCTCGTCGCTGTCGGACGTGGCCACGCGCGCGGTGCCCGACGGCGACGAGTTCGAGGCCGATCCGCTGGGCCCGCGTTTCCGGCTGCGCGGCAACAAGATGTGGATCTCGGCCGGCGAGCACGAGCTGACCGAGAACATCATCCACCTCGTGCTCGCCAAGATCCCCGGGCCCGACGGCCGGACCGTGCCAGGCACCCGGGGCATCTCGCTGTTCATCGTGCCGAAGAAGCTGGTCGATGCCGAGGGGCGCCTGACCGGCGAGCGCAACGACGTCGCGCTGGCCGGCCTGAACCACAAGTGCGGCTGGCGCGGCACGACCAACACGCTGCTGAACTTCGGCGAGGGCCGGTTCCGGCCGCGCGGCGCGCCCGGAGCCATCGGCTACCTCGTCGGCCGGCCTGGCGAAGGGCTGCGCTGCATGTTCCACATGATGAACGAGGCGCGCATCGGGGTGGGCATGGCGGCCGCGATGCTCGGCATGGCCGGCTTCGAGGCGAGTCTCGAGTACGCGCGCCAGCGGCCGCAGGGCCGGCCGGTGGGCCCGGCCGGCAAGGATCCGGCCCAGCCGCAGATCCCGATCGCAGAGCACGCCGATGTCAAGCGCATGCTGCTGGCGCAGAAGGCCTACGCCGAGGGCGCGCTGGCGCTCGAGCTGTACTGCGCGCGGCTGGTCGACGAGCAGCACACCGGCGCGCCGGACGCGTCGGGCGAGGCGGCGCTGCTGCTCGAGGTGCTGACCCCGATCGCCAAGAGCTGGCCCAGCGAGTGGTGCCTCGAGGGCAATTCACTGGCGATCCAGGTCCACGGCGGCTACGGCTACACGCGCGACTTCCCGGTGGAGCAGTACTGGCGCGACCAGCGCCTGAACATGATCCACGAGGGCACGCACGGGATCCAGGCACTGGACCTGCTCGGCCGCAAGGTGGTGATGGACGGCGGCGCCGGCCTGAAGCTGCTGGCCGCCCGGGTGAGCGCGACCATCGAGCGTGCCGGCCAGGTGGCCGGCCTCGCAGAGCCCGCCAACCAGCTCGCCGGCGCGCTGCAGCGGCTGGGCGCGGCCACTAAGTCGGCCTGGGCCACCGGCGTGCCGGAGGAGGCGCTGGCCAACGCGACGCCTTACATGCAGGCCTTCGGCCATGTCGTGCTGGCCTGGATCTGGCTCGACGTGATGCTGGCCGTCCGGGCCCGTCCCGGCCATCCACTCGCACCCGGCAAGGATGCGGCTATGCGCTACTTCTTCGCTTACGAACTGCCCAGGATCGACGCCTGGCTCGGCGTCGTCGCGCGTCGCGAGGCGCTGGTGCGCGAACTCGACCCGGCCTCGCTGTGAGCCGGCCGCCTCCCCTCCGAAGCACATCGAAATGACCAACTCGAACCTCGACAAGCTCACCTGGGTGCTGATCTACGTCGGACTGCTGCTGCTGTGCCTGTCGATCTTCGTGCTGCGCGGGGACGCTTCGCTCGGCTGGACGCTGGTGGGTGCGGGCGGCGCGATGGCGGCAGCCGGCGTGCTGTGCGCGTGGCTGCGTTCCCGGCGCGGGCCCTGAGCGCGCCGAGCCCTCCCCGATCCAATCATCACCAAGGAGAGCCCGATGGGCACGCCAATTCAGCGACTGTTCGATCTCACGGGCAAGAACGCCCTCGTCACCGGCGGCTCGCGCGGCCTCGGTCTCCAGATCGCCGAGGCCCTGGGAGAGGCCGGCGCGAAGATCATGCTCACGTCGCGCAAGGCGTCCGACCTCGAGGAGGCGGCGGCGCACCTGCAGCAGCGCGGCATCGACGCGCGCTGGGTCGCCGCCGACGCGTCCGACCCGGCCCAGGTGCAGAAGGTGGTGGACGAGACGATGCAGCGCCTGGGCCGCATCGACATCCTCGTCAACAACGCCGGCGCCACCTGGGGCGCGCCGGCGGAGGACCACCCTCTCGAGGCCTGGGACAAGGTCATGAACCTCAACGTCCGCAGCATCTTCCTGTTCTCGCAGGCCGTGGCCCGCGCGAGCATGATTCCCCATGGCGGCGGCCGCATCATCAACGTGGCCAGCATCGCGGGGCTGGCCGGCAGCACCGACGTCAAGTTCATCGCCTACGGCACCAGCAAGGGCGCGGTCGTCAACTTCACGCGCACGCTGGCGGCCGAGTGGGGCCCGAAGGGCATCACGGTCAACGCGCTCGCGCCCGGCTTCTTCCCGAGCAAGATGACCAAGGGCATCCTGGCCACCTTCGGCGCCGAGAACCTGGCGAAGGCCGCGCCGCTCAGGCGCATCGGCGACGACGACGACCTCAAGGGCGCGGCGCTGCTGTTCGCCAGCGCCGCCGGCAAGCACATCACCGGCCAGATCCTGGCGGTGGACGGGGGCGTGAGCTGCGCCCACAGCGGCGGTTGAGCCCCGCTGCCGACGCGATGACCGGGCGCCTCGAGTTCCCCATCCGCATCCCCTTCGTGGAGCGGCTCGGGCTCGAGCTGTGGCGCTTCGGCGGCGGCGAGGCCGAACTCCGCGTCGACCTGGCCGAGGCGCACCTGAACAGCTGGGCGGTGGCGCACGGTGGCGTGCTGATGACGTTGCTCGACGTGGCGATGGCGCATGCGGCGCGCTCGCCCGACATCGGCACCGAGGGCGGCGGGCCCGGCGTGGCCACCATCGAGATGAAGACGAGCTTCGTGCGCCCGGCCGAAGGCGTGCTTCGCTGCGAGGCCCGTCTGCTGCACCGCACGACCACGCTCGCCTTCTGCGAGGGCAGCGTGCTCGACGAGGCCGGCCACCTGTGCGCACACGGCACCGGCACCTTCAAGTACCTGCGCGCGCTGCCCACCCGCGGCCGCCACGCCAAGCCGCTGCAGCGGCGCGGCCCCCCCGAACCCCCGGAGACCCCCCGATGAGATACCAGCGCATCGTGCTCGCCTCGCGACCCGCCGCCGAGGCCACCGTCGACAACTTCCACCTCGAGACGGCCGACACGGCGCCGCTCGCCGATGGCCAGGTGCTCGTGCGGCACCACTGGCTGAGCCTCGACCCCTACATGCGCATGCGCATGAACGACGCCAAGAGCTATGCCGCGCCGGTGGCGATCGGCGCGACGATGGTCGGCGGCACCGCCGGTGTCGTGGCCGAGTCGCGGCACCCCGGCTTCGCCGTCGGCGACGCGGTCGTCGGCATGGGCGGCTGGGCCGAGGCCTCGGTGGTGGACGCGACGCAGAAGGGCGCGCTGCGCAAGGTCGAGGCCGGCGACGGGCCCGGCCGCGTGCCGCTGGCGGCCTACCTTGGCGCGGTCGGCATGCCGGGCGTCACCGCGTGGGTCGGCCTGTCGATGATCATCGAGCCCAAGGCCGGCGAGACACTGGTGGTCGATGCCGCCAGCGGCGCGGTCGGCGGCGTCGTCGGCCAGCTGGCCAAGGCGCGCGGCTGTCGCGTCGTCGGCATCGCGGGCGGCGCCGACAAGTGTGCCTACGTGAAGGACGAGCTCGGCTTCGACGCCTGCATCGACTACCGCGGAAAGGATTTCGCCGCGCTGGCCGCCGCGCTCGACGCCGCGGCCCCTGGCGGCGTCGACGGCCTGTTCGAGAACGTCGGCGGCCTGATCCTGGACGTGGTGCTCTCGCGGATGAATGCCTTCGGCCGCATCGCGCTGTGCGGCATGATCGCCGGGTACGACGGCCAGCCGATGCCGCTCGCCCACCCGCGGCTGCTGCTGACGCAGCGCCTGAAGCTGCAGGGCTTCATCGTCAGCGAACACATGCACCTGTGGCCGGCGGCGCTGAAGGAGCTGGGCGAGGGCGTGGCGGCGGGCCGGATCCGCTACCGCGAGACCGTCGCGCCCGGCCTCGCGGCGGCGCCCGAGGCCTTCCTGGGCCTGCTGAAGGGGCGCAACTTCGGCAAGCAACTCGTCAGGCTGGCCTGAGGCAGGGCGGGGTAGCGGCGGCCACGCCATGCACTGGACCTGGTCCCGCTTCGCCGAGCTGGGTGTCGACGCCCTGTACGACGCGCTGGCGCTGCGCTGCCGCGTCTTCATCCTCGAGCAGGGGCCTTACCTCGACCCGGACGGCCTCGACCGAGCCAGCGCGCACCTGCTGGGCCGCGACGACGCCGGCTCGCTCGCCGCCTGCCTGCGCGTGGTCGACCCGGGCGTGAAGTACGCCGAGCCGTCGATCGGCCGCGTCGTGGTCGCGCCCGAACTGCGCGGCCGCGGGCTGGGCCGGGCGCTGGTCGGCGAGGGGGTGGCGCGCTGCGTCGCGGCCTGGCCCGGGCGGGGCATCCGGATCAGTGCGCAGGCTCACCTCGAGCGCTTCTACGAGGGCTTCGGATTCCGCCGCGCCGGCCCCAACTACGGCGAGGACGGCATACCGCACGTCGAGATGGCGAGGGCACCATGACAGCCACGCACGAGGTGTTCAACCAGGGCGCGCCCTTCGAGGACGTCAACCTGTTCCGCATCAACCGGCCGCTGCGCGACGCGCTGCGCGCCTGGGCGCCCGGGCTCGACACCCGGCGGCTCGACGCGCTGGGCGCCGAGATGGGAAGCGCCGCGATGCTGCGCCACGCGCGGCTGGCCAACGCGCACCCGCCGGTGCTGCACTCGCACGACCGCTTCGGGCGCCGGATCGACCAGGTCGAGTTCCACCCTGGCTACCACGCCCTGATGGAGGCGGCGTTGCGGCACGGCCTGCACGGCACGCCCTGGGAACAGGGGCCCCTGGGCCACGTCGAGCGCGCGGCGGGCTTCATGCTGTTCACCGAGGCCGAACCGTCGGTGCTGTGCCCGGTGTCGATGACCTACGCGGTGGCGCCCGCGCTGCGCACCAACCCGGCACTCCAGGCGTCGTGGGGCCCGCTCCTCGCGTCGCGGCGCTACGACGAGCGTTTCGTCGCCTTCGACCGCAAGGGCGCGGTGACGATGGGCATGGGCATGACCGAGAAGCAGGGTGGCTCGGACGTCCGCGCCAACACGACCCGCGCCGTGTTCGACGCCGACGACGCCTGGGGACGCCGCTTCGCGATCACCGGCCACAAGTGGTTCCTCTCGGCGCCGATGTGCGACGCCTTCCTGGTGCTGGCCCGCACCTCGGAAGGCCTGTCGTGCTTCCTCGTGCCGCGCATCCTGCCCGACGGCAGCGTCAACGCCATCGCGATCCAGCGCCTGAAGCACAAGCTGGGCAACCACGCCAACGCGAGCAGCGAGGTCGAGTTCGACGGCGCGGCCGGCTGGCTGGTGGGCGGAGAGGGCCGCGGTGTGCCGCAGATCCTGGCGATGGGTGCGCTGACGCGGCTGGACTGCGCGCTCGGCACGGCCGGGCTGATGCGGCACGCGCTGTCGCTGGCGCTGCATCACGCCGAGCGCCGGCACGCGTTCGGCAAGCCGCTGGTCGCGCAGCCGCTGATGAAGAACGTGCTGGCCGACCTCGCGCTCGAGAGCGAGGCCGCCACGGCGCTGGCGCTGCGGCTGGCGGTGGCAGTGGACCGCACCGAGCACGTCGCCCCGCGGCCAGCGGCCGGACTCCACGGGGCGGATGCTCACGAAGCCGTGATGCGTCGTGTGCTGACGCCGGTGGCCAAGTTCTGGGTCTGCAAGCGCGGCAGCCACTTCGCCCAGGAGGCGATGGAGTGCCTGGGCGGCAACGGCTACGTCGAGGACGGCGGCGCGGGCGCGATGGCGCGGATCTACCGCGAGATGCCGCTCAACAGCATCTGGGAAGGGGCGGGCAACATCATGGCGCTCGACCTGCTGCGGGCGCTGCGCGGCGCAGACGTCGCCGCCGCGCTCGAGCACGAGCTCGCGCCGGCGCGCGGCGCCCACCCGGCGCTGGACACCGCGATCGCCCGCGTGCTGCACGGCGCCGGCGGTGGCGTGGCCGAGGCGCAGGCGCGGTCGCTCGCGCGCGACGTCGCGCTGGCGCTGCAGGCCGCGCTGCTGCAGCGCCAGGCCCCGGCGGCGGTGTTCGACGCGTTCTGCGCCTCGCGTCTGCAGGGCGCCGCCGACGTCTTCGGCCTGCTCGACGAGGGCGCCGACCTCGACGTCATCGTCGAGCGCGCGCGGCCGCTGGAGACTGTCTGAGGCCCGCCGGCCGCGTCGGCCCGGCGCGTGCGACCGTCACGAACCGACTTCAAGGAGAGACCCGATGAGCAATTGGAAGGGCCGCACGGCGGTCGTCACCGGGGCCGCCTCGGGCTTCGGCCTCGAGGCGTGCCGGATCGCGGCGCGCGCCGGCATGCGGATCGCGATGGCCGACGTGCAGGCCGACGCGCTCGAGGCGGCCACGAGCGAGATCGCCGGACTCGGCGCCGAGGTGCTGCCGATGCGCGTGGACGTGTCGAAGGCCGGCGAGGTCGACGCGCTCGCCGCGGCCACCCTGGCGCGGCTGGGCACGCCGCACTTCGTGTTCAATAACGCAGGCGTCGGCGCGGGCGGCCTGGTGTGGGAGAACTCGCTGCGCGACTGGGAGTGGGTGCTGGGAGTCAACCTGATGGGCGTGGTGCACGGGGTGCGCGCCTTCGTCCCGGCGATGCTCGAGGCCGAGCGGCGCGACCCGTCCTACCGCGGCCACGTCGTCAACACCGCCAGCATGGCCGGGCTGCTGAACCCGCCCAACATGGGCGTATACAACGTCACCAAGCACGCGGTGGTGTCGCTGTCGGAGACGCTGTACCAGGACCTCGCGCTGGTGTCCGAGCGCGTCCGTGCCCACGTGCTGTGCCCGTTCTTCGTGCCCACGGGCATCCACCGCAGCGAGCGCAACCGTCCCGCCGCGCTGGCCGAGGACAAGCCCACGCGCAGCCAGCTGATCGGCCAGGCGATGAGCGAGAAGGCCGTCACCAGCGGCAAGGTCACCGCGGCCCAGGTGGCGCAGCTCGTGTTCGATGCGATGGAGGCCGACCGTTTCTACGTCTACAGCCACCCGAAGGCCCTGGCGTCCGTGCAGACGAGGCTCGAGGACATCGTGCTCGCGCGCAACCCGACCGATCCCTTCAAGGACCGGCCGGAGGTGGGTGCCGACTTGAAGAGGGCGCTGCGCGCGGCGGGCTGAGCCGCGGTCCGGGCCGCCCCGCCGCTACACTCCGCGGCCGTTTTCGCTCCCTGCATCACGCCTTGGCTTCCCCGGACCCGAAGATCGTCGACCTCATCGCCGCCGAGTTGGCGGCCCGTCCGGCGCAGGTGCGCGCCGCAGTGGACCTGCTCGACGGCGGCGCCACCGTGCCCTTCGTCGCGCGCTACCGCAAGGAGGCCACAGGCGGCCTCGACGACGTGCAGCTGCGCACGCTGGAGCTGCGCCTGGCCTACCTGCGCGAGCTGGAGGAGCGACGGGCCGCGGTGCTTGCCAGCATCGACGGCCAGGGCAGGCTGACGCCCGAGCTGCGCGCGGCGATCGAGACCGTGCCGACCAAGCAGGAACTCGAGGACCTCTACCTGCCCTACAAGCCGAAGCGGCGCACCAAGGCCATGGTCGCGCGCGAGGCCGGCATCGGACCGCTGGCCGATCGGCTGTTCGCCGACCCGATGCTCGAGCCGCTGGCCGAGGCCACCGCGTTCGCTGCCGCCCGAGACGGCGGCTGGACCGCACTGGCCGAGGCCGGCTTCGCCGACGCGCACGCGGTGCTCGACGGCGTGCGCGACATCCTCGCCGAGCGCTGGGCCGAGGACGCCGCGCTCGTGGGTGAGCTGCGCGAGTGGCTGTGGTCCGAGGGCCTGTTCCGGAGCCGGCTCGTCGAGGGCAAGGACGGCAACCACCCGGACGCGGCCAAGTTCCGCGACTACTTCGACTACGCCGAGCCGATCCGCAAGGTGCCGAGCCACCGCGCGCTGGCGGTGTTCCGCGGCCGCGGCCTCGAGTGGCTGGACGCGAAGCTGGCGACCGAGGACGAGGACGTCCCCGGGCCTGCTGCGGGCGCGTCGGCGAGGCCGGCGGCCTCCCTGGCCGAGGGCCGCATCGCGCGCCACCTCGGCTGGTCCCATGCCGGCCGGCCTGGCGACGCTCTGATCCGCAAGTGCGTGGGCTGGACCTGGAAGGTGAAGCTCTCGCTGAGCCTCGAGCGCGACCTGTTCGCTCGCCTGCGCGAGGCGGCCGAGGCCACCGCGATCAAGGTCTTCGCCGAGAACCTGCGCGACCTGTTGCTGGCCGCGCCGGCCGGCCGGCGCGTGGTGATGGGCCTCGACCCCGGCATCCGAACCGGCGTGAAGGTGGCCGTGGTCAGCGACACCGGCAAGGTGCTCGACACGGCCACCGTGTTCCCGCACGAGCCGCGCAACGACTGGGACGGTGCGCTGCACGCGCTGGGCCGCCTGGTCGCAGCGCACGGCGTGAGCCTGGTCGCCATCGGCAACGGCACCGCGAGCCGCGAGACCGACCGGCTGGCGGCCGACCTGCTGCAGCGCATCCGCGCGGCCGCACCCGGCCACGCGATCGACAAGATGGTGGTCAGCGAGGCGGGTGCGTCGGTCTACTCCGCCAGCGAGGTCGCGAGCCAGGAGCTGCCGGGGCTCGACGTCAGCCTGCGTGGCGCGGTCAGCATCGCGCGGCGGCTGCAGGACCCGCTGGCCGAGCTGGTGAAGATCGAGCCGAAGAGCATCGGCGTGGGCCAGTACCAGCACGACGTCGATCAGGGCGCGCTGGCGCGCTCGCTCGACGCGGTGGTGGAGGACTGCGTCAACGCGGTCGGTGTCGACCTGAACACCGCCTCGGCACCTCTGCTGGCGCGCGTGTCGGGGCTCTCGGTCGGCGTGGCGGCCGGCATCGTGCGCTGGCGCGACGCCCACGGCGCTTTCCGCAGCCGCCGCCAGCTGCTCGAGGTGACGGGCCTGGGGCCGAAGACCTTCGAGCAGGCGGCGGGTTTCCTGCGCATCCGCGACGGCGACGACCCGCTGGACATGACCGGCGTGCACCCGGAGACCTACCCGGTGGTGCAGAAGATGCTCGCCGCGGCGGGCCGGCCGATCCAGGAGCTGATGGGGCGCGCCGAGGTGCTGAAGACGCTGCGGCCCGAGGCCTTCGCCGGCGAGCGTTTCGGCACCATCACCGTGAAGGACATCCTGGCCGAGCTCGCCAAGCCCGGGCGCGACCCGCGCCCCGGGTTCGTCGTGGCGCGGTTCAACGAGGGTGTCGAGGACATCACCGACCTGAGGCCCGGCATGGTGCTCGAGGGCACGGTCAGCAACGTGGCGCAGTTCGGCGCCTTCGTCGACCTGGGCGTGCACCAGGACGGCCTGGTGCACGTGAGCCGGATGAGCCGCAGGTTCGTCGCCGACGCGCGCGAGGTGGTGCGGGCAGGGCAGACGGTGAAGGTCAAGGTGCTCGAGGTGGATCTCGCCCGCAAGCGGATCGGCCTGACGATGCGGCTGGACGAGGACCCGCCGGCGCAGCAGGGCGGAGCGGCCGGCGGCGACAACCGCTACCGTCCTGCGGGGCGCGACGAGCGGACCCGGGGCGGGCGCGGCGAAGCTTCGGCGCAAGGCGCGATGGCGGCGGCCTTCTCCAGGCTGCGCACGCCGCAGCGCTGAGAGCGGTCGGGTCGCGGAGCGCACGATGCAAGCTCTGCGCATCCACGCCGGCCCGCGGGCGCGCGCCCGGCTGCGCGAGCGCGGTCTGGCGCCGTCCGACGTGCGCCTGGTCCCGGCCGCGGCCGGCGGCCCCAAGGGTCTGGTGCTGAACCCCCTCGACCGCTTCCTGTTCGGCCACTGGCTGCGCGGCAGCAGCCACGTGGTGCACCTGGCGGGCGCCTCGATCGGCGCCTGGCGCATGGCCTGCGCGACGCTGCCCGACGCCGATGCGGCGCTGGCGCAGCTGGCCGAGGACTACATCACGCAGAGCTATCCCCACGAGCCGGGCCGCATGCCGACGGCACGCACGGTCTCGCGCCTGTTCTCGGAGAGGCTGGACCAGCGGCTGGCGGCGCGGGCTGCCGAGATCCTGGCCAGCCCGCGCTACCGGCTGCACGTGTTCACGAGCCGCGGCCGCCACGTGCTGCGGCGGCCGGGGCGGCTGCGTACGCCGGCGGGCTATCTCGGCGCCTTCGTCAGCAATCTCGTCAGCCGGCGCGCGCTGGGCGGCTGGCTCGAGCGCGTCGTGTTCAGCGACCCGCGCGAAGCGCTGCCGGTGCCGCTGGCCGACCTGGCGAGCCGAACCTGCGCGCTGACGGCAGCCAACCTGGCGCCGGCGGTGCTGGCCAGCTGCAGCATCCCCTTCGTGCTCGAGGCGGTGCAGGATCCCCCGGGCGCGCCGCGCGGCGCATACTGGGACGGCGGCATCACCGACTACCACCTGCACCTGGACTACG
>Ga0068877_10003572_pt1 | contig 12313 bp, 10 predicted proteins | sample NOAtaG_FD_66437 | JGI IMG/M metagenome (GOLD analysis project Ga0068877, IMG submission 66437) | Freshwater lake microbial communities from Lake Erie, under a cyanobacterial bloom - NOAA_Erie_Diel6S_1000h metaG | ecosystem: Environmental > Aquatic > Freshwater > Lake | place: USA: Ohio, Lake... | reverse complement strand
ATCAGCCAATCCGGACTCAACCTGCGCCTTCTTATCAGCAGGAAGCTTATCACCGAATTCTTTCAATTGCTTCTCTACCTGAAAGATGAGCTGATCTGCCTGGTTGACCAGATCTGCGGATTCACGGGCCTTGCGATCGGAGTCGGCGTTCAGTTCAGCTTCCTTCTTCATGCGCTCAATATCCTCCTTGCCCAGACCGCTTGATGCCTCTATCCTGATGGATTGGCTCTTATTGGTGGCTTTATCGATCGCAGAGACATGAATAAGACCATTGGCATCGATGTCGAAGATGACTTCAACCTGAGGAATCCCTCTGGGCGCGGGTGGAATGCCATCCAGGTGGAATCGCCCGATGGTGCGGTTATCCTTGGCCATGGCACGTTCTCCTTGCAGAACATGAATTTCCACGCTCGGCTGGTTATCGCTGGCGGTGGAGAACACCTCCGACTTCTTCGTGGGGATAGTCGTATTGGCTTCAATCAGCTTGGTGAATACACCTCCCATGGTTTCAATACCCAGAGAGAGTGGTGTCACATCCAGCAGAAGCACATCCTTCACCTCCCCGGTGAGTACACCTCCCTGAATTGCTGCTCCCACAGCCACGACCTCATCAGGATTCACTCCCTTGCTTGGCTCCTTGCCAAAGTACTTCTTCACAGCTTCCTGAACAGCCGGGATGCGGGTGGAACCACCTACGAGGATAACCTCGTTGATGTCCCGAACCGAAAGACCTGCCTTCTTGAGGGCTGATTCACACGGTGCAATGGTGCGCTGGATGAGGCTATCGGCGAGTTGCTCAAACTTCGCACGGCTCAATGAACGCACGAGGTGCTTCGGAATGCCGTCCACCGGCATGATGTAGGGAAGATTAATCTCTGTGCTGGTGGAACTGGAGAGTTCAATTTTCGCTTTTTCAGCGGCCTCCTTCAGGCGCTGAAGGGCCATAGGATCCTTCGTCAGATCGATATTGCCGTTCTCATTTTTAAATTCCTGAACCAGCCATTCGATGATGACCTGGTCAAAGTCATCACCACCCAGGTGTGTATCGCCATCTGTGGAAAGAACTTCAAATACACCATCTCCCAACTCGAGGATGGATACGTCATGTGTTCCTCCTCCACAGTCGAACACGACAATCTTCATATCACTGGATTTCTTATCCAGTCCGTATGCCAGAGCTGCGGCTGTGGGCTCATTAATGATTCGCTTGACCTTGAGACCGGCAATCTCGCCGGCTTCCTTGGTGGCCTGACGCTGGGAGTCGTTGAAGTAGGCGGGGACTGTGATCACGGCCTCCGTCACTTCATGCCCAAGATAATCTTCGGCTGTCTTCTTCATTTTCTGAAGAACCATTGCCGAAATTTCCTGAGGGGTGTACATCCGGTCGTCAATCTTCACGCGAGGGGTGTTTCCCTCACCGCGTACTACTTCATAGGGAACCCGCGTGGCCTCACGCTGGCTTTCATCATAGGTATTACCCATGAAGCGCTTGATGGAATAAATGGTTTTGCGGGGATTGGTGATCGCCTGACGCTTGGCCGGGTCGCCGACCTTGCGCTCTCCACCATCTACAAATGCGACCATAGACGGGGTGGTACGGCGGCCTTCGCTATTCGCGATGACTACCGGCTCACTGCCCTCCATCACCGCCACGCAGGAGTTTGTCGTGCCCAGGTCGATACCTATAATCTTGCTCATTTCTCGTTTTGTTTTTCGTTGGAAACTGCCGCTTTCAGTCAATTTGGATGCCACCCGAAAGCATCGGAAATCCTGTCAGGCAAATTGTCAGAAATGCCCACCTGCCGCGTCTTCCGCGGACCGAATGTCAGCATTTTACACACGAAATGCCGGATTCAGCGATGAATCTCTGGGCTATGGGTAGGGTTCAGCGCTTCTGCGTAGGGGGAACAGCAGCTCCCGGACGGCTGTTGGGGCGAGCGGGAGGCTCTGCTCCCTGATCGGGTTTTTCGCGGCGACGGGGATTATCGCGTTCAAAAACGAGGTGGGTTTCGTTCCGCCCGTTGAGCATGAGATCATAGCTGGCCACAAAGCGAAAGCCAAGACCCGACAAATAAGAAAAACCATCCGGGATGCTTGCAATCGAATACTTGCGCATGTCAATCAATTGCTGCGCAAATTCCTTATCCGTGAAATAGGTCGGCTGTTCGCGTCCCACATCGAAGCTCAGACTGACTCCGCCGGCCGTGTTTTCCGTCACCAGGAGTTCCACCACAATAATCTGCGGATCTACCTGACGGGGCAGCGGACTGGTATCCTTCACGGGCTGTTGAGAGGTCACTGCAGGACGCGTCTGCGCTTGAGTCAATGCAGCTGCGAACAGAGCGAGAATCATCAAAATGTGTTTCATGGGATTAGGTTGGTTTTGCGGGAGGTCAAAAATAGTGAGAAGCGGCCGCCAGTCAAGAATTCAGGGGAGGCGCAGGACAAAATGCTCCTTGCGGAGCCTGGCGCCCGTCCGGATCAGGCCGAAATGAAAGAAGTCCATGGTCAGTGGCACATCAGAGCGGCTGCACAATTCCGACCAGGCGGCTGACATATCCCGCGACCAATACACATCATCTATGAGGATCGTGGCATCTCCCCGGCATCTCGAGAGCAGCCATTGGGAATACTCGAGCACAGGACCTCTGCGGTGGTTGCCGTCGAGGAAGGTGAAATCGGGCGAGATATCGCGACCCGCGAGCACGGGCAATAACGCATCAAACGATCCGGAGAGAAACTCGATTTGATCAAGTCCGAGGTCACGCGCCTGCTGCCGGGCCATGCTGCTCAGCTGGGGATCGCCCTCCATGGTAATGATCCGCGCCTCGGGTGCGGCCAGCGCCATAGTTATGGTGCCCAGTCCGAGATTGGTTCCAAACTCCAGAATCAAATCCGGACGGGCGTCCCGCACCAGGCACCAAAGCGCTTCCAGCTGGTGAGCGGAAGAAGAAGCATGACGAGCTATGGAGGATATGCTGCGCGACGTTTCCCTCCTTCTGCTGCCGGCGCCGAAATCCTCCAGCCGCATCATGCCGCGATCGGCCAGGTAGCGCTGCCTGCACGCCTCAACAGGCTTGAGCGAATTCCGGGCTTCCCGGCGCCGTGTAAGCACCTCGGTGATCATCCGGTAAACGAGGGGAGAGTGAACACCATGGGGTCCTCTGGCCATGAACTGATGACGCAACCAGCGGGTGGCCTCAAAGCAGGCGCTCATGATTCACCGGAAGAATCGCGCAGCTTCTTCTCCAATGCTGAAATCCGCTGCATCAGCTCAGGAAGATTGCGGAAACCGACATATGATTTCTTGTAGTCCATGATCGGGAAAGCAGGTGAGCCCTGCACGATGGTTCCCGGCTCTGCAATATCCTGTCCAACGCCACTTTGGGCGGCAATCTTCACACCGTCGGCAATCGTGAGGTGACCGACAATTCCGACTTGTCCACCGATCATGCAGTTGCGTCCGATCCGCGTGGATCCCGCTATGCCCGTCTGGGCCGCAATGACGGTATTCTCTCCGATGTCCACATTATGGGCGATCTGAATAAGATTATCCAGCTTGACTCCCTTCCGGATGATGGTCGAACCAAGCGTCGCTCTGTCAATCGTAGTATTGGCTCCGATCTCTACGTGGTCCTCGATGACCACATTCCCGATTTGCGGAACCTTGGCATAATTGTTTTCACTTCCCGGTGCAAACCCAAAGCCATCAGCACCAATCACAACGCCGGCATGCAGTGTGCAGGCATTGCCGATTAGGCAATCGCGGTAAACCTTGACTCCGGGGTAGAGCGACGTGGAAGCTCCCACCGACACCTGTTCACCCAGAAATACACCAGCGTAGAGCTGCACGCCAGCTCCGAGTTTAACGCCCGCACAGATGACGGCATGCGGACCGATATACGCATCGTCAGGCACGATCACGCCTGGCGCAACAACCGCAGTGGGATCCACTCCCGGCCGAGGCTTTCGGGCCTGATCATAGGCCTCCAGCAATCGGGCAAAACTCGCGTAGGCATCGGGCACCCGGATGAGGGTGAGGGATGCGGGCAAGGACTTTTCGGCTGTGAAATCAGCCGCGACGATGGCAATGCTCGCTCCAGTCTCGTAGATATACGAGGTATACTTGGGATTGGCCAAAAAAGTGAGGGTACCGGGCTGACCCTCCTCAATTTTGGATAATGCGCTCACCCGGACCTCCGGATTGCCCTCGATAGAGCCGCCGAGCATTTCGGCAATTTGACTTGCGCTGAATTCCATGGATCGGTTTGATCACGCAGAGCGGGGTAGTATCCTGCAGTGCTGCTATCGTTGCGAATATACCCCGCGGAACCGAAGGCCGCTAACGTGAGGCAAGTTTCACCCCCATAGCGATGAGATCTTCAAAGAAGCCTGGATAGCTTTTGGAAACGCACTGTGACTGACGGATCGACGTCCGGTCGCCGGCCAGACCCAGTATGGCTGCTGACATGGCGATACGATGGTCACCATGGCTGTTCAAACTGGCCGGGCGCACATAGCCGGGATAAATCTTCATCTCGTCGTCGCGCACCGTAACCCGGATATTCGCCTTGCCAAATTCCTCCGCGAGCACTTTGGCCCGGTTGCTTTCCTTGTGATGAAGCCTGGACGCACCGCGGATAGAACTGACCCCTCGGGCAAACGAGGCTAGTGCCACCAGCGGAGGAAAAAGGTCGGGACAATCCGTGGCATCGAACTCGAAAGCATCTATTTCACTCTTGAATACCCGGTAATCGTCTCCCCTCTTTTCAAGCCGCACACCGGCCCTGTGGAGAGCGTCCACGATCCGCATATCGGCCTGAGGTATAGCTGTACTTAGCCCTGCGACATCGAGATGTGGATCGGCAGCGAGCGCTCCCGCTACCAGCAGGAATGCTGCACCACTCCAATCACCAGGAATATCGAGCTCAGCCGGCTGGTAGTGCATGCCTGCGGGTAGGTCAAACAGTCCGGGACGAGGCTGGTGAATGGTGACTCCAAAATGACGGGCCACTGCCAGCGTCATGTCCACATAGGGTGAGCTCACCAGATTGAGCACTTCCACCTGACTGGATAAGGGGGCTCGAGGCAGGGCCAGAAGCAGACCGGTGATAAACTGAGAGGAAAGGCCGCCATCCACCACCACCCGGCCACCGCGAAGCGGACCTGTAACCTCCGCAGGAAGAGTGCCGTCTTGTGTTTTGCATTGCGCCCCGAGTTCAGGCAAAACCTGCTCGTAGAGGTCAAATGGCCTGCCCGACAAGGTGCCCGCCCCCGTAATGGTATAGGTACCTTCCCCGAGGGCAGCAACAGGAATAAACATGCGGGAGGCGAGCCCCGACTCACCGCAATTCAGGGTGCGCCGAGGATTGCGAATGCCCGCGATAAAATTGAGCGGAAAACCTCCGCGAATTCTCACTTCATCGCTGCTGCGGGTGATCACAGCGCCCAGTGTCTGTGCCACCGAAAGTGCAGCCTGCGCATCATCACTTTGAGGGAAGCGACGCAGCACAGACTCGCCGCGCGCCATGAGAGCGCATGCCACGGCGCGCTGCGCAATACTCTTGGAGGATGGCGGAGTCACCCTCCCGGAAACAGATGAAGGCCAGACCTCGTGCCTCATCGTATGCCCGTGTAGATAGAAGCGATTCCTCCGCTCAGGGGAATACAACGCACTTCCCTGAAGCCCGTCTCACGGAGGATATCCAGAAATGCCTCCCCACTTGGAAACTGGTCCACCGATTCGGGCAGGTAGGTATAGGCGCGGTGATCACGCGAGAACATTCTGCCCACCACAGGCATGATGCGCCTGAAATAAAAACCAAAGAGCTGCTTCACTGGGAATCGCTCAGGACGTGAAAACTCGAGAATAATCACTGGCGCTCCCTCGCGGAGTACCCGACGCATTTCCAGTAATCCGGCACGGAGATTCTCAAAGTTCCTGACCCCAAAAGCGACCGTCACGGCATCAAAGGAATGGTCATCAAATGGCAATTGCTCGCTGTCCCCCTTCAGAAGCTCGATCCGGTGATCCAACTGCCGTGCGCGGAGCTTCATTCTACCATGGCTGAGCATACCCTCGCTGAGATCAATGCCCGTAATTTTCCGGAGCGATGGAATGGTGCGCGCCGCCGAAATGGCAAAATCCGCAGTACCGGTGGCCACATCCAGTAAGTTGGTTGGCTCACTCCGGCGGATCAGTCCCAGGGCTTTCTTCCTCCATAAGGTGTCAATGCGCAGGGAAAAAAGACGGTTGAGGAAGTCGTAGCGGTGAGCAATGTTATCAAACATCTGCTCCACTTCTTCCTTTTTCCCTCCTCTGTTGTAGGGCTTAACGGTATTGCTCATGATTTCTTCCCGGAGTAAACGCCGTTTGCCTCCCATTGTTCATCCCACCATCAGGTCTGCGTCAGGATAGCGGTAACGCTCCCGCGCAAAATGACCCGCCAGGGCAAACGCGATTGTGAAAGTACCCACACGACCTACGAACATGGAACACACCATGGTGTACTTACCGGCTTCGGAAAGCAGGTGTGTCAGGTTTCTCGATAATCCAACAGTACTGAAGGCCGACACCTGTTCAAAGAGCAGATCCATCAATGAACGTCCCGGCATAGCCAGAATATGGGACTCTGTGATGCTGAGGATCAACGCACCCAGAAAATTCATGAAAACATAGATAATCGCGATGGAATAAGCATTGCTCTTGAGTTTCGGGTTGATGGTTCGCTTCCACAGCACGGACCGCTCCTGCCCGGTCATCGCTGAGCGGATATCGGCCAGGATAACAGCAAGGCTGCTCGTCTTGATTCCTCCACCTGTAGAGCCGCTGCCCGCCCCGATATACATGAGCGCGATGACGATCATGATGGCCGGCACACCCATAGCTCCCATATCCACCGTATTGTAGCCCGCTGTGCGAGGGGCTACGGATTGGAACACGGCTCCGGTTACCTGCCCGAAAAAGCTCTGCCCGGCCAGAGTATTGCTTCGCTCAAAAAAGAAAATGGCCAATGCACCCAACACGACCAGGGCAAAGGCGAAGTACATAGAAACACGAGTTGCGTAATGGATACGTTTCCATGGATGACGCAGACGGTCGCGCAACCTGCGCACCTCAAACAGGTCGAACAGCGCCAAAATACCCAGAGAGCCAAAGAAAATCAGCAGGATGAGGACCCAATGAACCAGGTAGTTTGTGCGCACCCCTTCATTGTAAAAGCCATCGGTGAAAAGGGATATTCCGGCATTATTGAAGGCCGAAACCGAATGAAAAATACTGCTGAACAAACGTTCACCCGTGCTCGGCCAATCAATACCCGGTGCCCAGAGAAAATACAGCGCCATTGCTCCCAGCGCCTCGAAGGACAGAGTCCAAAGCACGACCTTGCCGAGCATACCTCGTGCGCTGAGGATATTATCACGGGCCACAAATCCCTCAATCACCTGGTGGTGACGAACGCCCACGCCCACCTTACTCATCAGAGAAAGGAAACCACCGAAAGCGATGATGTTCAAACCACCGAGTTTGATGAGCAGGAGGATGACAAACTGCCCCTTGAAGGTGAACACCGTGGCCACATCCACGGTCATCAGTCCCGTCACACACGTGGCGCTGGTGGAAGTGAACAGAGCATCCACAAAGGGCAGTCCGCCGGCATAAGTCATTTCCGGCAACATGAGCAGGAAAGTACCAATCAGGATAATGGTGAGGAAACTGAGCACGAAGATGATGGCCGGATTGAGGCGCACCCGGGGAAGGAGATCGCTGTTGCGCACAAACTCCGTGATGACAACAAGAAGAAAGTATAACTGAATGAACCAGGTGCTTACTCCAATCGCTGACTCAAGTCCTAAGCGGATGAAAATGCGGGAAATAAGCAACTCGCCACCCACTGAATACGCCACGCCTTCAATCACCAGGATACTCATCATCAGTCCTTCAAACCACGTGCGCTTTAAGAATTCCCGCGGATTGAAGTCGTAGATGAGCTTGGCGATGTACTGAATAACGTAAAAAACGAAGCTGGACTTAATAAGCACAAAGGCCACGTGCTCATCAGCCGGATTGAGTTGGAAACCATACATCCACACCATGGTACCGATGGCGGAGAGGGTGATCAGGATATTGAGTGCCTTGAAGGTACCCAGTGCGCGCTCCTTGTTTTTGAACAGGTAGAGGTTGACTCGCTCGCGAAATTGCTGCCAGCTCATCGGGTCATCGCTTTGATAGCCTCCTCCATCAATCTGGATGGCTCAACCGGCACCACTCCTACGTGCTCACAAACAAGTCCGCCTGCCAGATTAGCCACCGCGGCGGCCTCACGGATATTCCATCCAGCAGCAAGGGAGAGGGCTGCAACACTGATGACCGTATCACCTGCACCGGACACGTCTGTGATTTCCCTTCTGTGTGCGGGAATATGATGAAAGCCCGAAGCATCGAGGGTGGCCACTCCAGCCTCCGACAAAGTAACCATCGTGAGCTCATTGCCCAGCCGCGCCTGGAGTTCTTCCATGGCACTCCGAAGCTGCTCGTTGTCCTTTCGGTCAATATCCCTGCCCAGACCCTCGCGCAACTCCTTGAGATTGGGCTTGAACAGCGTGCAGGACCGGTACCCGAAAAAATTCTCCTTCTTGGGATCAACAGCAGTGAGAATGCCCCGTTCGTGAGACCATTGCAATACGGTATCGATAACCTTGGGGGTAAGTACGCCCTTGTTGTAATCCTCGAAAATGATGGCATCCACCTTCTGACGCATCAGGATCTGCTGAATGCAATCGAGGAGGTTGCGCTCATCGGTTGCCGAAAGCGGCCATGTCACTTCATCGTCGATACGCACCATGTGCTGCCCTTGTGCGATCACCCTCGTCTTCACCGTGGTCATCCGCTCGGTAGAGTCAATGATGCCTTCTGTGGTGAATCCATTATCCTTACACGTCTTTCTGAATACATCCCCCTTACTTCCGTCACCTACAACAGAACACATAATGGCCTTTGCTCCCAAGGCCTTCACATTCAGCGCCACGTTTGCAGCTCCTCCGAGGCGGTTTTCCTTCTTTTGAACGTGCACCACCGGCACAGGAGCCTCCGGGGAAATGCGGCTCACCTGCCCCCAGAGGTAGGAGTCAATCATCACATCACCGATGACCAGCACGGTCAGTTCGCTGAACCGGCTGAAGAGGCTTTCGATTTCCTGTTTGGTCAAGTTCGTAGGTCTTATTCGAGGGCGAGCAAGGCATCTTTTATCCTTCCGCACGCCTTGCGAATATCGGATTCTGAGGCGGCATATGACAAGCGAATACACCGGGGATCTCCAAACGACTCACCCGAGACAGTGGCCACGAGGAAATGACGGAGCATATACATGCTCAGCGCTTCGGCTGTTTCAATGCGCTCTCCCCGGTAGCTTTTCCCGAGGAATGCATGGATATCGGGAAAAAAGTAAAACGCTCCTTCAGGCATATTGACCTGAAGCCCGGGAATCTCAGAGAGCAGGCGATGCATAAGTTCGCGACGACCACGGAAGGTCTCAAGCATAGGGTGAATCAGCTCTGGATCGGCCTGGACAGCTGCCTTGGCCGCCATCTGTGAAATGGTTCCCGTGCCGCTGGTCACCTGACCTTGCATTTTTGTGCAAGCATCCGCAATCCATCGCGGCGCGCCGATATAGCCGATTCTCCATCCTGTCATGGCAAAGGCCTTGGAAACCCCATTCACCGTGATGGTGCGCTCATACATTCCAGGGAATGTGGCAATGCTCGGGGATTTGCCGGCGTAGTTGATGAACTCATAGATTTCATCGCTGATGACATACAACTCGCTATGACGCGTAATCACCTCAGCCCATGCGGCGAGCTCTTCTGTGCTCAGCACAGAACCCGTAGGATTGCAGGGAGAAGAAAAGATGATCATCCGGGTACGTGGTGTGATGGCCTTCTCGAGCTGTGCAGCCGTTACCTTGAAATCGCTGCTGAAATCTGCCTTGACTTCTACAGGTGTGCCGCCTGCAATCTTGACCATCTCCGAGTAGCTGACCCAGTATGGACTGGGCATGATCACTTCGTCACCCGGGTTGACTAGCGCCAGAACTGCGTTGGCAATAGACTGCTTCGCTCCGGTGGATACCACAATCTGCTCAGGCGCATAGTCGAGGCCATTGTCCCGGCGGAACTTTTCGGATATGGCTTTCCTGACGTCCAGAAATCCATTGACCGGCGGATAGTGGGTGATATTCTGGTCAATCGCCCGATGCGCAGCATCCTTGATAAACTGGGGTGTATCAAAGTCAGGCTCTCCCAGACTCAGACTCACAATGTCTAACCCCTGCTGCGTGAGCTCCCTGCTCAGGCGGGCCATCGCCAGGGTGGCCGATTCGGTCAGTTGTTCGAGGAGCCGGCTGACTCGTCCCGGGGTGGTGGTGGTATTTTCCATGAAAGGGTATTCCGGTTGCCGGAATGTTCGGCAAACTTAAACAACCTGCGGGGCTTACCTTTCCCCCGATGAAAGTGGGAATTATCCTCCACGGCCAGAAGCGAGAAAGCGAGGAGATCAGAAGGCGGCTGTCCGCTCTGGCTGACCTCGATCTGGAAATCCGGATCACTGCGGGCCCGGGTGATACGCGTGAGATTGCCCGGAGCTGGATGCCCTTGAAGGATGTGGTCATCGGGTGCGGGGGAGATGGCACCCTTCATGAGTTGGTCAACGGACTCATGGCTGCTTCAGCGGAGCATCCAGATAAGAGAATGCCTGTGGCCGGACTTCTGCCCCTGGGCACGGGCAATGACTACGCCCGCATGATGGGCTGGCCCCGCGGTGATGTCAGGAATCTCATCCATCGCCTCCGGAAGATGGAAACCCTCGCGGTGGACCTCGGAGTGATCCGCACATCCGATCGCCCGCCACTGTGGTTTATCAACGCGGCTGACGCGGGTCTTGGGGCCTATGTAGTGACCATCGTGGAGCGTATGAAACCCCGTTGGCCCAGAAGACTGGTGTTTCCGGCAGCGATCATTCGGGGCTTGCTTTCCTACCGGCGAACGACTCTTGAGTGCACAGCGGATGACCGGCATTTCACCGGAGAATCTCTCACTACTGTCGTGGCATTGGGTTCGTCCTTTGCCGATGGTATAGTAATAGCCCCCGACGGCGGAATGAACAACGGAGAATTTCAAGTTGTGCGCATCGGTCGGGTATCCATCGCCGAGTATATCCGCTTTCTGCCTCAACTGAAGCAAGGGCGCAAGATCAAGCATCCGGAGATTCTCTACTTCACTGCGCGTAACGTCCAACTCAGCGGATCCTCCGCGCTCGAAGCCGATGGAGAGCTGGCAGGCGTGCTTCCATGTACCTTGGAAGTAGTCCCCTCCGCAATCCGCATCCTGCGTTGATTATTCCTCCTCCTGAGGAAACCAAGGCTTGCCCGTCCGGTGAACGGTTCCGCGGAAATGGGCTACGGGCTCACCGAGGTGATTGTGCACCGTGACGTAGTACAAGCCGGTACTTCGGGTGAGACTGCGCTCTTCGACCATGGTGCTCAGGATATCCCCTACCCGCACCGGCCGCACATGTGAAATGGATGTTTCAATGGATACCGCCTGAATTCCATGGCCATTTGAAGCAAAGGCCAGCGCACTGTCAGCCAGGGAATAGGCAATACCTCCATGGGCTATGGCGAAGCCGTTGAGCATTTCATCACGCACAACCATCCGGAGAACTGAAATACCCGGTCCATCCTCAAGTCGCTCAATACCGAGCCATTGGGAAAACGGGTCATTGTCAAACATGCGGTCAACAACCCTTTGGGCAAGCTCTCTCGCGTTCATATTCCAAACATAGCGCAAGATTGGCACACCGGGTCAGCTGACCTCGGGTTCAAGCTGCAACTGGACAAGCCGGTAGTACATTCCCTTCAGCGACATCAGTTCTTCGTGTGTGCCCGATTCGGCAATCTCCCCGTGGTGCATGACCAGAATCCGGCTGGCCTTGCGCACCGTAGAAAGCCGGTGGGCAATCACCAGACTGGTGCGACCGCGCACCAATCGTTCCATGGCTTGCTGGATGAGTTGCTCCGACTCACTGTCCACGCTTGACGTGGCTTCATCCAGCAGAATGACGGAAGGATTTCGAACGTAAGCACGCACAAAAGCCACCAGTTGACGCTGGCCGGTGCTGAGCATCACACCCCGCTCTCCGACATAGTAGTCGTACCCACCGGGAAGGCGCTCAATAAAGGAGTGGATCCCTACCTCTCTTGAGGCGCGGATGACTTCCTCCCGGGTAATCTCCGGATCATGAAGGGTGATGTTATTC
>Ga0068877_10003561_pt1 | contig 12330 bp, 12 predicted proteins | sample NOAtaG_FD_66437 | JGI IMG/M metagenome (GOLD analysis project Ga0068877, IMG submission 66437) | Freshwater lake microbial communities from Lake Erie, under a cyanobacterial bloom - NOAA_Erie_Diel6S_1000h metaG | ecosystem: Environmental > Aquatic > Freshwater > Lake | place: USA: Ohio, Lake... | reverse complement strand
TGCGGCAAGTCCGCGCGCCAGCCGTTCTGCGATGGCTCGCACAAGGGCACCGACTTCACGCCGGTGCGGCACGATGCCGCGCAAAGCGGCAAGGTCTGGTTCTGTGCCTGCAAGCATTCGGCCAAAGCACCGCTGTGTGACGGGAGTCACAAGAACCTGCCCTGATGCACTATCGCCTCGATCGGCATGACCAGACGCTTCGCCTCACGCTCGAAGGCGAGTGGACGGTTCGTCAGGTCGGCGCCATCGGGGCTGCGCTTGCGAGTCTGTCGTTCGAGGGCGTGACGCGGCTCGAGGTCGCCACGACCCAAGGCACGCTCGATCTGTCCGGCGCTTGGCTGCTCCGCGACGTGTTGCAGCGCGCCGAGCGCGAAGGGGTCGCCGTGGCGTTCCTCGACCCACGTCCTCCGGCACTCGAACTCGTCGAGCAGACGCTGGGGCCAGGGACGGGCCCGGCTTTCGTGCGCGAAGAGCGCCCGCTGCAGCCGATCACCGCGCTCGGCAAGACGGTCGTCGATCGGTGGCAGGGCTGGCTGTCGGGGCTCGCCTTCATTGGCGAGGCCGTATGGCGTTTTGGTCGGGCGTTGCGCGATCCGCGCGTGTGGCGTCCGACATCGATCGCCCGGCATGTCTACGACACCGGCATCACGGCGATCCCCATCGTTGCGCTGATCGCGTTCCTCATCAGCGTGATCATCGCCTACATGGGCGCGCAGCAATTGCAGAAGTTCGGCGCCGACATCTTCGTCGTCGACCTCGTCACCGTGGGTGTACTGCGCGAGCTCGGCGTGCTGCTTACCGCCATCATCGTCGCCGGACGCTCGGGCAGTGCCTTTGCCGCCGAGATTGGCGTCATGCAGCTCAATCAGGAGGTCGACGCACTCAAGGCCACAGGCGTCGAACCCATCGAGGTGCTGGTGTTGCCGCGCTGGATCGGGCTCGCCATCGCGCTGCCACTACTGACCGTGATCTCCGATGCCGTCGGTATCCTCGGAGGCGCCTTGTTGTGCCAGGCACTGCTCGACATGCCGTTCGTGCAGTATTTTCAGCGCGTCGATGAGGCCATCGGCGACTGGACCTTCTGGGTGGGTCTCATCAAGGCTCCCGTATTCGCCTTGCTGATCGCCGCTGCGGGCACTTATCGCGGTATGCAGGTTCGCGGCTCTTCGCGTGAGCTCGGTCGCTTGACCACGGTCGCGGTGGTGCAGGCGATTTTTCTCGTGATCCTCGCCGATGCGTTGTTTGCGGTGTTGTTCATGGAGATCGGCATCTGATGCAGGCGCCCATCATCGAAGCTCGCGGCATCGTCAACCGCTTCGGGGCGCAGACCGTGCACGATGGGCTCGAGATGATCGTGCAGCCTGGCGAGATCTTCGGCATCGTCGGCGGTTCGGGCTCGGGCAAGAGCGTACTGCTCAACACCGTGCTCGGACTACGGCGTCCGCAGGCGGGCGAGGTAAAAATCTATGGCACCGACATCACCCAACTCGATGCAGCGGGCCTGCGGCAACTGAAGACACGCTACGGCGTGACGTTCCAGGCTGGAGCCTTGTTCAGCTCGCTGACCGTGCTGCAAAACGTGCAGCTGCCGATGCTCGAGCACCTGCGACTCGATGCTCGCACCCTCGACGAACTGGCGATGCTGAAGGTGCGCCTGGTTGGGTTGCCGCCGGAAGCGGCGGCCAAATACCCGTCCCAACTGTCGGGCGGCATGATCAAGCGTGCCGCGCTCGCACGGGCCCTGGCGCTTGATCCTGGCCTGCTGTTTCTCGACGAACCGACCTCGGGCCTCGACCCGATCAGCGCCGCGGCCTTCGACGAGTTGCTGGTGGGGTTGCAGCGCGAGCTCGCGCTGACGGTGGTGATGATCACCCACGATCTGGACAGTATTTTCAGAACCTGCAATCGTGTCGGTGTGATCATCGATCGACGCATGGTCTCGGCCACGCTGGCTGAGATCGTCGAGCATCCGCATCCCTGGATTCAGGCGTATTTTCACGGCGATCGAGCGCGCCGTTTCGGAGTGGGTCATGGAACGTGAGGCCAATTACACCGCCGTCGGGGCGTTCGTCATGCTGGTGCTGGCGATGGCCGTGGCCTTCGTCTACTGGTACTCGGACGCGCGCAACGCGAAGTCGTACGTGCGGCACGAAGTGTATTTCGAGGGCTCCGTCAGCGGCCTGAACGTCGGCAGCACCGTGCGCTACCTCGGCGTCGATGTGGGTCGCGTGGTGAACCTGACGATCGATCGTCGCTCCGCGGCGCGGGTACAGGTGATCGTCGACATCGACTCGTCGACGCCGATCTCCGAGCAGACGGTCGCCGAGTTGTCGCTGCTCGGTGTGACAGGGCTGCTGTATATCGATCTGCTTGGCAACGTCGGCAACAAACGTCTCGCCGAGCCCGTGCAGAGCGAGCGGTATCCGGTGATCCGTTCGGTGCGCTCCGGTTTCGACTTGTTGTTGAGCGGCGTGCCCGAGGTGATGGGTCGAGCCTCGGAGGTCGCGCAGCGCGCCAGTCGCCTGCTGTCGGACGACAACCTCGATGCGGTGTCGCGCATGGTTGGCAACGTCGACGATGCCAGTCGCAGCCTGCCGCAAACGATGCGTGAGGTCGATGCACTGGTGCGCGATCTGCGCGTGATCTCGCGCGACTTGGCCGTCGTGGCCGGCGGCTTGCGCGCGACGAGCGAAGAGTCGATGCCGGTGGTGCGAACGGCGGTGCAGCGGCTCGGTGTGGCCGCCGACAACGTCGCACGCACCAGCGAGCGGCTCGATGCGTTCGTGACCGACAACGCGGTGCCGTTATCCACGTTCACGCGCGAAGGATTACCGGAGCTCGAGCGCCTCGTGCGTGACAGCCGACAAACCGCAGTCGAATTACAAGCGCTGTCCCGCTCGCTGCGTGAGGATCCGTCTCGATTGTTGTTCCAGCCTGCGCCGCGTGGCGTGGAGGTGCCCCGATGATGCGTCACGGCCTGTTGGTGGTGGTGCTCGCCGGTCTCGGTGCATGCACGGGCATGCTGCAAAGCCGGCAGCCCTCGCCGGTCACTTACGTTTTGCGTCCGGCCATGGTGACGACGCCCGCTGCGGGCAGTCCGGTGACGCTCGAGTCGGTGCAAGTCCTTGATGTCGTCGCGTATCCCGGCTTCGACACCGACGCCATTCTTCTGACGGACCTCGCCAATCGTAAACTCGACGTCTTCGCCGCCAGCCGTTGGCCTGAGCGTTTGCCGCGAGTGCTCGAGACCCACATCCAGGATGCACTGCGCGCGCGCGGGGTGCCCGTCGTACACGATGCCGCGGCGCCGTTTCCGGCGCGCTACACCTTGCGCGTGACCGTGCGCCGCTTCGATGCCGAGTATCGAACGCCGGGCGGGGTGCCGGTCTGTCGCGTGGCGCTCGATGTGGTGGTTGCGGAGCGCGATTCGCGTCGCGTGCTGGCCGCCTTTGCGGTGGAGCAGGCGGCCGAGGCGGGAGCCAACCGGATGGGTGCGGTGATCGCTGCCTTCGAAAAAGCGACTGCCGCGGCACTCGGTACCTTAGCCGACGGGGTGGCGACTGCGACGCCGGGAGACCGCTAACTCATTGTTTTAGATAAAATTTCGTTGCAAGAGAGGCTGTTTGTTCAGTCGGTGTACAGGTCTGTATTGAACAAATGCTTGACAAGCGGGGGGCCGACGGTAAGATATCGACCGTCAACCGTCCCTTCTGACGAGTGACCCCCGTTTGGGCGGATCGAAAGATCCGCCCTTTTTCTTTTCCGGGTACGGCGTTTTTATTGACCGAGCTCCTCGCTGAGCGTGAGCCAGCGTTCCTCCAGATCGTGGATACGGGCGAGTAGCGCTGCGTGCGCGGCGGGCAGCGCCCGTGCCGCGGAGTCGGCGGAGGCGTAGATCGCCGGATCAGCGAGACGGGCTTCGAGCTCTTGCCGTTCGACGAGACAGGCTTCGAGTTCTTTTTCGACGCGTTTCAGTTCCGCACGCAGCGGAGCGAGTCGATTGCGTGCTTCGGCTTCGAGGCGCTTGCGCTCCTTGCGATCGACAGCCGCTGGTTCGCTGGCGCGGCTGGTCGTCATGCTGTCGGTACCGCGTCGGGTCGCGGCCAACCAGCGTGCATAGTCGTCAAGATCACCGTCGAACGTCTCGACCGCGCCCTCGCGGACTCGCAGGAATTCATCGCACACGCCGCCCAGCAGACCGCGATCGTGCGACACCAGTACCACGGCACCCGCGAACTCCTGCAGCGACAACAACAGCGCATCGCGCATCTCGAGATCGAGGTGGTTGGTCGGCTCGTCGAGCAGCAGCAGATTCGGACGACGGGCCACCAGTATGGCCAGTGACAGCCGCGCCCGTTCGCCCCCCGAGAAGTGTCGCACCGGTTCGAATACCCGATCGCCGCGAAAGCCGAATTGCCCGAGATGGTCCCGCTGCTGTTGCGGTGTCCACGCCGCCACGATGTCGCCGCCGCGACGATTCAGCTCGAGAAGCGCCGAGCTCTCTGCATCGAGTTGATCGACCTCCAGCTGCGCGAAAAAGCCGGTCGCCAGATCCGGCGCGGACGTACAACTACCGACGAGTGGCGCAAGTTCACCGGCGATCGTTTTCATCAGTGTCGATTTACCCGCGCCGTTACGTCCCAGAATGCCGATCCGAGCGCCGGGCGCGATCGACAGCGAGACGCTGCGCAAAATGCGCCGCCCTGCATAACCGGCATCTACCCGATCGAGAGCGATCAGTGGTGTCGGCAACTTGCGTGGTTCCGCAAACCGCCACTCGTAGGCGGTCTCATCGCGCTGCACCACGATCTCGGGCAGACGTTCGAGCCACTTGATGCGACTCTGGGCCTGTCTGGCCTTGCTGGCTTTGGCCCGAAACCGCTCGATGAAACTGCGCACGTGATCGGCTTCACGCCGCAGTTTTTCGTTCGCTGCCTGCTGCTGCGCGGCCCGCGCGGCGCGTTGCTGTTCGAAACGGGTGAAGTTGCCGGTGTAGCAGGTGGCGCGGGCCGCCGACAAATGCACGATACGACCGACGATCGCGTCCATGAAATCGCGATCGTGCGAGACCAGCAGCAAGGTACCGGCGTAATCCTGCAGCCAGCGCTCCAGCCACAGCACCGCATCGAGATCGAGATGATTGGTCGGTTCATCGAGCAGCAGCAGATCCGAGGGACACATCAGCGCCCGCGCGAGATTGGCGCGCATTCGCAGACCGCCGGAGAACGCCGCAATCGGCTCGTCGATGCGTTGTACATCGAAGCCGAGACCATCGAGTAGCGCAGCCGCCCGGCTGCGCGCGGTGTAACCGCCTTGCATATCGAATTGCGCCAGCGCTTCGGCTTGGGCCACGCCGTCGTTACGCTGCTCGGCCTCCTGAAGACGTCGCTCGCAATCGCGCAGGCCCTGATCGCCGTCGATGACGTGCTCAATCACCGGGCGTTCGGAGTGCGGCAGCTCCTGCGCCACCGTGGCGATGCGCAGTTGGGGCGGGCAATCGAACTCGCCACGATCGGCGCTGAGCGCCCCCTGTATCAGGGCGAGCAGGCTCGACTTGCCGCTGCCGTTGCGGCCCACGATACCGACCTTCTCGCCGCGCAGAATGCTGAAGGTGGCCTGTTCGAGCAGGGGTTCGGGTCCCCGTCGCAGGAGGACATCGCGCAGATGAATCACGACGCGAGTTTACGCCCAACGCCACCGGGTGTGCCGCCTGCGGGTCGGCGAGTTTGTGTATCCTCGCGCCATGAAGCTGGAAATTTTCTCGGACGTGATCTGTCCCTGGTGCTATGTCGGTCAGGCACGGTTGGAGCAGGCCTTGGCGGCGCGTCCTGCCGCACAACCACAGATCACCTGGATGCCATATCAACTCGACTCGTCAGTGCCCGAGGAGGGGCGCGACCGTCGCGAGTATCTGCTCGAGAAGTTCGGCGACGTAGCCCATTTCGATAACGCCAAGAAGCAGTTGGAACAGATCGGTCGCAGTGTCGGCATTGATTTTCGCTTCGATGCGATCCAGCGCACACCCAACACGCGGCGTGCACACCTGCTGATCGCGCGGGCGCGTCGTGAGTCACCGGCGCTCGAGGCGGCGATGAGCGTGCGGCTGTTTCGCGCCTACTTCACCGAGGGTCTCGACATCGGCGATCCCGCGGTACTGTGCACGCTGGCAGCGGAGACGGGGCTCGCCGCCGAGGCGGCACGCGCCGCCCTCGGCGACGAAGAACTGTCGCGCGAGGTGACGACGCTGCAGGATCTCGTCAAGCGCTGGAACATCAGCGGCGTGCCGACCTTCGTGTTCGATCGACGCTTCGCGTTTTCCGGAGCGCAGCCACTCGAGGTGTTTCTGCGCGCGCTCGACTCCTGACGCATGCGTAGGCTCGATGCCCGCGAGCTCACCGGCCGTTCGAGCACCCACATCCAGCGGCTCGAGGAGCCTGTCTGTGCGCTGCACGTCGATGTGGTGTCGCCCTTCCTCAGGCTACGCGCCGCCGCCGCGCAGGCCGGATTCGATTTAGTGCCGGCGTCCTCATTCCGCGACTTCGATCGGCAGCGGCTGTTGTGGAACTCGAAGTATCGAGGTGAGCGAACGACGCTTGATCGTCTCGGCAACCCTCTTGATCTGACCTTGCTTTCGCCGGCTGAGCGCATTGAGTCGATTCTGTGTTGGTCGGCGTTGCCGGGTGCGAGCCGTCACCATTGGGGCACTGACCTCGACGTCTACGATCGCGCGGCAGTGCCTGCAGGCTACGACTTGCAGCTCGTACCCGCCGAGTACGCACCGGGCGGCCCGTTCGCTGCGCTCGACGCCTGGCTTTCGGATCATCTCGATCGATACGGCTTCTATCGTCCGTATCAGCGCGATCTCGGTGGCGTCAGTCCCGAGCCGTGGCATATCAGCTACGCGCCGCTCGCGAAGGATTGTCTGCAGGCGCTGTCGGCCGAGATGCTCTGCGAGGCGCTGCGAGACGGCGACGTCGAGGGGGGCGAGGTCTTGCTGGCGCGCGTGCCGGAGCTGCACGAGCGATTTGCCCTGCGGGTCGAGGCGCCGGGGCCCTCAGCCCTGCAGTACGAATTCGGCGATCACCGGCGCGTGGTCTGACGGACGCTCGGCGCGGCGCGGCTCGCGGTCGACCCTGCAGGCGGTGCACTGCTGCGCCAACTGTTGCGACGCCAAAATCAGATCGATGCGCAAACCGTGATTGCGACGGAAAGCGGCGGCTCGATAGTCCCACCAGCTGTAGGTCTGCGCCGGCTGTTCGAAGCGACGGAAGACGTCGACGAGGCCAGTGTCGAGCAGCCGCGCATACGCCTGGCGCTCCGGTTCGCTGACGTGCACGCTGCCTTGCCAGGCCACCGGGTCGTGTACGTCACGATCCTCGGGTGCAATGTTGAAGTCGCCGAGCACGATCAGTGGTCGCGCGAGTTTGTGCAAGTCGACCAACCAGCCGTGCAGCGCCTCAAGCCAGCGCAACTTGTAGGCGTACTTGTCGGAGCCGGGTTCTTGTCCGTTGGGCACGTACAGATCGACGACGATGCAGCCCCGTGTTTCCACGGCGAGCACGCGGCGCTGCTCGTCGGCGAACCCCGGAATGTCGGTCGCCATCGGTATCAGCGGCGTGCGTGACAGTACGGCCACCCCGTTGTAAGTGCGTTGCCCGCTGTAAGCGAGCTGATAGCCAAGAGCCTGTATCTCGGCCACCGGAAAATCCGCATCCGGCAGTTTGGTTTCTTGCAAGGCGACGACGTCGGGCTGCACGGCTGCGAGCCACTCGGCAAGCTGTGGCAGCCGTACTCGCAGAGAGTTCACGTTCCAGGTGGCGATCGAAAGGGTGCTCATGACCCGCTAGGGTAAACGAGCCTGCGCCATCCGGCGCGGTCGCGTGTACGATGACCCCCTCGATGGCTAGGGGCGGACATGGAACAGCAGAGTTTCGATCTGGTGGTGATCGGCGGTGGCAGCGGTGGGCTGGCCTGTGCTCAGCGCGCGGTGGAATACGGCGCCACGGTGGCGCTCGTCGAGGCCTCGCGAATCGGTGGCACCTGCGTGAACGTCGGCTGCGTGCCGAAGAAAGTGATGTGGAATGCTGCCCAGATCGCCCAGGCAGCGCATGACGCGCGGCATTATGGTTTCGATCTGACTCTGGCGGGTCATGATTGGTCGGCCCTCAAGCGTTCGCGTGACGCCTATATCGAGCGCCTGAATGGGATCTACGAACGCAATCTGGCGCAGCGCAACGTGCACCTGGTTCGCGGCCGTGCCCGTCTCACAGGCCCGAGCGAAATACAGGTCGGCGATCGACACCTCGATGCCGGACACGTCGTGATCGCGACCGGTGGTCGGCCTGCCGTACCGCCGATTCCGGGTGCCGAGTTCGGCTACACCTCGGACGGTTTCTTTGCCCTCGAGCAGCGACCCCAACGCGTCGCCGTGGTGGGCAGCGGTTACATCGCCGTCGAACTGGCGGGAATCTTCGCCGCGCTCGGCAGCTCCGTCGAGATGGTCATTCGTCGCGAGCGGGTGCTGCGTCATTTCGACGTCATGCTGTCCGACGGGCTGATGAAGATCATGCGTGACGAGGGGGTCGTCTTTCACGATCACGCCGTGCCGCGCGCACTCGAGCGCGACGCGGATGGCAGCCTGCGTTTGCTGCTCGGCGATGGGCGCACGATCGGGCCAGTCGATGCCCTGTTCTGGGCGATCGGCCGAGATCCGCTCGTGGAGAATCTCGGTCTTGACCGGGCAGGTATCGCACTCGATGGCAGCGGCTTTATTGCCGTCGATCCATTCCAGCAGACCAACGTGACGCGTCATTACGCCATCGGCGATGTGACAGGGCACGTGGCGCTCACGCCGGTCGCCATTGCAGCGGGGCGGCGCCTCGCTGATCGGGTTTTCGGCGGCATGACCGACCGACGCCTCGACTACAGCAACGTACCCACCGTGGTCTTCAGCCATCCGCCCATCGGTACGGTGGGCTTGAGCGAGGCTGAGGCGCGTGATCGTTACGGCAACGAGGCCGTGACGGTGTTCACTTCGGGATTTGTGCCCATGTACCACGCCCTGACGGAGCGCAAGCCGAGGGCGCAGATGAAGCTCGTCACCATCGGGCCGGAACGCCGCATCGTCGGGTGTCACGTGATCGGGGCGGGCGCCGACGAAATGCTGCAGGGCTTCGCCGTCGCCCTGAAGATGGGAGCCACCAAACGGGACTTCGACGACACGGTGGCGATTCACCCGACCAGCGCCGAAGAATTCGTCACGATGCGTTAAGGTGCTTGCGGCGTCTCACCCTGTAACAGCCGGCGCAGGTACTCCGGCGCGACGAAGTGACAGTAGCGCGTGCCGCGGAACTGCGGCGGCGAGTTCGCATAACGCGGATCCAGCCAGTCGTTTTTCATGGCCTTGGACTGCAGCCGCAGCACGCCCGCGGCATCCACGCGTGCATAGGCATACGGCGCAAGCCACACCGGTCCGTCGGTGGTCACGACGTCCTCGTCAAAAACTACGGTGCGATGCAGTGAGCGCGGCAAAGACGCTTCGACGGCGCGCAAAGTCAATTCATTGACATATCGACAGCCCCGATCTTCGCCGGCCTGGCCCGCGCCGTATTCACTGACGATGTGATCGGCCGTTTTCATCTTGCAGGAGATCAGAACCGGGCGCTGCGGATCGCCATCCTGCAGTCTCACGTACTGCCGGGTGTACAGGGGGCGCACGGCGGGCTTCGATTTGGTGAAGGCCGTGAAGTCGGTGAACACCTCTGTTTCGGCGGGCGGCACCGCGCCAACGATGGCAGCCTGCGCTCGTGCGCAAAATCCGCTGTCGGTCAGCGGTGGCGGTGCCAGCGTCTGACAGCCGGTGAGCAGCAGGACGAGGCCGAAGGTCCACGCGAGCCGTGGCGTCAGGTTGGGGCAGGGTGTCATGGGCCGTTCCTCCTCAAGGTTCGCTCGAGATGCGCTGTCCGCACGGTACACGTCGGCGAGTCGTGTCGTTGACTTGATCGACAGCGGTGGCCGAAATCGGCCCATGTCCAAGCCGTTGTGCAAGCCGCGATCAGTGCTCCGGCCCGCCGTCTTGCCGATGCTCGTGGCTGTGACGCTGCTGCTCGGCGCCTGCAACCGTGGGCCTGAGCCGCTGCCCTCGACGGAGTTGCGCATCCGCATCAACCTGTTGTGCACCACCTGCGACGACTTCCTGCAGTGTCGGGCGAGCGACTCGACCGACTCGTTCACCCTGTATCGGTTGCGCGAAAAGAGCTTCTGGGCACAGATCGCCACCATCTGGGATTACCTGATCCAATCCGTGCACCCCAAGACCAGCGACCGGCGACCGCTGACGGTGTACGTGGAGCAAAACAGTCAGCGCCGCGTGCTGACCGCTGAGGCCACCGCCCGCGTGGACATGGTCAGCGGCTTGATCACTTTGCCCGAATCGTTGATCGACATGCGCGACGGCGCATGGCGATCCTCGCGCGGCGAAGTGCTGGGCCGCTGCGTCACGCTGCCGCGGCGCGAGGGCTACGCTTGGGTCCGTGAACTTCTGGGGCGACCGCTGCCCCCGGCAACTCGATGAGTGGATCCGCGCTGTCACGACCCGCGGTTACTGCGCTCGTTTCGTTGCGTCTGCTGATGGCGGTATTCTTCGTCGGTGCAGCCATCAATAAATGGCAGCAGTCCTACATCACCTCCGACCGTCTGCAGCGTATCTTTCTCGAGCGCATCGAAGAAATCGACCCGGAGTCCTTCGGTGCGTGGTTTCTGGAGCATGTCGGCATTCCCTACTATCAGCCGTTTGCTTGGCTGGTCTGCTGGGGAGAGACATTCATTGGTCTCGGCCTGCTATTCGGTTTCATGACACGCGGTGCTGCCGTCGGTGCCATGCTGATGATGTTGTCTTTTGCGATGGGCGGGTACTATGACGCGTCGCTGATCGTGCTGACGCTGATGTTCCTGCCGCTCGTGTGGTGGCCTGCCGGGCATCACTTCGGCCTCGATGCGATCTGGCATCGGCGGCATCCGCAGTCGGTTCTGTTTCGCTAGCATCCTTAGGAGAAGTCGATGTCCGCAACCCCCGAAGGTCGGAAGTTCTGGTTTGTCCGGCTGATGCCCGGCGTCATGCCGGTGCACGTTGCGGCTTATCTTTGGGCGGCTTTCGTCAGCATCGGCATCTTTACCTATGCCACCTCGCTGCAGCCCTACCTGCTGCAGGTCAACATCGGCGTGCCTGCCGAACAGCGGGGGCAGATCTCGGGCGATCTGCAATTCTGGGCGGAGATCATCACGCTGCTCACCGTCGGATTGTTCGGTGCCTGGTCTGACCGTGTGGGTCGGCGCATCGTCTACGTGGTGGGCTTCCTCATCACGGGCTTGGCCTACGCGGCTTATCCGTTTGCCGATGATGTCAACCAGCTGCTGATCTATCGCCTGATCTACGCCGTCGGTGTGGCGGCGCTCGGCGGCATGCTGGCCACCGTACTGGCGGACTATCCGGTTGATGCCGATCGCGGCAAGTTGACCGGACTGTCGTTCGTCCTCAACGCGTTGGGTGCGGTGCTGTTTTTGGTGTTTCTCGTCAAGCTGCCGCAGATCTACCAGGGCTTCGGTGCCACGGAGACGGAGGCCGGTCGCTTTGCCTACCTCACCGCAGCAGCGGTGTGCGTATTCAGTGCGCTCGTGATGCTGGCACTCAAGCCCGGTAAGCCGGACCAAGTCACCGAGCGCGTACCGCTTGGCACCTTGATCCGACAGGGCCTGGCAGCCGGCAAGCAGCCGCGTATCGCGCTCGCCTACGCCGCATCGTTCACCGCGCGCGCGGACCTCGTGATCGTGGCCTTGTTCCTCTCCCTCTGGGTGCAGTTGGCCGCCACCGCCGACGGCCTCGCCGCAGCCGACGCGGCGGCCTTGCAAGGGGCGCTGTTCGGCATCGTGCAGGGCTGCGCGATGTTGTGGGCTCCGCTGTTTGGTTGGCTCGCCGACAAGATCGATCGCGTGACGCTCGTCATCATCGCCACACTGCTGGCGATCGTCGGCTACGGCTGGATGGGTCTGACACCGGATCCGGCCGCAGGCGGCATGGCCTACGCCGCAGCCGCTATGCTCGGCATCGGCCAGATCAGCGGCATTCTCGCTTCGCAAGTGCTGATCGCGCAGGAAGCTCCAGGACCGATACGCGGTGCAGTCATCGGTATGGTCGGTTTCTTTGGGGCGCTCGGCATCCTCATCATCTCCAAGGTCGGCGGCATTGCCTTCGATCTGTGGCGACCGGGTGCACCGTTCATCATCATGGCGGGTGCCAACGTGGTGTTGCTCGCCATGGCGTTTTGGGTCAAG
>Ga0068877_10003560_pt1 | contig 12330 bp, 7 predicted proteins | sample NOAtaG_FD_66437 | JGI IMG/M metagenome (GOLD analysis project Ga0068877, IMG submission 66437) | Freshwater lake microbial communities from Lake Erie, under a cyanobacterial bloom - NOAA_Erie_Diel6S_1000h metaG | ecosystem: Environmental > Aquatic > Freshwater > Lake | place: USA: Ohio, Lake... | reverse complement strand
TGGTCGCGCGCTGGATCGTGGATGGGTTTGTGACCGGGATGCACCGCTCGCCCCGCAAAGGGTTCAGCGTGGAGTTCGCCGAGCACAGGCCGTACCTCCCAGGCGATGATCTGCGGTATCTGGATTGGCGCATCGCGGGCCGCGCCGACCGTTGGGTGGTGAAGCAGTTCGAGGAAGAAACGAATGCGCGCGCCATGCTGGTGCTCGACGTGAGCGGCTCGATGCAATGGACGGGCGATGCGGCACGGCTCACCAAACTGGCATACGCCGAGCGCCTGGCCTCGGCGATGGCGCTCCTCCTGTTGCGACAGCGTGATGCGGTCGGCCTGATCCGCTTCGATGCCGAAGTCCGCGATGTGGTGCCGCCCAGTTCGCATCGGTCGCAGTGGCGACGCCTCATGGCGGCGTTCAGTCGTCCGGCAGGAGGGAGCGCGTCCGGCGTCGCCGATGCGCTCATGCAGGCCGGCCGGCTGGTGCGCCGCCCTGGGTTCGTGGTGCTCCTCTCCGACTTGCTCGTAGATCCAACGCCGGTGGCGGAGGCGGCGCGGACACTGCGCGCGCGCGGGCATGAGGTGTTGGTGTTGCACGTGATGGATCCGGCCGAGCGGGAGTTCCCTGAAGCGGGGGAAGCGTTGTATCGGGATCCCGAAACCGGTGATTCGGTACCGGCCTCGCCGGGTGATGTGCGCGCGGTGTATCGCACGACCGTGGAAGAAGCCCTTGATGAATGGCGTGGCGCGCTCGGGCGAGCCGGTGCGCGCTACGCGTTGGCCACCACCGATCAGCCGTTCGGGTGGCCGCTCCGGCAGCTCCTCGGCGTCCACGGTCGCGGCGCGATGGTCTGATCGATGGGATTTCTTGCACCAGCCTTTCTGGCGCTCGCCGCGTTTGCAGGGGTCCCGCTTCTGGTCCACCTGCTGCGTCGTCGTGTGGCGCGCACGGTGGAGTTCCCCGCCGTGCGTTATCTCGCGCGCATGGAGCAGGAGCACAGTCGCGAGCTCAAGCTGCGCAATCGGTTGCTCTTGCTGCTGCGACTGCTCGCCGTCATGGCACTGGCGCTGGCAGCCGCTCGTCCGATCGTGCGGTGGCTGGGGATTGGGCATGCGCCCATCGCGGTCGCCGTGGTGGTCGACAATTCGATGAGTTCGGGGCTCGTGCGGGACGGGCGCATGGTGTTCGATTCGGTCCGGCGTGATGCCCGGTCCGTGATCGACGCGCTCACCCCCGATGATCGGGGCTGGCTGGTCACGGCCGACGGCCGCGTCTTCGGTGGCACGTCGTCGGCGCTTGCCGCGGCGCTCGATGCCCTGAGTCCACTTGGAGGACGTGGGGATCTGGCGGCGGCGACGCGGCGTGCCGTCGCCCTCGCGCAGAGCGGAGCCCCGCGCACCCCGGTGGTCGCGCTCGTTTCAGATGGACAGCGGAGCAGTTTCCTCGCCGACAGTGTCGTGGATGCGGGGCGTGTGCCGGTGGTCGCCTGGCTACACAGCAGCGCCACACCGGTTCGGAATGCCGCCGTGCTCGCGGCCGGGGCCTCGCCGATGCGGTGGGCACCCGGCGGCACGGTGACCATGGCCATCGCTTCTCCCGATTCGGCCTCGTGGCGCCTCTCGCTTGATCAGCGCACCGTGGCACGTGGTCGGGTCACGGCCGCACCGATCGATGCCCCCGCCCAACTGTCGCTCAAGCTGTCCAGTGCAAGCACCGGCTGGATGCGCGGCCACGTCGAGCTCGATGCCGACGCCTTGCATGCCGATGACAGTCGCTGGTTTGCGGTCCGAGTCGCGCCACCGCCGGCGGTCGATGCACGGGGGACGGCCGGTCCCTTCCTCGACGCCGCGCTCTCGACGTTGGTTGATGAGGGGCGGTTGATCCGTCAGCCCCGTGGGGCAGTGAGTACCACGGTGGCCAGTGCCGAAACCGAGGGGACACGGCTGCCGGTCCTGCTGGTCGCGCCAGCCGATCCGGTGCGCGTGGGTGAGGCCAACCGCCAGCTCGCCCGCCTCAACATCCCGTGGCGATTCGGTGCGATTGCCCGATCGCCGGTCGTCGCTCGGGTCCCCGGTGCCGCCAGCGACAGTACGGCGCCATCCGTGCAGGCCTTCGAGGGGACCACCGTGCGCCTGCGCTATCCGCTCGTCGCCGCAGGCCGTGCTCAGGATGCGACGGCACGGATCGGGACGGGCGCCACCGACACTATTGCCACCGCCGGAGGCGCGCCGTGGGTAGTCGCGGGGGCGGGCTATGTGCTGATCGGGTCACCCATCGACCTCTCGGCAACCGATCTGCCGTTGCGAGCGGCCTTTGTGCCGTGGGTCCTCGATGGGCTCGCGCGTCGACTTGGTGAGGATGGGCGCGTCATTTCAGCCGTCCCGGGGGCGATCGTGACGGGGCTCCGCGACGTGGACGCGTTGGAACGACCGGATGGGGCACGGCAACCGCTCGCTGGGGATCGCCTCACCGTTCCGCAGCAGCCGGGGGTGTATTTTCTCCGGAGAGATTCGGCGCGCGTCGGTGCGCTGGTCGTGAATTCGGAACCCGAGGAGTCGGGCGTGGTGGGGATGGGCGGTGAGAGCGGGACGGTGGACAGTGCCATGTCGACCTTTGTGCGCGGGGCCGATGTGGTCGCCATGCGGGAGGCTTCGGCGTGGCGCACGGCAATCTTCGATCGGGCTGCGGGGCAGGCACTCGTTCTTCCCCTGATCGCCCTGGCGCTCCTCGCCCTGCTGGCGGAAGCCTGGATCAGCGGTCGCTGATCCCGCATTCACTGAGTCATGGCTCTTCCGCGTCTTCTTGACGCGCTCGCCGGCGTTCCGGCGTTTGCGCGCGTGCTGTCCTCGCTCCCCGGTGCGGGGGCGTCCCTCCGGTTGGGTGGCCTCGCCGGCTCCGCCGATGCGGTGCTGGTGGCGGCGCTCGCCCGAGCGGTCCCGCAGCGGCTGATTGTGGTCGTCGCCGACCAACTGGGGGAGGCAGAGCGGTGGCTCGCTGACCTGCAGTCGCTGGTGGACGACGTCCCGGTGGCGCTGTACCCCCCGCGCGAAGGGTTCGGCGAGGTCGAGCCGCACGCCGAGGTCGCCGGCGAGCGCGTGGAAACGCTCGAGCGGCTCGGGCGAAGCGGGGTGCGTATCCTGCTCACCACCGCGCGCGCGGTGCTCGAACGGACGGCGCTGCCGAAAGCGTTGGCTGGTGCGCGCCTTGAGCTGCGCAAGGGCGATGAACGGCGGTTGGAAGATCTGGCGGCGCATCTCGAGTCCATCGGCTTCGAGCGCGTCCCGATGGTCGAAGATGTCGCCCAGTTTTCGGTGCGTGGCGGAATCTTCGACATCTATTCGTTCGGGATGGCCGATCCCGTACGCCTCGAATTCTGGGGCGACGAGATCGTCGAGTTACGCCACTTCGATCTCACCACCCAACGCAGCACACGCGAGGCCGACGTGGCGCTCGTGTTGCCGGTGGATGGGAAAGTGGGGAGCGACGAGGCCTCGGATGAGCGCGTGACGCTCCCCGACCTGTGGCCGGCCGATTCCCTCGTGGTCGTCCCGGCGGGAAGCAGCGTGTTGCCGGAGCTGACCCGCACGTGGGACGAGGCCGCGCACCACATCGAGTTGGCGCGTCGGCGTGGCGAGGAATTCGTCCATCGTGAGCTGCTGTTCGAAGCGCCGCCGGTGATGGCGAGCCGCCTCGCGCGGTTCGGCGCGGTCCGGTTCAATCCGCCGCCGCAGCGCGCCGCGAGTGCCAACGCCGCCGATCTCACACCGACCGGCCCGGAGCCGGACATCGCGTTCCCCACGCGGCCGCCGGAGACGATTTCGCGCGACCTGCGGGTCCTGCGACGGTTGCAGCGCGACGGCCTGTCGACGCTCATCCTCTGTGACAACGCCGGCCAGGCCGAACGCCTGGAAGAACTGCTCGGCGAGGACGGCCCCGTCGCCGCCGATCTCGCCATCGGGGTCCTCGGTGGCGGATTTGTCGTGCCGAACGTCGTGCGTGTCCTCACCGACCACGAGATCTTCCGCCGCGATCGACGGCTCCGCCGTGCCCGAAAGTACGGGACCGGAGCGGCCTTCGACGCGCTGGGGGCGCTCAAGCCGGGGGACTATGTCGTGCACCTGGAGCACGGCATCGGAATCTACCGCGGCATCGAAAAGATGTTCGTGCGGGAGAGCACGATCGAAGTGGCGGTGGTCGAGTATGAGGGCGGCGATCGGCTGAATGTGCCGCTTTATAGCATCGGCCAGATCGAGCGGTATCGGAGTGCTGGCGATGTCTCCGATGATCTCCCGCCGCCGCGCCTGCACAAGCTGGGCGGCAGCAAGTGGAAGGCGCAGCGCGACAAGACGCGCATGGCGATCCTCGAGATGACGCAGGAGCTTCTCCAGCTCTACGCGCAGCGCAAGGTGGCGACGCGGCCGGCGCATGGTGCCGACGGGGCCTGGCAGCGGCAGCTTGAAAGCTCCTTCCTGTTCGAGGATACGCCGGACCAGCGGAAGGCCACCGAGGATGTGAAGCGCGACCTCGAAGGGGAGCGGCCGATGGATCGGTTGCTCGTCGGCGATGTGGGCTACGGCAAGACGGAAATCGCCATCCGCGCGGCCTTCAAGGCGGTGCAGAGCGGCCGGCAGGTCGCGGTGCTGGTGCCGACGACAATTCTGGCCGAGCAGCATGCGCGCAGCTTCGGCGATCGTCTGGCGGATTTTCCGGTGACGGTCGAGGTCATGAGCCGGTTCCAGACGGCCAAGGAACAGGCGGCCGTCATCGACAAGCTCAAGAAGAAGCAGATCGATATCGTGATCGGGACGCACCGGCTGCTGAGCCCGGATGTCGCGTTCGCCGATCTCGGGCTGATCATCGTCGACGAAGAACATCGGTTCGGCGTCAAGCACAAGGAGCGCCTCAAGCAGCTCAAGCTGTCGACGGATGTGCTGACGCTGACGGCCACGCCGATTCCGCGCACGCTGCACCAGTCGTTGGCCGGCCTACGCGACCTGACGCTGATGCAGACGCCGCCGCGCGACCGGTCGCCAGTCCTGACCTTCGTGGAGCCGTTCGATGACGGTCTGATCGAAGAGGCCGTCTCCCGCGAGCTCGATCGGGGCGGGCAGGTGTTCTTCGTGCACAATCGGATCGAGACGATTCAGGCGATTGCCGATCATCTGCAACGACTGGTCCCGCGGGCGAAGGTCGCGGTCGGCCATGGGCAGATGAAGGAGCGTGAACTCGAGACGGTGATGCGACAGTTCGTCGAAGGGGAGGTCGATATCCTCGTGTCGACGCTGATCGTGGAGAGCGGACTCGACGTGCCGAACGCGAACACCATGTTCGTGAACCGCGCCGATCATCTGGGGCTCGCGCAGCTCTACCAGCTGCGCGGACGCGTCGGTCGATCGCATCGTCGCGCGTATTGCTTCCTGCTCGTCCCCGACCAGGTGGATGAGGACGCCGAACGGCGGCTGGCGGTGCTGGAGCACCATACGGAGCTGGGGGCCGGCTATCGCGTCGCCCTGAAGGATCTCGAGCTGCGGGGGGCCGGCAACCTGCTCGGTCCCGAGCAGTCGGGTTTTGTCCATGCGGTCGGGTTTGACCTCTACCTCCGACTGCTCGACGAGACGGTTCGTCAGTTGGTTGACAACGGGGCCGGCAAGGCGTGGATCCCGTCCGACGTCACCCTCGACTTCCCGTCGTATCTGCCGGACGAGTACATCGGGTCGCAAGACGCCAAGCTGGACATCTACCGGCGGCTGACGGCCCTGCGTGACCCCGCCGGTATCGAAGCCTTGCGCACGGAGGTCCGGGACCGCTTCGGCGCGCTTCCGGCGCCCGCGCAGGCACTGTTCGGGAGTGCGGCGCTCCGGGTCCTCGGTGCCTCCCTGGGAATTGACGGGGTGCTTGTGCGTGCGTCTGAGGCCCGTGTTACTTTCAGGGCTGACGCCGTTCCGCGCCTCAAGGGGCTGTCCGCCGCGTTCCACGACGTGCAATTCCAGGTGGACGTGCGCCGGGCCCAGCCTCTGGCCCTCAAGCTGACCCGATTGGGTGGCGCGGAGATGCTCGAAGGGCTGATCCGTGCCTTGAAAGCCCTCGTCGTCTCATGAACGTGCGCACCGCTGGTCTCAACTTCACTCCCTCTCCGTTACCGGAGTCCGTCTGATGAAATCGCATCGTGTTTCCGTGCTCGCCGCCGTGGCGTTTGCCGTCGCCTGTGGCGCGGCCTCCAATCCGAACGTCGCGGCCACGGCCGGAGATCAGCAGCTCTCGGTGACGCGGCTTGCGGACATCCTCGGGCAGTCGCAGGCGCCCCTCGAGAAGGACGTCGCCCGCTCGATCGCCGAGCTGTGGATCAACTATCAGCTCGTCGGCGTCGCCGCGGCCAAGGGTGACTCGCTGAGCGATCCGGCCACGATGCGTGACGCGCTCTGGTCCAATCTCGACAACATCCGCGTCAAGAAGTTCTACGACAACGTGTCGAAGGGGTGGGACTCGGTCGCCCCGGGGACCGACGAACAGCGCTACGGCAACGGCGAGGCGCTCGCGGCCCGTCACATTCTCGTGAAGACGGATGCCGGTGCGACGCCGGAGCAGCTCTCGGCCGCCCGTACCAAGGCCATGGGGATCCTCGCGCAGGCCACGCCGGCCAACTTCGCCGCCCTCGCGGCGCGCAGCGACGAGCCGGGTGCGAAGGAACGGGGTGGTGACCTCGGGGTCTTCCCGCGTGGAGCGATGGTGCCGGAGTTCGAGAAGTGCCTGCTGACGCTCAAGATTGGCGAGATCTCGAAGGAGCCGTGCCAGACGAACTTCGGGTGGCACATCATTTACCGCTCGACGTACGCCGAAGTGGCGGACAAGTTCGCGCCGATCGCGAAGCAGCGGAACGTGGCGATCGCCGAGAGCACGTATCTCGCGAAGCTCGAGACGTCGAACGAGGTGAAGATCGAAAGCAACGCCGCGATCACCGCGAAGGCCGTGGCGAAGAACCCGCTCGGCTACGCGAAGGACAACGACGCCGTCGCCACCTACAAGGGTGGCAAGCTGACCGCCTCGCGTCTCGCCGATTGGATTTCCGCCTATCCGCCGTCGTCGCAGATCCGCCCGCAGCTCGCGCAGGCGCCGGACACGCTGGTCGAGAAGTTCGTGAAGCAGATCGTCCGCAACGAGCTCGTGCTCCGTCAGGCTGACAGCGCGAAGGCCCAGGTGGACACCGCCGAGATGTCGAACCTGTTCCTCAACTTCAAGAACGCCGTCACGCAGTCGTGGACGCAGCTGAACGTCGAGCCGTCGAAGCTCGCCGACAGCGCGAAGGCCGGCGGTGACAAGGCGAAGATTGCGGGCGCTCGGATCGAGTCGTTCTTCGACAAGCTGATCAAGAACGAGGTGGCGTTTGTCGACGTGCCGTACCCGGTCGGCCGCGCTCTCCAGAAGAAGTACAACTTCGCGATCAACGATGCCGGGCTCGACAAGGTGATCGAGAAGGCGAAGGCGGTGCGCGCGACGGCTGACTCGCTCAAGGCCAAGCAGGCGCCGCCGGCGGCGCCTGGAGCGGTGGCGCCGGTGACGCCGACGCCTGACACGACCAAGAAGTAAGCAGGTACCAGAACGTTCTCCGTTTACGGCAACCCTGATCCTCGGATCGGGTACACACGGGCATGATGCTGACCCTTCGTTCCGTGCTGACCGGCGCCGCGATGATCGCGGCGCCGGTGTCGCTTTCCCTCGCACAGGGCGCCCCACCGGCTGCGGCAGCGCAGCCGCCGGCGAATGCGACGACCGACACCACCAAGGCGCTCCCCATCGATGGCATCGCCGCGGTGGTGGGGGATCAGGTCGTGCTCGTCTCCGAGGTGCTGGCCGGCGTCAACGCGGCACGGGCTCGCGGGGCCCGTATCGAGACGGCCAAGGATCTCGCCAAGCTCGAGAGTGATATCCTAGAGCAGCTCATCGATGCCGAGCTGCTGGTGCAGAAGGCGAAGGAGGAGAAGATCGAGGTGACCGACGTCGAAGTGCAGAACGACGTGTCGGACACCGAGCGCAAGATCCGTTCGCAGTTCAAGACGGATCCGGAGTTCCGCAATGCGCTCAAGGATGCCGGCTTCGGCTCCATCGAAGAGTGGCGCAAGATGCAGGTGGACCAGGTCAAGCGGAATCGGCTGCAGCAGCAGGTGATGCAGAAGCTGCAGCGCGACGGAAAGGTGACCTCGGTGAATGTCACCGAAACGGAAATCGCCGAGGCGTTTCCGTTGTTCAAGGCGAGCGTCGGCCCCAAGGAGGCGCGCGTCGGCATGCGGCAGATCGTGGTCGCGACGCGCCCCAGCGAAGCGGCCAAGAAGCGCGCGCGGCAGAAGATCGATTCCCTGCGCGTCGAGCTGGAGAAGCACCCGGAAGACTTCGAGACGATGGCCAAGAAGGAGTCGATGGACCCCGGGAGCAAGGAACTGGGGGGCGATCTCGGCTGGAATCGCCGCGGGCGCATGGTCCCCGAGTTCGACCGTATGATGTTCGCGCTGAACCCCGGGGTGATCAGCCCGGTGGTGGAGACGTCCTTCGGCTTTCACATCATGCGCGTGGATCGCGTGCAGCCGGCCGAAGTGAAGGCGCGGCATATCCTGATCCGCCCCGACGTGGACAGCACTGACGAAGCGCGTGCGCGGACGACGGCAGACAGTGTCGCCAAGGCGTGGCGCAGCGGCGGCAGCTACGACTCGCTCAGCGTGAAGTATCACGACGATGCCGGTGGCGAGGAAAAGACGATCCCCGAGTATCCGCGCAGCGAGCTGCCGGAACCGTATCGCAATGCGCTTGAAGGGGCGAAGCTGAACGACATCATGGCGCCGTTCCCCATCCCGGATCCGTCGGCCGGTGTCAGCAAGTTCGTGGTGGCGCAGGTCACCTTCCTCGATGAGGCCGGCGAGTACACGCTGGGCGAGGTGCGCGACCGGATCCGCTCGCAGTTGGCGGAAGAGCGGAAGATGCGGCGCCTCATCGATACGCTGAAGAAGCAGACCTACGTGTCCGTGCGCTACGATCCCGCCAAGCAGGCGATGATGCCGTGAGGTTGGCCGCGACATGATCCGGATCGCGCTCACGCTGGGTGACCCGCGCGGCATCGGACCGGAGATCGTGTCGAAGGCGCTCAGTGATCCGCGAATCGCGGCGCTGGGCGCCTTCTGGCATGTGGTCGGCCCGACCGGGTGTGGCGTCGTGGTGGACGATGTGTTGGGCCACTGGGCACCGAGTGGCGATGACGCGACCGATGAGGCCGCGGCGGGGCGCTTGGCCGGACTGGCGGTCGCGCGCGCGGCACAGCTCGCGCTCGACGGCACCGTGCATGGGATGGTGACCGCGCCGCTCGACAAGGCGGCCTTGCTCGCGGGTGGGTTTGATTTTCCGGGGCATACCGAAATGCTGGCCGAGATCGCCGGCGTCCCCACCACCATGATGCTGGCGAGCGATCGGCTGCGTGTGGTGCTGGCGACGACGCATATCCCCCTGCGCGATGTGCCGGCTGCAGTGACGGCGACGGCGCTGCGGCAGGCGGCGCATGGGACGCGGCAGGGGTTGATGCGAGACTTCGGGATCGCCGCGCCCAGAATCGCCCTCTGCGGGCTCAATCCGCATTTGGGGGACGGGGGGCGGTTTGGTCGTGAAGATGAGACGCTGCTGGCACCGGTCGCTCAGGATGAGGGGCTGGCGGGACCGTTCCCGGCCGACACCGTGTTCGTGCGCGCCATGCGCGGGGAGTTCGACGCCGTGATCGCCCCGTATCACGATGTCGGAATGACCGCGATCAAGGTGGCCAGCTTCGGGAGCGCGGTGAACGTCACACTCGGCCTCCCCTTTGTGCGGACCTCGCCGGATCACGGGACGGCGCGCGATATCGCCGGTTTGGGAGTGGCCAGCGCCGACAGTCTGGTGCAGGCGATGGCCATGGCCGTGGATATGATCCGACGCCGAATGGAGGTTGCCGGTTGAATCCGGATCCCGGCGTCCCTTAGCTTTAAAGGCTATGGACATTCGTAACGTCGCCATCATCGCGCACGTCGACCACGGGAAGACCACCCTCGTCGACAAGATGCTCCGCCAGGCTGGGGCCTTCCGCGAAAACCAGGTCGTCGAAGAACGCGTGATGGACTCCAACCCGCTCGAAAAGGAGCGGGGGATCACCATTCTCGCGAAGAACACCTCCATCCGGTGGAAGGACACGAAGATCAATATCGTGGACACACCGGGGCACGCTGACTTCGGCGGCGAGGTGGAGCGCATCCTGCGCATGGTGGACGGCGTGCTGCTGGTCGTCGACGCGTTCGACGGCCCGATGCCGCAGACGCGCTTCGTGCTGCGCAAGGCGCTCGAGCTGGGGCGCACGCCGATCATCGTGATCAACAAGATCGATCGTCCCGGCGCCGATCCGCTCCGCGTGCACGATGAAGTGCTGTCACTGTTCATCGAGCTCGAAGCGAGCGAGGAACAGCTGGAATCGCCGGTCGTGTACTGCAGCGCGAAGAACGGCATTTCCACGCTCGATCTTGATGTCGAGCCGGTGGATTTCGAACCGCTGTTCGATACGATCGTGAAGACGGTGCCGCCGCCGCCGCGTGATGCGGAGGGGCCGTTCCAGATGCTCGTGTCGACGATCGACTACTCGTCGTACCTTGGCCGTCTTGCGATCGGCCGCATCGAGCGCGGCACGGTGCATGTGGGCGATTCCGTCACGCTGGTCACGACGGACGCGAACGTGGCGCCGGTGCGCGGACGGGCGACCAAGCTGTACGGCTACGAAGGGCTGGAGCGTGTGGAAATCGAGCAGGCGTCGGCGGGTGAGATCATCCAGCTGGCCGGTTTCGAAGACGTGGACATCGGCAGCACGATTACCGATCCCGATACGCCGGAGCCACTCGAGGGGATCAGCGTGGAAGAGCCGACGATCAGCGTCGACTTCCTCGTGAACAACTCCCCCTTTGCCGGCAAGGAAGGAAAGTTCGTGACGTCGCGGCAGATCCGCGAGCGCCTGTACAAGGAGCTCGAGCGGAACGTCGCACTCAAGGTGGAAGACACCGACACGACTGATGCGTGGAGCGTGTCGGGGCGCGGGGAATTGCACCTCTCCATCCTGATGGAGACGATGCGCCGCGAGGGGTTCGAGTTCCAGGTGTCGCGTCCGCGCGTGATCATGCGCGAGGGGCCGAGCGGCGAGAAGCTCGAGCCGTACGAGGAGCTCGCGATCGACGTGCCCGAGGAGTACATGGGGGTCGTGTTCGAGAAGCTCGGACCCCGTAAGGCCGAGATGATCGAAATGAAGAACCCGGGGCAGGGGCTCGTGCGCCTGCTGTACCGCGTGCCGGCGCGTGGCCTCTTCGGCTACCGCTCGGAATTCCTCACGGATACGCGCGGCACCGGCATCATGCACCATCGGTTCCTCGAGTACGCGCCGTACGCCGGTCCACTGGCGGGGCGCTCGCGCGGCGTGCTCGTCTCCATGGAAAACGGGACGATCATTGCGTTCGCCCTGTTCAGCCTTCAGGAGCGCTCCACGCTGTTCGTCACGCCGGGTGACGCCGTGTATGAAGGGATGCTCGTCGGCGAGAATTCGCGTCCGGGTGACATGGACGTGAATCCGTGCAAGGAAAAGAAGCTCACGAACATCCGCTCGAAGTCGGCCGATGAAGCGATCGTGCTGGAGCCGCCCCGTCAGCTGACGCTGGAGAGCGCGCTCGAGTACATCGAGGATGACGAGCTGATCGAAGTGACCCCGCAGAGCATTCGCCTCCGCAAGCGGATGCTTGCCGCGAGCGATCGCAAGCGGGTCTCGCGCGAAGTCAAGCGCGAGCGCGACCGCGCGATGGTCTGATTGTTGGCGTAATTCCGGGTGGTGGGGCGTCGGATCGGCTTGCGCCGGCCCCCACTTCCTGCTGATACTCCGCGCACGAATCAATCGTCGTTCACTGCAGTCCGATTCGCCGATGGACGCACCATCGGCAGTCCCCCTACCCGCTGGAGAATCGTCTCATGTTGGAGCAGTACGGGTCGTCGTCACTGGACGCGCTCGAGGAGCAGGGCATCGTGCCGCTGTATGCCTTGGCAGGCGATGATGAGGAATTCGACAACGAAGGGTTCGACGAGGAAGACCTCGACGACGATGATCTCGACTTCGATGACGACGACGAGGATGACGACGACGAGGACGACTTCGATGAGGACGACGAGGACGACCTTGACGACGATGAGGACGACGAGGACGAAGACGACGACTTCGACTTCGATGACGATCTCGGATTCGGTGACGAGGATGATCCGGACGCCTGATCCGGTCGGTCGCTGAAGGACCGCGCGGGAACGGTAGAT
>Ga0068877_10003559_pt1 | contig 12331 bp, 4 predicted proteins | sample NOAtaG_FD_66437 | JGI IMG/M metagenome (GOLD analysis project Ga0068877, IMG submission 66437) | Freshwater lake microbial communities from Lake Erie, under a cyanobacterial bloom - NOAA_Erie_Diel6S_1000h metaG | ecosystem: Environmental > Aquatic > Freshwater > Lake | place: USA: Ohio, Lake... | reverse complement strand
GTTGCTTGAGCTCACTGGTGCTACAAAGCTTGGATTGACAAGCAAGGACAGCAATGCACAGTCACCAGCTCCAAGGGTGTCTCGCACCATGTAACGATTACCTTTGCCATCAATGTAGATTGTATCAGGACAGTGAGGGATAGAAAAAGATGAAGTCATGTTAGACCGAAAAAAAATGACACCGGAAAAAGTGTCTAAGGGTATTTGACAACCAACTCACCTCCCTTCGTCACCAATTGCGCAATAGAAGCGCCGGATGTTCTGAAGGTATCTCCGTTGAGTGCTAATGAGATCTGAACATAGGGTACATCTGATGGAACATGAAACAAAAAATTGCCTTCCCGTCACTGTTACAACACCTGGTCACTTCTGCTGCTACTGTATTTTTTTGATGAGTCCCGCCGCTAAATTTTACTGTGGTTTCCTCGACTTCTTTTTTGCGCCACTGCTACGTTAAACCCCAGAGCACGTGGTAGTAGAGGGCCCTGCCGCCATGCAATCTGTACGCCAGGTGTACCTCTGGGCTGCTGCTACCTACTACCAGAAGCCTGAAGAGCTCTGAACAGGAGAACACTGACGTAGGACAGGTACAGTGACTCTAGGAGCAACTGTACGTACACAGGTATGTCTACGTACGTGATGGACTACGTTGCGCTACTGATGGGTAATACTGTGCAGTACTAGCTTAAGATTCGTACATACGTTCTAATATTTGCCCACTATTGAGTGACAGCAAATCCTAATATTTCCCGAAATCTAGGGACAAAATAGTAAATATTGGCACCCCTGAGGACTAATATTTTGGGAAATTTTGATATAATTGTTTAGTCCCCTATGGTATCCCTATATCCTGTATTAGGAAAAAACTCCCTAGTACCAAATTTGGATGTTACATATGTTTTTCTGTATTAGGGAGAAACTCCCTAATACAGCTCTTGGCCAAATGTGTTTTATTTCCTTTTATCCCCTTGCTTTGTAGGATGGCTTTAGTTGGTGTTGCTGATAAGATAGTGCTTTATTATGTTGCACTTTCTCCACTTTATTTTTATTCAATTTTTTATTTTTAATTATTTTTTTTGTGTTACCCATTGCTACATCAATCTTCGATTTTTGGAGGACCTTTGCTGTGTTTGTCAATGGTGGTACATGTGTAATGTTCATCTGCGTTCTTATGCATTGAACATCCATTGAGTTCATTAAGTATGATGCATTATACATGTGATAGTACTGTTTGGCTACACGGCCCCTGTTCTGTCACACAGGGCCCATACTTTGCTTTTTTGTCCCCCTTCCTCGTGTTTCTGCCATTTTTGTGACATTATTTTATTTCATGAATCTTTTCTGTTTTTTTTGCAACATCAAATGGTCATATTCAAGTTGTCTCCTGAGGATGTCCTTACCTTTGAAGTGGAATATATTTCTGATACAATGCAATCATCAATTACATTGTCATGTAGCAGTACTGCTGATAATTCCTTGGTTCTTTTTGCAGTGTTTTCAAATCCACCATGAGATATTCTATTTCTCCTGACACTGGCTTTTTGCTGAAGAGTGAACCCTGTGTAATATCAGTGTCACTCTTAAACTCAGAGTTGGGGTTGGTCCGCTATCTCTCTACTGTTCCTGGTGATTACTTTTTGTCAGATCACATTGCAGTTGTGACTGATATACTTACTGGCAGTGATGCTAGTGATTTTGCCAATCTACCAGAAACAAAGAAAGAAAACAGAGAACTTATATACCGTTATTTAACTATTGGAAAACCAAGGGCTAACGTCGCGGTCCCGCGTCCTAGGATTCGGGGTAAAATTTTGACCAGTTACATCAGGGAGCTGTGGAAACTCGCGTCCCGCTATATTCATTATCCCTCATTGGATTAGCACTCCTTCGATTAGGTTTAGTTACCGTGAACCCGTACTTCAGTAAAGTTGGGATGCGAGTCTGAGTACCATGATGTCTCAGCCTAGATTGCCTCGGTCGCAATTTGCTTTGCCCTCCTGTTATCCGTTTGACTCCTTGCTTGAATATTCGCCGACTGGGAGCTCTGTTTACTTTGTGACTGGCATAGTAAGCTCTGGAAAAGGGAGCATCCCAGATGGATTTACGTTTCCTTCGATGACCTACCCGTTGGAGGGGTCGAAGGAAGTGGTGCAATGTTTGTCTAAGATGAGCGGCTGACAGCTGTTCGCGATGTTCTTGTGTGAGCAGTCCTTCCTCTACTGAACGAATCCATGCTGCTAGCCCATCTGGATGCATGAGGAGCATGTTTTCTACCGGTCGGGTAAATAAGTATCTACTGGACTCGGGCACCATGAATGGATCATTTTCAAAGCGAAGATATAATTCCCTGGTTTTATCTTGCAGTGCTCTTAGAGTTTTGCTAATGCGAGACAGCTCCGTTTTTCCATGTACCACTTGGTTACGAAAGTTCCACAATTTACTACTATATGTCCATACTGTTGTGATCATTAATCGGATCCATTTTCCCGCTGCTAGTTCTAGTCGAGAGGGGGAGATAGGTGTACGCGGGCGCAGGTGTTGCTTAAATGCTTCTTTCCACTTGTGAGTAACATGGCCCCTGTGAAAGGCGTCCCAACCTATGGACGTTTGGGCCTCGAAAGCCTGGTGGATAATTTGGAAGGATGGGAGGCGGGATCCGGTTGTTGGAGGCTTGATGGTTGATGTACAGTTAGTGTGCCACCATTGGTGCATTCCTGATATCACTGCCTCAAGGAGTATCTCAGGGGTACCTTTCTTCAGTATTTCAACAAAGGAAGAGAAGGCAGCATTCCTATTATCAATTGCTTCAGGATGATGGCACTTGAAGACGTGAGCTGTTGTCTCAATAGGGTGAGAGCAGATGGGGCAGGCAGCTGATTCCCCATAGTACTTATTGTTTTGCTGGTTGACGTTCCAAAGTTGGTTGCTCAGTTTTACTATTGATATTCTATGGGCCCTCGGGATGTGCCGTTGGGCTGCGTGATACGCCTCCCAATCGATAAGTTGAAATTGAGTAAGATCCCAGTCATTATCCTTCCTAAGTTTGGCTTGGAGTGGACTACTGTAGGCTAGGTCGGAGATGTAAGCCCTAATATCCCCTGTGATTGTCATCTTATTATGGTAGACTGACACTACATGGGACAGAGGAGATTGGTCCACTGCTTCCTGCAGAGTCTCAGTAGAGGGTGATCGAAAGTAGCTCAAGGAGAGAATAGGATCCTCCACTGGATGGTGCTGATTTGTAACTGCAGTTTGGCCGTAACAAGAGTGGACATGTGACTTTAACCGACTCCTAAGGAAGCGAATCTCTAAAATGAAGTCGTTTTCGGCCTGGTTTGCTGTCGTTACTCCTACTGGTGTTGTCCGAAATGCTTCCTTTAGTGCTTTCGATGAAGAACTTTGTAGTATGATAGTGGGAAATGTTTCTTGTGGATAGTCTTGTTCCGCTCGGTACACTATATACAGCACTGTTAGGATCCCTCTGAGTATTGTCCTATAAGTTGAGCATACCCCTTTTATAGTATGTCCTCCCGAGAATGAGACAGTTTCTGAGAAGAACTCCCAAGAAGAGGTTGTAGTAAGCTGTACCCTGTCAACTCCGCCAGTAACGCATATATGCAGTTGCTCTGTTGTCAATAAGGAGGAGTATGGGATTGTTTGATGAGGAGGGAGAAGTAGGTCATAAAAGCGCCGATCCTTGGGGGCTAGAAGTGGATTGTTTGGTATTGGTGGGGCATTTGGGCTAAGTAGTATGCGGAAAAGGTTTCCGTCTGTGGTTGGGTTATTGATCATTGTGACGGGATTTAGCCCGTTGGGGACCTCGTTGCAAGGTCGGCCTCCCCTTTTATTGTAACAATTGCCAGAGCGAAGAGGTCTACCGTGGACTATGGGCTTGAACATCATAGGTGGACTAGTAAAGGAATTGAACACATTACCCGTCGCGGTGTCGACTGTGTATTGCCACCGTTGGTGAGTGGAGCAAACCCAGTCTCCAAGTGGCCTGATGAGTTTCCCTTTATTCTCAAAATATGCCAGGTGCCGTCTCCAGACAGCCCAATCGGCCTTCGTTGGTTTTCCTTGGGTAGGCCAAAGCAATTTACTCGCTCTATCTGGTAACCTCTCCCCTCTTTTTGCGTCTGAAACTATTCGTTGCCCGTCCGCCGTGGAGATATCACTCAGTGTGATGACCTGGAGAAAGATTCTACACCGATTTAGCGTTCGCATCTCGGATAATGAGGGATTGTGGAGCTGAAATTCCTCCATTAGGAATGCATCATGGTGTCGCGGTTTTGAAGGGAGCCAACCATTGGGATAGAGGAACCCGAGGGAGTACTGCGACGTAAATTTCCAGAGTGACTGAAGCCAGCCAGAATCTATCCACAAATAAGAATCTGCTGGCTGATTTAAGAATAGGGTACCGCTGCCAGTTAAAAGCTGTATGTACGACATATCAATATGAATTAGGTTGCCTGTCCTGTCTTGAATCCGTAAGTGGCCCAGAAATAATTTCAGTTTATCCACTCCTTGCACTATATAAAGATTTGGTAGCCCTAGTCCGCCATATTTCTCCACCCCAAACACGATGCTTCGCGCTGTGTTCCTATTCACGTGGAGCTTCGGAAGCAAGGCCATGAGAATCTTAGACATGAGTTTGTCACAATCTTGCTGATTTAAGGATAGAAGAGGGGGTTGAAACCTGACTTTTGGAAGTAAATATTGTATGTATGAAGTGAGGGCTTCCTGTCTGGTGAAGTGTGATCCTCTGACTAGGGAGCAGTAATCTAATACTATGTTTTCTAAAACTTTTAATGCACCAGTGTTCGTCCCGGAAGGAGAAATATGCACACCTAGTGTTCGAAAGGATGATGTGGGCTCTATTCTTGGGACTGTGATTGGGGTTGATTCATTCTCCGATGTCATTTGTAGAATTCCCGGAGCTGTCGCTGCCGTATGAAGAGTTGGTTTACCATTTTCCCATCGCCAGGCTAATAAGAACCAAAAACACTTGGACAGGTTTAAGGCTCCCCCAGTGCTAAATAGTAGTTTTTCCCATCTCTGTGCTACTACTTGTAGATCCTTTACTAGTTCCTGAGGAGGTTTGTTTGTGGTATTTACCCCTAATCCTGCATCGTCCACAAAAGCTTCCCCAACAAAATCTATGGAGGTGGTGCGATCGACAGCTTGAAGTTTAATATTTGGTATTCCAGGACCTAAGGACAGAAATATAAGTATAAAGCATAGCAGCCACAGGAAGGGCCCAATGGTGGACCCTTGGCCAGGTCCATACAATAAATTGTTAGGATGATTACTGTATACTTCTTCTGATATGCCATACATTGTTCGAACTCTATGATAGGTGGCCTCCCACGTAGTGGCTAGGGATGCGACTACAGATGGGGAGAGGCCTAGGATACGGAGGAAGATCAACACAAGAGGGTTAACAATCCTGTCGTAACAGCCTACTGCGTCATTCTCAATGTAGGCTAATGGTTGCTTATTGTACCTATGTATCTCAAAGGTGAGTTGTTTGTTGAGTACTGCACTATGACAGAGCTTTGAAGCGCGAGACCCATGCTGCATATCGGGTGCTAGGTTTAACTGTTCTACTAGGCGTTGAAGGGGACGACCGATTGCTAGGCGATTACTTTGGTTGAAGTCAGATTCTTGTAAGGCTACTATACGAAGTCGATGAATCCGATGATCCCCGGCTTTCTTTTCAAGCATCACGTCGATGACTTGTTGCCACCTTGTAGGTGAAAAGCCTGCAGTTAATGGAATACTCATCATGCAACTGTGTAGTTTAGTGAGAGCATCCGACTGAGTTGCTGCCTTGTAATGACCTAGATGTCTGCCTGATGGGGATGAGGAGGTGCGCTCATCCATAGCTTTATAGCAGGACTGGAATTGTTCTGGGGTAATCTTAGGGGACAGTGTTGGGTTGTCTAACTGTGCCAAGGAGGAAAGGGTTGCGAAGATTGATTTAGTTTCGGGTAAGAGTAGGTCTGTTATCGATGTCGGTAATGGGTTGCCTGCTATGATTGATTTGGAGCCATCCTGATCCGCTTTATAACCTAGATGGGAAGCTAGAGGTTCTGTACCACAAGGCGTACTATGGGCTTGATGGTACTGCCTAGCATTGGCGGCGCAAACTTGGCGGCCTATTTCTGCTGGTTCATTAATTGACTGCCAAGGTCCATTCCAAGTTTTGGGGTCGGGGCCGATTGGATAAGGATCCCTTGTGGTAGTATGAGGGATATCTACTCTACTTAGACCGCCTCTTGAATCGGTGGGTCGAAGAGTATATCCTATTTTCCGGTGTAATCGAGTAAGGGCTTCCTTGCGTTTGATTCTCCTTATTTCTCGTTGCTTTTTCTTATCATAAGCCTGTTCACGCCCTGGTTCCAAGAGAGATGGTGCTCGAAGTATTATTAGGGCATTGACTAGATTTTCCAGATGCTGTTCTCGCAATTCCACATGTCTCTTTTGGATGCTTTTTAGGTCAGCTCTAGCCATCCTTATCATCTGGATAACTTCTTCAAGGGGCAGGTGTTTCCTCTTCTCATTGTCCAATTTTGTATGCTTGAACAGTTTCTGTAGTGAATGATGAGAGATTGCCTTCCCTTTTATTTGTGACAGCCTCAGTTTCCAATATGATAATGTGTGTATTGCTGCCTTTAAGCTAGGAGACCATTGATACGTGGTTGAGTATTTCTTTGAAACGGATCGCTCTGCTTTCGTCATCGCCTCGGTGAAGAGTTTATCTAATTTCTCGAATTCCAGTGTCTGATCGGGTGTCCAGGAGCCTTCCTCTGCTGCATTCAGCAACTTTGTGGCTTTCTCCGGTATTTTGTGATATAGTACTTGTTCCAATAGAGTATCTATGTACTGAGTGACTAGCCTGGGATCTTGCATACGCAAGCCGCGATGTTGAGGAGGGGCTATTACTGGTGTATTTTCTTGGAAAAGCTGATGGCTATCGATATCTATATAACATGGACGGTGGTCGCTCATAAATATGGAATTATATGGGAAGATACCTGACCGGATTACGCACGGAAGCAGTCCTCTAGAGACAAATATGAAGTCAATCTTTTCTTTGCCTCTGTCATATGTAGGGGGTGGGGGTTGGTCTGGGTGATGTAATAGCAAGGGGTCGGCGAGGCCGCTAGTTCGAACTAAAGTAGAGAGTGTCCCATCATGACCGTGTGTGGGAATAGGTTTCTCCAGTTGGAACTCTAGTGGGGTGAAATTTCCTGCGGAGGAATCGTATGGTTCATTGGCATCAATTCCCAGAACTATAAGATAACCTTGGGTAGTTTTATGTTCCAGCCAACTCTGCAGATCTACAATAAATTGATGCCGAGGGATTGGGTCATCTACTCTGCCTGCCTCCCTGAAATGGCTGGAAAGGATGCGGTGTTGTTGTGCTGTTGAAGTTGTAAACCCTGCTGAATGCACGGACTGTCTGCACACCCTATAAGCAGTAACTATAAGTAACGTTATTCCACCTTTCCCTCGCAGCACTTGATAGGACCATCTCCCTAGGCCAAAGGGATCCTCTCCTGACTCGATAACTCTGGAAGTCCAGTGATTAAGAACGGTAGTGACTGTCCCCCCGGGTTGGTTCATAGTAGAAAAACTATCTTTGGTGTGAGATTTAGCTACCTTGGAGTGATGCCAGATTTTCCGTAGTGCTTCGTGGAATTTTCCATTTGCAGTAGGATGACTCCAATTCAAATTGGATTCCGCTAAACACATTGCTCCTACTCCCAGAGACTGGCACCGACCCATACTATACTCGGTTTCGAAGATATCATATGTGAGCTTTAAGCCTCTAGGATTTGCAAACACCAAGCGTAGAGTAGACTTTTCCTCGATCTTTTCTGGGAAATGGCCCCAAACCTCATTGGAGTCGTTAGTCGCCATTGGGGGGGATATTTTTAGCGCATCATAAATAGTTAGCTGAGTCCTGTTCTTGACCACTGGTCGCTTTGCAGGTCTGTCCGACTTCTGCAATTGAGTGCCATTGGGGGTTTGACTTCTTACCGAACCCCTTACATAGCTTAGTATTTCCATGATGCCTTCTTGTTTAGGTTTAGAGGTCGTCTGACTTATTAATGGGTGTTCGGTGAGGGAGTTTGCCGCATATGCTGTATACTGTCCCTTCCGAGATGTATTAGGTGTGGTACCATTGATTGGCGTCGCTGGTGTTGTTGTCCATTGGAATAAATAACAGGGTCGGCCTATTTTTCTTGTAGAATGATGCGTCTCTAATCCTTCATTGCCGTCCAGCCATGGTGGTAAAATAACCTGACCCGTTAACAGAGTAGTTCCTATCCACGTCCGTAGTATCTGCGCTAAATTATGAGACATGTATGGGAGAAGAATGTTGCTGTTCGGACGTGGATGCAGGGCCATAACCATTAGCGCAAAAAGAGTGCGTGGGCCGCATTCGTTGGAGTGTGGATAGTACGTTGAGGAATTGCAGTGGAGCCAGATGGCATTATTTGGATAGAAGTCTGGGGGAGCAAGTTGTTGCAGTAGGTTCTTTAGGTTTTGTTCAGTAGTGGGAAGATTGAGATCATCTGCAAATAAGAAGTGCACTTGATTATTTATAGTCCTCCTTACTAAGGCGACCCAGTGAGCATTGTTGACATGGCATGGAATCAATATAGGTATGTTGGAGTTGCTCCTTGGTCTAAAATATTTCTCAGAAGTGACCTCAGTTGCAAACCATTCACTTAATGATGACCAGGTCCTATCCCTCCTCAATAAGGTGATGAAAAAGGTGGACAGGAATGATAAGTGGTGAGCTTCACACAGGATGGCTAAGAATGTGTTTAGGACTGAATCTCCGGTCATCGCCCCGTGTGATAGCAATTCCCGAAGACATCTTGTGGTAACATTCTGTGCCCGGATATCTGCTAGGTAGAGTAGTACATCGTTAGGCTCTTGTTGAGTGGCCATTTTAAGTTTTTCAAAATGAGCATCAGTTAAGCTTAGGTCTAAAGGGTCGTTGCTTCGTCCGATTGGTAGTATGCTTGACGGCGCCCACTGTTGTTTGATAGTCAATCCAGCAGCCAATAATAAAATTCCCTGTTCCTCTACTTGTTGGGGGTAAATGACATTATCAAACCTAGAAATCCGCCTGGCTGGCAAGTCAGTAAGGTCGGTGATCTTTGGGTGTCCTTGGTGTTTATCTTTTCCTCCCCCTATCTGGTTAGGCGAAGCTGGTACGTGAGTCAAAAGGCCGCAATAAGTTTTGGAAGGGACTTGATATAACTTTGGAAAATGGAAATAGTTGTATAAAATCTGTGTGGAAAGGAGTTGTCTTAGATTAGTAACTCTTATTTTAAGTAGGGTTAATTGTTGAGATGTTTCAAAGTTTAAAAAGCACTTCCTCTTCTGGTCTCTGACCAGTTTGGATATAAGAAGAACATAGTAGAAATTTTGTGGAATTATCAATACGCAGTAGGTATGGGTAATCTTGCTATAGGATGTAATGGTTTTAGGTGTAAAGTAGCTATCCGTGGAAGGAGACGTCAGGTAACCCATGGTTGTCCTTATGAAGCTTTGCTGGTCTGGATGTAGTGGATGGCTGGAGAGATTCAATTGCAAGGGACATATGTTTGAATCTATCATTAAGGTGCCTATTGGCATCGACTAGATCCGAGAACTTTCTGTTGATGTCCTCATTCATGGTAGCAACACTCTCCGACAACTGTTTCTGGGAGTGCGAGAGGGAAACACAACACTTGCGAAGCTCTTCCAAGGTTGCTGAATGTTCAGTGGTTGTGGACCGTAGCTCCTGGACCATTAGTGATTCCTGATTGTGTTGGGTCTCTGTCTGAGTTGTCACATTGGGGGTAACTGGTGTTGCTGCTGATACGTAGGTGGTTGGTACTGCTCGTGGGACTGGAATCGTTTGAACTTCCGGAGAAGTGGTGCCAGCATTTAATTCAGTTGCCTGTCGTTTTGCTGTCGGAGTGTATAGTCGTTGCAGCGACTGAGATACGTAGTCTGCTGTGTACGTAGGTACTTCCAATCTAGGAAGCCGGTTTTTGCTTTTGGATAACTGTCCAACTTGATTAGTGATTGTTAGGCCATTAGGGGAGGTAAATAATTTTGGAATACTGGTTGCGTGGGTGCACTTGCGCAGGGATTCTTCGAGCGTTCCTAGTCGCAATGTCACTTTGGAGGCATCCTGCTGGTGAAAACAACAGAGGAGCCAATCATTCGCCGATTGGCGTTCAACTTGAAGAAAGAGTTGTCCTGTTACCGTACCTGGTGCTGGGATTGATAACAGAAGTTTCCTGATAGTCGTGTATGTTCCATTGACTAATTGCACCAGGGAGTCAATAGGTTGAAGTCCAGTAATGCCAATAACGTTATCTGCACCGATATGGTGGGCATTATCATTTATTATTTTCATTCTCTCCTCCTCTGAGTATGTTTTCTTGTAGAGAGGCCAGAACATGTATGGCAGCTCATTAGGAGTATTAGTCAGACTCCCGTTATACCACTGCTGAAAGAACCGAATTCCTAGCTCTATGTTCGGACGGTCGACATCTACCATCAAAACATGAGCCGTTTTGCCTCTAACAGTGAACGCGTCGAAATAAAACCTAAAATAGAACGGGTTAGCTTTCCACTCCGCACTACCCATGATGAATTCTTGGAGATCTCCTCGGTAAGTAAATCCTCTAATGCGGGAGAGGAATCCTATTTTGACCATGTCAGCTGTCTGGCAGGCATTGTAATTGACATTATAACCTTGATGCATTAACCAGGTGTTAAATGCCGGATGTTCTTTAAGTTCTTCAAATGACCATTTAGTAGAGATGCAAAAATCACCGGATAGCGTCTTCTGGGTCTTCTTGTACGGCTTGAAATAGTTCATGATTCCAATGTGCTCCAACGAATTTATTTGGTCGGTGGTCGACAAAGGGTAAATTTTTACGTCGCTTCGAATAGGTAGAATCTTGGATGAATGATCTGCTACCTTGACGCTTTTTACGAAGGATTTGAAGAGGACAAGTTGGTTGGGCGGTGCTCCTGGTGTAGGATAAGTGTTTTTGCGATAAATGGCAAAACGGTGAGTAAACACCGATTGTTTCTCTGCTTCTAAGGTTAGTGGTACTGAAGCGGCCTCCGTTGGTGGGTCGTCGGCCTCAACTTCCTTGATAATATCTGTGATCGCTTGAATGGAGCTTTCCACCGTGATGGGCACTGTGCTCGGGGCAGTGCGCTGGGGAGATTGGCTGGGAGAAGTGTTATTCATCGGCGTGTCTTCGGGCATCTTTTCTTCGTCAACTTCTGTTGATGTCAGCGGAAAATAGTAGTTATTTCTCAAGGCCAGGATGTAGGGGTCTATGATTGTCACTGGACTATGAATTATTTGGTCGTAGAAAGATGGTTGGCTGACTTTGTCGGGACTTGTGAATTTATATAATTGAAGAGATGGGAAATAGAGATGGATAATGTTCTCTAATTGAATAATTAAATCGTGGGTAGTTTTCCGCACTTCTGTTATGTGTGGATAAGCTAACTGGTACCATAGTTTTGTGTGAAGTGTGGTTAGGAGTACTAGAGAGTGACTTTCTGTTGCTCCTCCCGCCTCAAATCTCTGTCTCCAAGATAACTGGGTCTGTATCAATAGTATGTTATTGTATATTGCAGTGAGGCAGGTCGCTGCTATGGCGTGCTCTTCCTTATGTACTATTATTTTTAATAGATTGCATATTTTCAAATACTGGGTAAGTAAGGACTGTATATCCCGTAGGAATGGCTGTTGGGCTTGGGCTTGCTGGGCAGTATCTTCGGAAAGGGCGAGCCTGTCTGGCCTGGCCGGCTCGAGGCCGACCAGTTGGCTATGAAAAATATTTTTAGCAATGATGCAAATTGCTTCAGATGATGCCTTTATTGATGAGAGAAGTAAAAACGGATGCTGAAATTCGATCAAGCGCCTAAAGATTAGTTGGGAGATGGGTTGGTTTGGGATCCGGGGTAAGTGATATCGTTTATGTAACTCGTTTAGGGATGAAGGATTAGAGATCCTATATGACCACGAAGGTCACAGTTTTACAATTTTAGTAATGCTGCATAGTAACTAGTAACTTTTGGCTGGCCGGCGCAGTTACTAGTTACTACACAGTGCTACTATCAAGTCAGTGAGTGGGTCACAACTTAGTGCTACCCATGTAGTGCATCCAGTTTATCCCGTTCCTCAGGATGGTTTGTTGTGAGTCAAATTATTACTGCACGCTAGTCGCGCGGCCGAGGTCAGGTGACTTACGTGTTTTTTCCTGGGACACAATACGTGCGTAAGTAG
>Ga0068877_10003558_pt1 | contig 12334 bp, 12 predicted proteins | sample NOAtaG_FD_66437 | JGI IMG/M metagenome (GOLD analysis project Ga0068877, IMG submission 66437) | Freshwater lake microbial communities from Lake Erie, under a cyanobacterial bloom - NOAA_Erie_Diel6S_1000h metaG | ecosystem: Environmental > Aquatic > Freshwater > Lake | place: USA: Ohio, Lake... | reverse complement strand
TTTTGAGCGTATCTGGTTGAACGTCTGAGGGGACGAAAGGGGTGGGAGTGCGGGTCTCCTATTCACCCTCCGGGGCCGCAGCGGCAGACTCGAGCGCCTGCTCGAGGGTGAAGACCCCTTCATAGAGCGCCTTGCCGATGATCAGGCTGTCGACCCCATACGGTTGCAGTCTGCTGACGGCGGTGATGTCGTCGAGCGACGCCACGCCCCCGGAAGCGGTCACCTTGAGTCCGCTCGACTCGGCAATCTCCCGGGTGGTCTCGATGTTGATGCCGACCAGCATCCCGTCGCGGGCGATATCGGTGTAGACGACCCGGTCGATGCCCATCTCGGCGACTTTCTGCGCAAAGTCGATCGCCTCGAGTTGTGAGAATTTTTCCCAGCCACGCAGGGCCACTTTGCCATCCCGGGCGTCGATGCCGACGATGACGGTCGAGCCGTACTCTCCAACGATATGTTCGAGCAGGACCGGATTTTCGATGGCCGTGGTGCCAATCACGATCCTGGTCACACCCAGATCGTCCAGCCGGCGCACGTCGTCCTTGGTTCGTACCCCGCCGCCAAACTGAACCGGCACACTCACCTCGTAGAGGATTTGTTCGAGCGCCTTCAGGTTCTTGCTGTCGTTCTGGTTCAGAGCGCCGTCCAGGTTGACGATGTGCAACATCTCCGCGCCCGCTTCGACCCAGCGCCTTGCCACACTTGAAGGATTCTCTGAATAGACTGTCTCGGCGGTCACCTGACCCTGCGTTAGTCGAACGCAGCGCCCACCGCGCAGATCGATGGCTGGAATGATAATCATGCGGATGAAAAGCTTTGTTGTTGGTTCTTATCTCGGTCGAACTGGTCGATCGACCATTGCCATAGCACCGATGCCTTGTCCCGACTCCCGGCGGTCGCATCACCGCCGCGACGGATTGTGGTCAGGACAGAACTGCGCATTGCCGGCTCACACACCGCAGTTGGCGGACAATGCAAGTTTAGATACTACTCATCCCGCCGCTTGAATCAAGTAAAATCGGCATTTTCAGCAAATCGACACCCTGGATATGCCGGCCTGGCGGGGGATGCCGGATCTGCCCGACAAGTCCGGCGCGGGTGGTCTCGATCATCAAGAGGTGACTGGTCCGGGCCGATTTGGCGGGGGACCCGGGCGACGCGCGTCCCCCCGCCGCGACCGCCGAACCCAAATCGCGTCGCCGCTTCGCTCCCCCTTTGACAGCTGTATGCAGAGCCCCTAATATAAGAAATTAGTCAAAAAAGCAGACAATTTTTGTCTTCCAAATCAAAGACGTGGCTATTCTTTCGCAGGGGTTGATAGAAGATGGCATCATTGGGGCAGGAGCTCAAAAAGAGGCGTGAGGAAAAGGGCATCACCATTCAACAGATCGCCGCGGGCACGCTCATCGGAGCACGGTTTCTCCGGGCGATCGAGGAGGATGATTACAGCAGCCTGCCTGGGGGAGTCTTCAATCGGGCCTTTGTCCGTAAGTTTGCCAATCATATCGGGATGGATGAGTCGACCGCTCTCCAGCTTTATGAGGATCAGCTCGTTCTCCAGGGAGTCGAACCGGCGCCCAAGTTTGAGATGGGGGTTGAGAACTGGGATGCGCCACCGACAACCGGCAATGGGCTCCTGATCAGCCTGGTCGTGCTGGTGCTGCTCTCCGTCGGCGCCTGGCTCGCCTACAGCTACTTCTATGCCGCCAAGACCCCGCCCGAAGATCTCGCGCGGACGGAGCCGGCGGCTCCCGAATCGACGCCGGTCGCTTCCTCCGCCGCGCCGACCCCGACTCCGACCCCAGTGGTTGAGGAGCCGCAGATCGAGGGTCTGCAGCTCCGGATCGAGACGGGGACGGCGCCCTGCTGGATGAAGATCATTCGGGATTCCGAGCCGGCCGAGGAATCGATTCAACAACCTGGCCAGTCGATCGAGTTTGCCGCCCGTGAAAAATTGGTCGTCAGTCTCGGCAATCTCCCGACCCTCCGCGTCACGATCAATGGTCGTCCCCTCAATCCGGCAAAGGTGCTCAAGACTCCCAAGAGTGTGGTGGTCAGCGGTCTTATTCTGACCAGAGAGAACTATCTCAATTACGTCGACTAATGCCGCGACATCCTGTCTTTATCCCGTTGACGCTCAGATATCGAATATGTTGACTGACAATCTACCTGAAGCACTGACTTTTGATGACGTTCTGCTGGTGCCGGCCTACTCCGATGTCCTGCCGACGGAGACCGACACGACGACCCGGCTGACCCGCCGGATCCGCCTCAACATTCCGGTGATCAGTTCCGCCATGGATACGGTAACCGAGTCGCCGATGGCGATTGCGATCGCCCAACAGGGAGGGCTGGGGGTCATTCACAAGAATATGCCGATCCAGGCCCAGTTCGACGAGGTCGACAAGGTGAAGCGTTCCGAGTCGGGCATGATCGTCGATCCGGTGACGATCACCCCGGACAAGCAGATTCGCCAGGCGCTCGACTTGATGCGACGGTACAAGATCTCCGGCGTTCCAATCGTTCAGGAGGGGGGGAGACTGGTCGGTATTCTGACCAACCGTGACCTCCGCTTCGAGACGCGTCTCGATCTGCCGATCGAGGAGGTCATGACCAAGGAGAATCTGATCACGGTGCCAGTGGGGACGACGCTCCGTGAAGCCGAGGGGATTCTCCAGAAACACCGCGTCGAGAAACTGCTGGTCGTTGATGACAACTACCACCTCAAGGGGCTGATCACCGTCAAGGATATCCAGAAGGCGATCAAGTATCCCTTTGCCGCCAAGGACGAGTTTGGGCGGCTGCGCGTGGCGGCGGCGATTGGCGCCACGGGCGATTACCTCGAACGTGCGGCAGAGCTGGTGCGTGCCCGGGTCGATGTGCTGGTGGTCGATACGGCGCATGGCCACAGCTCACGGGTCATCGAAGCCGTGCGGACCGTCAAGCAGCGGTTCCCGGAGGTCGACCTGATCGCTGGCAACGTCGCGACGGCTGAGGGAACCCGGGCCCTGATCGAGGCGGGAGTCGATGCGGTCAAGGTGGGCATCGGACCCGGTTCAATCTGCACCACCCGCGTCGTCAGCGGGGCCGGCGTGCCGCAGATCACCGCGATCAGCGATTGCGTGCGGGCCGCCCAGGACACCGGCGTACCGATCATCGCCGATGGGGGCATCAAGTTCTCCGGGGACATCACCAAGGCGATCGCCGCCGGGGCCGATGTTGTCATGATCGGGTCACTCCTCGCCGGGACTGATGAGTCACCGGGGGAGATCATCCTCTACCAGGGTCGCAGCTTCAAGTCATACCGGGGAATGGGCTCCCTCTCGGCCATGAAGGAGGGCAGCAAGGATCGGTATGGCCAGGAAGGCCAGGAGCAGGAGTCGAAGCTCGTGCCGGAAGGCATCGAGGGGCGGGTCACCTACAAGGGCTCCCTGGCGGCCCTCATCGGCCAGCTCGTCGGCGGACTCCGCGCCGGCATGGGCTACACCGGTTGCGCGACTATCCCCGACCTGCAGCAACGGGCGGGGTTTATCCGGATCACCGCGGCGAGCCTCAAAGAGTCGCACGTCCACGATGTGATCATCACCAAGGAAGCGCCCAACTACCGCGTCGAGTAGCCGGCGCGCCAGTTGCCACCCGCACTGCTGACAAAAAAAGAGAGCGAGGCTTTCAAGGCCCCGCTCTCTTTTTTTACGCCCGCTCTCTTGTTTTACGGTCGATCTGCGCCAAACTCAATCCTTCTTCGATTTTGGCCGCAGGTTTGCCGCCAGAACCTTCTTCCGCATGCGGATCGTCTTTGGAGTAATCTCGACCAGCTCATCCTCGGCAATATACTCGATCGCCTGTTCGAGGGTCAGTTCACGAACCGGCACGAGGCGCAGGGCGTCATCGGCCGATGACGCACGCATATTGGTCAGCTTCTTTTCACGAATGATGTTGACATCGAGATCGACATCACGTGAGTTCTCGCCAACGATCATCCCCTCATAGACCTGGACAGCGGGTTTGACGAAGAGTTCGCCGCGCTCCTGCAGATTATAGATGGCATAGGCCGTCGTCTCGCCGTGACGGTCAGCGACAAGGCTGCCGGTTCCACGACCAGCCAGATCGCCCTGCCAGGGCCCCCAGCGCAGGAAGAGCGTGTTGAGGAGGCCTGTCCCTTTCGTCTCGGTCAGGAACTCGTTCCGGAAGCCGATCAGCCCCCGCGACGGAATCTCAAACTCCATCCGCACCCGCCCGTGGCCGTGGTTGATCATCTTCGCCATGGTCCCCTTGCGTCGACCCATGGCCTCGGTGACCACGCCAATGAACTGGTCGGGCACGTCGATCACCGCCAGTTCGATCGGCTCGTGGAGCTGACCATCGAGGCGCTGGGTGACCACCTGGGGGCGCGAGACCTGGAGCTCGTAACCCTCGCGGCGCATCTGTTCGATCAGGATTGCCAGCTGCAGCTCCCCGCGTCCCGAGACGCGGAAGCTGTCGGGGGACTCGGTCTCCTCGACCCGGATCGCCACGTTCGAGAGCAGTTCACGGTCGAGTCGCTCGCGGAGCTTGCGTGAAGTGACGTGCTGCCCGTCCTTCCCGGCGAATGGCGAGGTGTTCACTCCAAAGATCATCGAGATGGTCGGTTCATCGACCTTGATGCGGGGCAGCGGACGCGGATCGGTCACCGAGGTGATCGTGTCGCCGATGTTGATTCCCTCGATCCCGGCCAGGGCAATGATGTCTCCCGGCGATCCGGCCTCGATCGGCACCTGCTTCAAACCTTCGAAGGTGTAGAGCTGGGTAATCTTCGTCTTGGTCAGCTTCCCGTCGATTTGACAGACGCTGACCTGATCGCCGACGGCCACATTTCCGTTGAAGATTCGCCCGATCGCCAACCGTCCGACATATTCGCTGTAGTCGAGGTTGGCGACCAGCACCTGCAGCGGGTCGTCAGGATTGGCCACCGGCGGGGGAATCGTCTTCAGGATCTGGTCGAAGAGGGGGCGCAGATCGCTGCTCTCTTCCGACAATTCGTGCTTGGCGATACCATCCCGCGAGATGGCATAGAGGATTGGAAAGTCGATCTGTTCATCACTCGCGTCGAGATCGATGAAGAGATCATAGACCTCGTTGATCACCTCTTCCGGCCGCGCGTCCTGGCGATCGATCTTGTTGATGACCACGATCACCGGCAGTTTCTGTTCCAGCGCCTTGGAGAGAACATACCGAGTCTGCGGGAGTGGGCCTTCCGAGGCGTCGACCAGCAGCACCACACCGTCGGCCAGCTTGAGGACCCGTTCGACCTCCCCGCCAAAATCGGAGTGGCCAGGGGTGTCGAGAATATTGATCTTTGTTCCGCCATAACGGACGGACGTGTTCTTGGCCATGATGGTGATCCCGCGCTCACGCTCGAGATCCATGGAGTCCATAACGCGTTCGACGATCCGCTCATTCGACCGGAAGAGTCCGGACTGCTTGAGCATGGCGTCGACCAGTGTGGTCTTGCCGTGGTCGACGTGGGCGATGATCGCGATGTTCCGCAGTTCTTCGCGGCTCGAAGTGGAAAGATTCATAGATTGATTCGCTTTTTGCTGATTTCCTTTAACCCGTTGCGGGTGAGTAATAAGTTAGTAAACTCAATGTTATACCATACGCCGGGTGACTCGCCATCGGTGGGCGAGAAAAATAGGGTGAGCCGGGGCTTCCATTTGACTCAGTGGCCTTCGCTCCGTATGTTTTAAAAGAGATATAGTATCAATAATTGTCATCGTGCAAATAGGCGTCCCGGCGCCAATGATGCACCAAATGACGCCTAAAATTACGGGCAAATGGTCACGCGGCACGGAGTTTCTCCGCCGCCCCGTCTGACCATCCGAAGACAGAGTGATTCGAGGAGTTAGGTAATGGCTGATGTAATCAAGTGTGTGCGTTGTGGGCACAAGTTGCCCGGTCTCGATAAGGCCCCGTTTGGAGGAGCTCTTGGCCGCCGAATCCACGAGCAGATCTGCCAGGCCTGCTGGAAGGCCTGGGTCGCGACCCAGAATCAGCTGATCAATCATTATGGTTTGAGCACGATCAATCCCGAGCACCAGCAGTTTCTGATCAACAACATGGAGTCCTTCCTCTTTGGCCAGGGCTTGCAGACCCAGATCGACACCACCCTCCAGGGGACCATTACCCACTGACACCCGGCCGCTCATCCCGGCCGGGCCGCAGCGTGGAGGAGATGGCTGCCTGGCTTCCACTGCGTGAGTGATTCGTCTCTCTCCCGATCAGGCCAATACCCCAGCAGGCCCCGACCCGCTCAGGCCACTAATTGACAAGGAATGGGTGGCATAATATCTTCTTCAGAGGATGGCTGGCGCCACTCCTCCGGGCCTGATCGTGTCAACCGGAATATTGCCAGAGTGGCTCAGCCAAGGAAGTCGTGCCGAGCAGGGAGCGTGGTCAGATGAGAAAAGAGAAGTTTTTCGGGGTTGCGCCGGATGATGACAATGACATCAAGACGATCGAGGATCTCTCGACTTTGCGGGGATATGATCATCGTCAGGGTGGCATCTGGTTCGAGATGCGCTCGCTCTTTCGCGACATCCTCTTCGCCGGCCTCGTCGCGGTTCTCATTGTCGTCTTTGTTATTCAGCCGGTGAGGGTCGAGGGGCAGAGCATGATGCCGCGCCTCCATGATCAGGATCGCATCTTCGTCAACAAGTTCATCTATCCGCTTCGGGAGTGGCTCGGTGATCAGGCGCCCATCAAACGTGGCGACATCGTCGTGCTCCTCTATCCCAATGACCCGTCGAAGTCCTATATCAAACGGGTCGTCGGCCTGCCGGGTGAACAGATCGAGATTGTCGATGGAAAGCTCTATGTTGACAATGAACTGGTCGATGAGCCTTATCTCGATGAGGACTACCTCTCGCGCGATTCGACCCCGGGGCCGGTCGACATCAATGCCCACCACTATTTCGTGATGGGCGACAACCGCAACAACAGCAGCGACAGTCGCAGTTGGGGGCTGGTGCCAGAGAAGTACATCTACGGAAAGGCGATCTTCCGCTACTATCCCTTCCTCCCCTTTGAGCGGGTTGGAAAGCTGCAGTGAGCAGTCGACCAGGCCAGATTTGTTGTCGTTGCTGGCGCGGAAGGCGTGATGCCTCCGCGCTTTTGACTGTCTGCGGAGTACTCAAATTCAATAGAACGCCGTTTCACCCGCTCTGCAGTGCAGCGGCATGAATCCGGCCACAGGGACTGAATGGAGTTGATCGACGCCAGATTGAGAAGGTTGAGGGACCAGGCTCCGGTGGGCCGGCTGCTTCTTCTATCCTGGGCCGCCGCGCTGGTCTGGCTGGGGTTGGTCGGCGTGGTCATCGAGCAGTTGCGCTGGATCGAATGGTCAGCGCTCGAAGGCGGGTTTTATCAGGGGGCCGGCGGCCGGTCGTGGTCAGTCGGTTCGGCGATCTTTCGCCAGATGCTGCGGGCAGTGCGACCGGCAGCCATGGTCGTGCTCTTCATCGCGGTTGTCTATACCCCGGCGCTGATGGCGCTGGCGAGCCTTTTCGAGAGGCAGCTGAGCGCCCGTCGCCGTGGTGGGTTCGGTTCGGTTCTCCGGCAGGACTTCGCCGGCACACTCTCCGGCGTGCTGGCGGCGACGACCATCACCCTCGCCGTTCAGGTGCTGCCGCTTCTCATCCTGCTCGGGATGGTCAGCGATCCCCGGGTGGTTCGGATGCTCCCCCAGCTGCTTCTGGCGCTGCCGCTGCCGGTCTTCATGGTGCTCATGGCGCCAGTCTGCGGAGTGCTCTTCAATCTGCGCCGGCTTCCGGCCATCCTGCTCACGCTGCTCTCACTCGGATCTCTGGTCGCCCTGCCCGTCGTTATCCAGGCCGCTTCGATGGTCTGCGCCTCGCCGTTATTGATCGTGCTCCTCCTCTTCCTGTTGCGGGATCGAATCGATGATCTGCTGCGCCACCGCCGTTCGCGGGAATCATTCCGCCGCCATCTCGAGGTGGCGACGCTCAACCCGGCCGACGCCTCTGCCCATTACAACCTCGGGCTGCTCTGCCTTGAGCAGGGGGATCTGGTCGCCGCGAAGGCCTCGTTTGAGCGGGCCGTGGCGATCGATCCGCGGGAGATCGACGCCCATTATGAGTTGGGTCGGCTGGCGCGCGAAGAGAATCGACCGAGCGAGGCCCTCACCCACTTCGAACAGGTAATTGCCCAGGATCCCACCCATGCCCAGCATGAGGTATGGCGTGAGGTGGGGCAGGTATACTATGCTGCCGGACAGAACAGTGATGCGCTGGCGATGCTCGACCGGTTTCTGCAGCAGCGTCCTTCGGATGCCGAGGGGCGGTACTGGCGCGGGATGGTTCTCGATCGGCTTGGACGTCGGGATGAGGCCGTCAATGAGATGCGCCAATGCATCGATGCGGTGCGCACGTCACCGAGCTACAAATATCGACATGAGAAGCGCTGGCTGACCAACGCGGAGAACTTCCTCCGCGAGCGCCGCTGAGCGCGCCTGTTGGTGGGGTGAGGCGGGACGGATCGTGCCTGCAGAAACCCCTTGGGTTGTAATCGGCTCCGGGCCGGGTCGCTACGAAGGCGACGGATAAAATTTAGTGGGCAAAGGAGAGGCATGAGTAGAACCGGGATTTTGGCATTGGAGGACGGGCGAATATTTCGCGGCCAGGCTTGGGGCGCGGAAGGTGAACGGTTTGGTGAGATAGTCTTCAATACTTCGCTGATGGGATATCAGGAGATTCTGACCGATCCCTCCTATGCTGGCCAGATTGTGACGATGACCTATCCGCTGATTGGCAACTACGGGATCAATCCTGACGATATCGAATCGCGCCGCCCGTTTGCCGAGGGGTTCGTCGTGCGGGAGTACTCGGAGATCCGTTCGAATTGGCGATCGACGCTCTCCCTCGATGATTATCTGAAGCAGAATGGAATCGTCGGCCTGTCGGAGATCGATACGCGGGCTTTGGTGCGCCATATTCGGGAGAAGGGGGCCATGCGCGGGTGTCTCTCGTCGATCGATACCGACGAGGCGAGCCTGGTCAACAAGGCCCGGAGCGCCCCGCCGATGCTTGGACGCAACCTGGTCGATGTGGTGACCTGCCAGGAGCGTTATGACTGGCCTGACGCGACGCTCGATCGTCCGGCTGCTGCGCAGAGCCTCGATCCGCTCCTCGCCGTTCGTGAGCGAATGTCTTTTCGATCGGAAGGGGAGCGACCGTTTCGGGTGGTGGCCTTCGACTTTGGGATCAAGTACTACATTCTGCGCTATCTCGAAGCCTTTGGATGCCAGGTGACGGTGGTGCCAGCCCGCACGAGCGCCGCGGAGGTCCTGGCGCTGTCACCGGATGGGATCTTTCTCTCCAACGGTCCTGGCGATCCGGCAGCTCTGCCGGAGATCGTCGCGACGGTTCGCTCACTGATCGGTCGCGCGCCGATCTTTGGAATCTGTCTGGGTCACCAGATCCTTGCCCTGGCCGTCGGCGGAAAGACCTACAAACTGAAGTTTGGTCACCGCGGGGGCAACCAGCCGGTCAAGAACCTTCTGACCGGGACGATCGAGATCACCTCGCACAACCACGGCTTTGCCGTCGATCCGGAGAGTCTCGACCAGTCGCAGATCGAACTGACCCACATCAATCTAAATGATGGATGTCTCGAGGGCTTTCGTCACCGCGAACTCCCCCTCTTCTCCGTTCAGTATCATCCGGAGGCTGGGCCGGGGCCGCATGACGCGATCTACCTCTTTGAAAACTTTATCACTCTCATGCGCGAGGATCGTCGCCAGCGGGCATAAAGTTGACCGGACCAGATCGCGCCGTCGATCGATAGGCCAAGATTTTCTCTCTTGCTGACACACTTTTTACAACCACCTCGTCTACGATCCGGAGACTGAGCAAAGGGCTTGGCGCGACCCGCCCCAAGCTCGCGTTCCAACGGGTTGGGCCGCGAGAGGTCGGGAAGCGAGAAGATCAGGCAAGGGGGAGATCGGCGTGGCAGTAACAGAGCAGATCAGCGATCGGGGAACTGGTGGTGGGGATGGTTTCTGGGACGATCGGCCCGGCGGCGGAGGTGGCGATCCGTGGCCGCCCCGCCAGCCCCGCAAGGTTGAGCAGGAGCGCAATCCGCCCCCGGAAGGTTACCGAATCGGCATGTGGCTGGCGATCGTCAGCATGTCGATCCTCTTTATTTCGCTCAATGTCCTCTACTTCTACAATCACGCCGGGCGCAAACCGATCGTCATGCCCAAGGTCCTCTGGGTCAGCACCGGGCTGATTCTGTTGAGCAGCCTGACCATCGAGCTCGCCCGGAGGGCCCTCCGCCGCCGCCGTGAAAGCCTCTTTCGCCATCTGATGATCGTCACCCTGCTGCTTGGGATCGTCTTTCTCGGCGCCCAGCTGATGGCCTGGCAATCGTTGCAGCAGTCCGGCTTCTACGTCAACCGCAACTTTCGCAGTGGCTACGCCTACATCTTTACCGCCCTCCACGGACTCCACCTCATCGGCGGCCTGTGGGGGCTGATCTATGTCCTGACGCGGCGAACGGCCGACTGGACCATGATCAGACGACGGGTCTCGGTCGATGTGACCGTCTTCTACTGGCACTTCCTCGATGGGCTCTGGCTCTATCTCTGGCTGCTCATCTTCGTCTGGAAATGAGGGGTATATGTCTACTTCCGATCTGCCGCTTTTGAATGCCTTCCTCAACTCGACCAGCGCACTGCTGCTGGTGATCGGCTGGTTCCTGATCAGAAACAGGAAGATTATCGCCCACCGCATCTGTATGGTGAGCGCTTTTCTGACCTCGACTCTCTTCCTGGCCTCCTACCTCTACTATCACTATCACCATGGCTCGACAAGGTTTCAGGGCACTGGCGCGCTGCGGACACTCTACTTCACGATCCTTGGCACGCACACGGTGCTGGCGGTGGTCATCCTGCCTTTGATCCTGCTCACCTTTGCGCGGGCGCTGCGTGAGGACCACGCCGGCCACCGCAGGATTGCCCGCTGGACGCTGCCGTTGTGGCTCTACGTCTCCGTGACCGGAGTCTTGGTCTACCTGATGCTCTATCAGCTCTAGTTGGCGCAATCGACAGGTTCCACTCATTGACCCGCCCAGACTGGCTCTTGTTAGCGCGTCAAGGCGGAGGAGTGGGATCGAAGTTGTAGCAAATCCCCCGCTACTCTTTTCGGAGTAGCGGGGGGGGGAATTTGCCGCAACTCGTTCACGCTTCAGACTCTTCTGTTTTGGCGCTTCGATTTCACGCGATACTTGCGCAGGTGACTCCTCTCCGCTCATCGCGAGGAATTAATGGCCGAAAGCGATCAGGACGCCAATGATGCCAATCGACGGCAAAGAGGGGCCATCGAGCCAGCCGAGTGGGTGAAAGGCGGTCGACTGGATTATCTGAAAATTTAGGCTAGTTGGAAGCGGCAGAGGAGGAAGCGAGGCAGGATGTACGACCAGTGTGACGATAGACCTGGTGATGATCAGTATGCCCATCACCCCAGTCAACTGCATTATCCGCAGGGCTCCCGTTGGTGATTCGTGGATCCCCATGATATTCAATCGCTAGTAATAGCCGACCACACGTTGGTTGGTAGTTGAACCGTGCCTCCAAACAGCCTGATCGTCGAGTTGATCAGACCTACCAGATAAGTGCCCGCCGAAACGACTGAGATTGGACCAGTCAGTATATAGTCAAAGATCAGAGCTGACACCGCTAATTTGGCAAGTCTTCCACCCATTGCCTCTTTGACGATGCGATAGACTCCACCGCGCGTGAATATGGTGCAGCTCTCAATGTAGACGGCCCGCACGGCATAGGAGAGGAGCATAACGCCAAGAACAAACCCGGGAGCTGATTTACCGTTCGCCTCTTCTGTGATTCCGCCAATGTAGCAGGCCGTCGAAGCGAGATCGTTGAGGACGATCGCTGCGGCACGCCAGAATGAGATAAACGAGACCATAACCGAAGTCGCCACGATTACGGTCGACCGGGTCCCGGAATTGGAAGTGATATCTGAATGCTCGATCTGTCTAGACTTGGCTTTTCATCTCCACGAGATAAAAACCGGAGGGAAGATTGTTCGCAGGTCGATAAGTGAGAATGTGGCTGATGATAGATCAGGCACGCAGGAGTCCCCCACTTTTGATGATAGACGTGTGACAAGGCTGTCCATCCGGTCGCCGACGAGGTTAGCTGATGGGCTCGGGCTGGAAGTGTCCTACCGGATTACCTGAATGGATATTTCAACATATCCAATGCCGGATCCAGATTCGCCCCATAGTGCCATTAGCACCAAGTTGGGTCCCCCGCGTTCCC
>Ga0068877_10003553_pt1 | contig 12338 bp, 11 predicted proteins | sample NOAtaG_FD_66437 | JGI IMG/M metagenome (GOLD analysis project Ga0068877, IMG submission 66437) | Freshwater lake microbial communities from Lake Erie, under a cyanobacterial bloom - NOAA_Erie_Diel6S_1000h metaG | ecosystem: Environmental > Aquatic > Freshwater > Lake | place: USA: Ohio, Lake... | reverse complement strand
GTATGAAGTACAATCAGACAACCCTTGATAAGTTAGAGGCCATCCCCGAACAGGCCGGTTATGTTTTGCGCTATGAAAGAGGCACCTTTCAGAGCGGTTACTGCATTTTGGAATCGAAAAAAGTAGTGGTGCTCAACAAATTCTTGCCCATCGAGGGGCGCATCAACACCCTTATTGACCTTATTCCCCAGTTGTCGATAGACCCGGGATTGCTGTCAGAGCCCTCTGCCAAACTCTTTGATGAGATCATTCTGATGCGGGCATGAACTGTCCTCCCTTGCAGATCAGTTTTTTGGGAACCGGCACCAGTGGCGGCGTTCCCATGATCGCTTGTGATTGTAGGGTCTGTTCCTCCGGGGATCCGCGAGATAAGCGACTCCGCTCCAGCATTTTGGTACAGTCGCCCACCACTACGCTGGTGGTCGATACCGGTCCTGATTTTCGTTTCCAGATGCTTCGCAAAAAAGTGCGTCACCTCGATGCTGTAGTTTTTACGCATCCCCACAAAGATCATTTGGCCGGTCTCGATGATATCAGAGCTTTCAATCATTTTGGACAAAAGCCCATGCAGGTATTTGCCGATTCGCTGACCGAAGAAGCGCTTCGCCGTGATTTTTATTATGCTTTCGCCGAGTCGCGATACCCGGGTATTCCCGAATTGCAGTTGCAAACCATTACTGAGGCTGCTTTTTGGGTTGGCGATATTCCGGTGCAGCCCATTCAGGTCTGGCATCACCGAATGCCGGTGCTAGGGTTTCGTTTTGGACACTTTACCTATATCACCGATGCTAATCGCATCGAAGAAGAGGAGCTTCAAAAAATTAAGGGAAGTCAGGCCTTGGTCTTAAACGCCCTTCGCAAAGAGGCGCATCTCTCTCACTTTACGCTCGACCAGGCCATTGCCTTGATCCAGTCTTTGCAGGTGCCACAGGGATATCTTACTCATCTCTCTCATCAAATGGGGTTGCATGCGGATGTCGCTGCCGAATTGCCCCCGGGGGTTGCACTTGCCTACGATGGGATGGAGCTGACGTTTTCAGAAAATAATAACTAACAAGCGTTAGTTTACGTGGTGAAAGCCCTATCTTAGCGGCTATGAAATTTGAGACCTCCGATCTAACGAAAGAAGTAGCGACCGCTGCGCGTGATTTTGCCAGACAACAAATTTTGCCGCATGTGATGGAGTGGGATGAGGCGCAGGTACTTCCTGTCGATACGTTGCGCGCACTTGGTCAATTGGGAATGATGGGTGTGCTAGTGCCCACCGAGTATGGAGGAGCCGGTCTTAGCTATGCAGAGTATAAAGTAGTGATTGAGGAGATCGCTGCCGTTTGCGGATCGGTCGGTCTTAGTGTGGCCGCACATAATTCGCTGTGTACCGGCCATATTTTAATGGCGGGTAACGAAGCACAAAAGAAAAAGTGGTTGCCAGCGCTGGCGAGTGCAGAGCAGATCGGCGCCTGGGGCTTGACCGAGGCCAATACCGGAAGCGATGCCGGCAATATGCGCTGTACCGCCGTACGAAAAGGAGATCAGTGGGTGATCAATGGTACCAAGAACTGGATTACGCATGGCATTAGTGCTGGCATCGCCGTGGTGCTTTGTCGTACCGGAGAGCCGCGCACCAGCAATAATTGTACAGCCTTTGTCGTAGAGAGGGGCACTCCCGGATTCAAGGCCGGAAAAAAAGAAAATAAATTAGGCATGCGTGCCAGCGAGACGGCCGAATTGGTATTTGAAGAATGCGTAATACCTGATGAGAACCGATTAGGCGAGGTGGGCGATGGGTTCAAGCAGGCTATGAAGATCCTCGATGGCGGACGCATTTCTATTGCGGCGCTCTCGCTGGGGATCGCCCGTGGGGCTTACCAAGCCTCGCTTCGCTATGCACAAGAAAGACAACAGTTCGATAAACCGATCGCGAGCTTTCAAGCGATCTCTTTTAAGTTAGCCGATATGGCTACCGAGATCGAAGCGGCCGATCTGCTAATTCAGCAAGCTTGTGATCTCAAAGACCGTCACTTACCAGTAACCAGCGCATCGGCCATGGCTAAGTATTACGCCAGTGAAGTGGCCGTGCGGGTAGCTACCGATGCCATTCAGATCTTTGGAGGATATGGTTATACCAAGGATTTTCCGGTAGAGAAGTTTTATCGCGATGCTAAGCTCTGCACGATCGGAGAGGGTACCAGCGAAATACAAAAACTGGTCATTGCTCGACAGTTGCTTAAGGCGTAAGCCAAGCGGTAGCGACTAGCGCACCTCTTGCCAGTCTACTAATTTCTTATAGATCCCATTTTGTGCGATCAACTCTTCGTGTCTGCCACGTTCTGCGATCTTTCCTTTTTGCAATACGATGATCTCGTCGGCATGACGAATGGTAGAGAGGCGATGCGCAATAACGATGCTAGTGCGCTGCTGCATCATTTTGTTGATGGCATCTTGCACCAGGCGCTCACTTTCGGTATCGAGAGAGGAGGTGGCCTCGTCTAAGATCAGGATCGGCGGATTTTTCAGCAGGGCCCGTGCAATGGTAACACGTTGGCGTTCGCCACCGCTCAGCTTGGTGCCGCGGTCTCCGACATTGGTTTGATATCCCTGCTCTTTGGCCAGTATAAATTCATGAGCATTGGCAATGCGGGCCGCTTGTTCTATTTCTGCAGTGGTGGCAGCAGGTTGTCCGAGTGCTATGTTGGCGGCAATGCTGTCGTTGAAGACGATGGGTTCTTGGGTAACGATGCTCATGAGACTTCGCAGCGATCGCAAACTGTAATTTTTAATATTGATGCCGTCGATGAGCACTTCGCCCGCAGTCACATCATGAAAGCGAGGCACCAGGTCGGCTAAGGTCGATTTGCCCGAGCCGGAAGCACCCACCAGAGCGATCGTTTTTCCTTTTGGAATAACCAGGTCGATACCGTCCAGTATCACCGTATCACCATAGCTGAATTGCACCTTTTTGAATTCGATCGATCGGGTAAATGCAGGTATCGTAATGGCATCGGGTGCCTCATTGACCGTGATCGGGGCATTGAGGATCTCCTCTATTCTGCCAATAGCAGCCGATCCCTTTCGCATATTGCTGAACGAAGTGGCCAAGGCCTTGGCCGGATTGATCATGTTGTAAAAAATGCCCAGAAATCCGATAAAGACGGCCGCATCCAATAACTGGTCTTGCAACACCAATTTTCCGCCGTAGTACAACACGGCCGTGAACAACGCCACTCCCATTACCTCAGAGAGCGGAGAGGCCAGATCTCTTCGGTATCCGATACGGTTGCGGGCTTGTCGCAGCCGTTCGTTACCCTGCCGAAATTTATCGCGCAGTATGCCCTCTACTCCAAAGGCCTTGATAACGCGTAATCCGCCCAGGGTCTCGTCGAGTACGGCCAGCGTTTCGCCAAATTTTTGCGCGACCTCTTGTGATATCTTTTTTAGAGAGCGTGTTATGCGGCCGACCACCAAGCCTAGTACAGGGATCAAGAGCAGAATAAAGAAGGTCAGTGGTACGCTTATCGAAAAAAGGAACACCAAGGTTAGTAAGATAGTCAGTGGATCGCGTATCCAACCTTCTAGCGCACCGATCACCGAAACTTCGACCTCATTGACATCGTTGGTCATGCGGCTCATCAGGTCTCCTTTACGTTTTTCATTGAAGTAGCCGATGGGCAGTTGCAGCACCTTATCGTAAAGGTCCTCGCGCAGTTGGTTGACTAGTTGATGTTTGAGCGGATTGAGTGTGTAATAGGCCAGGTATAAGAAGAGATTCTTACCTAGAATGAAAGCGATCATCAACCAGCAAATGATGGCTAGTGCCGCCAATTGGCCCGACTGCTCTACTTGTTGTTGCAGGAACTGATTGACCGAATCGAGGACCAGGTTGTGTCCTCCGCCTGAGGGTAGTGCCTGTTGGCCCGTAAAAATGAGCTGTAAGAAGGGCATGAGCATGCCGATCGATACGATAGAGAAGAAGATGCTCAGGACGATGAAAAGAAAATAAAGTGCCACACGACCTTTGTAATCTGTTAAATACCTAAAAATCCGGGCATACGATCTCATGGGTGTAGCGGCTGATAGGGGCAAAGTAACTACTTTTACAGGGACCTCAATCAATTTATATGGAAGAAGGAAAAAGACAAAAGCAAATCGCCGGCCTGCTCAATCAAGAGATGAATGATATCTTTCAGCGGCTGGGGCTGACGATGATCGAAGGCGGAATGGTGTCGATCTCATCGGTAAAAGTGACTTCCGATCTGCTGGAGGCCCGTTTCTATCTGAGTTTTTTTCAGGTCAGCAATCCGCAGGCGGCGCTCCATAAAATCGAAGAAAGGCATCACGACATCAAAAAAGAACTCGCTAACCGCGTTCGTCACCAACTGCGCAGTATTCCGGTGCTCAAGTTCTTTCGAGACGATACGCTCGATCACGTCTTTAAGATGGAAGAGCTATTTGAGCGTATCGAAGCGGATCGAAAAAAGCAATCCAAGAAAACCGATTCCTGAACGGCTATCTCATGCATTTTCTATTTGCCTGGCGCTATTTTAAAGCTAAGAAGTCGACGCAGGCTATCAATGTGATCGCTTGGACCAGTATGGGGGCGATGGTAATTGGTACCGCCGCACTTATTTTAGTATTGAGCGTGTTCAATGGTTTTGAGGGGATGGTCAAGTCGCTGTACTCCTCTTTTTATCCATCGTGGAAAATAACTGCTGCCAGTGGAAAGACCTTTACCTTGGGTGAGGAGCAGTTGAAGGCTATTGCAGCATTGCCTGGTGTTACCGCCTTGTCGCGGGTAGTCGAAGAAAAAGCGATGCTACAGGCCGCAGAGAACCAGACGATGGTTCAATTGAAGGGAGTAGAGGATAGTTACCGGCAAGTGAGCGGAGTAGCCTCACACTTGGTCAATGGTGAATACAGGTTGGGTACGGCCGAGCAACCACAAGTAATTATGGGGGCTGGTGTAGCCGACGCGCTGGGGGTGTATTCGGATCGAAATTTAATTCCCTTGACCGTCTACCTGCCTCAAAAGACAACGACCCTTCAACTCGATTGGACAAGAGATATTCGCATAGGATCGCTGCAGACCGCTGGTACGTTTATGATTCAGCAAGATTTCGATAATCGCTATGCGATCGTGCCCATCGCCTTCCTACAATCCTCACTAGGCATCTCTTCTACCATGTGCAGCGCCGTAGAGATCGCGACCGCCTCCACTGTCGAACCGCAGTCCCTTCGAAACTCGCTGCAACAGATCGTAGGGTCGCAGTGTCTGGTACAAGACCGTTATCAGCAAAACAAAAGTTTATATGCCGTTATGCGCACGGAACGCTGGATCGTATATGCCGTGCTTTCGTTGATCTTGGTGGTGGCCGCCTTTACCATGATCGGCGCCCTTACCATGCTGGTGCTCGAAAAACAAAAGGACATTAGTGTACTGCAGGCGCTCGGGATGGACCGCAGTGGCATACTGCGTATTTTCTTATCAGAAGGATTGTTGCTGGCCGCCGGTGGCGCCGGCTTGGGTATGTTATTGGCCACCACATTGGCGTGGCTGCAGATCCGCTATCATCTGATTCCGCTGCAGGGAGGAAGTTTTTTGATCGACTATTATCCGGTAGCCCTGCGGGCCAACGATTTTTTGTTGGTGGGTGCCACGGTGCTGGTCATCGCCACATTGGCATCTTGGCTGCCAGCTTATAAAGCGTCCCGTACCCCATTTGAGTTACGCGCAGAGTAATCAGTAATCACCGAGGGTCTCCGGAAGTTGTGCCAGTGCCTTGGCCAACTGCTCATCGTTGGGGGCAATGCCATGCCATTCATGCGTGCCTTCCATAAAGTCAACGCCTTTTCCCATTGCGGTCTTCATCAAGATGACGATTGGTTTGCCCTGTCCGGTCAGCGATTTGGCTTTTTCGAGCGTAGCCACAGTGTCGTCCATGTCATTGCCATTCATCTGCAGCACGGTCCAACCGAACGCATCGAATTTAGCGGCCAGGTCGCCCAATGACATCACTTTATCGGTAGGTCCGTCAATTTGTTGGCCATTCCAGTCAATGGTGGAGATAAGATTGTCGACCTTGTGATGGGCGGCAAAGAGAGCCGCTTCCCATATCTGTCCCTCGTTGAGTTCTCCGTCTCCGTGCAGAGAAAATACCAATTCTTTTTTTCCGTTGAGTTTTTTGGTGAGGGCTGCACCCGCCGCAACGCTCAGCCCTTGCCCCAGTGAGCCAGAGGCAATGCGAATGCCAGGCAAATGTTCATGTGTGGCCGGGTGTCCCTGTAATCTCGAGTTTATCTTTCGAAAAGTGGCCAGCTCGGATGTATCAAAATATCCGGCCCTGGCCAGTGTGGCATAAAAGATGGGAGAGATATGGCCATTAGACAAAACGAAAACATCTTCGTCGGTGGCGTTCATATCAAACGAGGGATCATGTTTCATGATCCTGAAATACAAAGCGGCAAAGTAATCCGCACATCCCAGCGAACCGCCGGGGTGGCCGCTATTGACGGCGTGTACCATACGAACAATATCTCTGCGTAGTTGCGTGGCTATGGAGCGAAGGTCAGCAGTAGAAGCAGCCATGGATCTGTTTTTTACAAATGTGCATCCTTTTTTTAAAACGAAGCGGGGTGTCGAAAATTGGTGGGTAAACTTTCTTAGTTTTGCACTATGGCAGAAGATTTACAATCCATTAGTGCCGGCGCGCAAGAGCAAATGAAAAAAGCGATCGGCCATCTCGAGGTCGAGCTGGTCAAGATCAGAGCCGGTAAGGCGAATCCACAAATGTTCGATGGTCTGGTGGTCGACTACTACGGTGCCCCTATGCCCATTAACCAAGTGGCCAATATAAGTGTGATGGATGCGCGTACGCTCAGCATTCAGCCTTGGGAAAAAAATATGGTCCAGCCCATCGAGCGCGCGATCATTGCGGCCAACATGGGGGTTACCCCGCAAAATGACGGAGCACTGATCCGTATTTTTATGCCCCCGCTTACCGAAGAGCGTCGGCGCGAGCTGGTAAAGCGTTGCCAGGGTGAGGGAGAACAAACTAAAGTTGCCATTCGTAATATTCGCCGTGATGCACTCGAGGCAATCAAGCGACTTCAGAAAAACGGACTAAGCGAGGACGCCGCCAAAGATGCGGAGGCGGGGGTGCAACAGCTAACCGATAAGCACATTGGGTTGGTAGATACGCACCTGTCTTCCAAAGAAAAAGAGATCATGTCGGTCTGATCCGATGTTATGCTGTAAGGTCTTTCGTCTTTGAATGGTTCAAGCCTTCTCTGGTGCCGTGCTCCGATTGGTCAGATAGACGCCTGCCAATATCAAAAGCAAACAGCTTACTTCTATCCAGGTTATCTTTTCGTTATCGAGCAATCCCCATCCAATGGCCACGAACGGGATTCCGTAGGTAACTAATGAAGCAAATAGCCCCCCGGCTCTTTTTACCAGTGAATAAAACAAGATAGTAGCTAGCGCGCTACCGATAATGCCCAGTGCTGCACTAGACGCAATGGCCGATTGAACGGTGGCCGAAGAGAGGTCATGCGTAAAGAAACCAAAGAACCATAGTAGCAATAGAGCTGGGGGCAGCATGAACGAAACCGATACGGAGGCCAGGTGCAGCGGATTGATGCCTTGCAAACGGTGGCTGACCATATTGACGTTTACGCCGTAAAGGATGGTTGCCGTGACGGGCAATAGCACATAGCCCAGGTTTTCGAAACTGATACTTTTCTCTCCCATCAGTACCGGTAGTATGGTAAGCAACGCAAGCCCTAAAAACCCGATCAGAAGTCCCACCCATTTTTCGATCGCGATCTTATCGCCATAGAAAAGAACCCCGATCAGCACTACCCAAATAGGGGAGAGTGAGTTCATGATGCCACCCAGCGATCCGTCAATGCGCGTCAGCGCAATGGCGAACGAAAATGCAGGCAGCAAATTGCCGATAAAAGCGCTAAAGATGACCAGTGGCAGCTTGGTCCGGGGAATTTTGGATACGTGTAAAATTCCAAAGGGTAATAAGACCAGGGCCGCAGCCACGATACGAAGCGAAGCGATCTGGGTTCCGGTCAGCGCTGCCGTACTGTCTTTCATTAATTTAAAAGAACTGCCCCAGATGAGGCATAACGCTAGAAATAAGATCCATTTCAATAAGGGGCTAGATTTCATGGGGTCAAAGGTGCATATTCTTGCGGGTTGTTTGCCCTTTTTTTTATTATGTTTGTTCAAATTCATTTTCATGGGAATGCTGAGAGAACTCCGGGATTTTGCCATCAAGGGAAATATCGTTGAGCTCGCTGTTGCGGTCATTATCGGCGGGGCTTTTGGAGCCATTGTCTCCTCCTTGGTAGAGGATGTTATCACCCCTCTCTTACTGGCTCCCGCTTTAAAGGCGGTTCATGCCACAGAGCTCGACAAGTTGGTGTGGAACGGGGTCAAATACGGAAAGTTGTTGGCGGCCGCCATCAATTTTGTGGTTATCGCCTTCGTATTGTTCGCATTGGTCAAAGCCATGAACAAGGTTCAAAAGAAAGAGTCGGCCAAGCCGGCGCCTACCCCCGAGGACATTGAATTGCTGCGTGAGATCCGTGACTTACTAAAAAAATAATCTAAGGCTCCCTTCGAACCTCCTTTTATATTTGCTCAATTATGTCATCACCTACCGCTTACCAGATCAGTTTACCGCAGTTCGAAGGTCCCTTCGATCTTTTATTGTTCTTTATTGAGCGAGATGAACTAGACATCTACAATATTCCCATTACCAAGATCACCAATGATTTTCTGGATTACATACACCAGCAAGATGAACTGAACGTAGAGCTGAGCAGTGAGTTTATTTTGTTCATCTCTACACTCATGCGTATCAAGGCCAAAATGCTACTGCCCCGCAAGGAGCTCGATGCCGATGGAAACGAGATCGATCCCCGCGCCGAATTGGTCAACAAGATTCTGGAGTACAAGCGATTTAAAGAAGCTTCGGCCCAAATGGCCGAGATGGAGGCCCTTCGTCTGTTGATGGTCAAGCGGGGAAATATTCAAAAAGAACTGGCCACCATTGGAGAGGAGGCTAGCGAAGGCACCGAGATCACACAGCTTACCTTATTTAAATTGATGAAGGCCTTTGAAAGGGCCATGCAGAAATACAGTGACCGGGTTAATAAGCCCGTACACACCGTGGTACGCTACAACTACACCATGGAAGGTAGTCGTAAGTCGATGTTAGAGATGGCAAAAAAGGAGAAGACGATCTCTTTTGAACGCATTTTTGAATCTTGCGAGAACCGCGTGCATGCCATCTTTTTGTTTCTGTCGTTGCTAGAGCTGGTACAGCAACATTATTTGAACATCATCATCGGGCAAGGAAAGAACAACTTTATCATTGAGTACGATGAACAAGGAGCCGCCGATGCGGAGGCGTTGGCCTTGCAAACCGTTGATCCCTCTCTTAATTGATCTCAGTTACTTGAACGGCCGCTAGTTCGCGTACGGCCTTTACGATGGCCGTCGTGTCGTAGCCGCATTCGCGATGTAATTCGGCCGGGGTTCCGTGCTCTACCAATACATCGGGAATTCCCAGACGGCGCAGGTCTTGCTTGTAGCCATGTTCAGCCATAAATTCCAAAATGGCAGAACCAAAACCGCCTTTTATAGTACCGTCCTCGATGGTCAGGATCTTTGAATAGCGACCGCAGATGTGATGCAGGAGTTCCTCGTCCAGCGGCTTTACGAAGCGCATATCATAGTGACCGGGGTTCAACCCGTCCGTACGAAGCTCGCGTATGGCCGCTGCGGCAAAATTGCCTGGGTGACCTATGGTGAGAATAGCGATCTCTTCACCCTCTTTGAGCGTTCGGCCTTTACCGATCGGGATCGCTTGCAGTGGGGTCCTCCACTCTGGCATTACCCCTTCTCCACGGGGGTAGCGAATAACGAAAGGCAGTTGCGTGCTTTCAAGTTGTGCCGTATACATCAGGTTACGCAGCTCGGCTTCGTTCATGGGCGCGCTGATGATCATGTGCGGAATGCAGCGAAAATAAGCGATGTCGTAGCAGCCATGATGGGTAGGTCCATCGTCTCCGACCAGTCCGGCTCTGTCGAGACAAAATACGACCGGTAGTTTTTGAATGGCCACGTCGTGCACCACCGAATCGTAGGCACGCTGCATAAAAGAGGAGTAGATATTGCAAAAGACCTTGAGCCCTTGTGTGGCCATCCCGGCACTCAGCGTGACGGCATGTTGCTCGGCAATTCCCACGTCAAAGGCACGATGCGGCATCTTCTCCATCATAAATTTTAGCGATGAGCCGGAGGGCATGGCAGGGGTAATGCCTACGATCTTTTCATTTTGTTCGGCCAGCTCGATCATCGTATGACCAAATACATCCTGGTATTTGGGAGGCTGTGGTCCGTCTTTTTTCTTTTGTACGATCTCGCCCGTCACCTTGTCGAATAATCCGGGAGCATGCCACTTGGTCTGGTCTTTTTCGGCCAGTGCATATCCTTTTCCCTTGGTGGTGATGATGTGCAAGATCTTGGGCCCTGGTATCTCACGCAGGTCTTTAAGGGTCTCGACCAATTTGGCAATGTTGTGTCCGTCGATGGGGCCAAAGTAACGTAGCTTGAGTGCCTCAAAAAGATTGGCACTGCTGCTGATGATGCCCTTGAGCCCTTCGGTGAGTTTATGTGCCATGGCTCTGCTAAAGTTCTTGCCGCGTGGAAGATGTCCAAGCAGGTTCCAGACATCATCCTTGATCTTATTGTACGTGGGCGACAACGAGATGTCGGTCAGGTATTCTTTTAAGGCGCCTACGTTCGGATCGATGCCCATGCAATTATCGTTGAGGATGATGAGCATGTCGGCATCGGCCACACCCGCATGGTTCATGCCTTCGAATGCAAGTCCTGCCGTCATGGCCCCATCACCGATCACAGCGACCACTTTGCGATCGTTCTCCCCTTTATGTTTGGCGGCCATGGCCATTCCCAAGGCGGCAGAGATCGAAGTGGAGGAGTGTCCTACTCCAAATGTGTCGTAGGGGCTTTCGCTTCTTTTAGGAAAACCACTGAGTCCTTTGTATTTACGGTTGGTGGGAAACTGGTCTCTTCGTCCGGTTAGGATCTTATGTCCATAGGCCTGATGTCCTACGTCCCAAACCAGTTGATCGTAGGGGGTGTTGTATACATAATGCAGCGCAGTGGTCAGTTCCACCACACCCAGACTGGCACCGAAATGGCCCCCATGCACACTGACTATATCGATGATGTACTGCCGCAGTTCTTCGCAGACCTGGTGTAGTTTTTCGCGGGGGAGTTTTTTTAAGTCTTCCGGGCTGTTGATGGTCTTGAGCAAACTTCCGGGTTCAATATGCATAGCGCTGAGGTTAGGCCTAAAATTAGGGAAATTACTGTCGATGCCCCGTCCTTTTTCGGAGCGCCTTGTTTGAACAAAATTGGGACAAAAAAGTTGATGATACTCCGCTAAAAACAGCCTTAGACCACTGATCCCAAGCCCCTTTTAGAGAAAGCGGAGCGTTGTACCTTTAATCCGTTATGGGATTCTTGTCTGATCGCAATAGGTTGTATTGGGTGCTGCAGTTGGGTGGCTGGGGTACGTTTTTGGCCGGGTCATTTATTTTGGCCAACATCTTTAACCTGGAGTATCCCGAGGCTATCATCATCAATCGGACGATAGCGATGACACTGACCGGCTTGTTTGCCTCCCATATGCTTCGGGAGGTACTCAAAAAATCGGGTCTGATGCAAAAAAAGCTGGAGCAATCGATTCCCTGGTTGCTACTGGCACTGGCCTTCTCTTCTTTTGTATATGGATTACTGGTACTGGCCTGTTTTGAAGCATTCGATCTATACCTCTCGCAAGAGACGATCGAAAAATTGAACATGGGGCAATTGCTGTTAGCCGTGAGCCTGGAAATGGGCACCATCATGTTAGCCTGGCTTACCATCTACTGCTTTTATCATTATTACGCCGATAGTCGAAAGCGCCAGCTCGAGCAGCTGCAGCTAGAGGGGGTCATCAAGCAAATGGAGTTGAAGACGCTCAAGGCGCACCTGAATCCGCATTTTATCTTCAATTCACTCAACAGTATTCGGGCCTTGGTCGAATTAGATCCTACTCGTGCGCGCCGCGCCATCACCGAGCTCAGCAATTTGCTGCGCGGAAGCTTGCAAACCGAACAGGCGCAACTGGTACCCCTGCAAAAGGAGATTGATATCATCCGCGATTATTTGGCGCTGGAGAGCATTCGGTTCGAGGACAGGATGCTTATAGACTGGCAAATCGCAGAAGACACCTTGTCGCTTCCTGTTCCTC
>Ga0068877_10003552_pt1 | contig 12339 bp, 27 predicted proteins | sample NOAtaG_FD_66437 | JGI IMG/M metagenome (GOLD analysis project Ga0068877, IMG submission 66437) | Freshwater lake microbial communities from Lake Erie, under a cyanobacterial bloom - NOAA_Erie_Diel6S_1000h metaG | ecosystem: Environmental > Aquatic > Freshwater > Lake | place: USA: Ohio, Lake... | reverse complement strand
CTCCCTGTCCCACCAACTGGTCGCCGTGGTCATCATAATCGGTATGCCACGCTGCAATCACTCAACCGCAACCGTGCTGTTGAAGCTCACAAACCCGCCGATCGACTGGTAGAACGCATTGTCCTTTGCCCCCTTGGGGACAACCTTGATCTCACAATCCGGCGCAAGATCCTGCGCCCGACGCATCCACATCACGTCGAAGTCAGGCGGCAACCGATAATAGTCCCGCATGAACTGGCTGGGCGGTTGGTAGGCAATGAACCGTGAACGGTCGAACGAGATCGGCGGGAGCAGTTTGAACACGCCACGGTCCATCAACTGCCGGAATCGCATCGCATCCCGCGCAGTCGGCGTTTTGAACCTGTTGGCCTGGCTTCCCGACGAAAACCGATAATAGCCATCCAGTGCCGTAGGGCTCGAGGAACGATCAAAGTGGCCATGATCGACATGGATCCAGTTCCGGCCAGCCTCGTCGCACAGGGCAGCCAATTGCTCCCCACCGTAGAGAATGCCGTAGTGCATGTTGTTCACCGCCAAGCTCTCGCCACGCGGCACAACACCCCAGTCCAGCCACACATGCCGAGACGGCTCTGCGCCGAAGAACGACTGGGCAAGCCGCTCGCCCGTTTTGTGAGGCGCACCCTGCGGCACAAAGAACCTCAACAGGCGGTTCATGCCACAGCCCTCACCTTGAAGCGCACGTCCTCGTACCGCTTGCCACGCATCCGCTCGCTCCACCTGTCCTCTGGGTCGTAAGCGAGCTTGCCGGCAAAGTTGTAGACCGTCATCCGGCCGTCATCGCTGTCAATGTTCTGCTTGAACAAGATGCCCTGTTGGCACAAAGCAGTCAGGTTTCGCGTCGCAAAGTACCGGCCCAGCCCCGTCTCATCCATCACGTCAACAAGCCGGAACGGCGCCCGCATCTCGCGCAGCGCTTCAATGAAATCTTCCATCATCTGCCCCTTCTAGACCGCACGGCGTAAGGGTCGCGGATCACGGCCCCCATTTCCTGCGCCATCTCGGCCATTTCCTGATTATACCTGTCCTCGCGCGTCATAACACCAGCAAAAGTGGCCAATCCAAACGCAACCTCGTCGTAAATATGGTCCTCCTGCATGCGCGTCGCCGGCCCCTTGTCGGGCTCAAGCGTATCCAGCACCAGGCCAGGCACCGTGCGCCAGAAATGCCTGCAATTGTCGGTCACATAGAACATCGGCCGAATAACGCCATCGTCATCCGGCTTGCCGTTCAACCGATCGATAACCTCCGTGTAGTTCGCCTTTCGATCGCGCCGGCCCTGACGCAACGTCAGCTTGCCGCTCGTCGCCGTCCTCATGTTCTGTTGCGGCGATGGCCCGTCCTGGCTCGCCCACATCTGCGGATCCGCCACCCGCACATCGATCGGCGGCAACTCCATCTCCTGCTCGACACGCACAATCTCCCGCGCGACCTCCGAGCTACTCATCCGGCAACCCATGTCAGCCTCGCCAGACCACCCGTACCACTCGGCAAATCGCACCAACGCCCCCTTGGGCAGTCGGACCTCTGGATACCCCTCCTTCGCCGTCAGCACCGCCCCCTCGCTCACCACGTACCAGCCGATCGAGAAAGGCTTGGCTGTTCCCCAGTCCATAGCCATGATGTGTGTCCAGTGCCGGGGTGGCTTGAAGTGCCGTACCATATGCTTCCCACGCTCGAGCATGCTGAGTGCTGCCCCAGCCACCACATCCCAGTCGCCGTCTCGCAGAGCCTTTGCCCGCTCTGCTGACAAGGCTGTGAAGCTTCCCTCATAGCTATCCACGTCCAGGTAAGGGTTGTCGTCCATCCGAGCCGGGATGTAGATGCTCTTCCACCCCTTGCTCTTCTTCGTCGCTGTCGTCCGATCCGAGAACATGTGCATCGGAGGCGCCTGCTCGATGAACACCTCCCGCAACAGGTTATGCGCCGGCCCGCCAGGGTTGCTGCCAATCACAATCCTCGGGAACATCCCATCCTGCTCCGGTACGTACCGGCCCAACCGCACTCGAGTCCGCAGGAACTTCAACTGCTCAGGAAGAAACAAAGCCCCCTCGTCCACCCCCAACCAGTGCATCTCAGCCCCCTGGTACTTGAAGATGTCTGCAAGATCCTCCGCAAAACAAAACTGCAAGAACGCCCCGTTGTAAAACGTCAGCTTCCGATCCGTCTCCTTCCACGTCGCCACCTCAGGCGGAATCCCCATCTGCTGGATCGGAATCAGGTGGTTGTCCTTCAACTCAGGGTACGTCCGTCGAAACAGGTACGCCTGCAAGCCAGGGTTCTGGAGGCAGCTAATCAGCCCATCCATCCTCAGCGCATGGCTCTTCCCACCCCCAGCAGCACCCCCATACAAAATCTGCCGCGCCCGTACCGCATGCAGAACCGTCTGCTTCTCATTTGGACGGTAGTCCAACGACCACGTCGCCATCCTTGCCTCCAGGCGTCACATCAATCACCCCAGCACGCGCCGCAATCGACTCGTCCCGAGCAACGTTGATCTCAATCACAAGCTTCTCACCACCCCCCTGCTCCTGACGGAACTCCTCCCGTGCAGCACTCCGCTCAAGCAACCAGGCCGCAGCACGCCAATCCTCGCTCTTACGAACCTTCGCAACCAAAGGAGCCGCAGCCAATGCCCGCGCACGCCGCACAATCCCATCCAAACGAGGCTCCCGCCGACGCCACTCAACCAGCCGCGAAAACTCAACCCCAGCCGACTCACATGCCATCTGAATCGGCATCCCGCCCTCAATAGCCTCCAACGCCCGAGCCATCTCCCCAAAAGGAAACCCCCGACCCCAATTCGGATCCTCAACCCCAGCCAACAAGTCAACCCACAAAGCCAAACCACCCCCATACCCACCAACACTCACAGGCCCATCCCCATCCTTGCGCATCACAGCCTCCCGCTTCCCAAGATCCCAACCAGAACTCAACTCCCCCAAAACCCTCCCGCCAACCCCATACCGCCGCCAAAGCCAGTACTCCCCAGCACCAGCCTCCCACAGCACTCGCAGCAGCTCAACGTCGCGGCCAATCTCAACCGCACTCGAGTACCCGCGCGTGTGACGGTATAGACGAGGGATCGGTATTTGGTTTTTTTTATACATCGCGACACCTCCTCCGTGCCAAGCGTGAGGACATGCCCGTAGCCTCTGCAACTGATCTTGTCAAAACCCCAAGCCGGGGGGGGCCTGCTTCGCCGTCGTTCTCGACCCCCTACCCCTACCCCCATCGATCCGGCGCTGGACGGCGCGCGCGGGCGAGGCGAGACCAGCATGGGCGGCGCTGGGCGTGCGGTAGAGCGCGGGCGCGGGCGACGGGCGGCGGGTCAAGCTCGAACGCCCGGCATTGTGCGCTGCAACACGGATTGCGCGATGACATGTTGCACCGCAGCATCGACCTGGTCGCGATAGATCGCGAGACGGCGGCCGGATCAGATAGGGCGACACTGTCTCCCTTAGCGTCTCTCCCTCTACGTGTCTCTTCCTGTGTGTGCATGAGGTGAAGAGACGGGCGTGTTTTCTTTAACCTCTACATTTTGAATGAGCGGGTGCGAAAACCGTTTGCAATCGGTCGCGTCATGCACCATAGTCGGCGCTGGCAATCCTGCCGCTCGAAAGGGGTTTCGATGAACCACTCGATCTTCACAGACTATCCGCTATCCGACTTCCCTCCGATACCCTCGGGATGGATCGAAACGTCATGGAAGAATGACGCATGCCCATCGTTCCAATTCGTCGCTGACGGCGAGACGCTGCGGGTCTTCATCGATTACGCGGACGCTGATCGCCGGGAATGCCCTAGCGTTCCCCGTTTCGGACTGACAACGGAGGACGGCTACCCCGTCTTTGAGACAGACGATTGGAATGCCCTGCTGGCCGAAACGGCGAAGCCTCGCCTTCCTGTATCCCTTGAAGGTGACGTTGTCATCGGCCGCGCGTCATGCGCCGAATGGGCATTCATCGTGGCCGAGAACTACTTTTCCGCTCACCGAATGGATGACAATGGGTGGGAACTCGGCGAAACCGTTTCACTCGGCGAGTGGATCGATGACGACGGGGAAACCGTCAAGGGATGGATTGTTCCTTTGCTTCCTGCGGGAGACGACGCATGATCTACGTAAACATGACCGATAAGTTCATGTCCGGTTGGGGCAGGGCAAGGGGCGGACACTCTTTCCTTTGCGTCGCTTGTGAAAATTGGTCTCAAGCGGTCGCCATTCATAAAGCGGCCCTTGAACGGCCTGAAATGCGGCGAGTTGCAATCGCCTTAAGGCCCCGCCGCCGCAAGGGTTCCCATACAAGCATCAAGGCCTTTTCTGACATGGGCGGTTGTTGGCTTGCCGAGTCCGCTACCTAACAAGCCGAAACCGGGGCATCACCCCGGTCTACCCGTTATGCGGGTACTGAAGAGGCTAATGAAGGAAAGGGGTTCTTTATGCCAACGCAATCTGTTCGACGTACGAAATGGTTCTGTTCAGGGGCCGCGCCTTTCGTCGCGTCGCATCCATGCGAAACTGCGCACGACGAATTGATGCGCGTTCGCGAAATGTATGGATGGGGGCTTGGGCAAAGCGCCGCAACGTCTCCCAAAAGCGTCCGATGGTCTCGGCGCGGCATCATTGTCGCGTTCCGGCATGCGCGCGTCTTCATCGTCGCTCCGCAGAAAGGGAACTGACCATGCTTCGAGCCTTCATTGACGGTCTCGCGTTCTTGGCCATGATGGCCGTGATTTGCGCGCTAATCGTGTTCGTCGCGTAGCAGCACGCCAAGCGACCTAGGGGGGGGGGCGGTAGCAATGCCGCCCCCTTTCGTTTTGTGCGCCGGCCAGGTCGCACCCATGAATTCGAGCTTCCCCAGACACGCGCGAGCTGCTGAAAACCGATCACGCGCGGCTAGGTCTCGCGCCCGCACGGCTGGCATGCGATCGATCGAGCGCTATCAGGTGGATCGAGCCATGCAATAATGGATTACCGCGCGCGGCCAGCTATGCGATAATACCCTACATGTGATGATAGGATAGCGCGTATACAGGGCTACCGGATGTTCCGGTGAGAAAGGGAGAGACGAAATGGCACTGTTCGAAATCACCGGCGCCGCGATGAAGTACATCGAAGAGGCGCATAACCTCACCGACCTCTGGACGAAAATCCTTGAGGTTGACAAGCTGCTCACGTTGGAGGCTTGGGAGGCGCTCGATCTCTCCGACCTCCCGACGTTTGGCGGGGAACCGATCCCCGTGCATGCGGGCGTCTGGTCTTGGGATAAGGAACGGGTGTTGGTCTCATCCTGGCTCAGCGACGAAGACGATGCCGCTGCGTTCGCGCTGGTGACGCGCGAGCAGTTCAAACAGCGCGCCGGTCGGCCCGCGCTTGTTGCTGACATTGAGAGGATCTGACAATGAGCGAGAAACTGGCGCGGACCCATTGGGCCGCAATCGTCGGCGCAAACAAACCCGTGGCACTGACGCGCGTCGCCGCAGCCCTCGAGGATCCCGCGATCCTCACCGCTGCCGAGGGGCATGTCTCGTCCCTGTGCGAAGAGGAGCAAACCGCGCACTGGTCGGACACTGACACCTGGGAGGCGGGCTCGTTGCCGCAGCCGCCGGGCTTCGACGTGCGCGATGCCACGGATCAGGCGATCATTCGCGCCGCCCTGGCAGAGCGCATCCGAGAGGTTCTGGGAGAGGCATGATGAACCCAACCGCAGACCAGTTGATCGCGCGCAGCATCTCGCACAATGAGATCGCGCATGCCGATTACTCGGCGAGGCTGCTCATTAAGCTTCTCGTCGCGTGCGACGCCTGGGCTGAGACGGCTCAGACAGTCGAGTTCTGGGGCGATAAGGACGGCTCGTCCTGGCGCGTACATCTTCACAATACGTGAAAAGGGAGTTTTCTTATGATTACACGATTTTCCTGCAATTTCCTGTTTCCGCGCCCAAACAGCATCGCCGCGCGGTACGTCTACCCCCTCGACACCGGGGACAAAACCGCTGCGCGCGATGCGATGGTCGTTGAAATCGACGACTTCACGATCATGCTGACCGAGGAAAATGCCGCGAAATTGGCGTCCGTGCTCGCGGGCGTCATCGCTGCGCGGCAGAGCGAGGTGGCTTCAAATGCATGACGTTCAGTCGCCGGAGGAGAAGGCCTGGCGGGTGATCGCCGCCGATATCGAGAAACGATTCGGTGTTACCGCGAACGATCTGCGGTCCAAGCGCCGAACCACCGAGATCGCGCGGGTCCGAGCCGTGGCCATTGCCCTGGCCTACGACATGATCCGCACGACGACCCAGCGCGGCATCGCAGCCATGTTTGGCCGCAGCGTAGCGGTCGTGAACTACTCGATCGCGATGGTCAATGCAGACAAGGTGTTGCTCAAGCTTCATCACGAAATCAAAAGGGGGATCGAGCATGACGATGCGTTCAGACCAGTCCGCTGAGGGCTGGATCAACACCAAGACCGCCGCGTGGATCGCCAACACAAGCCCTTCGCATATCGCTCGCCTGGCTAAAACAGGGCGCGTCGCCTCGCAGTGGGTCCAACACCGGGGGAAGAAGCAGTACCGCGTCCTCGAGGCTGATGTTCGCGCTTGGGGAAAGCAGAAAGATGGCGCCCATAACCTCACCGAGCCAGACCCGAGGGTCGATAAGACGCTCTCGCAAGTTCTGAAGCTCTGCATGGCTGAGAGCCAGCGGACAGGGAACATCAGGGATATTTTCTTTCGGGCCGGCGTTCACCCAGGGAGCTACCGGAATTGGTGCCGCAAGGGGAACGCTACGTTCCTGAGCTTGCAAGCGGTCGCCAACGCCCTGGGCCATCGGCTGGTGCTCGAGCCGCTTGACAAGCCTGTCGGAGAGTAGGAAGGTTTGGGGGCCGGAGAGGTTCGCGCCTCCCCGGCTCCCTGACCCAGCGGGCTGGCAAGCCCCTGTGTCGCGGACCCAGCCTTTCACAGAGGCGGGTCAAGTGCCAACGCAATTTGGCACGTGATCTGTCCCATTGCAAGGCTAGCGCGACATGGCCGTCTATCGGCTGCGCCGCTGCGCCCGCATGGGCAAAACAGCAGGAACGGCGCTCAAGCGAAGCCAGAATGATGCCTTGAAAAAGAGGCGCGCAGGCTGGGCGAATTGCATCGTCCGGTTCTGCCACCGCGATATGGAGACAGTCTTAATCGGGGTGTGGTGGGGTAGTTGCCATCACATCGGATCGCCGCCCCGGCCCATTGCCTAACACAGGCTCAACGGTGACTGATGCAATCTGCTCCGGCGGCTCCAGATGGGACCCAAAAGCAGAAAAAAGCTCCGACTTTCTACGGATGGTCGGAGTCTGCCCGCACACCACCCCAAAAGCAGTCTGGTCTCAACGAGGTAGAGGAGGAGTAGATGAGCGAAAAGATGATCAAGCGGTCAAGTTTCAGTCCGAAACAAGCGCTGATGTACTGGTGCCGCATTGCTGGGCTGAAGGGAGGAACTAAGCCCGATCGGTTTGCCAAGCTCGCCATCCTTCGCTGGGGCAATCGACTTGCTGGCATCTACACCGCGCGAGGGTACTGCTACTCCTCCCTTGCAAAACAGGTTGAGGCAATCGTGAAACAGGAACGGGGACTTCATGCCGCTCGAAAGTTTCGCGCTGTAGAGGCTCAGGCTCTCAGAAACCGGGGATTGATATGAAACGCCCTGACGCCCGATTGACCTGGCTGCTGGCCCAAGATGCTGAGTTCCTGGTCTTCCTCGCAGACCTCGAGCCAGATCAGCGTCTTCCGGCACTCAGCTACTTCCGTGCGCTGTACGAAAGGCACAGAACTCATCCTGATGCGTGCAGACGATGCGAGAACTGGGAGGGGAGTTGCTCTTTACGTCACAAGCCACGCCTGTTCCCGCCGCTCGCCCCGGTCGATCCTGGCGCGGGATGGCGCCGGAACTGCGCTGACTTCACGGGCGTCAAGGAACGACCGATCGAGATCCGTGACCCTGAGCTAGCCTTCGCGCGGCTGATGGGCGACCTCAGTTACAGGAGCCGTTGATGGGCGCGTACTACAACGAAATCGAACCTTTCGCGGCCGCCTGGCTGCGGAACCTGATCGCCGCTGGGCATATCGCGCCTGGCGATGTTGATGAGAGGAGCATCACAGATGTCCAGCCCAACGACCTCCGAGGATACACACAAGTCCACCTCTTCGCCGGCATCGGAGGGTGGAGCCTCGCCGCCAGGATCGCAGGATGGCCGGATGACCGACCTCTGTGGACCGGCTCCTGCCCTTGCCAGCCCTTCAGCGGAGCAGGACGCCGCGCAGGGACCGCTGACGCAAGACACCTCTGGCCCGAGATGTATCGGCTCGTCCGAGAGTGCCGCCCTCCAGTCGTGGCTGGAGAACAGGTTGCAAGCCGACTTGGGCTCGAGTGGCTCGACGGTGTATCCGCTGACCTGGAAGCTGCGGGCTACGCCGTTGGGGCGGCAGATCTGTGCGCTGCGGGCGTCGGTGCGCCGCACATCCGACAGAGATTGTACTGGATGGCCGACGCCGACACGCATGGATGCAGCGGGGTCGAGGCGTCACGGATACATGGACGATGGGATGGATCGCGCAGCGACGAACCCCAGGAAGGAAGCCGTGACTGGGCATCCCGGCACGACGCTCCTCGATGCCGCGCGGATGGCGGGCTGGGCGACGCCAGCGAGCAGGGATTATCGTCACGCGAACGCGCAGAGCTATCAAGAGCGCAGCGGGACGACGAAGGGCGAGCAGTTGGCCAACCAGGCGGTTCATTTTGGTCCGCTGCCGACTGGCTCCCCTGCCGAGACGGGAAATCGCGGCCAGTTGAACCCGGCACATTCCCGCTGGCTCATGGGGTTCCCGGCCGAGTGGGACGACTGCGCGCCTACGGTAACGCGATCGTCCCGCAAGTCGCCGCGAAATTATTGACCGCATATATCGCAGAAAAGGGGTGACAAATGCGCGAAAGTCGGTATCAATTCGTCCACGTCGCGATTTACGTCGTGATTTACGTCGCAGCAATCGCGGCGGCGGTGCTCGCAATGTGGGGGACTCAATGAACCCGAGCGTCTTTGCTCTGCTCGTCCTGGCTTGCCCGGTCAACGTGCCGGTCAGCGAACGGGACTGCGTCGTTCTCATCGCGGAGGTCGAGACCGTGGCCGAATGCCGGCTGCTCTACCGTGAGATCAAGGAAACATTGCCACCAGGCATGCACTTGGGATTCCCTGAGTGCCATCGTTTGAGAAAGGGGAAAGCATGAAAACGAGTTTGAACGCAATCCGCGCGCATGGCCCCTGCCGAGATGGGTGGGAAACGCTTCTGCGCCACCTGGGCAAGACGCAACCCGACGACGAGCCGCTGGCAATCACCACGGTCCTGGACAGTAACGGGCTTGATGACGCGCTTTGGTGCCTCCGGGCGGTCGAAGGCAGGGATCGAGAGATCCGGCTGTACGCTGTGTGGTGCGCGCGGCAAGTCCAGCACCTCATGACCGACCCCCGAAGTCTCGAAGCCCTCGACGTTGCAGAGCGGAATGCGAGAGGCAAAAGCAGCAGCACCGAGTTGAGGGAGGCGGCGGAGGCGGTGGCGTCGGAAGCGTCGTGGACGGCAAAGGCGGCGTGGACGGCAAAGGCGGCGGTGCAGAGGGCGGCGGCGTGGCCGGCGGAGGCGGCGGAGGCGGCAAGGGCGGCGAGGGCGGCGGTGGCGTGGACGCTGCTGACGGCGGGGCAGGTAGCAGCGTCGGCGGTAGGGGCAGACGAGATGGCCGTTCAGGCCGACGAACTACGCCGCGTCTGCCGCGAGATCGAGGACGGGAGAGACCCGTATCCGGAGGAGGGAGGACGATGAGTAATTCCCCTCCCTGCTCGAATCTCACAGGCCTTGAAGAAATGCTTTCTGTGGAGTCATCTGCCATGGATAACGGGGGTAAACCATGAGCCGACGTAAGAAGACGGACGGCGAGCGCATTGCGAAGCGCATGGCCGAGAACTGGGCGATGAGCGGCGCTCACGTTGCAGGGACGGCCCGAGAAATCGACCGGATCATTAGGAAGAGGCAGCGCGAGGCGTGGAAGGCCGGATACAACTTCCGAGAGGTCATTGCCGAGATGGGAGACGGACGATGAGCAGTCACATGACAGGAGAACCGACGGACGACCGCGCGGACGACCACTCGGTCGAACTCATGAAGCGCGCCACTCGCGCGCAAGAGCAGATAGCGGCTACCTATGAGCGTCACACGCTCGCTCAGGAGAAAATCGCGGCCAATCAAGCGGAGGCTGCGTGGCACTGGCGCGCAGAGCGCCGCGAGCGCATCGCGACGGCGGCGATGCAGGGGTTGGTGACAAACCCAGCAATAAGGGGATGGGAACACGAAATCGCTGCACTCGCAGTCAAATACGCCGACGCTTTGGTGGCGGAACTCGACAAGGAGCCGCAGGCATGACCGACATCACCCCCACCCGCCGCACCGACGAGCCACCCGCGCGCGACGGCGCACCGCTCGCGGGATGGCCGGTGACGATCACCGTCGAGGAAGCGACGGCGCTGCAAGTAGCGCTTGGGCAGCTCCAGATCGCGCTCTATGCGGTGGTCCGAGACCGCGACGAGGCGCGGGCCGAGGTCGAGCGGCTGCGGAAAGCCCACGAGGCCGCGTGCGGAGGCGAGGAATTGCTGCGCGCGGCTCTGATCGAGGCGGGGAGAGATTCATATCCAGAGGAGGAAGGACGATGAGCGAACAACGAAAGGCAACGCCAGCGGAGACGTTGAAGCGGCGCATCGTGGACCCATGTATCCCGAAATCCGAAGCGGAATGGTGGGCGCACAGAGAGATCGCGAAGCAGCGCGAGGAGAGCAAGAATCTGCGCGCGGAGATCGAGCGGCTGCGGGCCGACGCGGCGGATATCGCGACGATTGCACACAGCGGCGGGTTGACCGGCTTGTCGGAGGCTGAAGCGTTGGTCGCGATCCGCCGTCTCACCCTGCGCGCGTGGGCGGACAGGCACGGTCGAACAGGTTCGAGACAGGTGCGCTCTGCGCTGGAGGCCAAGCCATGACCGAAGACCTCATCTCGGATATTCGGAAGAGACACGAATACGATGCTATGGTCACCGAAAACTTGCATTTTCCAGAGCACCACTGGAAGCATACGAGGGTTGGGTTGCAGGCCCATAACGACCGCGCCGCGCTGCTGGCCGAGGTTGAGAAACTGCGCGCCCTGAACACCCGGCTCCGCGCCCAGATCGCCGAATATTTCCGCGAGCCGGCGACGCATCCGGTGGAGGGAACGTGAGCACGCATCTATGCCTGTCGTGCCGGCATGCGGAGTGGGCGCGCCGAAACGGTCGGCTGACGGGGATTGGGTATTGTCAAGCTCCGAACCCAGAGCTTCCTCCGCTGGCAGCAACAAAGTGGTGGGCATTCGCGTCTTACATCGGCGAGGTCAGGGGCGGATACCTAGATCGCCACACTAAAAACCCGGTTGAGAAGTGCCACTTCTACGAAAGGGACAAGCCATGACCCGTCCAAGGGAAGCTCAACTTGAGCTGCTGCTGTCGATCTCAGAAGGCCTGCGTCGCGGCACAGACGAGTGGCTGAAAGTCTCTCCCAAGGGGGACGCCATGCACCCACCGTCGTGCGGCTTGGCGATCCGAGATGGCGTCGAGGAGATTAAGTGGCTGCGGGCCGAGGTCGAGAGGCTGAAGTTAGAACCTGAGACGCTACGCGCCGAACTGATAGCAATCTGCAATGTCAGCCGCGCGGCGCTCGCCAACGCATACGACCGAGCAAGGGAGTCCCGCAAAGCGCTGGAGGCCAAGCCATGACCCGCCACCGCCCCGCACCGCTAGTCCTTCGCTGGTGGCTCCGCGCCACCGGCTTCCAGGCGATCACCATGCCCTGGCGCGCGGCCTACTACCTACACTGGCCAGCCCCGCACCGTCTCGTTGCTCACGAACAGGCGCATATCAGGCAGATCGAACGTTATGGGGCTGTGGGTTTCCTTTGGCGCTACGCCATTGGACTGATCCGCCACGGCTATTGGAACCATCCCATGGAGATTGAAGCACGGGAGGCAGAGTATGAAGCTCTCTTTGACCAACGACCCTTTTGAAGACTTCTGGCGGGCGTACCCTAGACGCGTCGGGAAAGGCGCGGCCCAAAAGGCGTTCGACAAGGTCGTCAACAAGATGAAGATCTCTCCAGAGGTCATCATCGATGGCGCGAAACGGTATGCCGCCGCAAAGGCCGGGTCTGAGATCCAGTACATTGCGCACGCTCAGACCTGGTTGAACCAGCAGCGATGGCTGGACGAGGACCACAATTCA
>Ga0068877_10003549_pt1 | contig 12343 bp, 7 predicted proteins | sample NOAtaG_FD_66437 | JGI IMG/M metagenome (GOLD analysis project Ga0068877, IMG submission 66437) | Freshwater lake microbial communities from Lake Erie, under a cyanobacterial bloom - NOAA_Erie_Diel6S_1000h metaG | ecosystem: Environmental > Aquatic > Freshwater > Lake | place: USA: Ohio, Lake... | reverse complement strand
GTGAGGCAGGGTGATACGCTGGTTATGCGCTGCACCGGTCTGCCTGTTTTGCTCAGCGACGGCCGGTGGATGTTGCGTGCATCAGAGCTGTATTTCGAATATGCTCCCCCAGGTGGCGCAACGCTCATGGTAACGCGCTGCGCTCGCCCGGGTGAGGAATGGGATATTCCTGTTCAACCGGGCATGGTATTGCGCTGTGACAGCCCGGTGCGCCAAGCACTGCGGAACTCCGGATGGACGATCATGACCACGGGTCTGCTTGTGGCTCTGGTCGCCGCTCCATTAGCGGGAATCGGTTATGGCGGCGGATCGTTCCGGGTGCCTCGGTATGAAGCCACGGCCGGTGCAGGATTGGCCGCTGTGGCGGTGGGCTTGCCTTTTGTGATCGCTGCTCAGCCGCGCTCATTTGTTCTGGATACCGGGAGTTCAGGTAAGAAGCGATCGCGGCGCCTCGTTCTCCGCCCGGATTAATCACGGGTTACAAAAATCACAGTACATCGGATCTTCTTCGTGCTTGCCGTGAGGAAAGGGAATTTCATCCGAAAACCCGCATACTTCGCAGATGCGCTCAAAGGCCCGTGTAGAGCGCGTAGGTAGTCCGCAGTGGGCGCATGGTAGTCCCGGGTGTGCTGCAGTGACGCTGAATCCCGGGGCCTGGCATGATGGACATGCGCTCAGGATCTTGTCCACCAGTTTTTGTCCGGCGCGCTCAATGGATTTCATCCTCGTGGGATTGTGCATGGCACGCATGTCCGTTTCTACCCAGACACCGCCGGCTTCAGCACTCAGTCGCTCATAGGTTTCCCAGGCGGAAGGAAAGGACAGGATATCCTTGATGATGCCTTCAGCTGAATCCTTCGATGGACGCATGATTACAGCGTGTGAGGGAAACTTAACATCGCTCAGGAATGATTCCAGTTCAGCGCGCCGACTGATCCAGGCTGCACGAAAGTTGGTTTCGGTAGTGATGTCCCGGGCGAAGAATTCCCGACCGGTGTGGCGGTCCAGGAGCAACACCAACTCGTCTCCTGCGGGTACGAATGCAATGGTAGGATGAGGACCGAATGAACCTTCACTTGCGAGCGCAAAATCTGCTTGTACGCGATCTAATGCGAGCTGGCATTTCTGCCGCGCTACGCTCAAAGGATCTCCCCGGCGTTCCACCTCACCGGTGAAGGTGCCGAGGAGATCAGTATTGAGGTCAGATGGCACTACACACCGGACCCCCATTGAGCGTTCAAACAACGGAGCAAGTACTGCCTCCTTGCCGTGTTTGGTGGCGATTAGTAAGGTTCGACCGCTGAACATCAGCGCTGGTCGTATCAGTTCAGTTCAATCTTCGACGCCAGATCTACAAAGCCCTCCCGGCTCTGAAGCTGCTGGCGGATTTCAAACAAGTCGCGCTGCAACTCCCTGATGCGCTTCTCACGCATCTTCACATCCTCCTCGGTAGTGGCCTCCCGAATTTTTTCCTCGTGGTAGCTGATCTTCACATGGATCATCCGCGTGATGAGGTCCAGCGATTCACGTGGCGTAAAGTGGCCGTTGATGAGTTGAATGGTCATGGTTCCGGAGCGCATTTATTGACCTTGTCCAAGGGAGTATGCTGGCTTTCCGTCGAAGGCATACAGGTTTTCTGTCTTCACCGCATCAACACCCACACTTTCGGCCTTGCTCAGAAGCTGGATGATGTGCTGCTTGTTCATGGCCACACCGTCAACGGGCTTGAACCGGCAGCGCCAGTGGTCCGTGCAGAAGGTCTCGGCAAAGCCCTCCGGCCATACCTTGATTCCGCGGTTGGTGATCATGCTCAGTTTTACTTCCTGTGTGTTCAGTGACTCGAGACGCGCAGCGAGCTCGTCAGGGTTGGTTCCGCCCCAGTGCACAAACAGATCCACACCCGCCAGCTCTTTTATGGCGGAAGGACGACGGACATATTTAGGCATCTGGAAAACACTGCCTCGGGCATAAGCCACAGGCTTCAATAACTGCGGCTTCTGACCAAGTCGCGCAATCACGGCTTCAGCAAATTCCCGGGTGCCGGCTTTTAGCTTGCTCACACCTTCGGTATAGATGTCGTAAGTGTGCACTCCTTCTTCGATGGTGCGCAACCAGGCGTTCTGGATGTTCTCCGCCACTTCTGTCTGTCCGATATGGATGAGCATCATGATGGCTCCCTGGAGCAGCCCGCTGGGATTGGCCACGTTTTGCCCGGCACGACGCGGCGCTGATCCATGGATGGCTTCAAACATGGCGCACTCCTCACCGATGTTGGCGGAGCCGGCAAGCCCCACAGAACCGGCAATTTGCGCAGCTACATCCGACAATACATCGCCGTACAGGTTGAGGGTCACAATCACATCAAAGGTCTCCGGGGTATCGGCCAGCTTGGCCGCTCCGATATCGATGATCCAGTGCTCGTTTTCAATCTCCGGATACTCCCTGGCAATCTCATCAAATACCTGGTGAAAGAGCCCGTCAGTCTGCTTCATGATGTTGTCCTTGGTGAAGCAGGTAACCTTCTTGCGGCCATACTGGCGCGCATATTCAAAGGCATAACGCACAATTTTCTCACAGCCCGGACGACTGATGAGCTTCAGGCACTGTACTACCTCATCAGTCTGCTGGTGCTCAATGCCGGCGTAGAGGTCTTCCTCATTTTCGCGGACAATCACAATGTCCATTTTAGGGTGCTTGGTCTGCACGAAGGGATGCAGACTCTGACACGGGCGCACATTGGAATACAGACCAAGAAACTTGCGCGTGGTCACGTTCAGGCTTTTGTAACCGCCGCCCTGAGGGGTCGTAATCGGCGCCTTCAGAAACACCTTGTTGCGCCGGATAATGTCCCAGCTCTCACGGGCAATACCCGAAGAGTTACCGGACAGGTACACCTTCTCGCCCACCTCGATTTCGTCAACTTCGATCCGGGCTCCAGCGGCCTTAAGGATCGCGAGCGTGGCATCCATGATCTCGGGACCAATGCCATCGCCTTTAGCTACAGTAATTCTTGTCATGAAAAAAATGGTTTTGTGGGCCAAAGATGGGGGCCGGAATGGATAAGGATTGTTTTATATTTGATATATCTGTCATAAGCATAAATTATGCATTACACCCTGCATCAGCTTCAGGTATTTCTCCAGGTTACGCAATCGGGAAGCGTCACACGGGCGGCGGAAGAGCTCCATTTATCACAGCCCGCCGTTTCTATTCAGCTGCGCAACTTCCAGAGCCAGTTTGATATTCCGCTCACAGAAATCATTGGCCGCAAGCTCTATGTCACGGAATTCGGCCGCGAGATTGCCGATGCGGCCGAGCGGATCCTGAATGAGGTGTATGCCATCAACTACAAAACCATGACCTACCAAGGGCTGCTCACCGGCCGCCTGCGTATATCTTCTGTGAGCACGGGTAAGTACATCATGCCCTACTACCTTTCAGGGTTCTTGCAGCGCCATCCCGGGATAGAGCTGGTGATGGACGTAACCAACAAGAGCAGGGTGGTGGAAAGTTTGCGTGCTAATGAGTCGGACTTCTGCCTGGTGTCCCTCTTGCCTGAAGATCTGGACGTGGAGGCTCTGGAGCTGCTCGAAAATAAACTCTGCCTCGTGGATGGTTCCAATCGCAAGTGGGGACGAAGGCGCCAGGACCCGTCCGTGATGGAAACCATGACCATGCTCTACCGCGAAGAGGGCTCCGGTACGCGTACAAGCATGGAGGCCTTTCTCCGGCAACACAATGTGCGGGTAAAGCGCAAGCTGGAGCTGACATCCAACGAGGCCGTGAAACAGGCAGTAATCGCGGGACTTGGCTGCTCCATTATGCCCATGATCGGCATACGCCGGGAACTCGACCTGGGCGAGTTGCAGGTGGTCCCCGTGCTGGGCCTGCCGATCCGCACCCAATGGCGCCTTATCTGGCCTCGCCGGAAAACGCTTTCGCCCGTGGCATCTGCGTTTGCCGCATACCTCCGCGATCATCGGAAAGAGGTGAATGCGCAATGGTTCGGATGATGGCAATCCTCCCGTGCGCGATGGGGAGGCAGTATCTTCGCCGGCGCTATGGCAAACCAGGACGATAAGCTCAAATTGGTCATCTCCCACGCCAAGGAGTATGGCTTCGTATTTCCCTCTTCTGAGATCTATGACGGTCTCAGCGCTACCTACGATTACGGTCAGCTCGGCGCTGAACTCAAACAGAATATCCGGAATTACTGGTGGACGGCCATGACACGCATGCACCAGAATATTGTCGGCATCGACGCAGCTATATTCATGCATCCGACTACCTGGAAGGCAAGCGGACACGTGGATGCGTTCAACGATCCGCTCATCGATAATAAGGACAGCAAGAAGCGCTATCGGGCCGATGTGCTGCTGGAAGATTACATGGCTAAGTCACAAGCCAAAATCTCCAGGGAGATTGAAAAAGCGAAGGCCAGGTTTGGTGATGCTTTCGATGAGGAAAAATTCCGCGCAACGAATCCGAACGTGCTGCGCGCGCAAGAGAAAATCAACGCGGTGCAGGCAAAGATGAAAGCTGCACTCGAAGCAAGCGATCTCGAAGCGCTCAAGTACCTCATTGACGAATGTGAAATCGCCGACCCCGAAACGGGTTCGCGCAACTGGACTGAAGTGCGCCAGTTCAACCTCATGTTCAAAACAGAGATGGGCGCAGTATCCGGCGAAGCAGGTATCATCTACCTGCGCCCGGAAACGGCTCAGGGGATCTTCGTCAACTTCCTCAACGTACAGAAGAGCGGACGTATGAAGATCCCCTTCGGTATCGCGCAGGTGGGAAAGGCCTTCCGCAATGAGATCATCGCGAGACAGTTCATTTTCCGCATGCGGGAGTTTGAACAGATGGAGATGCAGTTCTTCGTGAAGCCAGGCACGGAGATGGAGTGGTACAACTACTGGAAAGACACGCGCATCAAGTGGCACAAGGCACTCGGGCTGGGCGAGGAGAATTATAAATTCCACGACCACATCAAACTGGCGCACTACGCAAACGCCGCATGTGATATTGAATTCAATTTCCCCATGGGCTTCAAAGAGCTCGAGGGAATTCACTCACGCACGGATTTCGACCTGAGCAGCCACGAGAAATTCAGCGGCAAGAAACTGCGCTACTTCGATCCCGAATCGAATGAAAGCTATGTGCCCTTCGTGATTGAAACTTCAATCGGCCTCGATCGCATGTTCCTCGCTGTTTTAGCTGCATCGTATAGGGAAGAGAAACTGGATGACGGCAGTGAGCGCACTGTGCTCGCTATCCCGGCGGCATTGGCTCCTGTGAAGGTGGCCGTGTTGCCGCTGGTGAAAAAGGACGGCCTTCCCGAGAAAGCTAAGGAGATTGTGGATATGCTCAAGCTTGATTTCAATCTGCAATATGATGACAAAGACGCCATTGGCCGCCGCTATCGCAGGCAGGATGCCATTGGTACGCCCTTCTGCGTGACGATCGATAACGAAACGCTCAACGATAATTGCGTGACTATTCGCGAACGGGACAGCATGAAGCAGGAAAGGGTGGAGATTGCTAAGCTGCCTGAAATTATTCGCGGAAAGGTGGGGATGCAGGGGCTGTTTTGAGCTCGCTTCGCTCCCGGTATTCAGGAACGCAAAGGGCACAGAGTACCGCAGAGGGCGCAAAGGTGATCAGGGCTCGCTTTGCTAGCGGTATTCAGGAACGCAAAGTTCAGAGAGGACCAGAAAGGACGCTGAGAAGGAATGATTATGGTCTAGCACAAGTTGTTCACCACTCGCTTGATGCCATGTCTCAGTCGGGCTTGATTGAATTTCATGAGCAGGCCGAGTTGATAGCCACCATGCTTCAGGTAAGTTAGTGTTTGTGCCTCGTGTTCAGGTCGAAGACTCTCACAGGCTTTGAGTTCGATTACAATCTGACCTTCAGCTAGCAGGTCAATGAAATAGCCTCTCTCAATAGACATACTCGTGTATTGCAGGGCGATCGGTACTTCTCGTTCAACACGAATTCCTGCAAGGATCAGTTCGTGCTCAAGACTTTTTTGATAGGTGCTTTGGAGCATTCCCGGCCCGAGAATTCGATGGACTTCCAGAGCACAACCTATGATAGAACAGGACAGTTCGTTGATGTAGCTTTCCACGCCCCGAAATCTCGGGAGGAGTAAAACTCAAACAACTGAATACATAATGCGCAGTTAGTTTGCATATCATGCAAATACTCTTTGCGCCCTCTGCGGTCCTCTGTGCCCTTTGCGTTCCTAAGAGCCGCGAGCGATGAGCGAAGCGAACATACCAAAGCACCCTTAAATTCGCACCTCCATAAACACCCCCATGCCCTACCAACTCGACTCATACTCCTTCGCCGGGAAGCGCGCCCTCGTGCGTGTTGATTTCAACGTACCGCTCAACGAGAAGCTGGAAGTGACGGATGATACCCGCATTCGCGCAGCGGTGAAAACGATCAGGAAGATCATGGCCGACGGCGGGCGAGTGGTGCTTATGTCGCACCTCGGACGGCCTAAAGGTGGCCCCGAGGAGAAGTACTCGCTCCGGCATATTGTGCCCGCTGTGGCCAGGCTCCTCGGTGTGCCTGTGGCCTTTGCGGATGACTGCATCGGCAGCAAGGCCCGCCGGGTGGTGGATGGCCTGCAGGATGGCCAGGTCGCCCTGCTGGAAAACCTCCGCTTCTATAAGGAAGAAGAATCCGGAGATGAGTTCTTCGCAGGCCAACTGGCCGAAAATGGCGATGTTTATGTCAATGATGCCTTCGGAACTGCGCACCGCGCACACGCCAGTACCGCCGTTATTGCCCGGTTCTTTCCCACTGACAAGCTCTTCGGCTACCTGATGGAGGATGAGGTGAAAAGCATTGACCGCGTGCTCAACTCATCCGCCACCCCCGTGACGGCGATCATCGGAGGCAGCAAGGTGTCCAGCAAAATCGCCATCCTGGAAAACCTCATGGACCGCGTGCAGAATATCCTCATCGGAGGGGGTATGGCCTTTACTTTTATCCAGGCGCAGGGCGGCAAGGTGGGGAAATCACTCGTGGAAGATGAACTCCTGGCCAAGGCTATTGATCTCATGGCCTTGTCCCGCGATAAGGGTGTAAACCTCTACCTGCCCACCGACGCAATCATCGCCGATGCCTTTACCAACGAGGCGAACCGGAAGGAATGCAGCATTGCCTCCATTCCTGCCGCATGGATGGGTCTGGATATTGGCCCGAAGACAGTCGCCTTGTACCGGGAGGTTATTCTCCACTCCAGAACCATCCTGTGGAACGGGCCCATGGGCGTATTCGAAATGCCGCATTTCGCGCAGGGAACGCTGGCGATCGGCCAGGCCTTGGCAGAGGCCACGGCTACCCACGGCGCATTTACCCTGGTGGGAGGAGGCGACTCAGTGGCTGCTGTGAATGAGTTCGGACTGGCGGATAAGGTCAGCTACGTGTCCACCGGCGGCGGCGCTATGCTGGAGTCACTTGAAGGTATTGAACTCCCGGGTATTGCCGCCATCAGGCACTGAGCGGTACCCGCTTTCTTCATGCCGGCACGCCATATCGGCGTGTGTTCATATTCATGTGGATGAAGGGTGAATAACTTGAATTCGTTTTGGTAATACAAGACTAACATGGCGCCCCCGACTTCGCGCCACCTTTGCCGCGAAAAACCAACCAGAAAAACCATGTTGAACTTTACCCTCTTCACGCACCGCGCTGCTGCTTCCCTTTCAGGAAGGTTCCTGGCAGCAGTGGTATTTGTGATGTCCGCCATCAGCATGAGCGCGCAGCTCTCGCTGACCAACGGCTCGCCATCAGCAACCATCGACTTTTCCAGCTCCATGCAGACGAGCGTGGGATCAAATCCTGCGGAGGCATTCGCCGGAACCGGATTTAGTCCGAACCCAACCACGGCAGGCCGGTTGAACTCGAATGCCTGGGCGGTAACGGGATGGAGCGATGGCAATTTATCTTTTGGCGGAACAAGAACAGCACCACCCACCACGGACTACACGCGGGGTTCAACAGGAGGATCTGTCGGGACTGGAGGTATGTGGGCATTCATTGGCGCGCCTGGATCAGCGGCTAACCCTACGCTGATGATTCAACCAGGTGGTGGTGACTGGGTCGTCAATGCTACCTTGACCTTGCGCATCCAAAACAATGGCACGACCAACATCACGGAGCTTGCCTTTGCATACAACATCTATATCAGGAATGATCAAGCACGCGGCAGTTCATTTAACTTTTCCCATTCAGCGGATGATGTTGCATATACCGCAGTGCCAGCGCTGAATTACACAAGTACGGCTGCGGCTGATGGACTTGGGTGGGTTCTCGTAGGAACAGCTCCTTCCCGAAGCACTACCATCACCGGTATCAATATTGCCCCAGGAGCATACTATTACATCCGCTGGTCAGGCGCTGACGTGAGCGGCTCCGGCTCCCGCGATGAGTTCGGTCTGGATGACATCTCGGTAACGGCGACCTTTGGCGGGGCAGCTCCTGCCACCCAACTCGCGATCACTTCCATCGCTCCTGCATCACCTTATCAGGCTGAGCAGTTCAGCATCACCGTGCAATCACGCGATGCAAGCAATGCTCCGGCCAACGTGGTGGCCAATACGGATGTGGTGATTTCACTCAACACCGGAACAGGCACACTCGGTGGCACGCTCACCGGAACCATTCCCGCCGGATCAAATAACGTGGTGATTACCGGAGCAACTTACAACACCGCAGAAACAGGTGTTGTGCTCACCGCCACCCGCACCGCAGGTGATGTGCTCACGGCGGGCAACAGCAGCGCTATTGCGTTTCAGCAAACGGCCACCAACCTCACTATTTCTTCAGTGAACGGGGGCAACAGCGTTTTTGCCAACGTGGGATTCAGTGTTACAATCACTTCCCGAAACAGTCTTAATGTGGCCGCACCGGTGATCAACAGCACCAACGTGGTGGTGTCATTGGGCACAGGCACAGGTATGCTCGGGGGTACACTTACGGGGACTATTCCCGCCGGACAAAGCAGTGTGACCATTTCGGGGGTGAGTTATAACCTCCAGGAAAATGGCGTGGTGCTGAGCGTGGCCGGCACCAGTGGTGATCTGCTTACCGCAGGTTCAAGTGCTCCGTTCAACGTAGAATTTGGTCTGGCAGTAGGTGATATCTCTATTCTTGCCTTCGAGGCAAATGACCCGGATAAGTTTGCGTTTGTGAACTGGGTGGATATTCCCCATGGATTCCGCATCAAGTTCACGGACAATGGCTTCCTCAGCAGCGGAAGTGCTAATGCGGCAAACAATGCGCGGGGCGGTGAGGAGTTTGTGATTTGGCAGAATACCACTGGCAATCCGATTCCTGCAGGTACTGTCATTCAGATTGAAGCGACCACAGCCAGCGTGGGTACGGCTTCAGCCGGAACTACCGGAACTCCCGCAGGTATTGCGGCTTCTCTTGCGAATGGAGGTGACCAGCTCTTCGCATATTTCGGCACAGCTACCAGTGGTGCGAATCCGGACTGGGCCGCCAATACCAATCCTACCACTTTTAACGGAGTGGTGGTGTACGGTCTGAACTACGGTACCTCGTTGTGGTTGAATTCAGGCGCACCCAGCACAAATACATCTTACCTTCCAAGTCAACTGAATGTAACCAATGGCAACATCGCTCTGATGGTTGCAGGCGGCCCGCGAGGCGGACAGTACACCGGCACCCGCAATGGCTTTGCTTCATTCGCCGACTACAAGAATGCAGTGAACAATCCAGCCAACTGGACATTGAACACAACCAGTACGCCCATCACGCTGAATACAACAGCATTTGTTATCAATACGAACTTGCCTGCCAAGCTGGCTATTACCGCGGTGAACAGCGGACTCAATCCTTCTGCCAGTGTGCCCTTTACCATCGAGGTCAATGTGCTGAATGATGATGATGAACCTGCTCCGGTGGTGTCCAACACCGATGTGGTGGTTTCAGTATTCACCGGTACCGGCACGCTCGCCGGCACACTCACCGGCACGATTACGGCGGGCAATGGTCAGCTCTTTCTGTCGGGCCTTACCTATGACATCCTGCAGAATGGGGTGGTGCTGCAGGTACAACGCACCAGCGGCGATGTGCTGGCCACCGGCTTCAGCGCGCCGTTCAATGTGATTGGGCTCGCACAGACGCTGGCGTTTGTCAATATCCCGACCTTCCTCTATTTCAATAATAGTATTCCATCCTTCACGGTAGAGGCTCGTCGCTCCGACAATACCATCGATCTTCAGTACAATGGTCCGGTTACGCTCTCGATCTCATCCGGCTTGGGCACCATCTCCGGCACGCTCACGCAGAATGCGGTGAATGGGGTGGCTACGTTTGGAGGGCTGCAGTTTTCATCGGTGGGCAGCAAGGTGCTTCAGGCGGCGAGCGGCGGGCTCACTCCCGGGCTTTCACCCAGTCTTACCGTTTCCATCGCGTCATTTACTCCTGTTATGTCTGCTTATCCATTGTATATGCAGGGGAACAATGGCACCAATAACAGCCGCATTCCGGTGGCCTTCCGCGCCAGCCTGCAAGGCCTGCTTCCCAACGCCACCTACCGCTATTTCAATGCGGCAGTAGAGGCAACGGATACGGATGGCAGCAACGGAGCGGGTGTTCCTATTTTCCCCAGTGCGTCTGGTTACACGCGCGCTATTTCACCTTCTCTTGGCACCACCGGAGCGCATGGCGTGTTTACGACCAATGCAACTGGTGCTTACACAGGTTGGTTTGTGTTGGAAGCAACGGGTAATGACCGGTTCACACCGGGCAATCAACTGTTCATGCGCATCATGCTCAATGATGGCGGAACAGGAGTGAGCACTGCACTGCGCCTCACGTCTGATGAGCCCATCACGGTCATCCATTTCACAGGAGCTGCTCAGGGCACCGCTTTGCGGGGTTCTTCGTCTGCTACCGCCCGAAATCTGGTGGTGGCTTATGACAATACCTCTGGGAACGGCCGCCCGATTTCTGTTGCTGTGGTGGAAAGTGATCTGGTCACGGCCGCATCCAGCTACGCTTCCTTCTATTCATCCTCTGTGGATGGTGTGGCAGGCGCGTGGGGAATGATCATCCCCAACAACCTGCCCAATGGTATCCGCCGCATTGAGCAACGTCGCCTCGATAATGGTGAGCGGATTGATTGCGGCAACACAGATGCCGATGGTGTCTGGCCCGGCGGCGCCAATACCGTAAATCCATCGTCGGGGGCCACCGCCATCCATATCACCGCCACCGATGCAGCCTTGCAGGCTTCTCAGGCGCCTGTGTCCATCATGGCCAGCAGCGCATCCATCTGTCCGGGCAACAGCGTAACTCTCAGTGTCACCGGCGGAAGTCTGCACCAGGGAGGATTGTGGAGGTGGTTCACCGGCAGCTGCGGCACTGGTTCATTCACCACAGGAAGTTCCATCATGGTAGCACCTGCCACCACCACGACCTATTTCGTGCGGGGTGAGACCTCCTGCTTCCAGACCACTTGTGCATCCATCACGATCGTAGTGGGTAATTGCCCGGTGAACGACCTGCGCCCCTTTGCCGTAAACGTGACGTCCAACAACTTCGGAACTTGCCTCACTACAGCCGGCAATGTGACTTCAGCTACCTCTTCACCCGAATCCACGAGTGCGGTGACCACAGGTGAGGATGTATGGTATCGCTTTGTGGCTAATTCCCCCGGTGTCCGCATTGTGGCTGCCACGGCTGCCTTCGACGCGGTCATTGAACTGCAGGATGCTTTAGGCGCGGTAATCGCGGTTGAAAACGCCGTAAGCGGTGCAGGCAATGAAGTACTCAATTACTACAGCGGCACAAGTCCGCTCGTTACCGGACAGACCTATTTCTTCGCGGTGCGCAACGCGAACTCAGGGGGCGGCACGGGTGCCTTTACAGTGTGTGTTCAGCGGATCCGCGCCACGGCATGCAACCAGGGTCCCGGTCCTTATCAGATGTGCAATACATTCAAGGCCGTGTCAGTGGGTGCCAGTGTGTACACCTTTACTTTCACGAACACGAGCACCCTGGCTACTACAGTGGTGAGTACATCGAATGGTATCACCATCGTACCGCTGAGCAATCTGCTTCCAGGCTTCGACTATAACGTGGCCATCTCTGCTTCGTTCAGTTTGTTGGACGGCGCGTCCAATACGGAAAGCTTTGTGATCAACACCCCGTCAGCATGCACCATTACCATGGCACCTCATGCGAACATCGAGCTGCGCTCTACCGATTGGTGTGCAAATGGTCCGCGCCTGCCAAACGCTCAGATTGCAGCGAATACATGGCTGTGCGGTGCTTCACATTATGAGTGGCGTTTCCG
>Ga0068877_10003548_pt1 | contig 12344 bp, 12 predicted proteins | sample NOAtaG_FD_66437 | JGI IMG/M metagenome (GOLD analysis project Ga0068877, IMG submission 66437) | Freshwater lake microbial communities from Lake Erie, under a cyanobacterial bloom - NOAA_Erie_Diel6S_1000h metaG | ecosystem: Environmental > Aquatic > Freshwater > Lake | place: USA: Ohio, Lake... | reverse complement strand
AACGTCGAGATCATGGTGCCCTTCGTGCGCACCGTGAGGCAGGCCGAGGCCGTGGTCCGCATGCTTGCCGAGCGCGGGCTGAGGCGCGGCCACGACGGCCTGCGCCTGATCATGATGTGCGAGGTTCCGAGCAACGCGATCCTGGCCGAGCAGTTCCTCGAGCACTTCGACGGCATGAGCATCGGCAGCAACGACCTGACGCAGCTGACGCTCGGGCTCGACCGGGACTCGGGTCTGGAGCAGCTGGCTGGCGACTTCGACGAGCGCGACCCCGCGGTGAAGGCGATGATCTCGCGCGCGATCACCGCCTGCCGCGCGACCGGCAAGTACGTCGGCATCTGCGGCCAGGGCCCGAGCGACCACCCCGATTTCGCCGACTGGCTGGCGCAGGAGGGCATCGTGTCGATCTCGCTGAACCCCGACACCGTGGTCGACACCTGGACCCGGCTGGCCGCGCGCTGAGCGGCGACGCTCGCCGGTCCGGCACTGCCGCGCCGGCGGCGTGCCTACGGGCTCACCGGCCCACGTCAAAAACCCTTCTTGGGTCATTGATATCGCTAGGGTAAGACCTATCAGGACATGCGTGGCCGCGGGCCCGGCCTGTCAGAGAGCCGTAAGTCCCGGTTTCGAGAGTCGCGGCAGATGTCCTGGACCAGGGTCGTGCCGTGCTGTTCGCGCTTTCCGCCATCAAGCTTCTTTCCGAGATCGCCCTGCTGGCGCTGCTCGGGCAGGGCGTGCTGTACGTGCTGGCCGGGGCGCGGCGCGACACCAACTTCTTCTACGGCATGCTGAAGGCGATCACCAACCCGGTCACCTGGGTGACGCGGCGCATCACGCCGCACAAGGTCGCGGACCAGCACGTTCCGTTCGTTGCCTTCTTCCTGCTGGCCATCGTCTGGGTCGTCGTGACGATCGAGAAGATCCGCCACTGCGTCGAGGTCGGCATGGTGGGTTGCCGATGAGCCGTCTTGATCACCTCTGGCACAAGTGGCGCGCTATCGCGGCGCTGGTGCTCGGCCGGCGCGCCGCGGCGTTGGCGATCTTCGACCAGATGCTGGCGCGCTGGACCGACGACGCGTACGCGCTCGCCAGCCGCACGCAGCTGCATGCCGAGGCTGGCCGCCGCGACGCGGCGCTGGCCGACTCGCAGCGGCTGGTCGCGCTGCAACCGGCGAACGCCCACGCCTGGTTCAACCACGGCTTCCTGCTGGAGGAGGCCGGGCAGCTCGATGAAGCGCTCGCCGCGTTCCGGCGGGCGACCGAACTCTCGCCCAAGCTCGACCGCGCCTGGTACGGGCTGGGCCTGACGCTGATCCGCCTGCACCGCTTCGACGAGGCCGTGGCGGCGCTGAAGCGCAACACCGAACTGCAGCCCATGAGCCCGTACGGCTGGTACCAGCTGGCGCGGGTTCATGTCGATCGTCAGAACCCGGAGGAGGCGGTGAAGATCATCCGCCACCTGAAGGGTTTCGAGCCCAAGGTCGCCGCTCAACTCGAGCGCGAGACCGGACTGCTCGCATGACGGCGGGCGGGTGCCCGCGGCGGCAGGCGCGTCCCGTTCGCGGGCGCCGGCACCTGGACAACGAGCACAGAGACGACAGCCCGATTCGGGCATGACCTTCCACAACGAGGTGACCGCAATGCAGGTGAGCGAAAACCACCAGCGCTACTGGCAGAAGAACCTCAGGATCACCGCGATCCTGCTGTTCATCTGGTTCGTAGTGACGTTCGTCGTCGGGTTCTTTGCCCGCGACCTGAGCTTCAACTTCTTCGGCTGGCCGTTCAGCTTCTGGGTCGGAGCCCAGGGCTCGCTGGTGGTGTACGTGGCGATCATCGCGTACTACGCCTGGTACATGAACAAGCTGGACCAGGAACACGGCGTCGCCGAGGAGGAATGACATGGCCGGCTTGAGCTTCGACACCAACCCCGCGGTCTCCAGCAAGGACGCCAACGCGGCATTCAAGAAGCAGCTGAACAAGGTGTACGGCTGGTACACCGGCGGCTTCTTCGCCTTCATCGTCGTGCTGGCGATCGCCGAGCAGATGGGCCTGCCCCGCGGCGCCATCGGCATCGTCTTCCTGCTCGCCACGGTGGCGCTGTATGCCGGCATCGGCATCATGAGCCGCACGAACGACGCAGCCGAGTACTACGTCGCCGGGCGCCGGGTCCCTGCCGTCTACAACGGCATGGCCACCGGGGCCGACTGGATGAGCGCGGCGTCGTTCATCGGCATGGCCGGCACGCTGTACCTGAGCGGCTACGGCGGCCTCGCGTTCATCATGGGCTGGACCGGCGGCTACTGCCTGGTGGCGCTGTTCCTGGCACCGTACCTGCGCAAGTTCGGCCAGTTCACGATCCCGGACTTCCTGGGCGCCCGCTACGAGGGCAACGCGGCCCGCTTCGTCGGCATCCTGATCGCGATCTTCGTCAGCTTCGTGTACGTGGTGGCGCAGATCTACGGCGTGGGCCTGATCACGACGCGCCTGTCCGGCCTCGCCTTCGAGATCGGCATCTTCGTGGGCCTGGGCGGCATCCTGGTGTGCTCGTTCCTCGGTGGGATGCGCGCCGTCACCTGGACCCAGGTGGCGCAGTACATCATCCTGATCATCGCCTACCTGATCCCGCTGGTCTGGCTGTCGGTCAAGCAGACCGGCGTGCCGGTGCCGCAGCTGATCTACGGCTCGCAGCTCGAGAAGGTCACGGCGAAGGAGAAGGTGCTCATCGACGACCCGAAGGAGAAGGAAGTCATCGCTGTGTTCAAGGCGCGCTCGGACGAGCTGGCCGCGAAGCTGAAGGACATCCCGACCGCCCTGGCCGCCGATCGCGCCGCCGCGCAGAAGAAGCTGGACGACCTGAAGGCCGCCAACGGCCCGCTGGCCGACATCCAGGCCGCCGAGAAGGCGCTGGCTGCCGTGCCGAAGGACGAGGCCGCCGCGAAGACCGCCTGGACCGCCGCGAAGGCTGCCGCCGACGCGCGTGCCCGTCCGCTGGCCGGCATGCCGCGCCACGCGCAACAGTTCGCGGGTGATCCGAACGGCGACGCCAAAGCGCAGGAGGCCTTCGACACCTCGCGTCGCAACTTCCTCGCACTCGTGTTCTGCCTGATGGTGGGTACGGCCGCGCTGCCGCACATCCTGATGCGCTACTACACGACGCCGTCGGTGAAGGAAGCGCGTCAGTCGGTGACCTGGTCGCTGTTCTTCATCTTCCTGCTGTACTTCTCGGCTCCCGCGCTGGCGGTCCTGGTCAAGTACGAGGTGTTCAACGTGCTGGTGGGCACGCCGTTCGACAAGCTGCCGGCGTGGATTGCCGCTTGGTCCAGGGTGGATCCGGCGCTGCTGTCGGTGGCGGACGTCAACAAGGACGGCATCTTCCAGCTGGGTGAGATGCGGATCGGCGGCGACATCATCGTGCTGGCGACCCCTGAGATCGGCGGCCTGCCGTACGTGATCTCGGGCATGGTCGCGGCCGGTGGCCTGGCGGCTGCGCTGTCCACCGCGGACGGCCTGCTGCTGACGATCGCCAACGCGCTGTCGCACGACCTGTACTACAAGATGATTGACCCGAACGCGCCGACGGCCCGACGCGTGATGCTGTCGAAGATCCTGCTGCTGGTGGTTGCCTTGGCAGCGGCCTACGTCGCATCGTTGAAGATGGCCGACATCCTGTTCCTGGTGTCGGCGGCCTTCTCGCTGGCGGCGGCGGGCTTCTTCCCGGCCCTCGTGCTCGGCATCTTCTGGAAACGCGCCAGCAAGTGGGGTGCGGTGCTGGGGATGCTGTCGGGCTTCGCCCTGACGCTGTACTACATGTGCACGACGCACCCCTGGATGCGCTCCCTGTTCGACATCAAGGGCCCGATCGCCGACTACACGTGGTGGGGCATCGCCCCCATCTCGGCCGGCATCTTCGGCGTGCCGCTGGGCTTCGCGGTGATCATCATCGTCAGCCTGCTGACCCCCGCGCCCAAGCGCGAGGTGCAGGAGCTGGTCGAGCATGTGCGCTACCCGAACCTGAAGCCGGCGCGCTGATCGGCTGAGCTTCCTCGAAACTGCCCGGACCGAGAGGTCCGGGTCGGCGGCCCCGGTGGCAACACCGGGGCCGTTCTCATTTCGGGCTACAATCCGCAGCTTTCCCTTGCCGCACCTGGCTTCCTGACGCTGTCGGGGCGGCTTCTGGTGCCCGCCGACCGCGGCGGGTGCGGAATCCTCAAGGAGATGTCATGCGTCATTACGAGATCGTTCTCCTGATCCACCCGGATCAGAGTGAACAGGTTCCGGCCATGCTGGAACGGTACAAGGGCCTCGTCACCGCCGCCGGCGGCAAGGTGCACCGCGTCGAAGACTGGGGTCGGCGCCAGCTGGCCTACATGATCCAGAAGCTCGCGAAGGCGCACTACCTGTGCCTGAACATCGAGTGCGGGCAGGAGACGCTCAACGAGCTCGAGACGGGCTTCCGCTTCAACGACGCCGTGCTGCGCCATCTGACCGTGGCCCGCAGCAAGGCGGACATCGCCCCGTCGGTGATGATGAAGGCAGTCGAGCGCGAAGAGGCCCGCAAGGAGCGGCAGGAGGCGGCCCAGGGCTGACGAGCCGCCGGGCCGGGCCGGTGCCCGTGCACTCCGAGAGGAACCCCGCGCCGTGAACCGGCTGCTTCTCTCGGCTTCGCTCGTGCAACGGTCCACGCTGCGCTACACCCCCGCCGGGTTGCCGGCGCTCGACCTCGGACTGCGACACGAGTCCACGGTCAGCGAAGACGGCCAGCCGCGCAAGGTCTCCCTGGAGATGCGCGCGGTGGCGATCGGGGCGATCACGCAGCCGCTGGCGGCCCTGGCACTCGGTGCGCAGGCCGGTTTCGGCGGTTTCGTCACCGCAGCGCGCAACGGCCGCGGCCTCGTCTTCCACGTCACCTCCGTCGAGCCGCAGGCAGCGCCCGCGCAGCCCGGCGACGACTGAACCGGTTTTCGCGATCCACGACATACGCATCAGGAGAACACCATGCCCCCACCCCGCGGAAAAGGCCGAGGCGCCAAGGACAAGCGCACCAAGCGCAGCTCGCAGTCGCTGCTGTTCCGGCGCAAGCGCTTCTGCCGCTTCACCGTCGCCAAGGTCGAGGAGATCGACTACAAGGATGTCGACACGCTGCGCGACTTCATCGGCGACAACGGCAAGATCACGCCGGCACGCCTGACCGGCACCCGAGCGTTCTACCAGCGCCAGCTGACGACGGCGATCAAGCGCGCGCGCTACCTGGCACTGCTGCCCTACACCGACCTGCACCGCGTCTGACGAGGAGGCCAACATGCAAGTGATCCTTCTGGAGAAGGTCGGCAAGCTCGGCGACCTGGGCGACATCGTCAAGGTCAAGGATGGCTTCGCCCGCAACTACCTGATCCCCGGCAAGCTGGCGCGCCGAGCCACCGAGGCCGCGATCAAGGAGTTCGAGGCGCGCCGCGCCGAACTCGAGAAGTCCGCCGCAGCCAAGCTCGACGCCGCGCGCGCGCTCGCCGAGCAGCTGCAGGGCAAGGTCGTGCGCGTGGCGCAGAAGGCCGGCGTGGACGGGCGTCTGTTCGGTTCGGTCACCCACTTCGACATTGCCGAGGGCCTGACCAAGATGGGCCTGGCGGTCGCGAAGACCCAGGTCCGGCTGCCGGCCGGCCCGCTGAAGTCCGTCGGCGAGTACCCCGTGACGGTGGCGCTGCACACCGACGTCATCGCCGAGGTCACCGTGCAGGTGGTCGCGCAGGCCGACTGACGCCGCCGGCCCGGACGTCCGCGAAGGCCGGCGCTGCCGGCCTTCGTCATTTGGCGGCGCCGGTTGTCCACCGCTGCCCACCGGCCATCCACATGGTTTCCCACAGCGCATGCCGCGTGCCCCGCGGGGCCTCGCTTCCCCCGATGGCCGTGGCGCGCGATCCCTCTACGGTGTCGTCATGAGTGCGATCTTCGATTCACGCGACAGCAGGCCGGCCCGCGACGACGACGTGTCGAGGCTGCGCGTGCCGCCGCACTCGGTGGAGGCCGAGCAGAGCGTGCTGGGCGGCCTGCTGCTGGACAACCTGGCCTGGGACCGGGCTGCCGACCTGCTGACCGAGAGCGACTTCTATCGCTACGAGCACCGGCTGATCTACGCGGCGATCGCGGCGCTGGTGCAGCACAGCAAGCCGGCCGACGTGATCACGGTGTTCGAGAAGCTCCAGGGCCTCGGGCAGGAATCGGACGCCGGCGGACTGGCCTACCTGAACGCCCTGGCACAGAGCGTGCCGAGCGCGGCCAACATGCGGCGCTACGCCGAGATCGTCCGCGAGCGGGCGATCCTGCGCAAGCTGATCGCGGCCAGCGACGAGATCGCCACCAGCGCCTTCAACCCGCAGGGGCGCCAGGTCGCGCAGGTGCTGGACGAGGCCGAGAGCCGGATCCTGAAGATCGGCGAGGAGGGCGCGCGCCAGCGCCAGGGCTTCCAGAACATCGCGAACCTGGTCGTCGCACTGATGGACCGGGTCAACGAGTTGCACGACCACGGCGCGGAGGACGTGACCGGGGTGCGCACCGGCTACTACGACCTCGACCGCCACACCGCGGGCTTCCAGCGCGGCGACCTGCTGATCCTGGCGGCGCGTCCTTCGATGGGCAAGACTGCATTCGCGCTGAACATCGCCGAGCACGTGGCCGTCCGCGAGGAATTGCCCGTGCTGGTGTTCTCGATGGAGATGGGCGCCGGGCAACTGGCACAGCGGATGGTCGGCTCGATCGGCCGCATCGACCAGCAGCACCTGCGCACAGGCAAGCTCGATGCCGACGAGTGGAGCCGGCTGGCCGACGCGGTCGACAAGCTGGGCCGGGCCCAGGTGTTCATCGACGAGACGCCGGCGCTCAGCATCGCCGAGCTGCGCGCGCGCAGCCGTCGCATGGCGCGCCAGTTCGGCGGCACGCTCGGGCTGATCTGCATCGACTACCTGCAGCTGATGAGCGGCTCGGGCGGTAGCGACGAGAACCGGGCCACCGAACTGGGCGAGATCTCGCGCGGCCTGAAGGCGCTGGCCAAGGAACTTCAGTGCCCGGTGCTGGCACTCTCGCAGCTTAACCGCAGCGTCGAGCAGCGCAACGACAAGCGGCCGATGATGAGCGACCTGCGCGAGTCTGGCGCCATCGAGCAGGACGCCGACGTCATCCTGTTCATCTACCGCGACGAGTACTACAACAAGGACAGCAAGGAACCCGGTGTCGCGGAAATCATCATCGCCAAGCAGCGCAACGGGCCGGTCGGCACGGTGAAGCTGACCTTCCTGAAGCCGCAGACGCGGTTCGAGAACCGCGCGCCGGACGGGTCCGACGAGTATTGACGGCGCTTCCGCGGCGAAGCGGTTGTCGCAACGCGGCATACTGTATATATTCACAGTATGCGCCTCGATACCCTTCCCGCCCTCGCAAGTGGCACTGCCGCCGACGGACCCTGGGCCCCGATCACGCTGGTCCGCGCGCCGCTGAAGGGCCGGGGAACCGCCTGGGCCCTGGAACACAGGTTCTCCAGCACTCGCCGCGAAGACTTCGACGACGGCTGGGCCACGCTCGAGCGTGCGGCGCAGGAAGAGGCCGACGGGCCCGCACCGCAGACCCAGGTCATCGAGGAGCATGCCCGAAGCATCCTGGCCGGCAACGACTCGCCCGACATCGGCTTCGATCTGTCGATCAACCCCTACCGTGGCTGCGAGCACGGGTGCAGCTACTGCTACGCGCGGCCGACGCACGGCTATCTGGGCCAGTCGCCAGGCCTCGACTTCGAGACCCGGATCGTCGCCAAGGTCAATGCTGCCGAGCGGCTGCGCGAGGCGCTGGCCGCGCCGGGCTACGAACCCCTGCTGCTGAACATCGGCTCGGCCACCGACGCCTACCAGCCTGCGGAGCGGCGCCTTCGCATCACCCGCAGCGTGCTCGAGGTCCTCCAGCAGGCGCGGCACCCGTTCTCGCTGGTCACGAAGTCCAGCCTCGTCGAGCGCGACCTCGACTTGATCGCGCCCATGGCTGCGGAGGGCCTGGCCGCAGTCTATGTCTCGGTCACCACGCTCGACAGCGAACTGGCGCGTCGCATGGAGCCCCGCGCCGCGGCGCCGCACCGCCGCCTGCGGACCATCGAGACGCTGGCCCGTGCCGGAGTGCCGGTGGGCGTCAGCGTGTCGCCGCTGATCCCCTTCGTCAACGAGCCTGAGCTCGAGCGGGTCCTGGCCGCTGCCCGCGACGCTGGCGCCAGCCGCGCCTTCGGCATCGTGCTGCGGCTGCCCTGGGAGGTGAACCCGATCTTCCGCCGCTGGTTGCAGCAGCACTTTCCCGAACGGGCCGACCGCGTGATGGCGCGGGTGCGTGAGATGCGCGGCGGCCGCGACAACGATTCCCGCTTCGGCAGCCGGATGACGGGCCAGGGAACCTGGGCCCAGTTGCTGCGGCAGCGCCTGCACAAGGCGTGCGAGCGTCTCGGGCTGCAACGCGGGCGCTTCGAGCTCGATGGCACTCAGTTCAGGCCGCCGGCTCACGACGAGCGGCAAGCCGAGCTGTTCTGACCCGTCGCCGGCCAGCTTGCCGGGCAGGCGCCCGGGAGAAGGGGCAGTCGCCGCGGCGTGACGGCGATGGTCGCGGTCGCGGTCGCCGCCAACACTTCTCGAGCAGCCCGCGACCATGTCGCGATCATGTCGCGATCAGGCTGCGAAAGGACCGCGACAGCACGCCCGCCTCAGCCCGACGCTTCCTCGGCCCAGGCTGCCAGATCCGACTCCGGCTTGGAGGGTTCGACCTTCACTTCGAAGGGCGCGGGCTTGCGTTCCAGCGGCTTCGACTGTTGTGCCGCGGCGCTCGGGCGCCGAAGCACCAGCGCCCCGGGCTGGCGCCCGTTGTTCTCGACGAGCGGCGACCGCGGGGGCGCCATCTTCTTGCGCAGCGCATGGACCTCGGCCTCCAGTTCCGCGGCGTCTTGGATGCGTCCGCGGTGACGCTGCAGCGACAGCCGTGCCGTCTCCAGCAACCGGTTGTTCAGCGTGGCGCGGGTGTGCTCCAGCAGCATGCGCACCGCCTCGGTCGGCTGGCCCCGCAGCGCATACGCCAGCGACTGCTCGGCGAGGCGAGACACATGGGCGTGGCCGGCGTTGATGCGGTCCGCGTACTCCGGGTACGGGGCAGCGGCCCGGGTCAGCAACTCGGTGAAGATGCGCGCCCCGCTGTGGCGCCACGCCATCCGGTCGATCCAGTCGTGGGCTTCGTCGACATGCACGCCTGCCGCGGCCACGAGGGCCAGCATCGTGACCAGGTTGATCGCGGCCTCGATGTCGAAGTCCGGGGCGTCGATGCCCGAGCCCACCGCCCGCAGCCGCTCCAGCAGCTCGCGATGGCGGCTATAGAGCACCAGCTGCAACGTCCACGCGCAGCTGCTCAGCCGCCGCAGCCGGCTGCTGTGCGGCGCCCGCGTCAGCGCGGCATCGAGCTCGTCGCAGCAACGCTGAAGGCCGCGCGAGTCACGCTGCAGATAGCGCACGACGCCCAGCAGCAGAGCGGACTGCCAGTCGAACATCTTGGACCCGACGCCGGAGGCGATCGCACGCTCCAGGTTGCGCGCAGCCTCGTCATGGTCGCCGCGGTAGTAGGCCAGCATGCCCAGCTTCTGAAGCCGCGGCAGCGACTCCGGCGTCAGGTGTACCGCCCGGCCGTAGACCTCCATCGCGCCATCGAAGTCGCCCTGTTCGAGGCGTGCCCGTCCCATGACGTCGTAGGCGTCGACGAAGGTGGGCTGTTCCAGGATCAGCGATTCGAGCGTGCGCACCGCCTTGACCATGTCACCGCAGTCGATCTGGGTACGGGCGACACCCAGCTTCGCCCAGGGCAGGGCCTTGGCCTCGAGCACGGCGTCGAACAGTTCGCGGGCCTCCTCGTGGCGACCCAGGTTCAGCAGCAGTTCAGCGCCGATGCGTGCCGCATAGAGCCAGAACTCGCCGCGGCTGCGGAAGCGCTCGATGCAGAGCTGCGAGCCTTCCTCGAAGCGGCCCTCGTCGACGGCGGCCAGGATGTCGGCAAGCACGGCCTTGCGGCGACGGGCGTGTGCCAGCCGCTCGGCCAGGGCTTCGGTGTTGTGCGGTTTCAGCAGGTAGCTGTCCAGCGCCGACTCGGCGGCCTCGGCCACCTTGGAGTAGGTTGCCTCGCTGGTGATGATCACGAACACGGTCGACATCGGCAGCAGCTGATGCCGGCGCAGGTCGTCCAGCAGCTGCTGCCCGGTGGCCTCGCCGTCCGGGAACTCGTACTCGCACAGCACGATGTCGTAGCGCAGCGCCTCGAGCCGGTTGCGAGCCTCGACGATGCGCGAGCATTGGGTCACATGCCCGATGCCCAGCTCACGCAGCTGGGCTGCCAGCACGCTGCGCGTGGTCGGGTTGCCGTCCACCACCAGGGCGCGCGCCTTGTGCATCTCGTCCCGGTAGCGGGCGGCAGCCGCGGAATTCAGGATGCGCGGATGGGTGCTGCGGCGGTTGTCCATGGGCGGTCTGAATCCGTCTACGCCGCCATATCGGCCGCCCGCCTTCACCCTTGACCCCGGCGGGGCGGGAAATGCCCCGCTTTGGCTACTTGAAGAGGTCCTTGACCCGGTCCGCCCAGCTCTTGGCGTTGGGCGAGTGACGCTCGCCGCCCTTGCGGAAGCTCTCGTCGAGCTCTTTGAGCAGCTTGCGCTGGTGCTCCGTCAGCTTGACCGGCGTCTCCACGCTGACATGGCAGTACAGGTCGCCCGGGTAGCTGGCGCGCAGCCCCTTGATGCCCTTGCCCCGCAGCCGGAACGTCTTGCCGTGCTGGGTGCCCTCGGGCAGCTCGATCTCGGCCTTGGAGCCGCCCAGCGTCGGCACCTCGATCGCCCCGCCGAGGGCGGCGGTCGTCAGGCCCACCGGGACGGTGCAGTGCAGGTCGTCGCCGTCGCGCTCGAAGATCTCGTGCTGGCGCACGCGGATCTCGATGTACAGGTCGCCCGGCGGGCCACCGTTGGTTCCCGGCTCGCCGTTGCCGGCCGAGCGGATGCGCATGCCCTCGTTGATGCCCGCAGGGATCTTGACCTCGAGCGTCTTGTGCTTCTTGAGGCGACCCGCGCCGTGACAGCTGGGGCAGGGTTCCGGGATGATCTTGCCGGTGCCGCGGCAATGCGGGCAGGTCTGCTGGATGCTGAAGAAGCCCTGGCGCATGTGCACCGTGCCGCTTCCGTTGCAGGTGGTGCAGGTCTTGGCGCTGGTGCCGGGCTTGGCGCCGCTGCCGTGACAGGTGTCACAGGTTTCCCAGCTCGGAACGCGGATCTGGGTCTCCTTGCCCAGCGCGGCCTCCTCGAGCGTGATCTCCATCGCGTAGCTGAGGTCGTTGCCCCGGTACACCTGCTGGCCGCCGGCGCCGCGGCCCCGCCCGCCGCCGCCACCGAAGATGTCGCCGAAGATGTCACCGAAGGCTTCTGCGAACCCGCCGAAGCCCTCGGGCCCGCCGCCGCGGCCCATGCCCCCCATGCTCGGGTCGACACCGGCGTGCCCGAACTGGTCGTACGCGGTCCGCTTGGTCGCGTCGGAGAGCATCTCGTAGGCCTCCTTGGCCTCCTTGAACTTCTCCTCGGCCTTCTTGGCCTCTTCGCCCTGGTGCCGGTCGGGGTGGAACTTGGCGGCCAGCCGCCGGTAGGCCTTCTTGAGGTCGTCGTCCGAGGCGTTCTTCGGAACGCCGAGGACGTCGTAGTAGTCACGCTTGGTGGCCATGGCGAGTGTGCGAGTGGCGGAAGTGGCTCGGCCGCGGGCCGTTGCGCGTGATCCGGCGCACCGAGCCCGCGGCGGCGGGGGATGGCGGGCCCGGGAGACCCGCCGCGGTCGTGAACTCAGCCTTTCCTGACTTCCTTGAAATCGGCGTCGACGACGTCGTCCGCGGCAGCGCGGGCCTTGGCGCCGGCACCGGGCTCCGCGCCACCGGGAGGGGCGCCCTCCGGACCGGCGGCCCCGGCGGCCTGCGCCTCGGCGTAGACCTTCTCCCCGAGCTTCTGGCTGGCCGTCATCAGGGCCTCGGTCCGCGAGTCGATCTCGGCCTTGTCGTCGCCCTTGATCGACTCCTCGACCGCCTTCAGCGCAGCCTCGATCTTGTCCTTGTCGGCAGCGTCGAGCTTGCCGCCATGCTCGGCCAGGCTCTTGCGGACCGAGTGCGCCATCGCGTCGGCCTGGTTGCGGGCGGTGGCCAGCTCGAACTTGCGGTGGTCTTCGGCCGCGTTGGCCTCCGCGTCCTTGACCATCTTCTCGATCTCGGCCTCCGACAGGCCGGAGTTCGCCTTGATCGTGATCTTGTTCTCCTTGCCGGTGCCC